>Ga0114963_10002775_pt1 | contig 11931 bp, 4 predicted proteins | sample C_131016_EF_Meta_FD_87019 | JGI IMG/M metagenome (GOLD analysis project Ga0114963, IMG submission 87019) | Freshwater microbial communities from Lake Croche, Canada to study carbon cycling - C_131016_EF_MetaG | ecosystem: Environmental > Aquatic > Freshwater > Lake | place: Lake Croche, Canada...
CATTGGGCCATCAGCAGCAGAGCAAACCAAAATGGCGCCGTCCATCTGCGCAGCACCAGTAATCATGTTCTTTACATAGTCAGCATGTCCTGGACAATCAACGTGTGCGTAGTGACGATTCGCCGTCTCATACTCTACGTGCGCTGTATTAATCGTAATACCGCGGGCTTTTTCTTCTGGAGCAGCATCGATCTGATCGTATGCTTTTGCTTCGCCACCAAATTGCTTAGAGAGCACAGTTGCAATCGCTGCAGTTAAGGTGGTTTTACCGTGGTCAACGTGACCAATGGTGCCTACGTTTACGTGCGGTTTTGTCCGCTCGAATTTTTCTTTTGCCATTTTTGTCTGCCTTCTTTAGCTAGTCAATATTCAAAATAATGTGGATAAATTACTTCGCTTTAGCAGCCATGACTGCTTCAGCAACGTTCTTAGGTGCTTCGGTGTAATGCTTAAATTCCATAGTGTAGGTAGCACGACCTTGGGTCAACGAGCGCAAGCCAGTTGAATAACCAAACATCTCTGCCAATGGCACTTCAGCACGAACGATCTTGCCGCCGCCTGGAATGTCATCCATACCTTGCAAAATACCGCGACGTGATGAGAGGTCGCCCATTACGTTACCCATGAAATCTTCTGGAGTTTCTACTTCAACAGCCATCATTGGCTCGAGCAATACTGGAGCTGCTTTTCGCATACCATCTTTGAACGCCATTGAACCCGCCATCTTAAAGGCGTTTTCATTGGAGTCAACGTCATGGTATGAACCAAAGAACAATGTTGCTTTGATATCAACCACAGGGTAGCCAGCCAAAATACCGGAGTTCAATGTTTCACGAATTCCTTTTTCTACTGCAGGGATGTATTCGCGAGGAACTACACCACCTTTAATAGCATCAATGAATTCAAAACCTTTGCCCGGCGCTTGCGGCTCAAGCTTCAATACAACGTGACCATATTGGCCGCGACCACCAGATTGCTTAACAAACTTACCTTCGATTTCTTCGCAAACCTTGCGAATTGTTTCGCGATAGGCAACCTGTGGCTTACCAACGGTTGCCTCAACACCAAACTCACGACGCATACGATCAACCAAAATTTCCAAATGCAACTCGCCCATTCCGGAAATAATTGTTTGACCTGATTCTTCATCAGTTTTAACGCGGAAAGAGGGATCTTCTTGTGCCAAGCGATTCAAAGCCAGACCCATTTTTTCTTGGTCAGGCTTAGTTTTTGGCTCAACAGCCTGTGAGATCACTGGCTCTGGGAATACCATGCGCTCTAAAATCACGATGCTATCTGGATCACACAGTGTTTCGCCAGTAGTTGCGTCTTTCAGACCAACTGCTGCAGCGATATCACCCGCGTAAACTTCTTTAATTTCTTCACGTTGGTTTGCATGCATCTGCAACAAACGTCCAACACGCTCTTTCTTACCCTTAATTGGGTTGTAGATTGTGTCGCCAGACTTCATTACGCCTGAGTAAACGCGGAAGAAGATAAGCTGGCCAACGAATGGGTCAGTCATGATCTTAAATGCCAATGCAGAGAATTTTTCCTTATCGGAAGCTTCACGCGTTGTAGGTGTTCCATCTTCCAATTCGCAAGGAACTGGAGGAACATCCAATGGGGATGGCAATAACTCAACTACTGCATCCAACATTGCCTGAACACCTTTGTTTTTGAAAGCAGTTCCGCACATCATAGGAATGATTTCATTAGCGATAGTGCGTTGACGCAATGCGCCTTTGATTTCATCTTCAGTTAGCTCTTCGCCACCGAGATACTTTTCCATCAACTCTTCTGAACTTTCGGCGGCTGCTTCAACCATCTTTTCACGCCACTCGTCAGCAGACGCCTTTAACTCAGCAGGAATTTCTTCGTAGCTAAACTTAGTGCCTTGTGAAGCCTCATCCCAATAGATGGCCTTCATCTTGACTAAGTCCACAACGCCTTTGAAGTTTTCTTCTGCGCCGATTGGAATTTGAATCAAGATTGGATTTGCTTTAAGACGCAACTTCATTTGGTCGTAGACCTTAAAGAAGTTCGCGCCAGTACGGTCCATCTTGTTTACAAATGCTAAACGGGGAACATGATATTTATTTGCTTGACGCCAAACTGTTTCTGATTGTGGCTGTACCCCACCTACAGCACAGTAAACCATGCAAGCACCATCCAAAACGCGCATTGAGCGCTCAACTTCAATAGTGAAGTCTACGTGTCCCGGGGTATCAATAATGTTGATGCGGTGCTCTGGCATTGTTCCTGCCATGCCCTTCCAGAAAGTGGTGGTAGCAGCAGAAGTAATCGTGATACCACGCTCTTGCTCTTGCTCCATCCAGTCCATGGTAGCTGCGCCATCATGCACTTCACCGATTTTGTGGTTAACGCCGGTGTAGAACAAAACGCGTTCTGTAGTTGTTGTCTTGCCTGCGTCAATATGCGCAGAAATACCAATATTGCGGTATTTGTCGATGGGGGTTTTACGTGCCACTGTTGGTGCCTTTTCTTAACTATTGGATTAGAAGCGGAAATGTGAGAAAGCTTTGTTAGCTTCTGCCATACGGTGAACTTCTTCACGCTTCTTCATTGCGCCGCCACGACCTTCAGCAGCTTCTAATAATTCGTTAGCTAAACGTTGAGCCATTGATTTCTCGCCACGCTTTTTAGCAGCTTCGCGCACCCAGCGCATAGCTAAGGCGGAACGACGTGATGGACGAACTTCAACAGGAACCTGGTAATTAGCACCGCCAACACGACGGCTCTTTACTTCAACCATTGGCTTAACGTTGCCCATGGCTGTAGAAAATATTTCAAGTGGCTCTTTCTTAGCTTTTTTCTCGATGTGATCAAAGGCACCGTAAACGATACGCTCTGCAACCGACTTCTTGCCGTCCAACATGAGGACGTTCATAAATTTAGCTACTTCTACATTACCGAATTTTGGATCCGGCAAAATTTCCCGTTTGGGAACTTCACGACGACGTGGCATAACTATTCCTTCAGTTCAGTTAGGGGTGGCCCATTTGGATCACCCACTCCAGTTGCCCTACTATCTAGAAAAATTTCTAAACGGAACAACCACTTACTTGCCTTTTAAGTCTGACAAAAAATGACTTACTACGAATGGCTCACTACAAAAACTCATACCGCTTAATTCTAAAAAAATTAAGCGGCCTTCTTAGCGCGCTTAGCACCGTACTTGGAACGAGATTGCTTACGGTCTTTAACCCCTTGCAAATCCAGTGATCCACGAACGATGTGGTAACGAACACCTGGCAAATCCTTTACACGACCACCGCGGATCAACACAACTGAGTGTTCCTGGAGGTTATGGCCTTCACCACCAATGTATGAAATGACTTCAAAACCATTGGTTAAGCGAACTTTGGCTACTTTACGCAGCGCAGAGTTAGGCTTTTTAGGAGTGGTTGTGTACACACGCGTACAAACACCACGGCGCTGCGGACTGTTTTCCAGGGCAGGGCTTTTGCTTTTAACGATCAGCCTTGATCTTGGCTTACGTATTAATTGATTAATTGTTGGCATAAAATAGCTCGGTTAGTACTTCTTTGTTGCTTTCTTCAAGAAAATCAATGACTTAGAAAATTTCTAGGTCTAAAGGACCTTCTTCTGAATCAGTAGAACTCAGCATTCTAGCTTGGCCAGCCTTTTCCGTCAACCAAATGGGGAAAAACTGGCCATATCAAGCCAGAATGGCCAAATTAGCTCGGATCAGCCTCCCCAGTTGGAGCAACAACTTCAGCCTCTATTTCTACAGGCATATTGGCCATTGCTTCTTCTTCGGCGGCAATCATTTGGGCGCGATCACGCTCGAATTGCTCTCTGACCTTGCGTGCACGGCGGTAAGACAAGCCGGTACCTGCAGGAATCAGGCGACCAATAATGACGTTTTCCTTGAGTCCACGGAGTGTATCGGTCTTGCCCATAATTGCAGCTTCGGTCAATACACGAGTAGTTTCTTGGAAAGAAGCCGCTGAAATGAAGCTATCTGTCGACAAGGACGCCTTTGTAATACCCAGTAATACGTTCTCAAACTGCGCTGGGCGCTTACCTTCAGCAATCACTAAATCGTTCGCATCGTAGAGTTTTGAACGCTCAACTTGCTCACCAGTGATGTAAGCGGTATCGCCACCATCAGTAATTTGCACGCGACGTAACATTTGGCGCACGATCACTTCAATGTGCTTGTCATTAATCTTCACGCCTTGCAAACGGTAAACGTCTTGAACTTCATCAACGATGTAGATAGCCAACTCTTCAATGCCTCTGAGCGTCAAGATGTCATGTGGATCGGCAGGGCCTTCCACAATCATCTCGCCCTTGTTCACAACTTGACCATCATGAACGAGAACTTGCTTCTCTTTAGGAATTAAGAATTCATTGGCTTCGCCGTCCATATCGGTAATCACCAAACGTTGCTTACCTTTGGTTTCTTTACCGAAGGAGACTGTTCCAGTAACTTTCGCCAATACAGCTGCGTCTTTTGGTGAACGTGCTTCGAACAATTCTGCAACGCGTGGCAAACCACCAGTAATGTCGCGAGTCTTCTGTGATTCGATTGGAATACGCGCCAATACTTCACCAACTTCGACCTTCTGACCGTCCTTAACAGTAATCAAAGCACCAACTTGCAGGCCGATGTTTACTGGATGATCAGTACCAGCGATCAATATTTCTTCACCTTTGGCATCCATCAAGTTAATGAATGGACGAACACCCTTGCTAGCAGCACTACGGCGCTTACCGTCAATCACCACCAAAGTCGAAAGACCAGTAACTTCGTCAACCTGCTTAGCAACGGTTACGCCTTCTTCAACGTTGTCAAAGCGAGCGATACCAGCATACTCAGAAATAATCGGACGTGTTAATGGATCCCAAGTCGCTAAGCTTGCGCCGGCCTTGACTGCTGCATCTTCTTTTAACAAGAGGGTTGCACCATAAGGCACCTTATGACGCTCGCGCTCGCGACCATTGTCATCAACGATCAAGGCTTCGCCAGAACGTGAAATCACAATCTGCTCACCCTTCGCGTTCTTCACAACACGCATCGTGCCGGAGAACTTCAATGCACCGTTAGACTTGGCTTCAATATTGCTTGCAACCAATGCACGTGATGCTGCACCACCGATGTGGAAAGTACGCATCGTCAACTGTGTGCCTGGCTCGCCGATGGACTGAGCAGCAATCACGCCCACTGCCTCGCCAACGTTGACCAAACCACCACGGCCTAAATCACGTCCGTAGCACTTCGCGCACAAGCCGAAACGAGTTAAGCAAGACAACACTGTGCGAACTTTAACTTCGTCAATACCCAATGCCACGATTTGATCAACGTGATCTTCATCGAGTAATGTGTCGTTAGGAACAATGACTTCTTGTGTATCAGGGTGAACGATGTCACCGATACATACACGACCCAAAATACGATCGCGCAATGCTTCGATAATTTCGCCGCCTTCAACAAGAGCCTTCATGGTGACGCCAGAAGTTGCGCCGCAATCATCTTCGATCACTACGAGGTCTTGAGTAACGTCGCACAAACGACGGGTCAAATAACCAGAGTTCGCTGTCTTTAAGGCAGTGTCAGCCAAGCCTTTACGAGCACCGTGGGTAGAGATGAAGTATTGCAATACGTTCAAGCCTTCACGGAAGTTCGCAGTAATTGGGGTTTCAATAATGGAGCCGTCAGGCTTCGCCATCAAACCACGCATACCAGCCAACTGACGAATCTGCGCTGCAGATCCACGCGCGCCGGAATCCGCCATCATGTAGATAGAGTTAAAGGATTCTTGACGTACAGCTTTACCGTTACGGTCGAGCACATCAACGTGTGATAGCTCATCCATCATCGCTTTACCAACCTGATCGCCTGCAGCACCCCAAATATCAACCACGTTGTTATAACGCTCTTGGTTGGTTACGAGACCTGACATGAACTGCTTGTCATATTCCTTAACCTTATTAGAAGCTTCAGAGATGATGCGCTCTTTTGAGCTAGGAATCAGCATATCGTCGATTGCAACTGAGATACCAGCATTAGTCGCTAAGCGGAAACCAGACTGCAAGAGGCGATCAGCAAAAATGACTGTCTCGCGCAAGCCGCACTTGCGGAATGAAGTATTGATCAAGCGTGAGATTTCTTTTTTCTTCAAAGGCTTGTTGATTTCCTCGAAAGACATACCTTTAGGCAAAATCTCAGACAAGATTGCACGGCCAACTGAAGTTTGATAGATTTTGATCTTTTCAGCAAAACGGGCATCGCCCTCTGCTTTCTTATCCACAATCTCAAACTCAGTAATACGCACGGCAACACGTGAAGCTAATTCAACTTCACCAGCCTCATATGCACGCACAACCTCAGTGATATTCGCGAAGACCATGCCTTCGCCTTTACCGTTGATCTTGTCACGGGTAGCGTAGTACAGACCCAACACCACGTCCTGCGAAGGGACAATGGATGGTTCGCCGTTAGCTGGGAACAGCACGTTGTTTGAGGCCAACATCAATGTACGTGCTTCCATTTGCGCTTCGAGCGACAAAGGAACGTGAACCGCCATTTGGTCACCGTCAAAGTCAGCGTTAAATGCCGCACAGACTAATGGGTGCAACTGGATTGCTTTGCCTTCAATCAGCATTGGCTCAAAAGCCTGAATACCAAGACGGTGCAATGTAGGCGCACGGTTAAGCATGATTGGATGTTCACGAATCACTTCTTCAAGAATGTCCCAAACGATTGGAGTCTGGCTTTCAACTTCCTTCTTCGCAGCCTTAATCGTGGTTGCAATTCCTAAAGTCTCAAGCTTGTTGAAAATAAATGGCTTGAACAATTCCAGAGCCATCAATTTTGGTAAGCCACACTGGTGCAATTTCAATGTAGGGCCAACCACGATGACTGAACGACCAGAGTAGTCAACACGTTTACCCAACAAGTTTTGACGGAAACGGCCGCTCTTACCTTTAATCATCTCAGCCAAGGACTTGAGAGGACGCTTGTTGGCGCCAGTCATAGCCTTACCGCGACGACCGTTGTCGAGTAATGAGTCAACCGCTTCTTGCAACATGCGCTTTTCGTTACGAACGATGATCTCTGGTGCGCGCAACTCTAACAAACGCTTGAGACGATTGTTACGGTTAATAACGCGACGATAGAGGTCGTTCAAATCAGAAGTAGCAAAGCGACCGCCATCTAATGGCACCAATGGGCGCAATTCGGGTGGCAATACTGGCAATACTTCCATGATCATCCAGTCAGGCTTAATGCCTGAAGTCTGGAATGCCTCGAGCACTTTTAAGCGCTTAGCGTATTTCTTGATCTTGGCATCGCTACCAGTAGCTTTCAATTCAGCACGGATGGTCTCTACTTCACGATCGATATCAATCGAACGCAAGAGATCACGAATGCCTTCGGCACCCATGATGGCGGTAAATGCACCGTCACCATACTCTTCAGTCTTGGCAATGTACTCATCTTCAGACATGATCTGAGCGCGCTTCATTGCGCCTTCAGGAGTCATGCCAGGATCGACAACGACATATGCTTCAAAGTAAAGGACGCGCTCGATATCCCGCAAGGTCATATCGAGAACCATACCCAAGCGGGATGGCAAAGACTTCAAGAACCAAATGTGCGCTACAGGGGCTGCCAACTCAATGTGGCCCATGCGCTCACGACGTACCTTAGCGAGAGTAACTTCGACACCGCACTTCTCACAAATAACGCCACGGAACTTTAAACGCTTGTACTTACCGCATAAGCACTCGTAGTCTTTGGTTGGTCCAAAAATTTTGGCACAGAACAAACCATCACGCTCGGGCTTAAAAGTCCGATAGTTGATGGTTTCTGGTTTGCGTACTTCACCAAAAGACCATGAGCGAATTTTCTCAGGAGATGCAAGGCCAATCTTGATGACATCAAACTGCTCATCACCTTGCGTTTGCTTAAATAAATCGAGCAATGCTTTCATATCAGTTGCGCTCCATGTCAATGTCAATTCCTAACGAACGGATTTCTTTTACCAGCACGTTGAAGGATTCGGGCATGCCAGCATCAATCGTGTGCTCGCCCTTGACTATGTTTTCGTAAACCTTGGTGCGGCCTGCGACGTCATCGGACTTCAATGTCAGCATTTCCTGCAAGACATATGAAGCGCCGTATGCTTCGAGGGCCCAAACTTCCATCTCACCAAAGCGCTGACCACCAAACTGAGCTTTACCACCCAATGGCTGCTGCGTTACTAATGAGTAAGGTCCGGTTGAACGTGCGTGCATCTTGTCATCAACCAAATGGTGAAGTTTCAAGACATGCATGACACCAACAGTAACTGGACGCTCAAACTGATCACCAGTTCGACCGTCACACAGAATCATTTGCTGACGTGATGGGGTCATCTTCAAAGATTTAGCAACATCTTCTGGATATGCCAACTCGAGCATTCTGCTGATTTCTGACTCAGTAGCGCCGTCAAACACTGGTGTTGCAAATGGCAAGCCTTGGCGGAGATTCTCGGCCAAAACATTGATCTGCTCATCAGTGAAGTTGTCGATGTCTTCGATACGACCAGTTTCGTTGTAAAGCTGCTTGAAGAACTTACGTAATTCAGTTTGCTTAGCGTGCTCACGAACCATCTCGTCGATGCGCTTGCCGATACCTTGAGCAGCCCAACCTAAGTGGGTTTCCAAGATCTGGCCAACGTTCATACGGGAAGGAACACCCAATGGATTCAAGACGATGTCGACAGGGCGTCCATCAGCCATAAATGGCATGTCTTCTGCGGGAGCAATTTTAGAAACCACGCCCTTATTACCGTGACGACCAGCCATCTTGTCACCAGGCTGTAAGCGACGCTTAACAGCCAAGTACACCTTGACCATCTTGGTTACACCAGGCTGCAAATCGTCGCCCTGGGTAAGCTTAGTGCGCTTCTCTTCGAAAGCTTCATCAAACTGCTTACGTTTCGCTTCGATAGAAGATTTAATTGCCTCAACTTGAGAAGCAACATCATCATCCGCTGGACGAATATCAAACCAATGGTACTTATCCAAATCAGCAAGGTAATCTTTGTCGATCTTGCTGCCTTTAGCTAATTTCTTAGGGCCGCCGTTAACAACCTTACCAACCAACAGCTTTTCTAAGCGCATGAAGGCATCGCCCTCAACAATACGCAATTGGTCGTTTAAGTCCAAACGATAGCGTTGTAACTCTTCTTGAATAATTGCTTGTGCACGTGCATCGCGCTCAATGCCTTCACGGGTGAAGACTTGAACATCAATAACAGTACCAATCATTCCTGAAGGAACACGCAAAGAGGTATCTTTAACATCAGATGCTTTTTCACCGAAGATCGCACGGAGGAGCTTCTCTTCTGGGGTGAGAGTAGTCTCGCCCTTTGGAGTTACCTTACCAACCAATACGTCGCCGGCCTCAACTTCAGCACCGATGTAAACAATACCGCTCTCATCCAAACGGGAGAGTTGTGACTCTGCCAAATTGGAAATATCGCGAGTAATTTCTTCTGAGCCTAGCTTAGTATCACGCGCAACAACCGACAGCTCTTCAATATGAATAGAGGTGTAACGGTCATCAGCAACAACTTTCTCAGAGATCAAGATTGAATCTTCGAAGTTGTAACCGTTCCATGGCATAAATGCCACAGTCATGTTTTGACCCAAAGCCAGCTCACCTAAGTCGGTAGATGCACCATCAGCAACAACATCACCGCGTACAACGCGATCGCCAACCTTCACGATTGGACGTTGGTTGATATTGGTGTTTTGGTTCGAACGGGTGTACTTGATGAGGTTATAGATATCCACGCCGACTTCACCGGCTGCAGTTTCATCATCGTTCACACGAATCACCACACGGTTTGCATCAACATAATCTACGATACCGCCGCGGTTAGCCAATACAACAGTACCAGAGTCAACAGCAACAATACGCTCTAAGCCTGTACCAACCAATGGCTTATCTGGACGCAAGCAAGGAACTGCTTGACGCTGCATGTTCGCACCCATCAAGGCGCGGTTCGCATCATCGTGCTCCAAGAATGGTACGAGTGAAGCAGCAGCAGAAACGATCTGGCTAGGAGCAACGTCAATAAAATTGATGCGTTCTGGGCTAACCATCATGGTCTCACCAGCTTCACGAGCAGAAACTAACTCATCAGCTAACTTACCATTTTTGTCGATCGTTGCATTCGCCTGAGCAATCACATACTTGGCTTCTTCAATCGCAGAGAGGTAAACCACTTCATCACTTACCTTGCTATTGGAAACTTTACGGTATGGAGTCTCGAGGAAGCCATGCTCATTCAAACGCGCAAATAACGCGAGTGAGTTGATCAAACCAATGTTTGGTCCTTCTGGAGTCTCAATTGGGCAAACACGTCCGTAGTGGGTTGGATGCACATCGCGCACTTCAAAGCCTGCACGCTCGCGGGTCAAACCACCAGGCCCCAATGCAGAAATACGACGCTTATGCGTGATCTCTGAAAGTGGATTGGTTTGGTCCATAAACTGGGAGAGCTGTGAAGAACCGAAGAATTCACGAATCGCAGAAGAAATTGGCTTGCTGTTAATCAAGTCATGCGGCATGAGGTTTTCTGTTTCGGCTTGGCCGAGACGCTCTTTAACCGCACGCTCCACACGTGACAAACCGGCACGGAATTGGTTTTCAGCCAATTCGCCAACGCAACGTACACGACGATTACCTAAGTGATCGATATCGTCTACCTCACCCTTGCCGTTACGCAAATCTACGAGGGACTTAATGGTGTCGAGAATATCTTCATTCGACAGAACCATAGCGCCTTCCATCTCAGCACGGCCAAGACGGCTATTAACTTTCATGCGACCAACACGAGATAAGTCGTAAGTATCTTCACTGTAGAACAAGCGCTGAAACAATGCTTCAACAGCATCTTCTGTTGGCGGCTCGCCAGGACGCATCATGCGATAAATGGCAATGCGAGCAGCCATTTGATCAGCAGTTTCATCAGTACGCAATGTCTGAGAAATGTACGCGCCAGAATCTAAATCATTGGTGTAAATAGTTTCCAATTGCTTGATGCCTGCATCGCGCAATGTAGCCAATAACTCTTCAGTGATTTCATCGTTAGCATAGGCCAAGATTTCACCAGAATCTGGATCAACAATATTGCGTGCAACGACACGACCAACTAAATAGTCGTCTGGGACAGCGATTGTTTTGGTCTTAGCAGCTTCGAGTTCACGAATATGCTTAGCATTGATTCGCTTGTCTTTTTGAATAACAACAACGCCATTCTTATCAAGCACATCAAAGTTGGCCAGCTGACCACGCAAACGCTCTGGAACAAATTCCATGGAGCCGCCATTAGCGGTCAATGCAAAATGATCAAAGTTAAAGAAGTTTGCAAGAATCTGTTCGTTATTTAAACCAATTGCTTTGAGCAAAATGGTGACAGGCATCTTACGACGACGGTCAACGCGGAAATACAGAATATCTTTTGGATCAAACTCGAAATCAAGCCATGAACCACGGTAAGGAATGATGCGTGCTGAGAACAGCAACTTCCCTGAGCTGTGCGTCTTACCCTTATCGTGCTCAAAGAACACGCCTGGGGAACGGTGTAACTGAGAAACGATCACGCGCTCAGTACCGTTAATTACAAAAGAGCCGTTTTCTGTCATGAGTGGAATTTCACCCATATAGACTTCGCTCTCTTTTACCTCTTTCACCTTAGTGGGCGCTTCGCGATCATAAATAATCAAGCGAACTTTTGCGCGTAAGGCAGAATGGTAGGTGTAACCACGTTGTTGACATTCTTTAACGTCAAATGGTGGCTGTGATAACTGGTAAGACACGTATTCCATACGTGCATAGCCGTTGTTAGACACAATTGGGAATGCTGAAGTAAAGGCAGCCTGAAG
>Ga0114963_10002776_pt1 | contig 11927 bp, 9 predicted proteins | sample C_131016_EF_Meta_FD_87019 | JGI IMG/M metagenome (GOLD analysis project Ga0114963, IMG submission 87019) | Freshwater microbial communities from Lake Croche, Canada to study carbon cycling - C_131016_EF_MetaG | ecosystem: Environmental > Aquatic > Freshwater > Lake | place: Lake Croche, Canada...
GACAAACTAGCCGTGGCTTTGGGCGAGCGCATTTACCGAGGTGGTATTGCCGACCGCCAGGTTCCGGCTTGCGCCAGTTGCCACAGCCCGAATGGGGCCGGCTTGCCTTCTCAATACCCGCGCCTGGCGGGTCAGCATGCCGATTACACATCGACGCAGTTGGTGGCTTATCGCGATGGCGGACGAAAGAACAATGCGCAAATGCCCATGGTTGCTGCCAAGTTGAATGACCGTGAAATCAAAGCGGTTTCCGATTACATTGCCGGTTTGCGTTAAATCAGCAGAGCGTATCGGGCCTTTCAAGCCAAGCGGGTCTTTTAAGACCCGTTTTTTTATTGTTTTCTGGACTTGCCCCCACCCCATCAGCCATGACTGTTTCAACCCAAGGTTTGGAAATCCAAAGCAGTTCGCGTACTTTGCGGGCCGGTGTGGAACTGTTCTCGTCCATGCGGTTTTCCATTTCCTTGCTGACGCTCATTTGCATTGCTTCGGTGCTGGGGACGGTCCTGAAGCAGCGCGAGCCTCTGTCCAATTATGTCAATCAGTTTGGCCCTTTCTGGGCCGAGGTGTTTGGCGCCATGAGCTTGTACAACGTCTACAGTTCATGGTGGTTTTTACTGATTCTGGCTTTTTTGGTGCTCAGCACGAGTTTGTGCATTGCCCGCAATACCCCCAAAATTTTTGCCGATCTCCGAACGCTGAAAGAAAATATACGCGTCCAAAGCCTCAAGGCTTTTGGCCACCGGTTTGAAGCCACGCTGAATGAAACCCCGCAAGACGCGGCCCAGCGCATCGGTCAGCTGCTGGCGGGCGGTGGTTGGAAAGTTAAATTGCAGTCCCGCGAGTCTGCGCAGGGATCCGGCTGGATGGTGGCCGCCCGAGCAGGCGCAGCCAACAAGCTGGGCTATATCGCAGCGCACAGTGCCATCGTGTTGGTTTGCGTGGGCGGTTTGCTGGACGGTGATTTGGTGGTCCGTGCGCACATGTGGCTGGGCAATAAAACGGCTTATGCTGGCGGGGGCATGATCGCTGACGTCAAGTCTGAACACCGTTTGTCAGAGCGTAACCCGACGTTCAGGGGGAACATGCTGGTGGCGGAAAATACCTTGTCGAGTACGGCAATTTTGAGCCAATCCGATGGCATTTTGATCCAGGATTTGCCATTTTCGATCGAGTTGAAAAAATTCATTGTGGAGTATTACGCCACGGGCATGCCCAAGCTGTTTGCCAGTGACATCGTGATTCACGACAAAGCCACAGGCGAGAAAAAAGAAGCCCGGGTCGAAGTCAATCACCCCGCCAATTTCAAAGGCATTGAGATTTACCAGTCCAGTTTTGACGATGGCGGCTCACGCGTCAAATTACAGGCCTTGCCCATGCGCGCGAATGCCAAGCCCTTTGAGATAGAGGGCATCATTGGCGGCAGCGCAGAGTTGACCAATGGTGAGGACAAATTAAGCCTGGAGTTCACCGGCTTGCGCCTCATCAACGTCGAAAATTTTGCAGCTCAAAAAGAGGCTGTGGACGTGCGCAAAGTGGATTTGCGCAGTGCACTGGATGCGCGCCTGGGTGCGGGTCATAAAACGACGACCACCAAAGAGTTGCGCAATGTGGGCCCCAGTGTGAGCTACAAGCTGCGCGATGCGGCAGGCCAAGCCCGTGAGTTCAACAACTACATGTTGCCCGTGGACGCGGGCGATGGTCATTTGGTGTTTTTGCTTGGTATGCGCGAAAACCCGGCCGATCCCTTTCGCTATTTGCGCATGCCCGCAGACGAAAACAGTTCTTATGCAGGCTTTCTGCGGCTGAGAGCGGCGTTGCTGGATGCCCAGCTGAGAGACAAAGCGGTGCGGCTTTATGCTGCCAAGGCGGTGGATCCGAAGCGACCCGATTTGGCCCTGCAGTTGCAAGGCTCCGCGGCCCGCGCCTTGGGCTTGTTTGCAGGGTCTGAGAAGATCAAGGGTGAGCAGGTCGCCGGACTTCAGGCTTTGTCCAATTTCATGGAAACCAATGTGCCAGAAGCCGAGCGCGGCCGCGCAGGGGAAATGCTGGTTCGGATTTTGAATGGCGTGTTGTTTGAGTTGGAAGCCTTGGCCCGCGAGCAAGCCGGGCTCAAGCCCATGCCCGAGGAAAAAATGCCGGCCTTCATGTCACAGGCCGTTTTGGCCCTCAGTGACGTGCCTTTGTATCCCGCACCGATGGCCTTGCTGTTGAAAGACTTTACCCAGGTTCAAGCCAGCGTTTTTCAGGTCGCTCGTGCACCAGGTAAAACCATTGTGTACCTGGGTTGTGCGTTGCTGATCGTGGGCATTTTTTCCATGTTGTACGTCCGTGAACGCCGTCTGTGGGTCTGGTTGGCACCCCAAGAGGGCGCTTCCTTGCCTGACCCGCAAACCCAAGCCACCATGGCTTTGTCCGCCAACCGCAAGACCATGGACGGTGACCATGAATTTGACCTGTTGACCCGTAAATTGCTCGGCAACGAGCCCTCCACAGCATGACGACCCTCACTTTGAATCCGGGTTATTTTTCTCAGCGCAGCCTGTCCGACTGGGGCTTTGCCCTGTTGGCGCTCTTGGGCATGGTGTTTGCCTTTTCGCGCTACCAAGAGGCGATGGACATTTACGAGCAAGGCATCTTGGTGGCCAGCGTACCTGCCGTGGTTTGGCTGGCCTGGTTCTGGCGGCCTTTGCGCCATTTGATGGTGGTTGTGGCCGCCCTGGCGCTGCTGGCGATCTACGCCTACCAAGGCCAGTTGCCCCGGGCTGACGAGGTGTTTGTTCTGAAGTATTTTCTGTCCAGTCAGTCGGCGATTTTGTGGATGAGCATGCTGGTCTTCATCAGCACCGTGTTTTACTGGGGCGGCATGGTGCTGCCCAACCACAGCGACTCGCTGGAAACACTGGGCTCGCGCCTGGCCTGGGTGGCCGTGACGCTGGCGCTGGTGGGTACCTTGGTGCGCTGGTATGAAAGCTATTTGATCGGTGCCGACATTGGCCACATTCCGGTCAGCAATTTGTACGAAGTCTTTGTGCTGTTTTGTTGGCTGACCACTGTGTTTTATTTGTATTACGAAGCCCAGTACAAAACTCGCTCACTGGGTGCTTTTGTCATGTTGGTGGTCAGTGCGGCTGTGGGGTTTTTGCTTTGGTATACCTTGGTGCGTGAAGCGCACGAAATCCAGCCCTTGGTGCCTGCTTTGAAGAGTTGGTGGATGAAACTGCATGTGCCGGCCAACTTCATTGGCTACGGTACGTTTGCTTTGGCGGCGATGGTGGCGTTTGCCTATTTGATCAAGCAAACAGGCGGTCCAACCCGTTGGTACAAGCTGGCGCCGCTGTGGCTCTTGGGTATCGTGTTGTGTTTTGAGCCTTTTGTGTTTCGCAAAGCCGGGGTGGCAGCACTGAGCGATTATTGGGCGGTGTATTTTGGTATCTCAGCCTTGGTGGTGGCCAGTATTTTGTTCGGACGAGAGCGCATCGCGGCGCGTTTGCCGAGTTTTGAAGTGCTGGACGATGTGATGTACAAATCCATCGCGGTGGGTTTTGCCTTTTTCACCATTGCCACGGTGCTGGGGGCTTTGTGGGCTGCAGAGGCTTGGGGTGGTTATTGGAGCTGGGACCCGAAAGAAACCTGGGCCTTGATCGTGTGGCTTAACTACGCTGCTTGGTTGCACATGCGCTTGATGAAGGGCTTGCGTGGCACTGTAGCCGCCTGGTGGGCCTTGGCTGGGCTGGCCGTGACGTCCTTCGCCTTTTTGGGTGTGAACATGTTCTTGAGCGGTCTGCACAGCTACGGCACGCTTTGAACCCGTCCACGGACCTGCGCGTGAAGGCGTTCTTTTTGTAGGGCTGTAACTTTGCGGGCCCGTGCTGAGAATACCTGTTTGACACAATATTCTGAATTGACTAACTACCACATGAAGAAAGACGCCCCATGACTTCTCGCTCTTCCCACTTCGGCTTTATCCATCCACACAGCCATGAGATCACACCCAAAGGCGTGTACCTGCAACGCCGTGACATCCTGCGGGGTTTGGCCTTGGGGGCTACGGGCTTGGCGGGCGCGGGCTGGGCCGAGCGGCAAGCTTTGGCGGAAACGGCCAAGCCGGGTGTGTTGTCGGCTTTGGCTTCGACGCCGTCCGCTGTGGCCGGCGCCATGTCGGTCGACAAACTCACGGCCTACAAAGACGCCAGCAGCTACAACAATTTTTACGAGTTTGGCTACGACAAAGCCGACCCAGCGCGACTTGCGCACACCTTGCAAACCAGCCCCTGGACGGTCGAGGTCGAAGGCCTGGTCAAGCGCCCCGCCAAATACACCTTGGAAGACTTGCTCAAGCTCAGCCCCATGGAAGAGCGGATTTACCGCATGCGCTGCGTTGAAGGCTGGTCTATGGTGATTCCTTGGGTGGGTTATTCGCTGCTGGAATTGATCCGCAAGGTCGAGCCCACGGGCAACGCCAAATTCGTCGAGTTCGTGACCCAGGCCGACCCCAAAACCATGCCGGGTGTGCGCTCTGGCGGTTTGGACTGGCCCTATGTCGAAGGTCTGCGCCTGGACGAGGCCATGCATCCCTTGACCCTGTTGTCCTTTGGCATGTACGGCGAAGTTTTGCCCAAGCAAAACGGTGCGCCGGTGCGCTTGGTCGTGCCATGGAAGTACGGTTTCAAGAGCGGCAAGAGCTTGGTCAAGATCCGTTTTGTCGAGAAAATGCCCGCCACCGCCTGGGTCAAGGCGGCGGCGCAAGAGTATGGTTTTTACTCCAACGTGAACCCCAACGTCGACCATCCGCGCTGGAGCCAGGCCACCGAGCGGCGCATTGGCGAAGAGGGCGGCTTGTTGGCCAAAAAGCGCAAGACGCTGATGTTCAACGGCTATGAGCCGCAGGTGGGGCAGTTGTATGCAGGCATGGACTTGAAAAAGCTGTTTTGAGCGTGCTGCCCTCCACCCTGCTGGCCACGCTGCGTACTGCGCTGCGCTCAAGGGGGGCCAAGCCGGTGTTGTTCCTGATCTGCCTGGGCCCCATGGTCTGGTTGCTGCGCGGCATCTGGCTGGACGACTTGGGCGCCAATCCGGCGGAGTTTTTGATCCGCGCCACCGGCGACTGGACGCTGCGTGCGCTGTGCCTGGTGTTGGCGGTGACGCCTTTGCGTGTGGCCTTGGCCATCCCCGAGCTGGCCCGTTTGCGTCGCATGCTCGGCCTGTTCACGGCGTTTTATGCCTGTCTGCATTTGATTTGTTACGCTTGGTTTGACATGGGCTGGGACCTGCCCGATATCACTGCTGACATTGCCAAGCGGCCGTTCATCTTGGTCGGCTTTACGGGCTGGTTGCTGCTGAGCCTGCTCAGCGCCACCTCGTTCAATGCCGCCATTCGATGGATGGGCGCCAAGCGCTGGCAGGCTGTTCACCGCAGCGTCTATGCGGTGGCGGCTTTGGCCTTGTTGCATTTTTTCTGGATGCGCGCAGGCAAGCAGAACTTTGCCGAAGTGGCGGTGTATGCCGCCATTTTGGGCAGTTTGCTGGGTTGGCGTTTGCTCCGTACCTACCGCGCCCGGCGCACCGTACCGCATCAGCGGTGAATGAATCGCTTCACCGCCGTGGAAAATCAAGTCGGTAAGTGTTCGAGTTGAAACGTGTCAAACACCGACTCGCGTTCGCGGATCATATGCACTTGCGCCCCGTCCACCAAAATTTCAGCGGCGCGACCCCGCGTGTTGTAGTTGCTCGACATGCTCATGCAATAAGCGCCGGCTGACAACACGGCCAGCACATCGCCGGGCTGCACGTTAAGGCTGCGGTCGCGGCCGATCCAGTCACCGCTTTCACAGACCGGGCCCACCACGTCGTACACCACCCCCGCGCCTTCGCGCACTTGCAAGGGCGTGATGTGGTGAAAAGCTTGGTACATGGCCGGACGCGGCAAATCGTTCATGGCCGCGTCGATGATGCAGAAGTTTTTTTGCTCGCCCGGCTTGAGGTACAGCACCTCGCTCAGGCAGACCCCGGCGTTGCCCACCAGGGAGCGACCGGGCTCGATCATCAGTTGCCGCTCGCCAAAGCCTCGCGCATCCAGCTTGGCCAGCAACTGCGCCCACAAGGCATCGGCCTCGGGCGGGGTGTCGCCGTTGTAGTTGATACCCAGGCCGCCGCCAAAATCGATGTGGTGGATAGGCACACCTGCGGCTTCAATCTGGGTGACCAGATCGAGCATGCGGTCCATGGCATCCAGATAAGGCGTCATCTCGGTGATTTGCGAGCCAATGTGGCAATCGATGCCGACCACTTTGAGTCCACGCAAACTTGCTGCATGCTGGTAAATGTGCACCGCTTGTTCGTGCGCCACACCGAACTTGCTGCCCTTGAGTCCTGTGGAAATATAGGGGTGCGTTTTTGGATCGACGTTGGGGTTCACGCGCAGACTGACACAAGCCTGTTGGCCCATCGATTCAGCGACTTCATTGAGAACATCCAACTCGGCGGCGCTTTCAACGTTGAAGCAGCCGATGCCCACTTGCAGGGCTTGCTGCATTTCGGCGCGGGTTTTACCCACGCCGGAAAAAATCACTTTGGCCGGATCGCCTCCGGCCGCCAATACCCGAGCCAACTCGCCGCCCGAGACAATGTCAAAGCCGCAACCGGCTTGTGCAAAAACTTGCAACACGCCCAGCGTCGAGTTCGCTTTCATGGCGTAACAGATTTGTGCTTTGCGACCTGCAAAACCACGCTGGTAAGCCGCCAGGGCCGACAACATGGCCGCTTTGGAGTAGACAAACAAGGGGGTGCCGTGTGTTCGCGCGAGCTCTGAAAGGGGGACTTGTTCCACACACAACGCACCCGATTGGTAGGCGATAAAGGGGTGACCCGGTAGAGTGGAAGCATTCATTGTGAAACAGGTTGCGTTGAGGCTGGGATCAGGGGGGTGGCATTGGGGATCGCAACACCGGTGCTGACGGGTTGGACGGGTGAGGTTTTCTTGTTCCGCAGAGGGTCCGGCGTCAAGGATTCAATCAAAGTAGCTCTGCCGCGAGCCGCGTCATCGGTGGGTAATTTCAATGGGCCTTTTTGGCCGCAGCCGACCAAAGCTACCGTACAAAGTACAAGGCATTGGCGAGTGACTAAAATTAAACAAACCTTTAACATGCACCGGATTGTAATGACCGACCTCGAATTCCTGACCCAAGCCGAACATCTTTTATCGGCTGTGGAGCAAAGTTGTGACCGCATCAACGACGAAACCGAGGCCGATGTCGACAACCAACGATCGGGCGGGATGATCACTTTGAGTTTTGCCAACCGCAGCCAAATCATCCTGAACTTGCAAAAACCATTGCACGAAGTCTGGATGGCCGCCAAGTCAGGCGGCTACCATTACAAATGGGTTGAGGGTTACTGGCAAGACACCAAGGGGCAGGGTGAGTTTTTTGCCAACTTGACTCGTTATGCATCAGAACAAGCGGGTCTGCCTTTGGTATTTTCAGCCTGACAGCAGTCAATTGCGAAACAGATCGAGGATGCGTGAGCGCTCATCGGGTTTAGGCAGGGCCGCAGGGGTTTCGTTTTCTGTTTTACCTGTTGGGCTGGTGCCTCCGAGGTTAAGCACTCCGCCTGAAGCGCCATGTTCCGCGTAAAACCACTCGCCCCCAACCTGAACCAAACCTTCAGGCGCACTGGGTTCTTTGACAGGGATGTTGCGCAATGCGGTTTCCATGTACTTGATCCAGATCGGCAAGCTCAAGCCGCCGCCCGTTTCGCGGTCACCTAACTTGCGGGGTGTGTCGTAACCGATCCAGACGACCGCAGCCAATGAGGGTTGGTAGCCTGCAAACCAGGCGTCCATGGCGTCATTGGTGGTGCCTGTTTTGCCATACAAGTCCGGTCGTTTGAGTGTGGCTTGGGCGCGTGCCGCAGTGCCTGATCGGGTGACCTCTTGCAACAGGCTGGTCATGGTAAAGGCATTTCGGGCGGGGATGGCTCTTTTCTCTTCGGTGATTTCAGCTGGTACAGTTTGTAACAGCACCTTGCCCCTTTGGTCGGTTATTTTAGAAATCAAGAAAGGCTGAACGCGGAACCCTCCATTGGCAAAAACTGAATAAGCCGTGGCCATTTGCATGGGCGTGACGGAGCCAGCACCCAAAGCTATGGTGAGGTACGCAGGGTGTTTTTCGGCTTCGAAACCAAAGTGTGTGATCCATTCTTGTGCATTGCGAGCCCCCACCGCTTGGAGTACCCGGATGGACACCATGTTTTTGGATTTTGCCAACCCCCGACGAAGCGTCATTGGACCTTCGAAAGTGCCATCGTAGTTTTTGGGTTCCCAGGGTTGTCCGCCCGTCACACCGGCATCAAAAAACAAAGGTGCATCGTTCACCACGGTGGCTGGTGTGAAGTCTTTTTCGAGCGCTGCCGAGTAAATGAAGGGTTTGAAGCTGGAGCCAGGTTGACGCCAAGCCTGGGTGACGTGGTTGAATTTATTTTTCACAAAATCGAAGCCACCCACCAAAGCTTTGATGGATCCGTCACTGGGGTTCAAGGCTATCAATGCACCTTCGACTTCAGGAAGTTGGGTGATTTCCCAATTTCCGTTGGGCAGTTTGACCACTCGGATCACGGCGCCCCGCCGTATTTGAACGGCTGGAGAGGCTTTGTCTGACAAGCCCGATTGGGCCGGACGCAAACCTTCCCCTGTGATTTCAAACTGTTCGCCGTTTTGACGAATGGCGAGAACTCTGCGCGCAGAGGCCTCGAGCACCACTGCGGACATCACGTCGCCGTTGTCGGGAGTTTCTTCCAAGGCCTCGTCAACCAGCTCCTCCAGGTCTTTGGGGTTGTCAGGCAGGGCAATGAATTTTTCGGGGCCACGGTAAAATTGGCGTCGCTCGAAATCCATGATCCCTTGCCGCAAAGCTTTGTAGGCGGCCTCTTGGTCGGACGCTTGCAACGTGGTGACCACATTCATGCCGCGGGTGTAGGTTTCGGGCCCGTATTGCGCATAAATCAATTGCCGCACCGTTTCGGCCACATATTCGGCGTGTACTTTTTGTTTGTCTGAGCCGGATCTGATGCGCAAGACTTCGGCTTTCGCTTTTTCTGCCTGAGCGGGGGTGATGAAGCGGTTGTCCAGCATCCGCTCGATGATGTATTGCTGCCGCACCTTGGCGCGCTTGGGGTTGCTGATCGGGTTGTAAGCAGACGGCGCTTTAGGCAGACCCGCCAGCATGGCAGCTTCGGCGATGCTGATGTCTTTCAAAGGCTTGCCAAAGTAGGCCTCAGAGGCCGAGGCAAAACCGTAAGCTCGGTTGCCCAGGAAGATCTGGTTCATGTAGATTTCCAAGATCTGATCCTTGGTCAGCATGTGCTCTAGCTTGAAGGTCAGCAATATTTCGTAAATTTTACGGGTGTATGTTTTTTCAGTAGACAGATATACATTGCGCGCCACCTGCATGGTGATGGTGGAGGCTCCTTGGCTTTTGCGTTTGCCCAGGTTGGCAAAACCGGCGCGAATGATACCCAGGTAATCCACGCCACCATGCTGATAAAACCGGGAGTCCTCAATCGACAGGACGGCGTCTTTCATGACTTGAGGAATTTCTTTAATGGGCGTCAAGTTGCGACGCTCCTCACCAAACTCGCCAATCAGATCGCCCTCGACCGTGAAAATGCGCAGGGGCAATTTGGGGCTGTATTCAGCAAGGTCGGAAATATCGGGCAGTTTGGGGTAGGCCATGACCAAGGACACAGCAATGAGCATTGTCAGTGACAGCACGCCGGCCACGCTCAGTCCCACGATCCACAGCAATACCCGGACCAGCCAGTGCCTTAAAGAGGGTTGATGAGCGGCGGTCTTGTTGGCGGGTGGGACTGTGTTTGGCATGGGTAGAGCGGAGAAGACCGCCCCACATTATAAAAAGCAGATGCGCTGGTATGTAAATGCAAACCCTGTTTGCAAAAGAATCTTTACATGTTAAAAATTGTTTTCTAAAATTTATAAATTTATAAATAAAGTATTTCTATGATGCATTCTTTTGGAAAATGGTGGCGGCAACCGCCCGGGTGGCTGGGTTTGTCGATTGATTCACAGGGCATGACTCTGGTGGCTTTGTGTCATGAGGCCATGGCCAGCGGTCACATTCAGCGCTCTGTTGCGCAGGACTGGGTCGAAGCAGCGGCGGCCTCACCGTGGCAAGACCCATCGGCAATTGGGGTGGCCATTCATGCCTGGTTAAAGCATGCGGGATTACCCCGTTGGCGTTTGGCCATGGGCTTGCCTCAGGATCAGGTCGCGCAGGGCAGCCTGCAGGTGCAGAGCTCTTTGCCTGAGAGGGATATCCGTGCCCAAGTGATCTGGGCCGCAGGGCAAGCCTTGCAACTGGAATGGGATGCCGTGGTTGTGGACTACCGCTGTGAAAAGCAGGCGGCTGAGACTCGCTCTGGATCGGGGACTCGAACGGTCTCATGGGGTGCTTGTGGCAAAGCCTGGGCCTTGGCAGCCGATCAAATGAGTCGTTCTGCGGGTTTGAGTTTGCAATTCTTGGGCGTTGAGCCGGTGCGCGACATTTCTGTGATGGAAGACAAATCGCTTCGCTACCGCGTCGCGTGTGACTTGGCTTGGCAGGGAGCTCGGTCATGACGGTTTGGAACTTTGCGCCCTTTCTTGATCGATCGCGTACGCTGAGAAAAATGAGATGGGGCCTGGTCTTGGCCTTGAGTGCCGTCGGCGGCGGTTTCGCTGCAGCGTGGGATGTGAATGAGGCGCAAACAGCGCTGACGCTGCAGCAGGCGCAGTTGCTTGACCTGAAAGCACAGCTGAGTCTGCTGCAACAAAAAAATCTCCAATTGCAAAACGAGCAGTCGCAACGACAGAAAGCACAAGACAGCTTTCACAAAATGAATGCCTTACGCCGGCGAGGGCAGGAATTGCTTGCACTGCACAAGGCCTTGACTTTGCGTTGGCCTGCAGGAGTGCAAATTCAAGAATTACGTTTGGAGGGGCCTGCATGGCGGTTGCAAGGTCAGGCGGAGTCGGGACTGGCGGTACAGCAGGCTCTGCAGGGTTTAACAGGCGTTTTGGCTTGGCAGCAGTCGCCGGCGCTGATGGCATTTGAAGCCCTACCGCAAGCGAATGGATCCGCCTTGAATTTGCGCTTCGTCGCGCAGGCCCGTTGGCATTGGCCTGAATTGTCTCCAAAGCCGGAGGTCAACCGGCCGACACCCCCTGTGGCGCGAGAGTGATGCGTTTGCTCACTTCAAGCATTCAGTGGTCCTATTTTCAGACACTGTGGCAGGGCTTACATGGGCAGGACTGGGGCAGGTGGCCTCGAGGTCTGATGGCGTGCCTGGTGATCATTTCTGCGGCCCTCTCTGCGCTGCTCGTCTGGGTCGTGGCTTCGCCCGATGGGTCCGATGCGACTCAGCAACAAGCACAACAACAGGACTTGCAAAAGCAGGTTCAGGCCCAGCAAACCCGACTCTCTCGATGGCAGCTTGAGCCCACAGCCTCAGCGCATCAGGCCATGAATTTGGAACCCCATGCGTGGCCAACTGCCGAGCAGTCGCAAAGGGTGATGATGGCCTTGTATGCCCAAGCGCAAAGGCACGGTTTGCAGGTTGACAGTTTCAGACCCGAAGGCCCGCAGTCAATGCAGGGGTTCGAGAGCCGGTCCCTGAATTTGCGTTTGCATGGCGGGTTTGCCCAGATCATGTCTTGGAGCGATGGCGTTTTCCATCAAGCGGCGCTGTGGGTGCCTGAAAAATGGATATTGACCGCCTCACCCTCAGGGGACGTCAGCTTGGAAGCCTTGTTGCATTTGCCGCTGCAGCCCTCCGTGGCAAGCTCGGATTCTCCTGCCGTGATTGAAATCCATGCGATCAGCGAGCCGACAGCGAAAGTGGGCTTCGCCGCAGGCGACCCGTTCAGCAAGCCC
>Ga0114963_10002780_pt1 | contig 11920 bp, 10 predicted proteins | sample C_131016_EF_Meta_FD_87019 | JGI IMG/M metagenome (GOLD analysis project Ga0114963, IMG submission 87019) | Freshwater microbial communities from Lake Croche, Canada to study carbon cycling - C_131016_EF_MetaG | ecosystem: Environmental > Aquatic > Freshwater > Lake | place: Lake Croche, Canada...
GGTGTTCCTTCGAATAATGTTACAAGTGCACTTTCGGCAGGACTTCTGGGGGCTCCAATTACTCCACTAAACCTAACGACTGGGGCTATTTACACTCCTGGGGAATGGGTAACCACGCCTCAGATAGGACCTGGCCCAAATGCGATAGCGGATCCTTACTACAATTACGTTGACCCCCTGGAGGGTGGGGTAAACAAGTATGCGTACGTGTTGCAGAATTTCACGTATCAGCCAAACAATCTCTCTGTCAAAGTGTATTTCGACCAGCTTGTAGAGCAGGGGTATATCCGCGAGATAACGGTAAAAAACTCCGATAAAGGTTTACCAATCTTCAAGTATAGCCCACGTTTTCCTGTTGGAACTTACCTGGAGTACAGAGAAACAAGCGTCTCCCCTGCTCAATTCTTTGTGGCCGCGACGTATTTCACACCTGACAGCACGGACATAAACGATCTTCTAACTGAGCACCTGGTTATTCCACTTGCTTACACCGAAAATCAAAGAGCTCAACTTGCTCAAGCTCTTTCCGGTGGAACGATCAACTCACCTGTCCGAATGTTTAGATTTTTCCGTGGGGATACGACGATCTTTAGGCAAAACTCCACTGTTCAGTCATATACTGCGACTACCAACGTTTCCCCCTTGTTTGACTTCTCAGTATACGTGGAAAATGGTGTGTTTGTTCTTACAACAGAGTTCTCCTACACTGACATTATAACCCTGCCGTACATTCCCTACTTTAATCCGGAATATACTCTCTACTCGGAGGACACAATCCTGTCAGAAGATGGTAGAAATCTGTACAGGGTGATGAGGGCATTTACCCCAACTCCGACGGTTGTCGATTGGACAAACACAGTTGTCACGAATACGGCCAGGATTCAAGAGTATGCCAAGAATCTCCTTCGTTACGTAAACTCCTATGTTTGCGACGAACAGATCCTGTCTCAGTTTGGTAGAGATATCTCGGCGATCAAACTTGGTGTCGCTCAAGTGACATTGATCCCCAAGAATAGGGGACGATTTAGCAACACTTCCGCTACTTACTCGTATGTTTGGGAGAACGCAGCAACGCTAAACGAATCTCCTCAGCTTTCGTGGTTCACGGGAACCCAGTATCAATACACTCCCCCAAACTATAGAAATGGGACGATGAGTCTATGAGTCAACAACTTTTTCCTGTGAACGGGGGGGTTCAAACCCTGCAGACGACAGCTCAAGCTGGGGGAATAAACACGCTCTCAGTCCAGTACATAGCGGTGAAAGGCTTAGAGAATAGACCTACAGAGTGGGTGGTGGCCGGAAGGCCGATTTATCGAAGACTTCCCGCAGTTAGTGACACGTATCAAATAAACTTCTTTGACGTGGTACCCGTAACTAACACGGCGATTCAACTCAATGAAACTCAAGACGTAGGTTACGTGTACATCCCCTGGGGGGAGGGAATATTCGGACCAATTTCTCTGGAGGTTGTTTCTTCGGACTCTCGGGAAGATCTGATCATCAAGTCAGGTAAAGTGGTGTGGAAATATGGGACAACCGAAGTCCCCCCGGCTATCGTCAATCTCAAAGAGTTGGACTTTGGAATTGGTAGGTATCTTGTTGCTTATCAACTGGTGTTTGACGATTCCCCTGTTGAGAATTACTACGCAGTTGAAAATTATGCTCTCACTGGAACGAACCTAATTCTGTCGTCAAGTACTGACACGGTTATCGGTTGGAGATACCCGGCGGTAAATTCTTTCCTCAACTCAACAACGTATTGGTCAAACTCCGACACGTACTTTCCAAGTTACGCTCAACCTTCCTCAGCATTTCTTCAGTGGGTTAACAACGAATTCTTCAAGAGCTCAAACACATCACCTGAGACCCCGCTCTACTCAGCGTACTCTAAAGTGACTCTTCGATGCCCAACTGGGTCTACCTACTCCGGAACAGCAACATTCAGCTACGTCCTAGATTCTGTTGTAACAGAAATAGCTGAAGAGCCCATACTTGCGGACGCTGACGGCCAGTACTTTGAGTTCAACATAACTGCCCCCAGTTTCCAAACCGGGTGGAGGGTTGACTTTTCCGACTTGAACATGAAAGTTCAAGCAATAACCATATCGGGAGTTGTAACTAAAATAACACAACAGGCAGAACCTTCAACAAGGTGTGCTTTGTCTATCTACCCTGAGAATGCCGTTCCGACTGTGGTATCCAATTCCCGAGGTGACGAAATACCGGCAACTTACTGTAATTTGGCATTCTTTGATGTTGATGTTGACTACAAACTTCTTGACATCAGGGACGTTAGGCCGATTGTTCACACGGAGTACAAGCCGGTGGCGGATTGGTTGACAGTTCCGTTCGATGAGGATCTGATTGACCTTTACGAGCAAGTGAAAAGTTATCCCGTCCTGTGGATGAACCCGGAAGTGTGTGTTAAACAAGAATACGCAGCTCTTGAAAAATATGGTATCGAGGTAATTAAATGACAATCGTCAGCCCTTATTTCAACCCCAACGAGTTTGAGCTTCGTAATTTCACGAACAGATACCTGTCGCCCGAGCAGTCGGATAAAGTTGCCCTTACTGAGACTCGTGTGAGTGGGCAACTAGATTTCCTTGGTCAACTGCTAGGTTGGAGTGGGAGTAACTATTGGACAAATCTTCCTGCAACATCATCTCAAAAACGTCAGCTACTTAGTGGAACATTTGGTGTCTACAACAATTTCGTAATTCCTCGAATCCTCGCGGTAAGATCTTGGGAAAACATTGAAGATTTCTCTTCCCCTTCAGCGGGGATTGTAGAGATTGAGGAAGACGCACGAATTCAAGCCGGTCAAATCGCCTATCTGGGGCTGTACTCTTACCCCATCCTATCGATTTCAAGAACGGTCGGCAGGCTTATACTTAACTTCGGCGAAGTCGACAGCAACTTTTTCTCCGAGATCAACACCAACACACAGTTGAAGATTGATGTTCCTTCCGCGAGACCAACGCCGTTTCAGAGGACAAGTGTTGGAGTAGCGGGGGACAACTCGTTCGTGTGTCGTGACAATAACGGTCAATTGATATTGTTCCCGAACTACGACACGAATGGCCTCTTCCCCTACCTGTTTCCGATATTCTTTGCCGGCTCAACGTACTACTTCGATAAACCCGTATACATATCATACTCGAATTCACTGTCTGTCGATCTGACACCTTTCTACGATGAAACTATTCAGCGGTGGGTTCTAACATTACCGGAGTCCCTTGGGAAAAACTCGGCAGGAATTATTATTTTCCTGATATGGTCGTACTCCAACGACACCACTCCAACGAACTCTGTCCTCCAGGTCAAGGTTCAGAACTGGGTGAATCCGTCTGATTGGAACTCCGCCAAGGTTCTACAAAATTTCATCGGGGCTTGGGGAAACAAAGGGGGGCCTCTGCCATTTAATCTTGCGTTTGACAGCCTTTCGCTGCACGGATTTAGTGAGAACAACTCCGTATATTTACCGCAAATCGAGAGAGACCTTCTATTTAATGATCTGGTTGATCTTGTTTACGCTCAACGCTCGGTGGTTGACTCAGGAAACCCCGGAATCGTGCAACCCGGAAAACTTTGGTGGAACACTGAATACGGAACTCTGGCTATTCAGCTTGAACAAGATGAGTCTTGTCCGATCTGGGCTCAAGTGGTTTATCGAGAGGCGCCTGAGCAAGAGTTGATTCCAGAGTTTATTTTTCCAGACGTGGCAGCGTTTGTTCTAGGGCAAAGCCTGGTTCCTGAAGGAACTATTAGCATCTTGATCGCGGATATCACAGGCTTATCTTCTGACGACAATATTATCGGGCTTGTTGAACCCCTTCCGGGGCCAGGAACAGTATACCTTTACAAACAACCAAACACCGAATACTGGATCCCGATTCGATTCGTTTTCAGCACTGTGGCTGATTTTGACGCTGCGAGTTCCATCTTACCTTACGGAACACCAGTATATATCCTGGACTCCACAGGTCTAGAGCCAGCGGGGACGAATTACACCGTCAATAACCTAGAAATCACAGTTTCGGGGCAATACGAAGTTGTTCTTGTAAAAGAAGATAGCGAATCGGATTGGACCTTGTTCCCCGACTCGATCCTTAAGTTTATCGCCAATAGCTCACTGTTTGATGGGCCAGTTCAAGGTGAAATGTGGTGGGATTTTGCTAACCCTGACCCGAACAGCAGAAATGCAAGTATTTACCTGGACACTTCCTGGGTGGCTTTGAACGCAAACGTCTCCCTCTCCGCTCCACCAGCGTTGCTGAACTTGGACACGGTTCTTTTCTACTGCGACGGAAATCTTCTGACGGATGGTTTTGGCTACTTGACGGATGACTATGACTTTACGTACACCTCAAATAGCGGTGACGGCGTATACACCTTTACTTACCGTGCTTTGACTTTTAACGGAAGAACCCAATTTCCAACGATTGTAATCTCTGACTCTTTAACTTCTTCGTATAAATTAGATATTACCGACAGGGTGTTTAGCGGAATTGTTTACAACATGTCCCCGAATGTCTATGACGCGGAGGTTCCCCTAAGACTGTGGAAAAGCCAACACCTTCAGGCATCTGACACAAGTGAACTCATCGAACGGGAAATTTACCCGAATCCTCTTGTTGCCGACTTAAACACTGGGCCTTGTTTAGAAAACTGGCAGCGTTATTTTATTCGGTTGCCTCTGGATTACGGGAGGAACGGGGCAATTTGGCAAAAGGTGGCTCTGATTTGCCAGAACTTTGCATATTACGGGAGCAGCATTGAGCCCGAAAAGATGGATTGCCCCCCGAACCCGAGTTTGCCGAAAATATACGAAGAAATTGCGATGCAGGGGGACAGGACTGATTATACTTATGTGTACTCTGAGCCTTATTTTTACTCGGTTGTCGAGTATAACGATTTCTCCTACACCGACGTATCTTACTCAAACATGGCGGTTGCGCCAGTAAATTACACGGAGAGAGATGGATTCCAATCAGCCGAATTTATTGATTACGACCCCCTCCATAACCGGCTGGTAGATTTTTCTCAAGAAGGGTTCGGAGATTGGAAAGGTGTTTACTTAAACGTGAATGCCTGCAGCGTTCTTTCGGGTTATTATGTTAACGATGTGATGGATGGTGCGGTAGAACTGATTACTCCACCAATTTGGGACGCAAGTATTTACAAGTGTCCACCAACCTGCGACAATCCTTCAAGGACTTACGACGTTGACGCGAACAATTACAAGATTTGCTACGCGTATTTCGTTGCCGATGCCTCAGCTGCAGAAGACGGATTCTTTAGTCTTGAAGAAGAGGCGGCCTGGCGTCCACAAACTAAACAACCAACAAGTTTGTACATCCTGCCGCCTAGCGGGTAAAACTTAGTAGTCTTAAACCAACATATGGCAACGTCAAGACGAAGAAAACCGACAATCAGTTCTGAAGGAGTTCTCACGGAAGTCATGGAAGAAAATGCCCCAGCTTTAGACGAGACTTTTGCTCCTTTGTGGGAAGTAACAGAATCCGTTGAGAAGATTGTTCCTGTGGCGGAAGAAGAACCTGCACCGGTCGTTGAAACTGTCACCGAACCTCCCGCAAAAGTCAAGAAACCACTCGATCTTCGAAAGTCGGTACGAACCCCACGTAATGTCCCCCGGTTTTCATCTGTTCGAAAAACAACATGAGTATGCGTCCCCCAAAACTAAGAGCGTCTGAGTTTGTAAATCAGTTTGTTGCAATCTTGAACACAACTGAAGCGAACATGAAGTTTGCAGGACTTCCCAGAGGAACTCTTCGGGGTACGATTGTGGACGTCAATGACCCTCTGGAGCGTGGACGCGTCAAAGTCATCTTCGATGACATGAATATTGACATCCCGCAGCGAACCGGTGCAGACGGGGACTTTGCTTCCCAAAGGCAAGGGGAGCAATCCGCACCTTCCCACTGGATCGATACTTCTCCTGCGTTCAAGGGTAAACAGCCCCGAGGATTAGTCGGAACAAGGGTGAACATCGTTCCGTCAAGTGGCGAGTATCAATACGCTATCTTGCAAGACGTTCTTTATGACCCCGAACTCTTGGCGGCATCGGCTAAGGAAAACCTTAAGATGCCGACTAATAGTTCAATGACACGTCTCCCCGTGTACGACTCTGGAAGTCTTCCTCCGGCGTCCGCGGAAAACCATGGTTGCACACTCATAGAGTCCGGGGGTCCAATGAACTCCGACTGGTTGTGTGTTTGCCTTCGCAGAAATGGTAGTTTCGTTTGGGTCCGTCACGTTGATCTGTCCCACGGTCATGCAGGAGGGGATGACAATATTCAACCCCCGGACTACGGCGGAGATACTCAGCAGCCGACCTACCAACAAACTATATGGGATGGTGCTTTCCCCACCACGGGAAAACCGATGCCAAGAAACTCAAAATACGGCACTTCTCCCACACCTAACCCATACGGTTCGAACGCCAAATACTACGATCCTCCCACTTAACCATGGAACCCGCTTTTCCGGCTATTGAAGTCACTTACGACTACACATACCCAACGTTTGATGTTCCCGGGGTTGGAAAACCAACCGACGTGTTCACCAACCCTTACAATAAAGTGGTTACTCTAGAGGAGATTGGAACATTGTCGGATTACATCGTCGTTGGAGGAATTCGGTGGGTTCCAGTCAAACTACAGGTTACGGGACGTGCAACTTGCAACCTCAATGGAGTCCCGGTTCTAGTACCCCTGGGTGGCCCTTGGTCAGAAATTGACTACGCTTTACCAACTGTTCCAAACATTTCTTACGGGTAGGTATGGCAATCCGTCGTCCCAGTATTTCATCGCCCGCGTGGCTTTTTCAAGATTTTCTGTATCTTGACAATTCACCGGAACAACTGCGATACCTGCAGGTAAAATGGGACGGGGAGCCGTTCACTCGGGTTTCACAATCGTTCGATTTCAGTAATCCCCCGTACGACGATGAGGAGCAGCGTGGTGGTTTCATCGTTGCCCAAATTGACTACACAATCGAGGGTTATTTGATCACGATTGACCAATGGGACGTTAACTGGAGGGATGAGTGGCCGTTAAGGTTGGCGGCAAACTACTTGCGAAATTGCCTTTACCCTCAAGAGAAGGGTTACGTTATTCAAGTGGCGAAAGACGCCTATTCTTTCTGGGCGAGTGAATACTTCTTCCCCGTATCCAACGAACCGTTTACCGATCTTTACTCCTGGAGGGGTTGATGGCTGCACCTAGAATAAAAGAAATCCTTCTTACGACGCCCACAACGGTTGTTCTGTATTTTGATGCGCCCCTGGACACAAATATACCAGTTCCGGTAACATCGTTCACCGTGAACTATGGGCAGTACGGTGTTGAGACCATAGTTTATTCGTCCGACACCATGGTGTCGTTGGGAATAGACAGCTCTTTAACCCCGTGGGATCAGATATTTGTCTCGTATGAACCTCCGCTAGATCTAAACTTGTGCCTTAGGGGGCCAATTCCCCCTTCTGCTAATGATGTCGTCAAGAAGCGTAATGCCGTTCGTGCCTTTTATCGTGTAGCAGCCCGGAACACTCTAGCACCGGACGAAACTTCTGATGGCACCCGCACCCGTTCAAACCTTGGGCAGACTATCGGTGGTTTCGGGTTCCCGTATCAGAATCGCTCCGGAGTTTTAACGCCAAACAAAACCGACCCAAGAAGCGCCACCCCCGACGATTTCGTTGTGGCGTACGGTCTGAAAGAAGCCATTCAGCTGACTAACATTGATGATGCGGCAGCGACTACCGTTAATGTTCCTAAACTGCAGATGGCGATTCAAGACGCCAACTCGCTGATCGACTCGTATATTGAGCAGTCCGGAAAAGCTGGAATGGTGCTAATCACCAGCAACCGGCGTCGAACAGCCCTTACGATTGCCCGATACTACCTGGATACAGTTCGTCGAAGGGAAGACGTCTACAAGGATTATGACGCAGCCCTGAAACAACTGCAGGCTGAGATGAAGATGACGGCAATTCGTGCCGGAAACGGGGACTCAGCTGTAGATACTCCCCAGGGAATCATGCGGTCTTGGAGGATTCCTCAGCGTTACAACTCGGTCAGCGGGAAAGGACTCTCAGGATGGACTACCGATACAGCCGGAGATCAAGCACCGGATTACCGTATTGGCTGGGGCGCAATCGGGCAAAATAACGATTTCCCCAATTGGGTCACGGTTAACAACTTCATTGAACTGGGTGGAACTCTACAGATCGCCGAGCCAAACGATGCCGGTGGCTGGTACATTGACGGCTCTAACACCAATTTCCCTTAAACCATGGAATTAAATACAATCTCTCGTATTGAGCAGTTCATTGTTGATGCGCTTATCGCTTCGCCCCTGATTCCCATCAGTGTGAACGTTCTTCGCCTTGCTGACGCAATTGAGAACGAGGGTATCGTTCAACAGACCAATAACATTGTCATACGGTACACAGGGTCGTCAGACACCGTGAAAAATCGTGTTCCGATGGTTTTCGAGAGGAACATGAGTTTTGAACTTAATTTCTCTTGTCAGAACTATCTTTCGTCCTCTGGGCACGATTTTGCCACACAACTTCTCACTGGTGCGTTCAATACTGTTAACGGTAGTGTGCCATCCGGGGCATCGGTTTCAGTTATCCAACCGTTTACGTGTCAGAATGAGACTTTTACCGGTTTAAGTCCCGAGTCGCAATACACATACACTCAGATTTATGTGTTGATAATTGAAGAGGCTCTTCCATACGTTGCGCTTGATCCTTGCGTTCAACGTGGCGATTGCCGTCAAATATTCCCAGGTCACAACGTTGAAACCAAGCTCCCCCTGGGCGGTGTAATGGATTCCGCAAGCGGTGAGATTTACGTCCCCTGGTACACGGGTTCCAAAGAGCCCGCAGAAGATTATAACGTTTGCGATGGAATTCGCTGGAGCAATCCCGCTACACAAACGGGAGATTGGGTGTTTGTTTGCGACCCGGAAACCGTTTTCCTTCCCGATCCACTGAACCAGCCGATTTATCTTTTAAGCAATAACAGCTATACTGAAGATGGAAGATTGGTGGTAACTGTTTGGGACGCCGAAACAAAAGAGCCGTTGGAGGAAGTTTTCTATTGCCCCACAGGTAAGAAACTTGCGAGATACGCCGTGGAGCTCTGGAACGACATCGCAACGAAAATGGACCCGATCTCCTCGAACGCTAATCAATACGCTTCGTGGTTCTCTGGATTCAATCAAGGGGAATTTGCGGTGGTTACGGGTGGTTATGCGTTCTTGAATGCAGACCCCCTCAACCCAGAGGCGAAGCAACTTTACCTCGATGGAGGTGCGTTGATCGGCGTAGTTCCCGAAACTTTCATTCAGACTCCGAAAGGAAGATACTACTTTGTGTCCAAATCTCCCCAAGGAAAAGGGTGGATACAAGAAGGGTCGTTTGAGTTAGCGACTATCAACTCGCTCTGGAAACTCGGATGCCTACCCTGTCAAGGGAACCCAGGTCCTATCGCCCCCTGCTGATGAACACATCTCAAGAACTTTGGCACTCTTATCACTCTGCCGTTCGCGCAGGTGAGATGGACAAAGCTAAGGAAATTCTCAAGAAAATCATGAGTTACAAAGGAAATCCGCCGCCGCCAAAAGGTGGGTGCGCTAAATGTAGAAAGAGTCTTTACTGATGGCTAAATCACGCGACGATATTATCAAGCAGAAAGAGCTTCTTGCTCAGGATACCCTTCTTGTAGCGAAAGACGCTCTGGATCAGCTTGCCAACCAGATGGAAGAGTGCTCCACCCGTGACCTCGTCTCTATCTTCAATAGTGCGATCAAAGCACACAGGGAAATCACCTCGGACATCGTTGCTTTGACGCAAGTTGAAACAAAGAGTGAGCAAGAGCTTGCTCTTGCATACGACGGGAAAGTAGGGGAACTACTTAAGAAACTGACTGGGGAATGAATATGAAACCGAAAGTACGATAACCCGTCATGAATTTTCAACACCCCACAATTACGCATGCTTCTCAACTTGAGGAGAAGTCACGATGGAGAAAATACCTCGGGGGTATCAAAGAACTTCAACTACTGGAAGCACCACGGTCAGTTGTCCAAGATTACCGCTACAAAGCGGCAAAAGATTGTTTTTTGGCTTATTGCGACATAATGAAGGGAGGTGATCTAAAGGTAGCACCTTTTCACGAGATTATCGCGAGTGCTTTCGAAGATCTATACGAGAGAAAATATCGTCGATTAATCATTTCGTGTCCGCCACGATCTGGTAAGTCTATGCTCTCAACGATGTTTTTGAGCTGGCTTTTAGGTAAAGACGAAAGAACGCAACATATTCTTGCCTCTTACGGCGCATCCCTCTCTCAGAAATTTCACAGGGAGGCTGTCATAATGATGAAAACGCACCACTATAAGAAGATTTTTCCGGAGTTTTCGGGTTTCAATAGAGACTCCAAATACGACATGGTGGGCGGGGGGTATATACTTGCCACTTCGGTTGGTGGAATTCTTACGGGCTTTACTTCGGGTACAACGGACATGGACTCACCGGGCATAGGTGTGGCCCTTATTGATGACCCGTTGAAGTCGTCTGATTCAAAGGCAGCGCTGGACAATCTAGACAGCTGGTGGGCCGAACAAATGTCGACTCGTAGAACTAACCATTACGCCCAGGTGATCGTTGCTACGCGATTCCACGAGAAAGACCTGCACGGGGTTCTTCTAGATGGGGATGGCGTTTACGACCCTGATGAGAATCCCTTTGGTTGGAGGTGGATTAACATCCAGGGTTTATGCGAAAACCCCGAAAGTGATATTCTTGGCAGAGAATACGGGGAGTCTCACTGGGCTGAAAACTCTGCTTTCTCGGTTCCGATGCTGGAATCGCAGAAAAAAATCATGGGTAGCTTCAAGTTTGCTGCTCTGTACCAAGGCGTCCCAGTTGCTGCTGAAGGTCAGATTGTAAAAAACAGTTGGATTGAAGTGATCGAGGAGGAGGATTGTCCTCCACTGGACGTTGTTTGGCTCGCGGCTGACTGCGCTTTCTCGGAGAGGCAGATGGCTGATGAAACGGCCATCTGTGTGGCAGGAATCAATATGCGTGATCCCACGGTTATTTACATTCGCGACATTGTGAAAGGCCGCTGGGGATTTCCGGATCTTGTTGAAGCGGTGAAGCACAACTACAACTACTATGGAGCAAAAGTATTGTGCATCGAAAAGGCTGCGTCTGGGCACTCACTTATCCAAGTTCTTCGAAAAGAAGCAAAAGTTCCGATCGAAGAGATGCGACCGCTCAAGTCGAAGACGACACGATTACAGGCCGTGTGTCCTTTACTCGAGAACAGCAGGGTTAAACTGGTTCAGGGGTTCTGGACCGACGCATTCATCAAAGAACTTACCGCATTTCCGTTCGTCCGTCATGACGACAGCACAGATGCTTTTGCGTGGGCGCTCACTTACTATGCAATGAAAATGGACGTTGTTGATCGCGGTCTTCAAGAAACCATTATTCAGAACAAACGATTCAAAGGTGATCTTCGCAGAGAAGGTTTGGGCGATAGCACGCTGTTTAACGAAATTACAAGAGGTCGTCAGAGATTGTTCAGTGGCGACACGGCGATTAACGACCCGGATTACGACTCTGTTAGTCAAGACTCAGACCCTCGTTCCGCTTTCGTGAGTGGAAGGAGTCGTGGGCGTCGGGGAATCGGCTGGGACACTCACATTTAACCGGCGATTAGTAACCGCTCTAAAAGTTGCTGTCCTTTACAAGACAGATTACCATGGCTATTCATCCTACAGACTTCAATAGTGAAATTATGCGTGCCGAGCATGGCACAGTTGTATTGGTAACTTCTCCAATGGCTGACAAGTATTTGCAGAAAGCCAGAGA
>Ga0114963_10002781_pt1 | contig 11918 bp, 14 predicted proteins | sample C_131016_EF_Meta_FD_87019 | JGI IMG/M metagenome (GOLD analysis project Ga0114963, IMG submission 87019) | Freshwater microbial communities from Lake Croche, Canada to study carbon cycling - C_131016_EF_MetaG | ecosystem: Environmental > Aquatic > Freshwater > Lake | place: Lake Croche, Canada...
CGTGGCAGGAGGGTATATGCAGTTGTCACCCAACAAAAGAGCACAGGGTCTCTTCAGGGCAACTTCACTACTCTACCTTGATTGCCACCAGGCAAGCAAGCGGGATTTAGCAATATCTTCACCTAATGGACCTTCATCCAAACGAAGTTCCATGAGGAACCGATAGGCAGCTCCAACATCAGGTCCTGGAGTGATATTCAATAGCTCCATGATCTGTTCACCAGAAAGATCAGGCCTAATTGCATTGAGTTCTTCCTCTTCTTGCAATTTGGCAATGCGCTCTTCTAAATCGTCATAAGCGTGAGATAGGCGATCTGCCTTCTTCTGATTACGGGTAGTCACATCGGCTCGGGTTAGTGCGTGCAATCTCAATAGCTGATCATCAGCATCCCTGACGTATCTTCTGATTGCCGAATCAGACCAAGGTTGATCGCTATAGCCGAAGAATCGAAGGTGCAATTCGATGAGCCTAGAAACCGCCTTGACGGTGTCATTATCGAATTTCAGTGCCTTTAGGCGCTTGGCTGCAAGCTTTGCCCCCACCACATCGTGGTGATAGAAGGTAACTCCACCGCCAGATTCAAGCTTTCTAGTCGAAGGCTTTCCAATATCGTGGAACAGTGCAGCTAACCGAAGAACTAGGTCGTTGTGTAATTCGTAGTCCTTTTCATAGTCAATAGCCTGTTCAACAACAGTCAAAGTGTGCTGATAAACATCTTTGTGATGGTGGTGTTCATCAATCTCAAGCTTTAGAGCAGGTAGTTCAGGAATTACAAGTTCCGCTAGCCCTGAATCAACTAGGGCTTCTAGGCCTTCTCTAGGGTTAGCCCCCAGCAGTAACTTGGCTAATTCAACCTGGATACGCTCTGCAGAGATGATTTCAATGCGATCAGCCATGGCCTTCATGGCACTAAAGGTCTCATCTTGGATCAAAAAACCCAGTTGAGAGGCAAATCTAGCTGCTCTCATCATTCTGAGCGGGTCATCGCTGAAACTATCCTCGGGTTTACCTGGGGTCCTGATGATTCCATCAACTAGGTCCTGTAACCCGTTGAATGGGTCAACAAATACCCCATCCGGCAGCCTCAATGCCATGGCATTAACGGTGAAGTCTCTTCTAAAGAGGTCATGATTGAGATCTTTACCGAAGGCAACGTGAGGCTTTCTCGAATCAGCGTCATACTGGTCTGCTCGGTAGGTGGTTATTTCAACGGTGGTTTCCCCAATGCGAGCACCGATGGTGCCAAATTCCCTACCGATATCCCAGTGAGCATCAACATGGCCCTTAAGGACAGCAAGTATCTGGTCTGGATTAGCTGAGGTAGTGAAATCTAGGTCATTGGTTTCCCTGCCTAGGAAGGCATCACGAACTGGACCGCCAACTAGAGATAGTTCAAACCCAGCATCGGTAAACAGTGTGCCGAGTTTGACAAGTAACGGACTCTGACTGGTCCGTTGCAAATTGGCTAAAGCCTCAACCACTGTTGGCATGGCTTTAAGTATGCCCGTCAATTGCAGGAACTGCTTGATAAATACCTCTCGGGGTTAGGCTTAAGGAATGAACTCTCGAGCGAAACCTCGCGTCGAGGAGACTTCAGCCGGGGGATTTGTCTTAGCTGGTGATGGGTCTTCGCGCATAGCTGTCATCGGTCGCCGCAATCGCGGTGGTCGGATTGACTGGTGCATCCCTAAGGGTCACCTCGAAGGAACTGAAACCATCGAAGCCGCAGCACTTAGAGAAGTGCTAGAAGAAACTGGATTAGAAGCAGAAATCATTGAGCCATTAGGTTCTATCAAATATGAATTCTCAACTCCAACAGCTGTGATTAGTAAAACTGTTCATCACTTCCTAATGAAACAAACCGGTGGAACACTAACCATCGATAATGATCCAGATCACGAAGCGGTTGATATTCGTTGGATTAATATCGACCTGCTTGCTGATGAATTAACTCATGAGAATGAACGAAGACTTGCTCTAATTGTTCAAGAGTGGGTGGCTAAACAGTGATCAAGAAAATGATTGTTGTATTTGTTTCACTAATGCTCTTAGGTTCTAGTGCAACTGCTCAAGCAGCCCTTCCTCCAGCACAGGTTTTCATCGTTCCAGGGTCAGACATCAACATGGTTTCACGGGAATCAAAAGTTCCTGTTTCAGTTCAAAATAACTACGATCGTCCGATTCGAATTCGAGTCCATGCTCAAACCACAAATGCATCTCTTAATGTGCAGGACTATGTTTCACTAACAGTTCCTGCAAACTCTAGAAAAGATGCACTGGTTCCAGTAACAGCTATTGCCTCTGGGGAATTCACAGTCAAGGTTTGGGTAACTACTTTCACAAATCTTCGTTTAGGTGAAACAGCTGAAATCAAACTGACTGCAAATCCAAATATTGAGTTGTATTTGCTATTTGGTTTTGCCGGATTGATTGTCATTCTTTTGACACTCGGAGCGATGCGAATGATCACACGAAGGAAGAACGCATGAGCGTTGTTCGTTCGTCACTAATCATGGCTAGCGGCACAGTCTTCTCAAGAGTGCTGGGTATTGTGCGAGCCATCATGCTGGCAGCAACAATTGGTGTTACTACCAACGCCGCTGATGCATTCGGTGTGGCAAATCAACTTCCTAATAACGTCTACGCAATCATCGTCGGCGGTGTTTTGAATGCTGTTCTAGTGCCACAGATTGTTAGAGCGAGGCTGCATGCAGATGGTGGTAAGGCATACATAGATCGCCTACTAACCCTTGCCATCACAGTCTTTGGTGCCATCACAGTGCTCACGACATTGGCCGCACCACTCCTAGTTTCTCTATACACCAAGGGTTGGTCCGAGTCTCAGTTAGCTCTCGCAACAGCATTTGCATACTGGTGTCTGCCACAGCTTTTCTTCTACGGTCTATACACCCTTCTCGGTGAAGTACTAAATGCTAGAAGTAAATTTGGTCCATTCATGTGGGCACCAGTACTGAATAACATTGTTGCCATCTTGGGTATGGCTGCTTTTATCTGGCAGTTTGGTTTAGACCCAACCGGCAAGAGACAAGTCGAAGAATGGGGACAAGGTCAAATCACTCTGCTTGCAGGAACTGCAACATTGGGTGTCGCTGCACAAGCACTTATTCTCTTTGTCTTCTGGAACAGAATGGGTCTTACCTTTAATCTGAACTTCAGTTGGAAAGGTGTTGGTTTAGCACCTGCACTAAAGACTGCATCCTGGACTTTAGGAATGTTAGTCATCACTCAGATTGGTGGACTGGTTCAAACAGCTGTTGCATCAACTGCAGTCGGTGGTCGTGAATACATCAATGGTCAATACGTTGCCATTGCATCTGTTGCTGCGATGGGTATTGCTTGGTTGATATTTATGCTGCCTCATTCGGTTGCAACAGTGTCCATCGCTACTGCATATTTCACACGAATGTCTACTCACGCTGTTGAGAAGAAATTTGATGAACTGAAAACCGATCTAGCGGATGGTCTAAGAACTATTGCGATGATTAGCGTTCTTGCAACAACTGGTTTGATTGTTTTGGCCTATCCAATCTCTCGAGTATTCGTTGGAGAGATACCGAGCGCTATTGCACTGGGCAATGTTGTTATTGCGATGGTAGTTGGACTACTTCCATTTAGCTACGTCTTTATGACTCAACGTGCTTTCTATTCTTTGGAAGATACTCGAACACCGTTCATCTTTACAGCAGTGCAAATGTTCTTCAACGTAATCGGTTCTTTGTTAGTAGCTGTGTACGTTGAGCCGGTTTGGTTAGTATTCTCACTCTCACTTGTAACAAGTGGAAGCATTGTGATTCAAGCTGTTCTAGCTTTCTTTATGTTCAAGAAAAAGTTCGGTTCTCTTGGACATTCACATCTGAGTATGGCAACTCTGAAGTTTGCTATTGCCGGTGTGATCTCAGGTCTAATTGGTTTTGGAATCCTGCAGGCTCTCGGTGGAGTTCACCCAGGAACATTACCTGTGCTTTCTGTTTTAGCTGCTGCTACCACCTGTGCTCTCATCGGTGGAGTCATGGTGGTTGTTTATCTAGTGATTCTGAAGCTTCTAAAGGCTGAAGAAATTGACACACTAATCAAACCAATTCGAGCCTTACTAAAACGCTAACCAGTCTCGGTAAACTTGGCTTAGTCACATCGACTTTTTTCCCAAGTTTTTGGAGTTCTATTTTGCGCGAAGTCATCATCATCGGCTCAGGTCCAGCTGGATACACCGCTGGCATATACACAGCACGTGCAGGGCTAAAGCCTCTCCTAATTGCTTCATCTGTTGAAGCCGGTGGTGAACTAATGAAGACCACAGAGGTTGAGAACTACCCAGGTTTCCCAACTGGTCTTCAGGGTCCAGAACTGATGGATGCCTTTAGAGCACAGGCTGAACGTTTTGGAACAGAAGTATTGCTTGATGACGTAATCGAAGTTGACCTTAAGGGTCCTATCAAGATCGTGAAGACTGGTAACGGGGAAACCATTGAAGCCAAGACTGTGATCATTGCCACCGGTGCGGCATATCGTGAACTAGGTCTACCTCGTGAAAAGGAACTCAGCGGACACGGCGTCTCCTGGTGTGCTACCTGTGATGGTTTCTTCTTTAGAGAAAAGACCATTGCTGTTGTTGGTGGTGGAGACTCAGCTATGGAGGAAGCTAACTTCCTAACTCGCTTTGCTAGCAAGGTTTATCTGATTCACAGAAGAGACACCTTCAAGGCTTCAAAGATTATGCAGGAGCGAGCCCTAGCTAACCCAAAGATTGAAGTTATCTGGAACACCGAAGTAGCCGAGCTTCTAGGTGAAGGAAAGCTAAGTGGAATCACAACTAGAAACACTGTTGATGGAACCACCGCTCACCTAGATCTAGACGGGCTCTTCATCGCTGTTGGTAATGATCCTCGAGTTTGGTTAGTTGAAAACCAGGTTGAACTAACAGCAGAGAAGTTCATCCAGGTTGAAGGTAGATCATCTAAGACCTCATTGCCAGGTGTGTTTGCCTGTGGCGATGTTATTGACCCAACATACCGCCAAGCAATTACCGCAGCTGGATCAGGTTGTGTTGCTGCGTTGGATGCCGAACACTATCTCGCAAGCGTAAAATAGAGTCACTAAACAAGGAGCCACTATGTCAGCAAAGAGCGTAACCACAGCAACATTCCAGGCCGATGTCCTATCATCAGGCAAGCCAGTACTAGTAGATTTCTGGGCAGAGTGGTGTGGTCCATGCCGCATGGTCTCCCCAATTCTTGATGAGATTTCAGCAGAGCACGGCGACAAGCTAACCATCGTCAAAGTAAACGTTGACGAAGAGCCTCAGCTAGCTCAGCAGTATGGCATCATCTCAATCCCAGCTCTTCAGGTATTCCAGGGCGGAGAAGTTGTTAAGTCAATCGTTGGCGCAAAGCCAAAGCCTCAGCTTTTGGCTGATTTGAGCGACTTCATCAACTAAATTAGTTTCTAAGCAAAACGGCTATGGGGCCAAACGCCCTATGGCCGTTTTTCTTAACTACACTCAAGGACAACTCATGACAAAAGACCTGTGGTCAGATAACTACGCTTCACGTGCAAATGGACTCTCTGCATCTGAAGTTCGAGCGTTGTTTGCAGTTGTTTCACGTCCAGAGGTAGTCTCCCTTGCCGGCGGCATGCCATTTGTTCCTGCGCTTCCTAAAGAGCGAATGATCGAAAGCTTCAATAGCTTGATGGGTGACCGATCAAACCTTGCTTTGCAATACTCCGGTGGTCAAGGAGATCCAATCCTTAGAGAACACATCCGCGAGATCATGGGGCTTGAGGGTATTGAGAGTGATGTGGACAACATCGTTATCACAACAGGTTCTCAGCACGGGCTTGATCTTGTCTCTTCCCTGTTCCTCGACCCAGGTGATGTTGTTTTGGCTGAAGGTCCTAGTTACGTTGGTGCTCTTGGTGTTTTTAGAGCGAGACAAGCACACATCGAACACGTATACACAGACCTTGAAGGTATTTCTCCAGAAGCACTGAACCAAACCATTCTTAGAGTCCAGGCTGCTGGTAAGAAGATTAAGTTCCTATACCTAGTGCCAAACTTCGCTAATCCTAGCGGCGTTACTCTAAGTGCTGAAAGACGAAGCAAGGTTCTAGAAATCTGCCGTCGTCATCACATCCTTGTCCTGGAAGATAACGTTTATGGGCTTCTATACTTCGAAAACAAGGCTCCAGATGCTCTACGTTCACTAGATGAAGATGGGGTTATCTATCTAGGTAGCTTCTCTAAGATTCTTGTCCCGGGCTTCCGTGTTGGCTATGTGTTAGCACCACCGAGCATTAGAGAGAAGCTGGTTCTAGCAAATGAATCAGCGGTTCTTTGCCCTAGCGCTTTTAGCCAGATGATGATCAGTGAATACCTAAGCAACAATGACTGGAAGGCTCAAATCGATGTCTTCCGAGGTGAATACAGGCAAAGAAGAGATGCCGCACAAGCTGCAATGAAGGAATTCTTGCCTGATTTGACTACAACTAACCCAGATGGAGGCTTCTACCTCTGGGTAGATCTGCCAAAATCAATCAATTCGAAAACCATGCTGCCTAGAGCAGTTGAAAACCTAGTCGCATACACACCTGGAACAGCGTTCTACGGTAATGGAACTGGCCACGAGTATTTGAGAATCTCTTACTCATACCCAACACCAGAAAACATTCGAGTTGGAGTTCAGAGACTAGCTAAGACCATCAACGAGGAACTCTCAACAGTTTCTAAGTAGTTTTGGTCAAACCAACCAAAGCAAAGTGCAGATGCCTGCAACTATTGCCGCAAAAACTAGGACGATAAGAGCGCATCCAAGCCGCTCGCTTCTCCAACCTAGCCACCCCGGGTTTCCGGGTTGATGATTATCTGGCAGATTCACTATATACCCCCTGTGGATAACTTGTGGATAACCTGTGTATAGTTATCCACAACCCGCTTAGTACTTGGTGTCGTGGCCCAATTCACCCAAAATACGATTCATATCGTCCACGCTTGCAAAATCAATCTCTATAGTTCCCTTTTTCAGTCCAAGCTTGATGCGAACTGAAGTGTTTAGACGATCAGCTAGAGAATCTGCAAGGGTAGTAAGGGCCTGCTGCTTAGTTCCAACTCGGATTTTCGCCTTTTTACCAGGAGCTCGAACCAATTGCTCGGTTGCTCTAACTGATAACCCAAGATTTATGACCTTGTCAGCAACTTCAATCATTCGTTCAGCGCTATCCAGGGCCAAAATAGCTCTGGCGTGACCCGCGCTAAGTACTCCTGCAGCCACTTTGCTCTGCAAAGGAGTTGGAAGCTTCAGCAAACGAAGCGTGTTGGTGATCTGTGGGCGTGATCTAGAGAGTTTTTCTGCTAGCTGATCCTGTGTGCAGCCGTATTCTTCTAGAAGTTGCTCATAGGCACTTGCTTCTTCAATCGCGTTCAGATCACTTCTGTGCAGGTTCTCAAGAAGAGCATCGCGAAGCATGTGCTCGTCGCCAGTTTCACGTATAACTGCTGGGATCTGGGTAAGTCCGGCCGCCTTGGATGCACGAAGGCGGCGCTCTCCCATGATGAGTTCATACTTGTCCACACCGTTTTGTTTACCAAGTGAACGAACTGAGATTGGCTGAAGTACGCCGAATTCACGCACGCTGCCAACAAGTTCTGCGAAATCGTCTGGATCGAAGTTACTTCTTGGTTGCTTGGCATTTGGAGTGATGTCGTCGATGTTTAGGTAACCGAAAGTAGCACCTGGAACTGGAAGCAAATCAGTTGGGGCGTTAGATGAGCCACCGAAGAACACGCTGATAGGGTTGCCATCTACCGGACGTTCCATACGATCCTGGTTGGTTACCTCAGGAATAAGTGCGCCGATACCGCGGCCTAGGCCGCCCTTCTTCTCTGCCATTAACGTGCTCCTCTGTTGGCTAGTTCGATTGCGGCTTCCATGTATGCGATAGCTCCGGTCGAGCTTCTATCGTAGTTAATGACTGTCTGACCATAGCCTGGAGCCTCTGCAACCCCGATTTGACGAGGAATTAGCGTATTTAGAGTCTGATCTGGCAAGTGAAGCCTTACATCCTCAACCACAGCAGCATTTAGCTTGGTTCTGGAGTCATACATAGTCAAAACAATGGTTGCCGCCCCAAGAGTAGGGTTTAGTTGCTTACGGATTTCATCGATTGTGACCTTCAGTTGGCTCAAACCCTCCAGTGCGTAGTATTCGCACTGGATTGGGATTAGCACTTCTGTTGCAGCTGTGAAGGCGTTGATTGTTAGAACGCCAAGGCTTGGGGGACAGTCGATGAAGATGTAGTCAAGCGGAGTGTCTAAAGTCTCCAAGTAAGTTGCGATGGCGTTCTTTAGTCTGTGCTCGCGAGACATCATTGAGTAAAGCTTCAGTTCAGCGTATGCAAGATCAATGGTTGCCGGGACACATCTGACGTTTTCTGACTCAGGAGATCGTTGGGCAACTTCAGCAATTGGCTTAGCATCAACCAAAACATCGTAGATCGATGGGACACCGACTCGGTGCTCGATTCCAAGCGCTGTCGAGGCATTTCCCTGTGGGTCTAAGTCGATTACAAGTACCTGCATGCCTTTATTTGCAAGGGCAACAGCGATGTTTACTGCTGTGGTGGTCTTACCAACTCCACCTTTTTGGTTAGAGACTGCGAAGATTCTCGTGCGCTCTGGGTGGGGGATAACCGCTGAATTTACGTTAGTAAGCCTTCTGGTGTTATCGCTTAGCTCCTGAGCAAGGGGAGCGTCCTTGAATCCCCCTGGGATCCCAATCTCATCTGGATGTTTCACGTGAAACCTGCTTCTCAATAACTGTTACTTCAGCTGTGTTTGCTTGCCATCCAGTCGGTTCTGGGCTGACTTCGTCTCTCCCATTAGGGTAACCAAGACCAGCGACAACCGTAGGCGGTGTCACTGAACTCTGCTCTGCAAGTGATGCAGATGCAGGTGTGGACTTTATTTCTTCGGACAAAATTTCTCCATGTCTAGGTCTCTAGAGTAGCGTAACCCGAACTACGGTGGTTGGCTCATCAAGTGTCTCTTTTCCAGCCACCAGTACCTCAAAATCAGCTATTTTCATTCGCTTAGCTAGTGGTCTTGATTCTTCAATCTCTTCCCCAGCTCTTGAGCCCTTGAGAGCAAGGATCTGCCCACCTGGAACAACAAGGGGAACTAGCATCCTCAGGAGCTTAGGTAGTGCTGACACCGCTCTGGCGGTTGCCACGTCATAGTTAGCAAGTGGCGCTTCTTCGGCTCTGCCGCGGAGTACTTGTACGTTGGTTAGTCCTATTTCAGGGATCGCCACCTCAGCAAGCCAGGTGGCTCGGCGTTCCATTGGTTCAATGAGGATGAATGTGGCATCCGGGCGAACAATGGCCATTGGAATCCCCGGTAGCCCCGCACCAGATCCAACATCTGCGACCTTTTGACCAGCCTCGACGAACTCTGCTACCACTGCTGAGTTCAGGATGTGTCTGGTCCATAGCTTTGGGAGTTCCCTTGGGCCAATTAGTCCAAGCATGTCGCCGTCACGAATCAAAAGTTCCGCGTATTTTCTTGCTTTGGCTATCCCCTCGCCAAAAACAATAGAGGCAGACGCAGGCTCTACCTCAGGAGTTACTACCCCTTCGATTGGCTGATCTGCGACCATTGTGACTCCGATTCTTTAGAGAAACAAAAAGCCAGGAACGAATTCCTGGCCTGATGTTTCACGTGAAACTATTCTGCAGGCTTAGCCACAATGTGGCGTTCTTTGCCTTCGCCTTCTGATTCTGAAATTAGGCCGGCTTCTCCGATTAGATCGTGGGCGATCTTGCGCTCGTAAGAAGACATTGGCTTCATTGCTACAGGTGCATTGGTGTCCTTGACCTTGTCGATGACTCGGTTGACGATCTTGGTTAGAGCATCAACCTTGGCTTGACGAGAACCAGCAATGTCCAGAATTAGGCGGCTGAATGACTGGGTCTTGGTCTGAACTGCAATTCTGGTTAGCTCCTGAAGTGCTTCAACAGTCTCTGGTTCAGAGATCAATCTAAGGTTGCTCTCCTGGTCAGCTGTGATCTCTAGGTATGCTCTGCCCTGTCGAACATCAATGTTGATGTCACCATCTAGGTCAAAGATGTCTAGGAGTTCTTCTAGGTAGTCGGCAGCAACATCGCCTTCTACTTCTAGGTCCTTAGCCGAGCTCTTAGGTTCTGCTAATTCGGTCTCTGCTACTACTTCTTGAGTTTCTAATTCGTCTGACATGTGTTCCTACTTCGTGTCTTTCGGCTTCTTCTTAGCGCGTGCCTTTGATACTGGCTGTGGACGCTGGGTTGGCTGTGGGGCTTCGATCTCTTCTGGGGCATCGGCTGGCTTATCAGTGATTTTGCCCTTCTTCTCGAGTCGAGCTTGGCGTTCGTCGTGTGCTCTTGAGCCTGGGGTTGGCATTCTACGGATTACGTAGTACTGCTGTCCCATGGTCCAGAAGTTCGAAACTAGCCAGTAAATCAATACACCTAGAGGGAATGAGACACCTGAGATAAGGAAGATGATTGGGAAGACATAAAGCATGATCTTCTGGGTCTGGGCGAACTGAGAGTTCTGAGTCGCTTGGCTCTGGTTCTTCGCCATGATCTGGCGCTGAGTAATGAACTGTGACGCAGTCATCAAGACGATCATGACACCGGCAAGGATTTGGACAGAGGTTGAAGTCGCTGTTAGGAAGGTCTCAGACAGGCTAGCTCCTAGGAAGTGAGACTGAGCGAATGAGCTTGCTAGTTCTTGGCTAAGCAGTCCAACACCTGGCTTAGAGTGCTGAGCTTCTTGCAAGGTTGAGAAAAGAGAGAAGAAAACTGGCATCTGAGCCAACAATGGAAGACATGAAGAGAATGGGCTTGAGCCGTGCTTCTTGTATAGCTCCATCTGCTCTTTAGCCATGCGCTCACGTGAGTCACGGTCTGTCTTACCCTTGTACTTCTTCTGCAGCTTCTGCAAATCTGGCTGCAACAAGTACATTGAACGCTGGGATCTGATCTGCTTTACAAACAGTGGAATAAGAGCTGCTCTAACAACTAGAACAAGACCCACGATGGATAGTACCCAGGTAACACCTGAGTTCTTATCCATACCCAAAGTTGTGAATAGGGTGTGGAAGCTAACTAGTAGAAGCTCAATTACCCACTTGAATGGCCAGAGTATGGCTGAAAGTATGTCCATTTTTATTTATCCTTTTCCGCCTGCACAGCTTCGTGCTTTGCGTATACAAAACCTATGTTTGTCATGCCGATCCAAGACGGACCTGCTTTGACTTCGTCAACGCCACCTTTTGAGAATGGATTACAACGCAGAATTCTCCATGTGGTCAACAGTGACCCATAAATCAAACCGTGCTTCTGTATAGAGCCTAGACCGTAAGCAGAGCACGAAGGGTAATAACGGCATACATTTCCATAAAGTGGCGATATTAATTTCCGCCAAACAACGATGAAGGCGATCATCAAATTCCTTGGCAGAAGCCAAAGGTTCAATACAAGCGATCTCATTTGTTTACCTTATTAACGAATTCTTCTATTTGCTCTGTATTTTGCTGAGCGAACTATCGAGTTCAGAGCAGAAATCTAGCCAAGTGAGCTCCGCCAAACCCGGCAGGGCTCTGATTACTAGATCCTGACCTGGGGTGAATGAATCAAGTCTTTCCTTAATAGCGGCTCTAGCTCTGCGCTTTACAAGATTTCTCTGCACAGCAGATCCCACGGTCTTAGCGACAACGAAGCCGAATCTTGGGTGTGCTAAATCGCTACCAGAATTTAGATAGATAACTAGATGGTTTGCGGTAGCTTTACGACCATGTTTCATGGTCGAGCGAAAATCCTCGGCAGATCGAAGCCGGTTCTCGCGAGCCAGCAAGGTTCTTTAGGC
>Ga0114963_10002782_pt1 | contig 11916 bp, 10 predicted proteins | sample C_131016_EF_Meta_FD_87019 | JGI IMG/M metagenome (GOLD analysis project Ga0114963, IMG submission 87019) | Freshwater microbial communities from Lake Croche, Canada to study carbon cycling - C_131016_EF_MetaG | ecosystem: Environmental > Aquatic > Freshwater > Lake | place: Lake Croche, Canada...
GTGCCAGCAGGCAGGTCTTTAGTGAATTCTCTAAATTGGATAAACGACTCTTTATTGATGACCCCTTGGGCTAAGACCATTTTTTGACATGAAGGGGTGAGCTGGGTATTGCAGCGCTCTTCATAGCTAAAGTCCATCGCCATCACAGGCTGACAAATGCCTTGATAAGCTAGGATGAGTAAAACCCAAGCCAGTAGGCCTGGACGGATCTTTAGACAAGGCAGAGGCTTTTTGGCAAGCTTGTCTTTGATAAAAACGCTCAGGTGCACGGGCATGATGAAATGGTTATGAAAAATATCGCTAAAATGGTGCCTCTATTTTGAAATAAGTGCATTTTCTGATTTTGCATGCTGACATTATGAGCTATTCTTTTCCTTGTGAGGCTGGATTAATGTCGCACGATTTATGCCGGTTTTCTTACTTTAGCACTCCGGTTGGTGTCAATTTTGAACAAGACATTGCGCATATCGTGGCAGTGGCTAGTCAGCGTAATATTGAGTTGGGTTTAACTGGGGTGATTGCGATTGAAAATGGTCGTTACCACCAGATCCTCGAAGGTAAGCTTGAGGATGTGCAGGTATTAATGAATAGTATTGCTTTTGATAAAAGGCATCACAGCTTGGTGGCGGGGGTCGCCAAAAAAATTATCCGGCGTAGTTTTAGTAATTGGTCAATGCATCAGGTTGCCACCAAACAGATGGCTCAATATCGAGGGTAGTTCATGTAGTTCCATACTCAAAGAGGGCGCATGATGGGTGAAGGAATTGTGATTGGCGCGATTGTGATTATCGGAGGTCTTGTTGCCCGGTATATGAAAACCCATCCCTTTTATCAGTTCAAGACTCAGAAATTCAAAGAGCAGTATCAAAAAAAATTGCATGATGTCTTAGAGCAAAAGCTAGATGGGAATAAAGCGTACTGGGTTTCGCGAGCACTAGCTGATCACTTGTTTGACTTTGGAAGAAGGCTTTATATTGATCATCATATTGAACAGCATCAAAAGTTCATCCCCAGTGAAAAAATCCATTTGCAAGACTATCGACTAGAGACCCCAGAAGATTTATGTGAGCAGTTAGTGCTGCGTGCAGTAGAGCTACAGATACCTATCTTGCGTTTTCAAAATCATATGAAAGAGTTATGGGATCTGCAATTAATTCCGGTTGGGCAATTAACCCCTGTTGCTGTTAAACGCATTGCTGGGGCACAAACATATATTTCTGAATTAGAGCAAATGCGATTAACTCAAGTTCAGATTGCATATTTCATGGATAAATATAGCTAGACTCCTTGGACTGAGCTCCTTAGGCAGTATTATTTGTCAACTATGGCTAGACTGATTTATACAGGAGACAGTTTTGAGTAAGGCACACCTTTCTAGGGATTTATGGGGTGGCTTTGCGGCTATGTTGGTGGCATTGCCATCTGCTATTGCTAATGGGGTCATGATTTTTTCGCCATTGGGTGCTGAGTGGGGCGCTAAAGGTGCGCTGGCGGGCATGCTTGGGGTTATGGCCTTAGGTTTAATTGCCGCTTTAATTGGCGGTACCCAGCGCTTGATTTCAGCGCCTTGCGCGCCGGCGGCTGCAGTTCTATCGGCCTTAACAATTCAGCTTACACAGCAGGGGCAAACATTTGATAGTGTATTGCTGACACTCTTTTTAGTGGCGATTGTGAGTAGTGTGATTCAGGTACTCTTTGGGGTGATGCAAATTGGACGCTTAATTCGGTATATGCCTTTTACGGTACTAAGTGGCTATCTGAGTGGCGTAGGACTGATTATCATTTTTAGTCAATTGCCCAAGTGGTTATCGCTTCCCAAGGGGATGAAAATTTGGGATGGCGCGCTTCATCCAGAGCTGTGGCAAATCCCAAGTTTAATCATTGGCATTGCGACTGCGGTGGTGATCATTTTTGGGTCCAAAATTTCCAAAAAGGTACCCGCCGTTATTTTAGGATTACTCGCAGGGGTCGCGGCTTATTGGGCGCTTGCCTTGACTGCTTGGCCAGAACTGCGCTCTTTGCAAGGCAATGGTCTGGTGATTGGACCCATTGTCGCCAGTATTGATGGTCTTTTAGAAAATGTACTGCACCCTTGGCAAAGTTTGCATCAATTGCAATTGCCCTCTTGGAGTGCTGTACTGATTACGGCTTTGACCTTATCGGTGCTCCTATCCATCGATACGCTGAAAACCTGCGTTGTATTAGATGCATTAACGGGCTCGCGCCATAACTCCAATCGTGAACTACTGGGACAAGGTTTTGGCAACTTCATTGCGACCTTACTAGGCGGCGCTCCAGGTGCTGGCACGATGGGCGCAACCTTGGTGAACCGAGCTAGTGGCGGCACTACGCATTACTCCGGGGTGTTTCAGGGTTTGTGGTCCTTACTGGCGATTGTCCTCCTGACCCCCCTCATTGCCTGGATTCCGATTGCTTCTTTGGCGGCCTTATTGGTGGTGATTGGTTTTAAGATGATGGATTGGAAATCGATTAAGCTGGCTTTTTGGAAAGGCACCGTATTAGATTTCTTGGTCATTTTGGCGGTAGTGATCGTGGCCAATACCGTGAGCTTAATCGCTGCTTCAGGCTTGGGCGTAATGCTGGCAATCTTGATGTTTATTCGCGAGCAAATTCACACGACGACCATCCGTAAAAAAGCGTATGGCAATAAAGTTTTTTCCAAACGCTTTCGTAATTCCGAGGAATGGGAGGTCTTAAATAAGGCAGGCGCGCACAATGTGATTTATGAATTACAGGGCAGCTTATTCTTTGGTACTACTGATCAACTCTATAGCGCATTAGAGCCTGAACTCAGTCATGCGCGTTACGTCTTGTTAGATTTTAACAAGGTGCAATCCTTGGATGTAACGGCTTGCCATATGATTGAGCGCATTGTGCATATTTTGGAAGAACATCAGGCTACTTTAATCATTAGTCGTTTGCCAGAAAATTTACCAAGTGGCAGAGATCTTCATTCCTATCTTGACCATATTGGCATACTCTCAAAACCCAATACGAAAGTCTTTGGGGATATGCTCGATGCACTCGAGTGGATGGAAAACCAAACCATTGAGGCTGCCAGCTTACAAGGTAATGCACAAAATGCCTTGACGCTTGCTCAGTTTGATATCTTTCAAGATCTCAGTAGCGAGCAGTTATCTCGCCTTGAGCAATGTGCCGTGATGCGTACTTTTATGCCAGGCGAGCAAATTTTTAAGGCGGGTGAGCCAGGCCATGAATTGATGCTCATTGCGAGGGGCCAGGTCAAAGTAAGCTTGGCTTTAGAAGCAAATAAAACACTGCATTTAGCAACCATGGGTCGGGGGCAGTTTTTTGGGGAGATGTCCTTTATGGATGGCTCGGCATATTCCGCTGATGTCTATGCGGTTGATGAAGTGCAGGTCTGGAGTATTGCTCGTGAGCAATTTAAACCGCTGGATGCAACAGATCAGGTGATGCAGGCACTCATTACCAAGGCAATTGCGCTGGCTCTAGCTCAGCGTCTGCGTTACACGAATACAGAATTATTAGAACTGAAAAATCAGTCCTAAAATATGGATAATCATATTTATTGCAAAATCACCTAGGCAAAACCATGACTCAATCTAGCGGCTTATTAACCCTCTCCATTAGGCAGACCTTGTATTACTGCTTGCATCGGCAATTAGCCCACTTATCACCGGTGCTCTCTCATGATCGTCAATTGTCAAGAGGGGTGATTTTTGCAAGGGCGGCCTTCGTAGCGTTTATGTGTACTGCCATAGTATTGCTGGTATTAATGCGTATTCTGGACTGGGGACTACCCGCCCCAGGTACTGACGATATGCCATCTCCACTTGCCCATCTTGGCTTAACTATTTTTTTACTCTTTTTTATTTTGGAATATATAGCGCGCATTTGGACGGCTACTGAGGCTCATCCAGATATGCAGGAAGATGAGGAGGAGCATCTCGCTGATATCGCCTCACATCACTATCGCTTAAGCTATGTCTTTTCCTTCATGGGAGTGATGGATTTATTGGTGATTGGATCTTTGGCCTATGCCTTAGTCAGCGGCGATTATTCCACGTGGCCTAGTTTTGTGATGGTCTTGGCACTCTTTAAATTTAGTCGTCTGATTCCTGGCTTGGATTTAGTGGGTACGGTAATTAAAAATGAGCGACAAACCTTATCAGCCTTGGTCTTAACACTCGGTATTTTGGTCATTGTTTTATCGACTGCGCTGTACTTAATTGAAAATGCAGCCCAACCGGATATGTTTAAAAGCGTAGCCAACTCTATGTGGTGGGGTATTGTGACAATGACAACAACTGGCTATGGGGATATGGCTCCAGTAACTTGGGTTGGTCGAGTGATTGGCGCCTGTGCAATGTTGGTGGGTATTGCCATGTTGGCCATGCCAGCTGGTATTTTGTCTAACGGTTTTGCTGAAGAGATTAAGCGTCGCGAACAGCTGCGCGCTTGGCAAATTATTTCCAATTTAGAGCTTTTTTCTGGTTTGGAGTCTGGGTGTATCGCCGATATTGCCAATTGCTTGAAAACACAAATTATTCCAGCGCGCTCAGCGGTAGTAAAAAAGAATGCCATTGCTGACGCGATGTTTTTTATTGTTGATGGCGAAGTGGAGGTCGATATCAAACCAAGGCCACCTCATCCTATCCGTTTAAAGACAGGCGATATTTTTGGTGAGGCTGGATTGTTGGATAACAAGCGGCGTAATGCCACCATTAGAACTGTCAGGACGACACGTTTTCTAGTGTTAGAGTTGCGTGATTTTCATAATATTGCGAATGAACATCCTGAGCTCATGGATCGCATTAAGGCGATTGATGAAAAACGCAAGTCCTAAATTAGGGCTGGCTAAACACCATCAACTTAGAAGCGTAAACCACCGTAGAGGCGAAACTGCGAGGTGCTACGCTCCATTTGGTAGGCTACGGTGCCATAAAATATTCCCTTAGAAGCGTTGATACCCGCAATCAATTGATAGGTTGAGGGGTAAACGGATGGCGGGGTGCCTGCTTGACTTGCTGACCAGGTGTTAATAATTTGGTAGGCTGCAATAAAGGGCGACATTATTTTGGCGTCATAGCTTGCCTGAGCGCCAACCTTGGTTTGATACAGGTAAGTGGTTAATTCAGAATTGTAGTTGCCAGTACTGCTGGTATAGGCATCTAAGGCATCTTTGTACATCGTGTAACTTGCCCGCGGTGTAATCGTGAACTTATTCAATTCAATTCGGTTACTCAAGCCTGCAGCGGCAAAAAAACGGGTGTAATTGGTTGTGCCAGTTGAGCTTCCAACGGTGGTGGTAGGGTTAGAGCCGCCATAACCAGCACTTAAGTCAGCCAACCAAGAATCACTTACTTGGTAGGCTATATAAGGTGATACGGTAAGACCAGAGCTTTTGTAAGTGCCACCGTTATAAGTTGTGTTTGAGTTAGTGCTATCGGCTGCAAGTGAAACACCGCTAATGAGGCGATCATCAAAGCTGTACTCCAAACCCATTAAGCCCAAAACGACAGTGCCGTTAGAGGTGTTTGGGGCGACATTATTTTTGAATTGACTTACGACAGGCGTTCCCCACACGCTCCAATTGGAAAGATCGGCGGAGCCCGCTAAGCCGCCACTAAAGGCATTGGAATCAGAGTTTGGATTGGGGGCGAGCGCAAGCCCTGTGGCGCTACTGTTTTGTCCGTTAGCGCCAAGGCGATAGCGAAACACCCCAAATCCACCAAAGGGATTATTGACAATGGTGCTAGTAATCGCAGTGGATGTCGCGATTGATGCAGCCCGTGCAGGTGTTAAGGAGCCCTGATTGGTATTGGAGGATTGTGCGTTTGCATTAACACTAGCAAGCCCCAATACGGCACTGTAGAGCAGTGGATTTAATGGATGCCGATTGCCGGTTTTAATCAGTTGTCTCATAAATTAGCTTTAATGTTTATAATAATCTTATTAATAATCAATGGTTTAAGAAGCACAATATAGATAAATTGACATTGTGCCAAGCTATTTTCAAGCGCCATAGACAAAGTGACTTATTTCCCACAGCTTTTTTGTAGTAACTCAGGCCATTGGCTAGCCCAGGGTTCAAGGTGATTTGCCTTTGGCAGGACGTGGACTTGCGTATTGGGCGAGGCGTTGTTGGTCAAAAAAAGACCGATGGATTGGGGTGGCACGATGTGATCTTGCTGGCCATACCAATGAGTCTGATCAATTTTTTGCATTGTTTGCGATGGGCTTGTGGGGTTGAGTGAGGTGCGCAGTGGTGCAATCTGCTGTAAGCGCGACCAAGCCTCGATATCCAGAGGGGCGGCGATCGTAATGAGGCAACTCACATCGGTGCGTTTGCTTGCCAAGAGGGCTGCATAAGCTCCGCCACCAGAGTAGCCTACAAGGCGAATTTGGGGCTGTTTATGAGCTAAGTAGGGAGCAAGTCTGTGCAAGAGTGCATCGATCGCCTTATTTCCTAGGGAAATCGCTGCAGGGCTAAAGCGCCCCTCAGTCCATAAGCTAGGATCGCAGCGCTCAAGTGATGATGGGTCCAGGTACTGACAAGGGCGCCCAAGGTAGGCCACTAAAAGGGAGGGGTCCTCAGATGCTAGCTGGGCACCAAGCGCATAGCGGGGAGTGGGATTAGAGGGTGCAAATTGCCGCATTGTCCAAGCGGCACCATCACCTTCAATATAAATAGTCACCCATAAACTGCTTTGACCGGTGCTTTGTCCGTTTTTTAGGTAGCCGCGGGTAAGAGCATCCTGAGCACTAATATCGATAAACCCGGTCTGGGTTAAGGGTCTGCCATCAGGTAGGATGGGTTGCGTGCTTGATGGGCTCAGTCCTGCACAAGCAGACATTACTAGGCATACGGTGATGCTAGTTAAAGAAAAAGCCGTGAGCCTTTTGGCATCACGGCAAAGTTTCATCATGACTAGGAATTGGCTTTAGCGCATCATCGGAATGCGAGGTGCCGTGAGTTGGTTAATAAGCGCATCAAAACCACCAGTTTGTAAGAAGGCAGGGCGGTCACGCAAAATTTGTAAGCGGGGCTCTCCAGGGAGAAGTTTTGCCGGAGTAAAGCCAGTCAATTCTTTTTCAACATTGGCTTTTTCTCCAGTATTCAATGCCATTACGGTTTCACCATCGTAGACATAGTTGTAAATACCGGCACGGTCTTTGGCACCCTCTTCAACAATAGCAACCTCAATATCAGTGCCGCGAATACCAATGGTAGCGGTGCCCGCTTCGTACTTCACATTATCGGGTTGACCTTTACCAATCGACCCTGAAACTGCGCGCAGTGTTCCAGCAATCACGGTAGTCTTAGTATTATCCGTGGGTTTGTTTTCAAATTGGAATGCAGCAATCTTGATCTTGCTATCCGCACGCACTAAAAGACTGGAGTTATCTTTCATGCGAATGAGAACTTGAGACTCTTTGCTACTGGTGATGGTATCGCCAGCATTGATCACATCATCCTTAGCCGCATCCTTCGTTTGATTACTGGCAGAACTCACCGTTGCCTTACCGGTAACCCGCATAATTTTGCCAGCCTCTTGAGCCATCAGGCTAGCACTCATACCTAGACCTAAGAGCAAACAGCCCATTAGGCACATCAGTTTTTTAGTGATGATATTTTTCATTAGTAAGCTCTTATTTAGTATCAAATTTAGTGACTCCATCCCAATCGCTAGGAGGAGGATTTTCTCTAAAGAGTGTAATACGCTCTTCATAGACTTGGTAGAGTTTATGCCCTGGATCTGCTGCCATTAAACTTTTCAAAATAGTCTCAGCTTGATCCCACTCTTGGGCGCGGTAATGCTTGATCATCCTGTTCCATTGCTCTACCTGCTGACGCGTTTGTGGATCGATAGTGCTTTCCATACCCATAGGCTCAAAGATGGTGATGGGCTTATCTTTACCTTTGACGCGCACCATATCTATATCGCGATAGAGAACGCCAACAGATTCTTTTTTAGTTTCTTCGGCGACCAGAATGCCCACTCCATACTGGCGCGTAATACCTTCAAGTCTTGATCCTAAATTAACGGCGTCGCCCATGACGGTATAGGCTTTACGAATCTTCGATCCCATATCGCCAACGGTCATATCACCAGTACTTAAGCCCAGTCCTACAGCAATATTCGGCCAGCCCCGCGCTTCATAAGATTTTTTGAGCTCAATTAACTTTGCTTGCATGGCTAAGGCTGAATTGACTCCAGAGGTGGCGTGTGCTGGATCATCCACCGGTGCACCCCAAAAAGCCATAATGGCATCGCCAATATACTTATCTAAAGTACCGCCATGATGACGTATTACTGCGCTCATTTCCGTGAGATATTCGTTCACAAATTCAGTGAGTTCTTGTGGGCTGAGTTTTTCGGAAATTGACGTAAAACCCACAATGTCGGCAAACAGGACGGTAAGCCGAGTCTTGCGTGCTGCCATGCTGTATTGCAAAGGATTTTCTGCCATCTTATCAACAAGCTCTGGTGGCACATATTGGCCAAAGAGATCGGCCAGTTGGCGTTTGTGGCGGGATTCGACAAAGTAGCCATAGCCAATATTGGCAATGTAGATCGTGCAAATCAGAAAGAGTAGAGATGCCAGTGGCATTGCAAAGCCAGCATCCCAAAAATAGAAATTACTTCCTAGACTCAATACGATGGCAAACACAAAAATGCCCAGACTGATTACCGCAGATTGGGTTGCTAATAAGAATGACAATGCGATACCAATTACAGCTAACAAAATGAGTTCAGCGGCAATTAAAAAAGGCGGTATGGATTTAATGCCACCTTGATCCGCATCTAGCATTCCCGCTAGGAGGTTGGCATGCACTTCAACACCAGGATATAAGCCTCCAACTGGGGTGGCTCGGAGATCTGCCAAGCCAGGGGCAGTGGTACCAATCAAGATCATTTTTCCAGCGAGCTTTTCTTTAGGCACGCTACCAGTAAAGACGTCTGCCAAAGAAATGTACTCAAAACTCTGTTGTTTACCCCGAAAAGGCACTAAGGCATTGGTGCCTCCACCAACCGCAATTGTGCTGTTGCCAATTTGAATCGCTTCAATGGGTAGTAAATTTTGACTACCAGTTTGACCTTCGGGTAAAAGGACTGCCCCAGGGAAGCGATCGGGTAGGCGCCCTTTTCGTTGATGTTCAGGATGATCAATCGCCTTACTTAAACGAAACATCGCTAACGCAAGGGACTCATAGTAATCATCTTGATATTTAGCAAGCAGGGGGACGCGTCGAATGACGCCATCTGTATCGACGCTGGGATTAAAGTGCCCCGCAGTTGGGGAGGCTGCGACTATCTTGGCTAAGTTGGCCCCATAGCCCTTACGAAAGGCAAAATCTTGCTCGCGGTTGGCCAGATCCTCCTTAAAGAAGAGGGGATCGGGAAGGGTGCCAATTTGAGTGGCATCCTCGTTTGAGTTGAAGTAATAGCCCAAAACAACGGGTCGATCTTCTAGGGATTTTGCAAAAACTGTATCGTAGTCAAGGCGCGGCGCAATCTTATTGATTGCTGCTGAAAAGCCTTCATCGCCCTTCAGGGTGGTCTTGGCTAATTTTTGTAAAGTCCCTAAGCCAGAGCTATTGTCTGGCTCTGCCCAGATGACATCAAAGCCAAGTTGCTTGATCTGATAGCGCTCAAATAGGGTATCCATAATTTGCGCCATCTTGTCCCGACTCCAAGGCCAGCGACCTAGGTCGGGATTAGCAAGACTCTTTTCATCGACATCTAAAATGACAATGCGATTATCAACACCGCCGGGCATGGTCAGTTTAAGGCGGGCGTCATAAATCAGATTATCCAGTTGGCTGATGAACTGGACATGAAATAAGCCGGTCACTTGGGTCGCGAAAAAAAGAGTGAGAGCTAATCCAATGAGGATGCGGTTGAGATGTTTTCGCACGCTGAGGACTCCAAAAGTGATGAACCTAAATCTTATCACCCCTTTATATTGGCTTGAGGATGCAGTTCATGATATAAATCTATTAGCAATTACGTTTCTAGGCTCAGCTTTTAATGCAAGCGAGCCTCATTTTGGAACCCTTTTTCTCTATGCCTCAAAAGCATTTTTCAAGCGCCACGATGGACCTTGTCTCTTTATTTAGGGGGATGGAGGTATTTGATCATCGGACATTTGGTGAAATAGAGTTAGATGCCAAAGTGCAGGCATTAGAAGTGGCCTTTAGCGAACTAGAAAATCAAGACCAATCTTTTGCGGTGTTTATTGAGTATCTAATTGCTAGCCCCATTTGGCAGTCCTGGGACTATGTTGGCAATCCATACAAAACTTATTGTTTAGAGTTGGCCCGGGCTGTTGATCATTTGAATCAAGAAATGATATCGGAGCCAGCCTACCACTCCCGTAAGCACTTTAAAGATGTTTGCTTAAGCCTAACAATTTTATTGATGCAAGACCCTGTTAATACGAATCTTGCAAATAGTGATGGGCAGTGGTCGATTGATCCAATCGAGCGATGGATTCTCCTCTTTTGCGCCATCGGACATGATTTTGGTCATGATGGCTCTACCAATCGAACACCTTTTGAAATAGAAAAAGTCTCTATTGAGAGATTGAGAAATTTTTTACACGATCAAGATTGTCCGCCTGAGTTAATGCGTGATTTGATGCTCATGGTGGAGTCCATTATTTTGGCAACGGACCCTAAATCTTATTCTCATTTATGGGCAAAGTTTGCTTCAACAAAGGGTGAGCATGAGCGCGTGCACTTAATGAGCATCCTGATGATAGAGTCAGATTTACTTGTCAGTATTTTACCTTCCCAAGGTATGCGCTTATCTGAGCGATTGGCTCAAGAATGGCAAGCCTATGATCCCGAGCTAGCTAAGGTCGTTGCTAGCCCAAAAGGTAGACTCGCTTTTTTAAACAAGTTAAACTTATTGAGCGCGCAAGCTAAGAGCTTAGGCTTGTTTGATATTTTGAGCGCGGTAAAAAAAGATTTAGAAATTAAGATTGAAGAATCATAGTGAGTAATCAAGAAACGCCCGAATCAATAGCGATAAGCAAAGTGCCCTTGTTCAAGGGGTTGGAATATGCAGACTTAATTAGCTTGTTATTTTTTGTTGAAACTAAGTCAGTTTCACAAGATGACAATCTTTTTCATCAGCATGACGAACCTGATGGAATGTATATCTTGATGTCTGGAGTATTAAAAATTTATCTACCACCAACCGGATTAGGAGGTGGGCATAGAGACCTCGCTGAACTTTCACCTGGGCAGTATGTTGGCGAATTTGGCTTAATCGATGGCGAGCCGCGCTCTGCTTCAGCGTCTGCTGTGAAAGATAGTCAGGTTTTGTTTCTGCCTACTACCGCTTTTGTTAAGGCGATTGATGAGCATCCTAAAATCGCTAAGAGCGTTACTGATGCCTTATGCAATTTAATTTTGGGTTTGCCTAAGTTAAAAATAGATTCAGAGCGAGGTTTAGCCTTAATCGAAGAGCGCAAGGTCAAGCCCGATTTAGAAAATATGCGTAGGCTCACAAGAATTATTCGCAAGCATAACCAAATTCAATCCCAGCGAATTTAGAGAGTTGATTTTTTTAGGTTGCTTATAGATGGAAGTTGGCCTTGATTTAGAGCTCGTTGAAAAAATTCCTTTTTTCAAAAAACTATGGCCAGCAGAACTGCAGTGCATATTAAGCTATACGACTACCCATGCATTGAGCCATGGCGAGATATTGTTTAGGCAGGGCGATCCTCCGGACGGCCTATACATACTTCTTGAAGGTAAGCTTCAAGTTATTCTTCAGAGTAAGCATACAGGTTCTCGAATTGCGCTCAGCGAGGTATTGCCTGGGCAGTATGTTGGTGAATTTGGTGTATTTGATGGAAAGCCGCGCTCAGCATCTGTAAAGGCGCAGCTTTCTAGCA
>Ga0114963_10002783_pt1 | contig 11916 bp, 10 predicted proteins | sample C_131016_EF_Meta_FD_87019 | JGI IMG/M metagenome (GOLD analysis project Ga0114963, IMG submission 87019) | Freshwater microbial communities from Lake Croche, Canada to study carbon cycling - C_131016_EF_MetaG | ecosystem: Environmental > Aquatic > Freshwater > Lake | place: Lake Croche, Canada...
AATTATAGTATTATAAATTTATTAAAAATATAAAAAAAAAACTTTCAAAAAAATATTATATAAAAAAAAAAAAAATATTCAGAAAAACCTTTTCTTCGATTATCTATAAAAAAAACTAATAATTTACTAAATTACAATCCAAAATTTAATTTTTATGACTCAGTAAATAAAACATTTGATTGGTATGCCTCACAAAGTGAAAAGCGAGATATGAGATTAAAAACAATTTCTCAGATAGAAGATTATATCATTTCTTAAGTATTAAAATTTTATAGTGAAAAATTACTTTAAAATAATGTATTGATTTGGTTATGCTAATGAATTTTAAGTTTATAAAAACAATTAAATTTTCAAATAATACCGATAATTTTTATTTATTTACCTCACTAATATTCATTTTTTTTTATTTATTTAATCGTTTGTATTATTCTCAGGGGGATACTTTAAGTCTTTATATTTTATCACTTAAGCCACTTATTAATGAAAAAATATATATAGATTATAATTTCCAGCACGCCCCTTACTTAAATTTTTTTTTTGAATTATTAAATTTATTTAATATTAATAGTTTTTATTTTCTATTAATATTAGGAATTTTTCAAAGTCTTTTTGCTGGTTATTTGTCTGTATTATTTGCTAAACAAATAATTAAATCTTCATTCTTAAACAAAATATGTTTTTTAGTTACCATTTTTTTTATCGGTAATGAGTATTTTTATTTTTTTTGGGATTGTTATGTACCGTTAATAGGAATTTATGGACTTTACTTGGTCTTTTTTGAAAAAAGAAATATCTTAGGTACATTTTTATTAAGTATTACTTGGTTTTTAAAGCAAACTTTTGGTATTACATTTTTTTTGATTTTCATATTTTTATCCCTAGCAAATTTTATTCATTCTAAAAAAAAATATTATTATGTAAATATTTTTATTTTTTTTCTATTTTTAATATTTCATCTTACAGTGATTTATTTATTTTCGGATTTAAATGAATTTTATAATAAAAATTTTTTATTCACTTTTAGGTTCGCATCTACATACGAAAAAAATTCTATATTTGATTATTTATTTGGAATTTTTTTTTTATTACCTGATATAAACTCTTTTACACGATTAAAATATAATTTATTTGAAACGTTTAGCTTAAATCAAATTTCTTTTTATTTTCTTTTTAGATTGCCAGTTTTTATTTTAAATATTTTTTTACTATTAAGAATTAAGGATTTTTTTAAAAAATATTATAAAGCCTTTTTAATACTTAGTTTATCTTGTATTTTACCATTACCTCTATTAGGAAGAGGATATTGGGGTGTTATTTATTTTTTACCAGTTTTAACACTTACCTTTTTTTTTTATTTAATAAAATATAGAATATTTTTTTTTAATATTTCTTACAAAAAAAAAATTGTATTTATTTATCTTTTCATTATTTTTACTTATTTATTAGCAATTAATTTAAAAAAAATAAATTTTAATTTTGACCGGTCAAATAACGTCATTCACTCTAAAAGTAATTTTTTTTTAAACTTAAATAGTGCAGATTTCATTAAATCCGATTTTGAAGGCATAAGAGACATGTACAGATTTATAGAAAAAAATAAGTTAGAAAATATTTTTGTAGTTGATACCAAGAGTATTGCAATCATGGTGCTTTTGCCCCAAGCTCCTGTGAATAGATACTACTTAGGTATTTCGTCTAGCGACTATTATTTTAATTGGCATGCAAAATTTTTTGATTCAAATAATACCAATTTAGAAGTTATTGTGAACGATTTTAAAATTAAGTCACCAAGTTATGTTTTGTATAATAAAATAGAATATTTGGTTTTTAAAAATTTTTTACCACAAGAGTTGTTAAAAGATTATTTTATTAAATATAGTAATGATAATTTTGTTCTTCTAAAAAAGTTAAATAATAATTAAGAATTTATTTTATGAGTCTTTATGAAATTTTTAAAATATCACTATAACATCATTAAAAATTATCATTTATTAATAATAATTTTAATTTTTTTATTAATTTTATTATCTTAAGTTTGTTTCTATTATTCTTTTAGTAGTGCAATTATCGCAGGCGGTTAAATAGATTTACCATTACATTCGGTTGAACTTTTTATTAAAAAACTAATCCCTATACGAATGTAGACCAGGGAGTATCACCCTACGCTCATGCAGCATTTATACTTTATTCACCATTAAATATTTTAAAATATGAGTCTGCTAAAATTTTATGGGCCTTATTAAATATATTTGTGAGTATTGTTATAGTAATTTTAAAGAGGATAAGACTAAAATTAGAATATATATGACAAGTTTATTTAAAGTATTATTTTCTTGTTCGTAAAAATGCGTCAAGATCTTCGGGTGTTCCTAGTCCATACATTTTATTTACTTTAGAAATTGAAATTTTTTTATTATCCTTTATAGCTTCGTTGTATACTGGGCAAATATAGAATTCATTATTTACTCTAATATTTTTTTTAATCATTCTTGTAGCATATTTTACAAAATCCTTACCTTTCTTCCAGTAATAGACTCCGACAGTTGCATGATTCGATATAACATTTTTTTCAGCTACTTCTGTAACTAATTTATTTTTTTCATTTATTTTAGCATATGACCATTTTGGGTGATATGCCTCGAAAGTAAGTATGCCACCATCCAATTTCTTATTTGTAAATTCGTACATTGTTTTATTACTATTCCATTCAATGTACTGATCTGAATTAGCAATTATAAGTGGATTATCATCGTTAATAAATCTTTTTGCTAATAATGCAGTGCAAGCGGCTCCCTGAGTCACTTTATTAATTTCAATTATTTTGCAATTTGGTTTGAGCATACTTAGCAAGCTTTTAATATTGTATTTTTTTTGATGCTCTTTTTGAATCAAAAAAATGTAATTTGCGTTTATATCAATAGAATTGATAACCCACTGAATCATTGGCTTATTTTCTATTTCAATTAAAGGTTTAGGAAAAGTATATCCTGCCTTAGCAAATCTACTCCCTTGTCCAGCCATTGGGATAAGAACATTTAGTTTGTTATCTATCCAGGTCTCGGTAATTTTTTCTTTAGAAATATTTCTAATATAGTTTTTTATATTTTTATAGTTTACATCTTTTAAAGATTTCACTGGAAATAATATACAACCAGAGTCTTGAGCCGCTTTTCTGCCATAATGGGAATCTTCCAAGATTAAGGTTTCGTTAGGTTTCGAATCTAATTGCAACAAACATCTTAAATAAATCTCTGGATGTGGTTTTGGATTTTTTAAATCTTCATTTGATAAAGAGTAATTAACAAATTTAGAAATTTTTAGTTTTTTAATGCAAAAGGTTAAAGTTTTTCTTATCGCATTTGTTGCAATAGCAATTTTATAGTTTTTACTTAATCTTTTGAATAAATAAAAAATTTTTTTTGAATACTTAATTTCTTTTTTTAGTAAAATTTCTGTTTCATTATTTTTAATTTTATTAATTAATTTTACGTTTTTTTTTTTAATTTTTTTATTTTTTATAAGGATTTCTAATTTTTTTTGAGTAGGCAATCCATCGTAGATATTAGAGTGGTCATTTAATTCTATTTTATAATCTTCAATTTTTTCTAATGCATTATTTAATGATTTATAATGTATCATTTTTGTATCTACCAATACCCCGTCAAGATCAAAAATAATTGTTTTAATCATTTTTATAGTTTGAAATGTAATCTGAGCAGATTCCAGCGCAATCTATATTCTTTAGTTTCTTTTTACCAACTGAAACATAGATGCTATTTTTTGAAATCTTTTTACCAGGATAAGTCCAAAAGTAACCATTAGAGGTTAAAGTATAATTATCTTTTTGATGCCAAAAATGAATAGATTTAATTTCTTTTAATTTTTCAAATGCATTTATATCTTTTGCGTGACACCAAATTTTTTTATTCCTTAAAAATTTACTGCTAACTCTATATTGTGGTCTATCATGTCCTAAATAAAAACAACCTTTGTGAAATCTGACGTCTACCTCTACTTCATAACCCAGTTTTAAAGCTTGAGATATATAATTTGGACTATTTTCGTATTTGGGTTTAGATCCTTCAATATTGCCTCTATGGCTTATTAGTTTCATATTGAATAATTTAAGAGCGACTGAATTTATTAGTATTAGATCTATTTTTTTTTAATTCAGATAATATCCAGCTGTAAGTCTTTTTTAGTCCCTCATCTAAAGAAACACTAAATTTCCATTTCAAGGCTTTAATTGCATTGGTATTGTCGCTAGATCTACCTCTAACACCTTTTGGCTTGTCTAATAAATATTTTCTTTTTAAATTTTTAATTCCTGAAATTTTTTTAATAATATTTACAAGTTGATTTATTGAAACTTGTTCATCACTCCCAATATTCGTTGGCTCTGAATGGCTCGAATTAAATAATCTTAAAGTCCCTTCGATGCAATCATCAATAAATAGAAATGATCTAGTTTGTTTACCGTCTCCCCAGATTTCTATTTGATTTTTTTTATTAATCACCGCTCTTGCAATTTTTCTACAAATGGCAGCTGGGGCTTTTTCTCGCCCACCATCGTATGTTCCCATAGGTCCGTAAACGTTATGATATCTAGCCACCCTTACTTGAATGCCAAAATCCTCCATAAAGTGTCTGCACATTCTTTCGCTAAATAATTTTTCCCAACCATAACCATCGTCAGGCATTGCGGGGTAAGCATCTTCTTCTTTTAAACCTTTAATAAAAGTATTCTTCTGTTTTAATGTATTATAAACACAAGCTGTAGATGAAAAAAAATATTTTTTAATTTTATTTTCTAAACTAGCTCTCAAAAGGTTAGTGTTAATTAAAACTGATAACATGCATTCTGCCTTATTATTTTCAATAAAGCCCATTCCACCCATGTTGCACGCCATATTAAATACATAGTCAACACCTTTAGTGGCCTTTAAACAATTGACATAATCTTTCATGTCAGTATCTGCATAGGATTTCACATCATCGAAAGTTTGAAACCAATATTGTTTAGGTTTAATATCTGTTGCAACAACTGTATTGCCTTCATCTAATAATCTTTTAACAAGATGACCCCCAATAAATCCTCCTCCACCTACGATTAAATAAGTATTTTTTGACATTTGTATATTAAAAATTTTTATAATTTAGTTGTATGTTTTTGGAATCGATAATAACATTTTTTTACTAAAATTTATCATTGAATGATTTTTTTAATTTTAATAAACCAATTATATTTTTTATAATGATCATAGGCATTTTATTTATTTTGTATACAACAGAACATCCGTCATGTCTCTTGTAATGTATAATTTTTATTTCCATAAGTTTAAACCCCAACATCTTTGCCGCCCCAATAAATCCCCACCAAAAACCTTCGCTTAAATATTCTAATTTATTTAGAAGTTTAAGATAATTTTTTTTCCTCCCTAATACATACGGGCAACTTGGATCTTTAATTTTAGTATTAAATAAATAATCATGAATAATTTTAAATAATTTTGAATAAATAATTCTAATAATTGGATCATTTCTAGGATTTCTGTTGCCAATCAATATATCTGCCAGATGTTTATTATTATAAAAGTCTAAAAAGGAATCGGGCATACACTGACCGTCACTATCTATACATAATATAAATTCGTATTTGGATGCAATTATACCAGCAATAACACCACGGCCGTAGCCCCTTCGATTTTGAACTGATTGATCTGAAATTGAGTAAATATTTTTTAACTTTTTTATAAGTTCTTTTGTACCATCTGTACTTCCGTCTTCGCAAAGCACAAACTCATGTAAAATATTTTTGCTATTTAAATATTTATTCCACTTTGATACTACATGCTCCAAACTCTTTACTTCATTAAAAATTGGCATTACTATAGATAATGAATCTGGCATATTTTAAATAAAGTTTATTTTTAATTTTTAATGGATCTGAAAAAAAATTACTACAACTTTTATTTTAATATTTTAATTTTTGCATTAGTTATATTATCAGCAGCAGCAATTCTTTATTCTCTAAGTATTGCAATTAACGATGGTGGTTCGTGGGACTTTCCTTATCATGCATCAAAGCTTTTTGTTAACAAGATAAATCCTTACAATTATATTATCGAGCAGGACGTACCGTTTAATAGATCTCCCTATGCGCATTCCATATATTTAATTTATGCTCCTATGACATTTTTAGATTATAAATTTGCTAAAATTTTGTGGGCTCTGTTAAACATTTTCTTTTCTATTACTACATTAATTATATTTGCAAAATTTTTTAAGTTAACTTATAGAAATAGTATTTTAATTTCCCTAATATATTTTTGTTCTTTGCCATTTAGAGTTAGTATTGGCAATGGTCAGATATCAATCTTTATTTTATTTTTATACTGTGCTTTTTTTATAGAGAATAGAAGTTTAAAAACTCTTATTCTAGGATTTTCTTTTATAAAATATAATTTTGCTATTATAACTTCATTATATTTTTTAATAAAATATAGTCTTAAATATTTTATAATATCTTTTTTGGCTTTAGTTATTGGTTGGTTACTCTTTTCATTGCATCTTAACCAAAGTCCATTCCAAACACTTTTTCAGCCCATACAAATAGCACAATCTGTTTTTAATTATTCATATTCTAGAGGTGATTTATTTACCGTATTGAATATTTTTAATGTAAAGAATTTAATTTTTGATTTTAATATAATAAATCTTTTTTTATGTTTATGTTTTGCAACGTTTTTAACTATAAATATAGTCAAAATACCCCTTAATAATAATTTATTAATTATTTCTCTTTTGTCTATATCAAATTTATTGATAGTACCGCACATTATTTATGATTATGTTTTATTGCTTCCTTCGTTATTTTATAGTTGGAAATACAAAAAATCAGTCTTTGGAGTTATATCTATTGGCATCATTTTTTATTTCTGGTTTGGTATAAAAATTATTTATTATTTAAATTATTATATTTTTAGTTTTCCTGAACTTAATCCAATACCAAGTATTACTGAAAAAGTTATTAACTTCATTATGTTATTGATATTATTTTACTCTAATCTAATTTTAAAAAAAATTAAATAATATGGAAGAGAAAAATTTTTTTTTAAATAAAAGTATATATTATTTTTCAATTTTATCTTTTTTAGTAATTTTAACTTTTTTTCTTAGATTATATAAATTTGATCAAATTGGCTTTTGGGGAGACGAGTATTTGACCTTCACTTTATCAGAGCCAATATATAACTATAACTTTATACATAATAAAGTCTTAGCATCAGGAGATTTAGTTCCCCCTTTTTATTATTTTGTTTTAAACATATATAATTTTTTTTTCGGACATACTGCACATTCAATAAGAGTTTTTCACATTATTTTTGGTTCTTTAAATATTTTGCTTTCTTTTTTAATATCTAGATTAATTTTAAAAAAAACAGAAAGTCTATTAGTGATATATTTCCTAGCATTTAATGTTTTTTTAATTTGGTGCTCAACAGAAACGCGAGTGGTGAGTTTTGCATTATTTTTTCAATTGCTTTCAATATTATTTTTTCTTTATTCTCTCCAAAATGTCAAAAGTAAATTTTTATTTCTATATATTGTTCTTTTATTTTTACTTAATTTTCTCTCACTTACTACACATCCTTTATCTATTATAATTGTTATTTCACAAATTTTTTTTCTACTCGTGAATAATAATTATAAAAAAAAAAATATTTTTCTAATAGCAATTGTTTTATCAGTGATATTTTATATTCTATTCAACTTAGATTATTTTATTTGGTCTCTAAAAGGAACAAGGCTTGGCCACAATCAATTGACTATAAATTTTTTTATCGGTTATAATTTTAAACATTATTTTAATTCTTATATATTAGGAGGAATCCACTTATTCATTATTGCTTTAACTTCTTATCAAATATTTAAGAAAACAGTCAAAGATGATTATTTATTTTTTTTATTTGTAATTTTTATTTTTACTTATCTTTTTATAATTATTGGAACAATTTTTTTTACGGGTTTAAATGGACAGAGATATTGGAGTTACTTAGTGCCGATAATTATAATTATAAATGTTTATTATCTAAGAGAAATTAAACGAAATTTTTTATCAACGATAATTATTTTCTTTCTAATAATTTATACTTTTATAATTTATTTAGATAAAATTAATAAGCCGCAATTAAGAAAACCAGATACACCTGGTTTGATAAAAATATTTAATGAGACTAGCATTAATTACATAGTGAGTGAAAATTACTTTCATTTCGAGAATTATTTAAAAAAAGGCTATAAAGATTTTAGTAAAAAAATAGTTTCTGAGGTTGAAATAAACAGTCTTAAAGATGATTTTTGGTATTTATGCCTAGACTTATCTTGGGTTCAAGCTAAAGGATCATATTATGACGAAATTTACGAATGTTCTCCAAAGTTGAAAAATATTTATCAACATAAAAAAATGAACAGTATAAAATTAAATGGATTTGTCATAACTAAGTATGAGTACGTTGGTTTTAACTAAAGATATTAATTGTCAAATTTTTATTTTTCATGGTAAAAAATTTGCAAGTTAAATAGTTTATAACAAAAAGAAATTAATTTTTCTTATTATATTTATGTTATACGAGTATTTAGTTATATAATCTTATGCATTTTCAATTTTAATTTAAATGACATTTTATAATCAAAAAATTTTCCTAAAAAAATTAATCGAAAAATATAATAAAAAAAATTTTGCAGGACAGTCTTATCCTCTTTTAGAAAATGCTTTTACCACTGAAGATATTTTGAAAGGGATTGAAGTAATTTTGTCACAAAAAATCACAATGTCAGAAATAACTAGAGAATTTGAGCATGAATTTTCTAGATATATTGGTAGTAAATATGCATTAATGGTAAATTCAGGTTCATCCGCAAATCTTTTGGCGGCTTTTGCTTTAACAAATCCTAAAAAAAAAAATCATTTAAAAAGGGGTGATAAATTTTTAATACCAGCCATATGTTGGTCTACTTCTCTTTGGCCATTTATTCAGGCAGGGCTTCGCCCTTTATTTTTAGATGTTAATGCTAATAACTTTTGTTTGGATGAACAAAAGATAAACAATAATATTTTGCAAAAAATTAGATTAATCGTCACTATTCATGTTCTTGGTAATAGCTCAAATATTGATTTAATATCAAAATTATCAAGAATGCATAGTATTTTTTTAATGGAAGACACATGCGAGTCTTTAGGCTCTAGATACAATCAAAAATATTTAGGAACTTTTGGAGACTTTGGAACGTATTCTTTTTATTATTCGCATCAAATTACTTCTGGCGAAGGAGGTATGATTGTTTGTAATGATAAAAATGATTATGAGTTGCTACATACTCTTAGAGCACATGGTTGGGACAGAGGATTAAAAAATAAGTTAAATAATACTTTTAATTTTATAAATTCTGGTTTTAATTTAAGGCCTTTAGACATAACAGCTGCAATTGGATTGAGTCAATTTAAACGATTAAAAAAGATGATGTTATTAAGAAAAAATAATCGTGACATGATAATAAATAAAATTACAAATCATAAAAAATTTAAAAATCAATTCGAATTTTTTGAATCAACAAAAAATTTAGAGCCTAGCTGGTTTGGTTTGCCGTTATTAATAAATAAAAATTACAAGTCTAAGAAAAAATTTTTTTTACAGTATTTAGATAGTAAAAATATTGAGAATAGGCCAATAATCAGTGGCAACTTTTTAAACCAGCCAGCAATTAAATTATTCGATTTACACAAAAAAAATATTAAGAATCTATTTCCAGTTGCTCAAGATATAGATGAAAGAGGCTTTTTTATTGGACTGCCTACTCAGAAAATTGCAATTAATCAGCTTAATTATTTAATTAATACTTTACTTAATTTTGATGGTTTCTAAAATAAATTGTGGAATAACTGGTTCGTCTGGTATTTTAGGATCAGAATTTATAAAAAAAAAATATTTTAATTTTATAAAATTTAGAGGAAATATAACTAATCAAAAACAAATAGACGAATGGTTAAGAGCAAATAGATTTGATTTAATAATTCATTTCGCAGCAATTGTTCCAACTCATTCTGTTGAAAAAAATTATAAAAAAGCCTTAGAGGTAAATTTTAAAGGTACAAAATATTTAATAGACGCAGTTTTAAAAAATAATATTAATCTAAAATGGTTTTTTTTTTCTTCCACATCTCATGTTTATAATTTTTCTAATAAAAAAATTAATGAAATATCTTTGACTAGGCCTATATCTAAATATGGATTTACAAAGCTTAAGGCAGAAAAATATATTCGTAATATTTTAAGAAATAGAGAAATAAATTATTGTATAGGTAGAATATTTAGTTTTACTCATAAAAATCAGAAGTCTTCATTTTTAATTCCCTCCTTAAAAAAAAAAATTAATCAAAAAAATAGTAAGTTAATTAAATTTAAAAATCTAAATCATTATAGAGATTTTATATCCATAAATGATATTTGTAATATTATTTATTTTTTGTGGAAAAAAAATTTTCGAGGGACCATAAACATTGCTTCAGGCCAGAAAATATATTTAAAAAACATTGTAAATTTCTTATCAAAAAAATATAAAAAAAAAACTGAGTTTTTAGATACAAAGAAAAAGACAGCATTAATTGCTGATGTGAGCAAAATTAATTCTTTGGGGTATAAGATAAAAAGAATGAATATCAGTAATATAATTAATTAATTCTTTTTTTTAATAAATAGAGTTTTATTAATCCAAAAAATGACTCTATAATTAGTTTAATATTTACTGAGCTTTCCCCTCTTATTCTATTAACGAATTTAGACTTAATTTCTCCAATTTTAAATTTTTGATTATTTATTATTATTAATATTTCTGACAAAATTATAAAACCATCACCTATCTTTCCAGATTTTTTAACAATAATTTTGGCAGCCCTTCTAGAGTAGATTCGAAATCCATTTGTATAGTCTGTTATGGGAATATTTAATAAAAATCTTGCAAAAAGATTTGATACACGAGAAAAAATCCTTCTTGAAATTGGCCAATTTAAAATGATACTACCTTTAAGATATCTGCTGGAGATTAGTAAATCCAAGGAATTATTAATAAAATAATCTATATTTCTTTTTAATTCTTTAGGAGAATGAGATAAATCTGCATCCATTTCAATAAATAAATCTTTTTTTTTTAATTCTAATGCCTTCTTGAATCCATACAAAATAGCAGAGCCTCTACCTAGTTTTTTATTTCTTCTAAAATAATAACAATTAATTTTTTTGTTAATTATAACTTTTTCTGTTTTGTCGTTGATAGAGTCATCAACAATAATAATTTCGGCATTGATGCATTTTTTTATTAATTTTGTTAATTTAAATAAATTTTCAGATTCGTTGAAAGCGGGTACAATAATGGCAATATTCATTTGCTTTAATTATTTTTTTTTAATATGATTCGATTTATAGTTTACAAAAATTAATATATTGTTTTTCTATAGATCCCTTTTTTTTCTATATAACTTAACCATTTTTTTTCATTATCAATAATTTCGTGAATGTGGGAACATTTAGGTTCCCATTTCAGAATTTTGTATGCTTTTTCATTATTACAAATTAATTTATCTGTATCTCCTTTTCTTCTTTTTTTAAAAAAAGGATTATTAAACTTATAGTTATAAAAATCCTGAAATTTTTTAAAAATTTCTAAAGTAGAAAAGCCATTTTTAGAACCTAGATTAATAATGTGAGATTTTTTATTCTGTTTTAGATGTTTTATACCTAATTCAAAAGCTTTCACAATATCAGCAATGTGTATGTAATCCCGAACACATGTTTTATCTCTAGTTTTAAAGTTATTTCCATAAATATATATTTTTTTATTTTCTTTAAATTTTTTTGC
>Ga0114963_10002785_pt1 | contig 11913 bp, 8 predicted proteins | sample C_131016_EF_Meta_FD_87019 | JGI IMG/M metagenome (GOLD analysis project Ga0114963, IMG submission 87019) | Freshwater microbial communities from Lake Croche, Canada to study carbon cycling - C_131016_EF_MetaG | ecosystem: Environmental > Aquatic > Freshwater > Lake | place: Lake Croche, Canada...
CTCTACGACGACTTCTCCGTGCCCACGTTCGACGGCCGCCACAACCTCATGAAGGGGGGCTCGTGGATCTCGACGGGCAACGAGGCCCTCGCCAGTGCCCGCTACGCCTTCCGGCGCCACTTCTTCCAGCACGCCGGCTTCCGCACGATCGTCGAGGAGCCGGGCAGCGAGCATCTCACGGAGGGCGCGCGGCTCTACGAGACCGACCAGCTCGTCACGCAGTATCTCGAGTTTCACTACGGCCCCGAGGCGCTCGGCGTGCCGAACTTCCCCCGGGCGTGCGTCGAAGCGACGCTGCCGCACGTGCCCGCCGACCGCCGGGGCCGCTGCCTCGACATCGGCTGCTCGGTCGGCCGGTCGGCCTTCGAGTTCGCCCGGCACTTCGGCCACGTCGACGCCATCGACTTCTCGGCGCGGTTCATCCACTCGGGCGTGCGGCTGCAGGAGTCCAGCGAGCTGCTCTACGAGGTGCCGACCGAGGGGGAGCTCATGCTGTCGCGCACCGTGTCGCTCGACCGGCTCGGCCTCGGCGGGTGCGGTGAACGGGTGGCGTTCATGCAGGGGGATGCCTGCAACCTCAAGCCGCTCTTCACGGGCTACGACCTCGTGTTCGCCGGCAACCTGATCGACCGTCTCTACGATCCGGCGTTGTTCCTGCGCGAGATCCCCGGGCGGATCCTCCCCGGCGGCCTCCTCGTGCTGACGTCGCCCTACACCTGGCTGGAGGAGTACACGCCGCGGGACAAGTGGATCGGGGGCCGCCGGGAGCACGGCGAGCCGCTGTCGACCTTCGCGGGCCTGCGCCGGTTCCTCGAGCCGGCGGTCGAGTTCGTGCACCGTCAGGACATTCCGTTCGTGATCCGGGAGACGGCCCGCAAGCACCAGCACACGGTGGCGGAGATGACGGTCTGGCGTCGGCGCTGACGGGCCTTCCGCCGCCGCCGCGGCACCGTGAGGCGTCACCCCCGGGGTGGGTGCGTGCGGGACCGCCCGCCCGTGGTCTGGAAAAAGCCGGCGGTCTGCTCACAGGCTGTGGACAAACAGCCTGCGGGATCGCCGGGATGCGATCACGGACGCGCAGCGTCCGTGAAAACCGGAGGTTTTCATCCGTGGAAAAACGTCCGGAGGACTTTTTCCACGGGCTGCTAAGATTTCGGGCGTCACCCGTCCCGCCCGCCCCCCGTCGGGGCCCCTCCTCCCGCCTTTCCTGTCATGCCAAACGAAGCGCCTTTCGACCCCTGTCGGCAGTGGCTCGGCATCGACGCCGTCGAACTCGGTGACTCCCGCCGTGTGCTCGGCGTGAAGCCCGACGAGCGGGATCCGCTGGTCGTGCTTCGGGCCGCGGAGGCGCGGCTCGCACTGTTGCGGAAGATCTCACCCGGGCCGTTCGAGCTGGCACGGACGGGGCTCGTGACGCGGGTCGAGGAGGCGCGGGAGAAAGTGCTCGCGGAGATCGCCGCCGCTCCGGCCCGTCCGGCAGCCCCGGCGACCGAGCGGTTCGCGATGCCGCCGCCGCCATCGACGCTCGGCGCCGCCGCGCCGCCGTCGCCATACGCCCACGTGGCACAGCCGGTCGCGGCCGGATTCTCCGCGCCGCGGCCCCCCGCGGCCCCCCAGCCGCCGGTGCCGGTCGCGCCCCCGGTGCCGGTCGCGCCCCCGGTGCCGATGCTGCCCGCCGGGGGCGAGCAGATCCGCATCCGCACCGCGGTCTACCGCAAGGAGACGCCCGTCGCCGGCATCGTGGCCGCGATGCTCATGCTCGCCGGTGTGGCCGGCGGCCTCGCCTACTACTTCGTCGAGAAGGGAAAGCAGAAGGCGGAGGGCATTCGCGAGGTTGCCGTCGCCGACACCAAGGCCGACACGGAAGCCACCCCGGCGATCGTCAAACCGGCCCCGAAGCCGCGGCCGCCCCGCGATCCGGTCTCCAACATGGAACGCGTGGATGACCGACGGGCCGTGCCCCCATCAGGCAGGGCCGGTGGCCAGGAGGACGACGACGAGAGCAGGCCATTCCGCGTGCCCGCGCCGGTGCCGCCGGCGCGGCCTGGCAAGGGAAAAAATGGCGGGAAGATGCCCGCCGCCGACACGGACGGCGACGGCATGGCCGGGGATGCCATGGCGGGGGACGGCATGACCGAGGACGGCATGGACGGCGCCGACATGCAGGCCGCCCGCAGGCCGATGAAGAGGCCCGGGCCCGTCGGCAAGCCGGTGACCGACAAGCCGGTCAACAACGCCGCCGAAAGGGAGGCGCTCGCGAAGCTCGACAAGCCGCTCGGCGAGGCTCTCCAGGCGCTGCGTGACAAGGACACCGAGCAGGCCGCCGCGATCCTCGAGAAGGCCATGACGCAGTCCGGCAAGGGGGCGGGGGCCGACCGCGTCGCCCGCTGGCAGGAACTGTCGGAATACTACAAGGGCTTTCTCCAGTTTCGCGAGCAGGCTCTCGAGACGGTGAAATCGGGCAACGAATACGACGTCAACAACCAGAAGGTGGCGATCGTGGAGGCCGACCGCGAGAAGGTGGTCTACCGTTCCGCCGGCGGCAACAAGACCGTCACCCGCGACAAGATCCCCGCGGGGATCGTGCTGGCGATCGTCACCAGTTGGTTCGGCGAAACGAAGGCGGCCAACCACCTCTATCTGGGCGCCTACCATCTCGCCAAGCCGGAGTCGGATCCTCCCCGGGCCCGCAGGGAGTTCGAGGCGGCCGAGGCCGGGGGCGCCGACGCCTCGGGCCTGATGCCGCTCCTCGACGATCCCCTGTTCACGGCAAAGGCGGAATAGCGGCGGCGGTCGGCCGGTCAGGCGATCGACGCGAGCACGGCGCGGAGCGACCGGGCGTCGAGCTGCACGGGGTTGCCGCGCATGCTTGCGCCGCCGGAGTTGTCGGCGAGCCAGTCGAGCAGCCCGCCATCGACGCCCAGCTCGGCGAGCCGCCCTGGCACCCCGGCCGTGCGGCAGAGCGCCGCGATCCGTTCGACGAACGCGTCGGCGGCGATGTCGTCGTCGGCGGCGGCGCCGGGATCGACCGCCCGCTCCAGCCGGGCGAAGTCGGCGGCCACGGCGGGCCGGTTCACCCGCATCGCGGCGGGCAGCATCACCGCGCAGGCCAGTCCGTGCGGCGTGCCGAGGGCGACGCCCAGCGCGGCCGCGACGCCGTGGGCCATGCCGAGCCCCGAGTTGGCGAGCGCCATGCCGGAGACGAGCGCCGCGTGGCTCATGGCGCTCCGGTCCGCGGCCGCGGTGCCGCCGGCGAGCAGCCGCGGCAGGGCGTCGACGGCGCGGGGCAGGGCGTCGAGCACGAGCGCCCGCGGCAGCGGTCGGTGGAACCGGCAGATGAACGACTCGACGAGCTGCGTGACGCAGTCGAGGCCCGCCGCGGCGACCGTGCCGCGGTCGCACGACGCAGTCAGCTCGGGATCGACCAGCGCCGCCCGCGGCACGAGCAGCGGGCTGCGCATGCTCTTCTTGAACCGGCGACGCGGACAGGCGATGACGGCGTTGCGGGTGGCCTCGGCACCGGTGCCCGCGGTGGTCGGCACGGCGACGAGCGGCAGCGGTGCATGGCGGATCTGGAGGCCGCGGCCCACCCCCTCGAGGTGGTCGACGACGAGGGCGTCGAGATCGGCGGCGGCCGGCGTGACGGCGGGGAGGAGCGGCGCGAGGGCGGCGATCGCCTTGGCGAGATCGATCGTGGAGCCGCCGCCGCAGGCCACGAGGACGACGCCGGCCAGACCGCCGTCGGCCGCGGCCAGGGGCAGGCGGGCCAGCGCCGCGGCCACCTGGTCGACCGTCGGCTCGCCCGCGGTCGCGGCCACGAACTCCCCGGGGATCCCCGCGGCGGCGAGGCTCGAGAGGATCCGCTCCCGCGTGGCCCCCGCCGCGAGGCTGCGCGGGCCGCCGACGATCCAGGCCCGCGATCCGAGCGTCGCCACGATCTCACCCAGGTCGGCGAGCCGGCCGGCCCCGAAGCGGACGAGGGGCGGGGCGAGGAAGTCGTAGGCGTCGACGTCGGACGGCGGCATGATGGTATGGTAGCCGGTCGTCAGGCCGCGCCGCTCGAACCCGTCCGTCATCCGCCCGCTCCATGCCCTCCGCCCGCGACATCCCCCCCTGTCTGCATCCGATCCGGGGCTCGATCCGGCCGCCCGGATCCAAGAGCATCACCAACCGGGCGCTCGTCTGCGCGGGCCTTGCCCGTGGAGAGAGCCTGCTCACCGGGGCGCTCGACAGCGACGACACCCGCGTGATGGCCGCCGGGCTCGCGGCGCTCGGCATCGGCGTGGAGGCCGACTGGTCCGCCGGCGCGGTCCGCGTGCGTGGCTGCGGCGGCGCCGTGCCCGCGTCGGCCGCGACGCTCGACTGCGCCGCCAGCGGCACGACGATGCGGTTTCTGTCGGCGGTCTGCGGCCTCGGCCGCGGCACCTACCGGCTCGACGGCACGCCGCGGATGCGGAAGCGGCCCATCGGCGATCTGCTCGACGCCCTCGGCAGCCTGGGCGTGGAGGCCGTCGCCGAGAGCCCCGGTGGCTGTCCGCCGGTGGAGATCCGCTCGCGCGGCCTCGAGGGGGGCGAGACGCGGGTGCGCGGCAGCACCTCGAGCCAGTTCGCCAGCGGGCTGGCGATGGTCGCCCCGTGCACGCCGCAGGGCATGCGGATCGAGTTCGAGGGAACGCTCGTCTCGCTGCCCTATCTGGACATGACCCGGAAGGTGATGGAGGCCTTCGGCGCCCGCTTCAGCGTCGCGGCCCCGGGCTGGCGGATCGCTCCCACCGGCTACGTCGGCCGTGAGTACGCGATCGAGCCCGACGCGTCGGCCGCCAGCTACTTTCTCGCTGCCGCCGCGATCACGGGGGGCAGCGTGCGGGTGGACGGGCTTTCGCGCCGAAGCATGCAGGGCGACGTCGCCTTCGCCGACGCGCTCGGCCGGATGGGCTGTGACGTCGCCTGGGACGAGTCGGGGGAGGGGTCGGTCACCGTCAGCGGGCGGGCCGCACGAGGGATCGACATCGACATGAACGCCATCAGCGACACGGTGCCGACGCTCGCCGTCGTCGCCCTCTTCGCGGACGGGCCGACGTCGATCCGCAACGTCGCCCACATCCGCGACAAGGAAACGGACCGGATCGGCGACCTGGCCCGCGAACTCGAGCGACTCGGGGCGACCGTGCAAGAGTCCCCCGACGGCCTACGGATCGAGGCGGGCGGCGGCGACCGGCTGCACGGCGCGACGGTGGACACCTACGACGACCACCGCATGGCGATGAGCCTGGCGCTCGCCGGGCTGCGGGTGCCGGGGCTGCGGGTGGCCGACCCGGGCTGTGTGGGAAAGACATTTCCCGACTATTGGGAACGGCTCGACGCGATCACCGCGGCCCGGCCGTGACGGACGGTGACGCCGCCGAACCCGCCTGTCAGCGCTTGGCTGCCAGGAGGATCTCGGCCCGCTCGATGAGTTCATCGACGCGGTCGGGCCGCGGCCGCTCCTTCTCGGCGACCGCCGCAGCGGAGCCGTCGGCGGGGGTCGCCACGAACCCGCCACCGCAGTGCTGGCAGTAGACACGCCGGCCGAGCAGCGTGACCGCGATCATCAGACCGCGGCCGCAGACCGGGCAATGCTGGTGGTAGCTGACGTGGTTTTCCATCGTGCGACGCCTGCTGTGCTGGTGGAACCCGCGGGGCAGGTCACTGTGCTGGGATCTCGCTGCGCTGAGATCTCGCTGCGCTGAGATTTCGCTGCGCTGAGATCTCGCTGCGCTCAGATCTCGCTCTGAAGGATTCCGACTGGTCCGGCTCGTCGTATGGTGCGTTGAATGGATCCAAGAAACGTCGATCGGCGGCGTCGGCGTCGGCGTCGGCAGCGATCAGCCCGCCCGTCCAACCGGCCGGCCGAAACCCGCCGAAACCCGACCGACCCGAAGCGAGCCGTAGTGTAGGTTCGGCGACCCTCACGGGCAACGGAGCCGGGTGTGAGTTTTCCGTAAGTCGCGTGATTGCAGGCGTTTTTCGCGACGGAAACCCCATGGCATCCATCCCGCGCGCGAGCGTCGTGCAACACGGGCCGACCGGCTCCGGGCCGGGCGTCGTATCCATGCGCGGATTCCGAATCCGGCGTAGAATGCGGGCCGCGAGTGCCGCGGAATCGCGGTGCGCGAGACACGGCGGCGAAGGGAACCTTTCTCGGGGGGTCGCCGCTCAACGGGAGCGTTCGGCGGGAAGCGGCGGATGCCGCGCCGCCCCTTTGGATCCTGATCGCGGCCCCATGCTCGACGGATTGAGATGCTCTACCGACCGTGGTCCATCCTGCTCGTCGTCGTCTTCTGGTGCGTGACCACCGGCTGGCTGGTGGTGGAGAAGATTCTACCGAGCCTCGCCCCCGGCTCGCCCCCGGGCTACCAGGCGCTCTACGCGTCCGGGAATCGCCTCGCGCCCGTGGCCTGGACGGTGTCGTGGAACGACCTGCCGCTCGGCTACGCGACGAGCGAGGCGGTGCGGACCGAGGCGGGGGGCATGGAGGTGGAAAGCCTGCTTCACTTCGACCGCCTGCCGATCGACGAGATGCTGCCGGCCTGGACGAAGCTCCTGCTGCGGCCCACGGTGGCCCCGGGCACCACGCTCACCCTCGATGCCCGCAGCCGGATGGAGATCGACGCCGACGGCCACCTGCGCGCCTTCAGCTCGAAGGTGGACCTGCCGGGGACGGTCGATTGCGTGACCCTCGACGGCACCGTCGACGACGGCGACGTGAGCATCCTGATCCGCGCCCGTGACATGCGGTACACGACGGTGCGGCACCTGCCCGCCCAGCTCACGATCGGCAACGAACTGTCGCCCCAGGCCACCATTCCCGGGCTCTACCGCAACCGACGGTGGACCGTGCCGATCTACAGCCCCCTGCGGCCGGGCCACGCGCCGATCGAGATCCTCCACGCGCACGTCGCGGGCGACGAGATGATGGCGTGGGGCGACGACCTCGTCCGCGTGCACGTCGTGCACTACGCCGACGATCCGGCCGCGCATCGCGAGCCCCGCTGCCGCCTCTGGGTGGACCAGGAAGGGCGCGTGCTGCGGCAGGAGTCGGTGATGCTCGGCTCCAAGCTGGCCTTCGTCCGCCGCACCGACGACGACGCGCGGCGGCTCGTCGACGAACACCCACGGCGCGGCCCATGATCGAGTTCGACCACGTCACCCGCACCTACGGCCCGAAGACGGCCGTCTCCGACGTGAGCCTCGCCATCCCGCGGGGCGAGCTGTTCGCGCTGCTCGGGCCCAATGGCGCCGGCAAGACCACCACCATCAAGATGCTGGTGGGCCTGCTGCGGCCCTCCCGCGGCGCGATCCGCGTCTGCGGCCACGACGTCGTCAAGGAGCCGCGGCAGGCGCACCTCCACCTCGGCTACGTGCCCGACGAGCCCACGCTCTACGACAAGCTCACCGGCCGTGAGTTTCTCTGGTTCATCGCCGACATGTTCGGGATGCCGCGGCACACGGCGCGGGGCTGCATCGACCGGGAGATCGCCGCGTTCGAGCTGGGGGAGTTCGCCGACGACCTCGCCGAAAGCTACTCGCTGGGCATGAAGCAGCGGCTGGTGTTCGCCGCCTCGCTCCTGCACGACCCCGACGTGCTCGTCCTCGACGAGCCGATGGTGGGCCTCGACCCGCGGAGCGTGCGGATCGTCAAGGACCTGCTGCGGGCGCGCACGCAGGAGGGGATGATCGTCTTCATGTCGACGCACACGCTGGCGATGGCCGAGGAGATGGCCGACCGCGTCGGGATCATGGTTCGCGGCCAGTTGCGGTTTCTCGGCACCGTGGCCGACCTGCGCGAGCAGGTGGCGATCGACGCGACCAACCTCGAGCATCTCTACCTCGAGCTCACCTCCGGCGGCCCCGCCGGCCGGCCCGGGGAGGACCGCGGCGACGGCCCCCGGGACGTGTCCTGATCCCGGGAGAGGGGCCCCGTCATGCGCACCGGATCCTGCACACCGATCTCGCCCGAAGCGGAGGCGAGAGTCTTCATGCGGCTGCGGGCGACGATCGCCTGGCACACGCTCCGCGGGATGCTCGCCGACTCGCGGCTGCGGGTGACGCTCGTCGCCGTGCTCAGCGTCGTCTTCTGGGGGGCGCTCTACGGCCTCTTCCACGAGGGCTTCTCCTTCCTCGACTCCATCCACGCCGAGGTGATCTCGCTCCTGTTCAACGCGTTTTTCTCCTCGCTGATGGTGATGCTCGTCTTCTCGACCGGCATCCTCCTCTACGGCAGCCTCTACTGCGGCTCCGAGGCGAAGCTCTTGCTCACGCTGCCCGCCCGCGCCGAGGCGATCGTGGCGCACAAGTTCCGCGAGGCGCTCTGGTTTTCCAGTTGGGGCTTCGTGCTCCTCGGGAGCCCGATGCTCGTCGCCTACGGCGTCGTCCGCGGTGCGCCCTGGACCTTCTACCTGCTGCTGCTCCCCTTCATGCTGGCGTTCGTGCTGATCCCCGCCACGCTCGGGGGCATCTGCTGCATCACGCTGGTGGCCTGGGCGGCGCGGCTGCGGGTCCACGCCCTCTCGGCCGGGATCGTCGTCGTCGTGGCGGCGGCGGTGTGGATGGGCTGGTCGATCGTGGCCAGGCCGCCCGCCGAGGGCGTGACGGGCGTCTGGTTCGAGGAGATGATGGGGCGGCTGGCCGTCACGGAGCAGAAGGTGTTCCCGAGTTGGTGGCTCTCGAGCGGCCTCATCGAGGCGGCCCGGGCCGACGGCGATCCCGCCGTGCGGTTGGCGACGCTCTGGGAGGCGGTGAAGTTCCTGGCGCTGCTCGTCTCCAACGGGATGCTCCTGCAGATCGTCTGCGGCTGGGTGGCGCGGGCGTGGTACCGGGCGGGCTACAGCGAGCTCGTCGGCGAGATGCCGGCCCGGCGGCAGCGACGGATCGCCTGGATCGACGAGGTGCTCTCGAACTCCGGCACCGCCGCGGGGCGGCCGCTGCGGCTGCTCCTCGTGAAGGACCTGCGGCTCTTCCGCCGCGACGTCTCGCAGTGGTCGCAGTTCCTCATCTTCTTCGGCCTGCTCGGCCTCTATTTTCTCAACCTGCGCTCGTTCAACTACAACAACGCCTACGCCGCGATGATCAGCTTCCTGAATCTCGCCGTGGCCGGGCTGATCCTCTCCACGTTCACGACGCGGTTCGTCTTCCCGATGATCAGTCTGGAGGGGCGGCGATTCTGGATCCTCGGCCTGCTGCCGGTGGCCCGCGACCAGATCGTCTGGTCGAAGTTCCTCTTCTCGTTCGTCGGCGGGCTCCTGCCCTGCTGCGGGCTCGTCTTCCTCAGCGATTCGATGCTCGGCGTGTCGGGCAACCTCATCGCCATCCACGAGGTCTGCTGCGTGATGCTCTGCATGGGGCTGTCGGGGATCGCCGTCGGGCTCGGGGCGCGGATGCCCGACCTGCGCGAGTCGTCGCCGGCGAAGATCTCGTCGGGCTTCGGCGGCACGCTCTGTCTCGTGCTCAGCTCGCTCTTCATCATGGTGGTGGTGATCGTCGCGGCGGTGCCGACGCACCTCTCCCTCGCCACGAGCGCGTTCCCCGCGGGCGCCCGCCGCGGCCTCGTGGCCTGGACCACGAGCCCGCAGGGCTTCGCCGCGAGCCTGCTCGTCGTCGTGGCCCTGGGGCTCGTGGCCACGTTCGTGCCGCTCGTCGCGGGCATCCGCTCCTTCCGGCGGCTCGAGCCCTGACCGGGGCTGGGCGTCCCCCCCCAATGGCCTCCCGGCGGTGCTGCGGGCCCTGCGGCCGGGGCCTGTTACGTTCGGCCCACCGTCGCGGTTCAAGAGGGGGCGAGCTGGTATCGCCCCCGGGCGTGACCCTCCACGAGGCTGTCGCTGCGGCGTTCGCAGAGGTTTTGCCATGTCCAACCGCTTCGCATCAGGTGCTCCCTCGCGTTCGTCGCCGTCGCCGGCGTCGGAGCCGCCCTGTCCCGCGGTCGCGTTGCCGCGGATCGGGGCGGTGCAGTACCTCAACACCCGGCCCCTCGTCCACGGGCTCGCCGGCCGGGGCGTGCGGGTGGAATACGACCTGCCGAGCCGGCTGGCCGACCGGCTCGCCGCCGGCACGCTCGACGTGGCGTTGATCCCGTCGATCGAGGTCTTCCGTGGCGACGGCTACCGCGTCGTGTCCGACGCCTGCATCGGCTGCCGCGGTCCGGTGATGAGCGTGAAGCTCTACTTCCGCACCCGTCCCGGCGACGTGGCGACGCTGGCCGTCGACGAGGGTTCGCGGACGAGCGCCACGCTCGCCCGGATCCTCCTGGCGGAGCGGCACGGCGTGCGGCCGCAGGTCGAGATCCTCCCGATCGGGGCGGGACTCGCCGACACGGCGGCCGACGCCGTCCTCCTGATCGGCGACCGGGCGATCGGCGGCCAGCGGGGCAGCTTCCAGCTCGTCTGGGACCTGGGGGACGAATGGGTGCGCTGGACGGGGCTGCCGTTCGTGTTCGCCGTCTGGGCGGCCCGGCGGGGCGTCGACGTCTCCGCGGTCGAGCCGTTGCTGGCCCAGGCCCGCGACTCGGGCCGCTCGCATCTCGCCTCGATCGCGGCGGTCGAGGCTGCGGCCCACGGGCTCACGGTGCCGCAGTGCCTCGGCTACCTGCGCGACAACCTGCACTACGACGTCGGCCCCCGCGAGCGGCTGGCGCTTGGACGGTTCTACCGCCACGCCGAAGCGCTCTCCCTCGCTCCCGCGGGGCTCGACGTGGCCGCGACGATCGGGGCGGCGGTATGATCGGCGGCCGCCCGATCGCCGGGCGGGTCTCTCCTCGGACGCACGAGCCATGACAGCCTCGATCCAGCCGATCCCGTCGCTCCTCGAAGACGTCGTCGCGGGCCGCCGTCTCGCCGCCGCCGACGCCGTGCGCTTGCTCGAATCCCGCGACCTCGCGGCGATCGGCCGGGCCGCCGACACGGTCACCCGCCGGCTCCATCCCGAGCCCTTCCGCACCTACAACATCGACCGCAACATCAACTACACGAACGTCTGCACGGCGGTCTGCGACTTCTGCGCCTTCTACCGGGGCCCCAAGTCGCCCGAGGGCTACGTGCTCGACCGCGGGGTGCTGCTCGAGAAGATCGCCGAGACCGTGGCGGTGGGCGGCGACCAGATCCTGATGCAGGGGGGCCTGCATCCCACGCTCACGCTCGAGTGGTATGAGGAGCTTCTCCGCGACATCAAGGAGCGGTTCCCCGAGGTCAACATCCACGGCTTCTCGCCGCCGGAGATCCACCACTTCACGAAGGTCTCCAAGCGTCCGCTCCGGGAGGTGCTCGAGCGGCTCGCCCGTGCCGGCCTGGGGTCGCTGCCCGGCGGCGGCGGCGAGATCCTCGTCGACCGGGTGCGGCTGGCGATGACCCGGGGCAAGGTGCTCACCGACGACTGGCTCGAGGTGCACCGCCAGTGGCACGAGCTCGGCGGCCGCAGCACGGCCACGATGATGTTCGGCCACATCGAGACGCTCGCCGAGCGGATCGAGCATCTCGAGCGGCTGCGGCTCCTGCAGGACGAAACGGGGGGCTTCACGGCGTTCATCTGCTGGACGTTCCAGCCGGAGAACACCGAGATGGCCGAGATTCCGCCGGCCGGCCCCTTCGAATATCTGAAGACACAGGCGGTGGCCCGGCTCTACCTCGACAATTTCCCCAACATCCAGTCGAGCTGGGTGACGCAGGGGCGGGAGATCGGCCAGCTCGCGCTGCTCTTCGGTGCCAACGACATGGGCAGCCTGATGCTCGAGGAGAACGTCGTCAGCGCCGCCGGCACCGTCCACCACCTCACGCTCGAGCAGATGCGGTCGGCGATCCGCGAACTCGGCTACGTGCCCCGCCGCCGCAACGTCTTCTACGAACTCTTCGAGGACGACGATCAGGCCGTGGAGCCCGCGGCGGC
>Ga0114963_10002799_pt1 | contig 11885 bp, 9 predicted proteins | sample C_131016_EF_Meta_FD_87019 | JGI IMG/M metagenome (GOLD analysis project Ga0114963, IMG submission 87019) | Freshwater microbial communities from Lake Croche, Canada to study carbon cycling - C_131016_EF_MetaG | ecosystem: Environmental > Aquatic > Freshwater > Lake | place: Lake Croche, Canada...
CACGAGCACGGACCTCAATGTGCTAATCACGAACGTCGGCAATGCCGCCCAGCGCCAGGTCGCCTCTGCCCAGATGGCCGCCGACCTCGAAAAACAGGCTGCCAACATCGGCGACATCGTCAAAGCAGTCGCCCGTATCGCTGACCAAACTAATCTGCTCGCGCTCAACGCCGCCATCGAGGCTGCGCGCGCCGGCAAGCATGGCAAAGGCTTCGCAGTGGTCGCCGACGAAGTTCGCACACTCGCCGAGACCTCGGAAAAGAGCGCCAAGCAGATTCAGGAACTCGTGGTGCAAATCCAGGCTGATGTGAAAAACATCACTGAGGGGATCAACACTTCCGCCAAGGACGCCATGGAAGAGACCGAGAAGGGCAAGATCATCACCGCCCAACTCGAACAAATCCGTACCGACGCTGCCGACGTGGTGAAGGGCATCCGCGAAATTGCCGTAGGTGCTTCGCAGTCCAATGTGGCAGCTCAACAGGCACTTAAAGGCAGTCAGGACGTCGCCGCCGCTTCCGAAGAGCAATCCGCAGCCGCCGAAGAAACCGCGAAGACCGTCGCCGAACAAACCCGCGCTCTCTCTGAATCCGAACAGGCCGCCCGCAACCTCTCCGAGTTGGCCGAGGACCTCAAAAACTCTACCGACGTCGCGAAGAGCGCCGAAGAAGTCGCCTCCGCAGCAGAAGAACTTTCCTCAGCTGTCCAGGAAATCAACCGATCCGGTGCGCAGATCATGTCTGCAATCGAACAAATCCGCAAGGGAGCCGAGGCACAGTCCTCCGCCGCCGAGGAATCCTCCGCTGCCGTCACGCAGATTGAACGCGGACTTCAGATTGCACAGGCCCGTGCGACGACGGGCGGAGAGAAAGTAGCCAACATCAAGCAGTTGCTTGCAGTCAACAAATCCTCGGTCAACAACTTGATCGACGGTATTTCCGCCTCCGCAGAAGCTTCGCGCGCCAGCATTCGCCAGATGAAGGACCTCGAATTGATGTCCCGTCGCATCGACAAAATCGTGGACGCAATCACGACGGTTTCCATTCAAACGAACATGCTGGCGGTGAACGGCGCAATTGAAGCCGCTCGCGCCGGAGAGTTCGGCAAAGGGTTCGTAGTTGTTGCGACCGACATCCGGAACCTTGCACATGAATCTTCCGAAAACGCGGATCGCATCAAGGATCTGGTGAAGGGCGTGCAGGATCAAATCGGCGTGGTAGGCCGCGACCTGGACGAAATTCTGGTGGCAGCCGCGGGTGAAGTGGAAAAAGCCAAGACCACGACGGCTAACTTAATTGCCGTGGAAAGCGACATCACCGTAGTGGAGGACGGCACGACGAGTATCCTGAACGCCGCCAACGAAATGGCCGCTGCCATTGTCCAACTCAAAAAGGGTGTCGAACAGATCGCAGCCGCAGCCCAGCAAGCGGACAAGGCCGCCACCGAGGCAGCCTCCGCCGCCAGACAGCAGTCGCAGGGTGCCGAAGAACTTGCCACAGCCATCGAAGAAATCGCCTCCCTCGCTGACGAATTGCAGAGCGCCTAACCCGGCTTTCACCCATGACGACCGACCTGATTAACCAGTCGGCGGATGCTGAAAGCTCCGTAGACGACATCCTCAGTGATGTCACCTCGGACATCCGTCAGTTTGTAACCTTCCTCGTGGGCGAGGAAGTCTTCGCCGTGGACATGGGTCCCGTGCAGGAGATCATCCGCCTACCGGAAGTGGTGCGCGTGCCGCTGGCGCCGGACACCCTCGACGGCCTCGCAAATTTGCGCGGCAAACTACTCCCTATCATCTCGTTGCGCCGCCTATTCGGATTCGAGGAGGAAACGCACAACGATTCCACACGCGCTGTGGTCGTGGACTACGGCGAGCCCTTGGGCTTTGTCGTGGATCGCGTCGCCTCGGTGGTGGGTGTGGATCCTGGCCAGATTGAAGACGCCTCGGCGATTCAGGGCACCATCGACAGCGACCTGCTCTCGGGCGTCATCAAAGACGTCAGCGGGCACGCGATGGTCATGGTGCTGAACTTCGAGAAGTTGATTCACCGCGAGTTCGAGTCCATCGCCGCTATTTCCAAAGCTGCGAAAACCTCTAACCGCACGGCCCTCGCCGCCAGCAGTTCAGACGATGACGGTGATTCCGTGCTGAGCGACGAATTGCAGTTGGTGAGCTTCGACGTGTCCAATCAGGAGTACGCGATCGCCATTGAAGACGTACAGGAAATCGTGCAGGTGCCCGAAACCATCGTACACATTCCGCGCGCTGGCACTCATGTGTTGGGGGTTATCACCTTGCGCAACCGGCTGTTGCCGCTGGTGAGCCTGCGCTCGCTCTTCGACTTGCAGGCGCGCGAACTCGACGAGAAAAGCCGGATCGTCGTACTCGCCCTCGGTAGCGCGACAGTCGGTCTTGTAGTCGATGGCGTGCGTGAAGTCTTGCGCGTCCCCAAAAACGAGGTGGACGCCATGCCCGCCTTGCTCGCTCGGGACGGCGGCCTTTCCGAGATCTCGGAAATCTGCCGGTTGGAAAGCGGCAAGCGGCTCGTGTCGATCATCTCCGCACGCAACTTGTTCAACCAGACCGCAATTAAAGACGCCCTCAGCAACATGAAAGTTAACGAGTCCAATTCCCATTCTGACGACTCCGACAACGACGAGGCACTCGAAGACGACGAACAGGTCGTCGTGTTCCGCCTCGACAAGGAAGAGTTCGGTGTGCCGATTCGTTCGGTACAGGAAATCGTGCGCGTCCCCGACGAGCTTACTCGTGTGCCTCACGCGCCCCAGTCCGTGGAAGGCGTCATCAACCTGCGTGGCAGCGTGTTGCCCGTGATTGATCTACGCATCCGCCTGGGCCTGAGCCGCGTGGAACGCTCCGACCGCCAGCGCATCATGGTGTTTCTCCTCAACGGAGTGCGCACCGGATTCGTGGTGGATCAGGTGGCGGAAGTGCTGCGCATCTCGAAGCACGCGATTGAACCGGCGCCCTCGCTTTCCAGCGAACAAGGCAAACTGCTTTCCCGGATGGCGAATCTGGAAAAACAGAAGCGCATGGTGCAGTTGCTGGAACCCTCGCACCTCATCGACAACGGCCATTTGTCGGATCTCGCGGCGATCAGCAAACAGGATGGCAGCCATCTGAGTGCAAGCTTGGAGGAGCATTCCGAGCCCCGAAACACACGTAAGAAAAAGTAGTCGATTTCAACGTACTTCCCTCACCTCCACCTCTTTTTCCTGATGCAAAAGAGGGGCCAAAAGCCGGGGGTGAGGGAATGCTTTCTCGGTCATGATCAAACTGCTCATTGTAGACGATTCAGCACTCATGCGGCGGCACCTTTCCCAGGTGTTCACCGCAGAAGGCGACTTCGAAATCCAATTTGCGCGTAACGGCAAAGAAGCTATCGCCCTCAACAAGGAGTTTCAGCCCGACGTTATCACTTTAGACATCAACATGCCGGAACTTGACGGCATGACGGCGCTTGCAGAGATCATGCAACAGCGCCCCGTCCCTGTGGTGATGGTGTCGTCCCTTACTGAAAAGGGAGCGCTCGCCACCCTCGAAGCACTGAACCTCGGTGCGGTAGATTACATCGCGAAACCCGGTGGTACCATCTCTCTCACGCTGGACCAAATTGCTCAGCAACTCGTCGGCAAAGTCCGAAGCGCAGCCAAGGCGCGCGTTCGCCGTTCGACAGCACCGGGGAGTTTGGTGCACCAGTTACGGAAGGAACGTGAGTCACTCTCGAATGTGGCGCGCAAGTCCAAACCGACCAGGGGCATGGAGTCTATCGTGATTATTGGTGCGTCCACCGGTGGCCCCCGCACATTGGAAGATGTGTTGCCCTTTTTGCCGGCCGATTTCCCCTGCCCCGTTTTGGTCGCCCAACACATGCCTGCGGCTTTCACCAAGTCTTTCGCCGACAGAATGAATACGCTATGTGATGTGACTGTGGTCGAGGCCAGTGCGCCGGTAGCGCTCCAACCCGGCCATGTTTACATCGGGAAAGGCGGTGCCGATATGGTGCTGTCAAATCGGGCTGGAAGAATGATGGTCGTTCCCAAACCCGAAATGGCCGAATTTCTGTGGCACCCTTCCGTCGAACTTTTGGGCCGCACCACTTTAGAACATTATCGCGGTTCGGAAATCGCGGCGGTCATGCTCACGGGGATGGGCTACGACGGGTCGGATTCGTTTACGGAAATTAAACGCAAAAACGGACTCACCATCGCGGAAAGCGAAAACACCTCCGTCGTATTCGGGATGCCCTGTGAACTCATCGAAAAGGGCGGCGCCAGCGAAGTGCTCGACGCCGATCGCGTAGCTGAGCGCCTGAAACGTTGGGTGGGAATCCATTAGCACATTAGGCGGTGCATTCACTTATCCTAAATTCCACAGAGCGCTTTTCCTAAAAATCATGGCACTTAAACGCTCACACATCGCTGAGGTCCAACCTGAACTGCCTGTTCAGCCGCCTCACTCCCTTCCTGAACTGAAAGCGCAACTTGCCTCGTCTGAAGCCGAATTGCGCCGCACCGCCATTCTGGAGCTTTCCAAACATCCCGACTCTACTGCGTTGCTCACAGCGCACCTCAAAGAGGAGCCTTCCGCCATTGTGCGGGAGACCATCTTTACGGCACTGGCGCGGTTGGGAGATGCAACGGCCATTGCTAGCCTGGCAGATTGCTTGCGCACTGAAGATGCCAACCTGCGCAACGGCGCGATTGAGGCACTCAAGCTACTTCCCGAGCAGACGGCCCGGATTATTCCCAACCTTCTGGCAGATCAAAATTCCGATGTTCGAATTTTAACGATCAGCATTTTGGAAAGTTTACGGCATCCCAAAGTGGAAAGTTGGTTGATCGAGGTCCTTGAGAAAGATCCGCACCTCAACGTGTGTGGGTCGGCATTGGATTTGATGGTGGAAGTAGGCAGCGAAATGTCAAAAAAAGCCATTGAGGGAATCAAGCTACGCTTTCAAAATGAGCCCTATATCCAGTTCACAGCTGACCTGGCGTTGAAGCGGATAAATAAGGCTTAACTCTGTATGTCCGAACCCACAGTCATCACAGAAGCCGAGTTTCAGAAGTTTCGGGAATACTTTTACCGTAAAACCGGCATCAGTTTTGACGACTCCAAACGCTATTTTGTCGATCGCCGCCTCGCGGATCGTATCAAGGCCACCAAAAGCGACGATTTTCGCAGCTACTTCATGCTGTTGCGCTTTCAGTCTTCCGGCGAAGAATGCCAGCTCCTCACAAACGAAATGACGGTCAACGAGACCTATTTCTTTCGTGAAGACCACCATTTCGACTGTCTGGTGCATTCCATTCTCCCAGCGATTGTTAAGCACAAAAAGGACTCCGTCCCCATCCGTATCTGGTGTATGCCCTCGTCCTCCGGAGAAGAGCCTTACTCCGTGGCCATGACGCTCCTCGAACGCTGGCCCGGCATTCACGATTGGGACGTGGAAATCATCGCCTCCGACATTGACACGGGCATCCTCAACAAGGCACGCATCGGCATCTTTTCCGAACGTTCCATCCGAAATGTCCCGCCGCATCTCCTGCGCAAGTACTTCACCAAAGTCGGCCACGACTACCAAATCTGTGAAGACCTTCGCAACGCCGTGGAGTTTACCCGCGCCAACCTCGCTGAACCGCTCGACACCCGTAATTACCGCCAATTCGACGTCGTCTTTTGCCGCAACTTGCTCATCTACTTTGACGATATTTCCCGCCGCACCGCCGCCGAGACCTTCTTCAACGCCCTCAACCCCGGCGGGTTCATTCTCCTAGGCCACTCCGAATCCATGAGCCGGATTTCCTCCATTTTCAACGTCCGCCGTTTTCCCGAAAGCATCGTCTACCAAAAACCCACTATCATCCCATGAAACGTGTCCTTGTTATCGACGACGCCGCCACGGTGCGGATGTACCATCGCAGTATCCTGGAAGCAGCCGGATACTCTGTGGAAGAAGCAGTCAACGGGATGGAAGGTTTGGAAAAAGCACTCCAAACCCCTTTCGATATTTATGTAGTAGATGTCAATATGCCGCAAATGGACGGCTACGGCTTCATGAAACGATTGCGCGCCGCCGAAGTGCCTCAGGCACCGGCAATCATCGTCTCCACGGAAGCTGCCGCCCATGACGAAGCCCTAGCCTATCAGGCGGGTGCCAACGCGTATTTGATCAAACCCGTGAAGCCCGAGACGCTGCTCACGGGCATCCGCTTGCTATTAGGAGAATCCGTCACATGAATCCCCTGCTCGCCCAATTCTTAAGCGAATCCGTCGAGTTCCTCGAGAGCATCGCCTCGAAGCTGATGCAGCTTGAAAAACATCCGGGAGATCCGGATGTGATGAACGAGCTGTTCCGTTTTGTCCATACGCTCAAGGGAAACAGCGGTCTTTTTGACTTTCCTGAAATGACCAAAGTCCTCCATGCGGCGGAGGATCTTATGGACGCCGTGCGTACCGGTGCGGTGGAGCAATCTGAAGGTTTTACAGACAACATCCTCGATGCGATGGATTTCGTGGGTGGTTTATCCCGCGAGATTGAAGCCAACGGACATTACGCCGAAACGCACCGCGAAGAAGCGGTAAGAATTGCGAAAGGGTTGCGAGCCATGATTGGGACGCCGGAAACGGTGGCAACAAATGCGGCGCAGAGCGGTGGCGGTTCGAGCAAGGGGCTCGCGGGCGAGATGCCTGCGACTTGGCAACACGTGCCCCAAGGACTCAAGCGGGAACTGCTCGCCCGAGTTCAGGAAGGCGAAACCTGTTTTTGGGTCGTCTATAAGCCGGAGGAAGGCTGTTTCTTCCAAGGCGACGACCCTTTCTTTGTCGCGCGCCAAACCCCGGGACAGGTCTGGGGCCACATTGAGTCGCGCGAACCCTGGCCGCCTATTTCCACCCTCGACCCGTACCGTTGCGTGCTGGATTTCCACACCCTCGCCGTGTCTTTTCGCGAGGAAATCGCCGACCATTTCCGGTACGTGCCCGATCAAGTGGACATTCAGGAAGTGCCTGCGAGCTGGCTCGGCGCTACTGAAGAACGTTCCACAACTCCGCGAGTCGCAGAGACAACCGCCGCCAAAGCCGCTGCTCACGAACCGCTCTCCGAGGCGGTGCGCAACACCCTCACACAGATTTTCCGGGCACAACGCATCATTCTCCAACTCAACGAGGACACCGCGACGAAGGTCAAACGCCTTCCCGCCGTTTGCGCTGTATTGTTGAACTGTTGCAAATCCACCGATCAACCCGAATCGGTGGCACGTCAAATTCTCGCACATTGCGAGGCAGCGGAAGAAAGCGGCGACCCCGCAGCACTGCTCGCTTGGATGGAGGACTTCCAGGCTTCGGACTTCTCCCCGGTTCAAACCGTCGAAGCACCTTTGGAACTGGCTTTGGTGGAAACGGTTGAAACTGCGGATGTCGGCGAGGTTCGAAGTGCCGCTCGGGCAGAAGACGGCTCTGTAATTTCAGGTGCCAGTACGACAGCTAAGAGCCTGAAAGTCGACCAGACCAAGATTGACCGCCTGATGAATCTCATCGGCGAACTCGTGGTTTCCAAAAACGCGATCCCTTATCTGGCACAACGCGCTGAGAATCAGTACGCCGTTCGGGAACTTGCCCGTGAAATCAAGGGGCAATACTCGGTCATCAACCGGATCGCTGAGGAGATGCAGGACGCAATCATGCAAATTCGCATGATGCCCGTTTCGGTGGTATTCCAGCGCTTCCCGCGTCTGGTGCGCGACATTTCGCGCAAACTGGGCAAGGAAGTTTCCCTGGTGCTCGAAGGCGAGGAAACCGAGGCGGACAAGAACATTATAGAGGCGCTGGCTGACCCGCTTATCCACATTGTGCGCAACAGTTTGGATCACGGACTGGAAACGCCGGAAGTGCGTAAGGCGCAGGGTAAACCTGCCACCGGCACGCTGACCATTCGCGCCGCCCAAGAAGCGGACCGCGTCGTCATCCAGATTACGGACGATGGCAAGGGCATTAACCCGGAAATCATTAAGCACAAGGCTTACGAAAAGGGCGTGATCGACGAGGAAACACTCGATCGCATCAGCGACCATGACGCCATTCACCTGATTTTTGCTGCCGGTTTCTCAACGGCGGAAGTCGTCTCCGACCTTTCAGGGCGCGGCGTGGGGATGGATGTGGTGCGTTCGGCGGTGGAAAAAGTCAACGGCACGATTGATCTGCAAAGCGAAGTGGGAAAAGGCACGCGCCTGAGTATTTCGCTGCCGCTTTCCATGGCGGTCACGCAGGTGATGATCATTGAAAGCGACGGCCAGATCTTCGGTGTCCCGATGGATCATGTGGTCGAGACGGTCCGCGTGCCCCGTTCGGCGGTGCGGGTCATCAAGTCGGCCCAAATGACGTTGCTGCGAGGACGTCTGGTGCCGTTAAAAACGCTCAACACGCTGTTGCGCATTCCGGCCAAGCCGCAAACCAGCGCTGATGACGAGTACGCCGTGCTGGTCGTGCGGGTGGGCACGGACACGCTTGGGGTCATTGTAGACGAGTTCCGCGAAACGGTGGACGTGATTCAAAAGCCGATGACGGGGGTGCTTTCGGGACTCCAGGCGTATTCAGGCTCCGCGCTGATGGGAGACGGGTCAGTTTTAATGGTCCTGAACTTAAAAGAAATCATCTAATGCCAATCGAATACAAAAAGAATCAAGCCAACTTCTTAGACGTGGCCACCGTGGAAGAAGCCGAGCCCCTTCTGGCTTGGCTGCAGGAAAAGAAAAAGCCAAAGGTCGACCTGAAGGGCTGCACGCACATTCACTCGGCCAACCTGCAAGTTTTGATGGCTCTCAACGTCAAAATCAACACGTGGCCCGAAGAGGAGCGCTTTCGTGCCTGGCTGCAAAGTGCGCTTTCTCACTGAAGCCCCCTCACTTTCCCTGGGATTCATCATTTCTATTCACTCTTAAAAACCCTCTGCCTCCTGCCTCATATGGCCAAATCCATCCTCATTGTTGACGACTCTGCCACGATGCTCATGAGCATCAAAACGACCCTTGAAATGGGCGGTTTTAAAGTCGAGTCTGCTGCCGACGGCAAGCTCGCCCTCGACAAGTTAAAGTCAGGCACCAAGTTTGATTTGATTATCACGGACATCAACATGCCCAACATGGGCGGCATGGACCTGATCAAACACGCCCGCGTCCTGCCCGGCTGCCGCTTCACTCCCATTCTCACCCTCACCACCGAATCGCAGGCCGCCAAGCGCGACGAAGCCAAAAAGCTGGGAGCCACCGGCTGGCTGGTGAAACCCATTTCAGGCAATGACCTGCTCAAGGTCGTCAAACAAGTCGTCCCGGGAGCCTAGCTGCATCGAACAAACCTCCAGGGCACGGCACCCGCAGCGCACACGCTGAGCTGCCCCAAGAAAGAGCCGCATATAAAGCCCCTCCAAATTAATATGTTACCGCTCCCTGACATTACCCCGCTGCGGCGCGTAACCGTACGCCCAGTCCTGGCACTCTGCGCCGCCTTTACCCTGCTCAGTGTCGCTCTTTGCGAGAACCTTCCTGATAGTCACTTGATTGGAACGGTGCTGGTCCACGCGTTGGCCGTCGCCTCCGCAGTAGGCTGCACCTTTGGACTGGTCTTGAGGCAGCTCAAACACAAGGTCTATTTCGTCTCCCTTTCGAATATCGAGACGCTGCAACGGATGCTGAAAACGACACCAGAACTCACCGCTCTGCTTTCCGAGCAAATCAATCAGGTCAACTCCACCACCGAATCCGGTGTGCTCAGCCTGATGACAGGCCTCAAGGGCGTGGACGAACAGGTCGCCGAACTGACCGCAAAACTCGACCAAAGCCGTGAACGCGCCCAGTTGATGCACACGAGTGCTGAGTCGATCGTCGCAGAGTCCGGGAAGCATCTTTCAAATTTCCGGGAGTATTCGCTGCGCCGTTTTGATATGCTGGAGGAAGACGACAGGGCGATCCGCCAAATGATCGTGCAGGTTGAGAGCCTTAAGCCCATGGCCAATGTCATCCGCAAACTGGCCTCCCAGAGTAATATGCTCGCGCTTAACGCAACCATCGAGGCCGCCCGCGCCGGAGAATTGGGACGCGGCTTCGCTGTCGTGGCGGAGGAGGTGCGCGCCCTTTCCAAACAAGTCGACGCCACCGCCACCCAAATCGGCGGCGAAGTGGATGCAATCGCCAAAATGGCTGCTGCAGACCTCGCAAGCCTCCTCGCGCACACCCGCCGCGAGGACGAGCGCACCTGGTTGGAAACCATGGAGTGCGAAACCGAGCGACTCACCGAGAATCTCCAAACAGCCGTTGATGAACTTAATTCCGTCGCGAGTACAGCGGCATCGGCTTCAGCACACGTGAGAGGCGAGCTGCTGGAGGCTCTTGGACACGTCCAATTTCAAGACATCACCCGGCAGCAGTTGGAGGTCATTCAAGGCGGTTTGGGCGAGTGCGGCGAGCGCTTCACAAACGCTTCGGAGTTTGTCAGAAATCAGGCGGAAAACAACTTCGAGATCACCATGCCCCCGGCGGAAACCTTTCTCGAAAAAGTGCGCGAGAAGTACACCATGGCCAGCCAGCACGCCGTGCATACAGGCCTCCTCGGCGGCGACCCTTCGCTTGATGAGAAGGCGGGCCCCGCGATTGAGCTGTTTTAAGTCCCTTGAAACTCCACCTCGGCCGGGGCAGTGATTGGCAGACTCACTGTAAAAACCGTCTTCTGTTCGCCCGCCGTGGACTGCACTTCAAAGCTTCCATGATGCCGGCGCACAACGATGTCGTAGCTGATTGCCAACCCCTGCCCCGTGCCCTTTCCCACGGCTTTCGTCGTGAAAAACGGGTCAAAAATCTTCGGCATCACCTTTTGTGGGATTCCCGTCCCATTATCCTGCACCTCCAAGACGACGTTCGAGTCGCTTTGAAATGTTCGGATTTGAATCAATCCCTGCCCATCCCACCCGGCGGCCTTGCGCTCGCTGACCGCATCCACGGCGTTCACAATCAGATTCAGCACCACCTGATTGATTTCACCGAGATTGCATTCCACCAAAGGAAGATCCGGAGCGACACAAAGATTTATTTCCGAAATATATTTCCACGAATTGCGCGTCAGAACGAGGGTCGTCTCTATGGACTTGTTGATCTGTTCCATTCTCTTGCCGCCCTGCGGGCTGTGCGAAAAATCACGCATCGCGGTCACCAGTGTGGTGATGCGCTCAATGCCCTCCTTGGATTGTTTGATTGCCAGGGGGATTTCCTTGAATAAAAAGGCCAAATCCGCCTCCTCTAGGATTTTCTGGACCCGCTCGGAATCCCCCAGCTTTGCGCCGGATGCACCATGCTCAAACGGCAAATCCATCAGCGCATCAAACGTTGAAGTCAAGGTCGAGAAGCTCGATGCCATAAATTCGCAGTTGTTGCCGACGAACTGCATCGGGGTGTTAATTTCGTGGGCCACTCCCGCAGCCAGTGTCCCTATGCTGGCGAATTTCTCCGCTCTAACCGCTTTAAACTGTGATTCCAACTGTTTCTTAACGGCCAGCCTCAGCGCCAGTTGATCCTGAATCAAAACGGCCAGATCACGCATAATCTGAACCTGTTTTTCAGTGACGCTTCTGGGTTCCGGATCGATCGCACACAAAGTTCCAATGGGCAACCCTTCCTGAATTTTTAGCGGAACGCCCAAATAAAAACGAATATGCGACGGGCCGGTTACAAGAGGATTGTCCACGAACCGCGGATCCTTGGTCGCATCCTCCACAAGCAAGGGAATGTCGCCTAAAATGGCGTGGGAACAAAATGCCGAAGCGCGATCCGTTTCCTTGAACTCCAAACCCACGCAGGACTTCACCCACTGACGG
>Ga0114963_10002806_pt1 | contig 11859 bp, 11 predicted proteins | sample C_131016_EF_Meta_FD_87019 | JGI IMG/M metagenome (GOLD analysis project Ga0114963, IMG submission 87019) | Freshwater microbial communities from Lake Croche, Canada to study carbon cycling - C_131016_EF_MetaG | ecosystem: Environmental > Aquatic > Freshwater > Lake | place: Lake Croche, Canada...
CGCAACCCAGATCGAGCACCCGCGCGCCGCGACCGACCCAGCTGGCGATTTGCTGCAAATCGGCGCGCAATCCCGCGCTGGCGATGGCGCCGCTCACGACAAGCGCTCCGCGAAGGCGTTCTGCACACTCGGCGGCGCACTCGGCGGCGCACTCGGCAGCGCACCCGGCAGCACACCCGGCGGCGCACCCGGCAGCGCGCCGACGGTGCGCGCAACGCGCTCGAAATACGAACGCACGAGGGCGTGGTAACGCACGTCATCGAGCAAAAAGGCGTCGTGACCGTGCGGCGCATCGATTTCGCCGTAGCTCACGCGCAGGCGATTGGCCAGCAAGGCCTGCACGATCTCGCGCGAACGATCGGGCGGGAAACGCCAATCCGAGGTAAACGAAATCACCAAAAAATCGGCCCGCGCGCTCGCCAACGCGGCACTTAAGTCGCCCCCGTGCGCGGCCGCCGGGTCAAAGTAATCGAGCACGCGCGTGATCAGCAAATACGTATTGGCGTCGAAATACTGGCTGAATTTGTCGCTTTGATGGCGCAGATAACTTTCGATCTGAAACTCAATATCGTACGTAAAATCATACTGACTTCGTTGGCGCGTCAGTTCCCGACCAAAGCGCTCCGCCATCACGTCGCCCGCCTGGTAGGTGATGTGGCCGATCATGCGGGCCACCATCAAGCCGCGTCGTGGCGTCACGCCAAAATCATAAAAGCGACCGCCATGGAATTCGGGGTCGGTGAGGATGGCGCGCCGCGCAACTTCATTGAAGGCGATGTTTTGCGCCGACAACTTTGGCGTCGACGCGATCACGACGCAATGCGCGAGCCGCTCCGGGTAGAGCGTGCTCCAAGCGAGCGCTTGCATACCGCCCAAGGACCCACCCATCACGGCCGCAAACCGCTCGATGCCCAGGGCATCCGCGAGACGTGCCTGGGCGCGCACCCAATCTTCGACGGTCAGAAGGGGGAAATCGGGCCCCCAGCGGCGCCCGCTGACCTCGTGCCGCGATTTGGGCCCGGTGGAGCCAAAACAACTGCCCAAGTTGTTCACCCCGAGCACGAAAAACCGATTCGTATCGACGGCTTTACCCGGCCCCACCATGTTGTCCCACCAGCCCCGGTTACTCGGCTCGTGGGCGTACACGCCGGCCACGTGGTGGGAGGCGTTCAAAGCATGGCAAATCAGCACCGCGTTGCTTCGATCGGCATTCAGCTCGCCGTAGGTTTCGTAGACCAGTTCATAGCCGGCGAGGCTCGCCCCGCTCGCCAGCGCAAGCGGCCGCTCAAAGCGCATGCGCCGCTCCAGCACGAAGCCGAGTTCTGCGCTACTCACGCGCCCGCCTCGCCAAAGCGCAACGCCTGCCGGGCCTGCGCGTGCGCCTGCACCAGCGTGATCCCGAGTAAACGCTCTTTGATCGGCAATAGTGCCGCCGGGTGCATGGAAAACTCTCGCAGCCCCAGGCCGACCAGAATGGCGGTCAGCTCCGGGTCGCCCGCCATTTCGCCACACACCGCCACCGGGCGCTGCCAGCGCCGAGCGACCGCAATCGTGCGCGCAATCAAGCGCAAGACCGCGGGGTGGCGGGGGTTGTAGAGGCTTGCCACACGATCGTCGCCGCGGTCAATGGCCAGGGTGTACTGGGTCAAGTCGTTGGTGCCGATGGAGAGAAAGTCGAGCTGCCGGGCAAACGCCTGCGCCTCGATTGCGGCTGCCGGCACTTCGATCATGCCACCCACTGGGATCGCGGCGTCAAACGGGACCCCACGCTCCTGCAAACTGGCGCACGCCCGTTGCAGCAGGGCGCGCGTCGCCGCGACCTCTTCGGGGTGCGTCAAAAGCGGGATCAGCAAGCGCACGGGCCCGTGCGCCGCCGCGCGCAAAATTGCCCGCAGCTGGGTCAAAAAGAGCGCCGGTTCAGCCAGACAAAATCGAATCGCGCGCCGCCCCAAGGCGGGGTTCTCGATCGCTGCCGCCGACGCGCCCAAGTGCGCACTGGGCAGCACTTTGTCGGCACCGACGTCGATCGTGCGGATTGTCACTGGACGCCCCGCCATCGCTTCCACCGTCTGGCGATAGGCTTGGTACTGCTCCTCCTCGTCAGGGGGTTGCTCACGGTTGAGAAACAAAAACTCCGAGCGCAACAGCCCAATCCCTTCGGCGCCTTGCGCCAACGCTTGCGCCGCCTCGATGGGCAACTCAATATTGGCATGCAAGCGGATCGGGACGGCGTCGCGCGTCGCCGCCGGCAGCGGTAACAAGCGACGCAGTCGTTCCCGATTTTCTTCCTGCGCGCGGCGGCGTTGTTCCAGCTGAGCGACCAGACTGGCATCGGGGTTCACCACCAGCACCCCGGCGTCGCCGTCGACCAGCACCCAGTCGTCGTCGCGTACCCGATCCGCCGCCCCCTGTACGCCAACCACGGCGGGTTTATCGAGGCCACGCGCGACAATCGCGCTGTGCGACGCCGTCCCACTCGCTTCGAACGCAAAGGCGCACGCCTGGCGCCAGAGCAACAAATCTGCCGGCGCCGGGTCGACCGCGATGACGACCAGGGAAGCGAGGGATTCGAGCGGCGAGGGCGCCGAGGAGGGTGCCCCCATCAAGGCCCGAAGGACCCGATCAACAACCTGACGTACGTCGCTGGCGCGCTCGCGCAAATAAGGGTCTTCAAAGGCATTGAACTGTTCGACCAGCTCCTCGGCCTGCGCCGCATAGGCCCACTCGGCATTACAGGCCTGACGCTCGATACGCACGCGCGCACCCTCGAGCAGCGTCGAATCGACCAACATCTGGTAGTGCACGTCCAGTAAGGCCGCGGCCTCCGTCGGCGCTTCGGGCGGCAACTCAGCGGCGATCGCGCGCAACTCCTGCCCGACCGTTTCGATCGCGGCCTGCAGACGCACCAGTTCGGCACCCGTCTCACTGGCAGCGATGCGCCGGCGCGGCGCGTCGCGCACGCCGGTGGTCAAGATGCGCGCACGACCCACGGCAACGCCCGCCGCGAGGGATTTGCCGTGCAAGACAAAACTCGCCATCGCCGCCGCCCGCCCTCAGCTCGCTGCCGCCGAAAGTTCGTGAAAGCCCTTGGCAAACAGCTCCGCCAAGGCCTCCATTGCTTGCGCCTCGTCGTCGCCATGGGTCTCTACCAGGAGTACCGCGCCCTTGGCTGCGGCGAGCATCATCACCCCCATGATGCTCTTGGCGTTGACGCGCCGGCCATTGCGGGTCAGCCAGACCTCGGCGCGAAAGCGCGACGCCAATTGGCTGAGCTGCGCCGAAGGTCGCGCGTGCAGACCCAAGGCATTCAGAACAGTGACTTCGCGTTGCTGCATCACGAGCGCTCGGATTTCGGTGCGATCAGCGTAACCGCTTCGCGCCCGCCTTGCAGCAGGCCTTCAACCAGCTCGGCCAAGGGTCGCGCACGGGAACGGTCCGATAAGCCCTTCACGACCATCGGCAAATTCACCCCTGCGAGCACGCACACCCGGTCGGTTTGCGCTAAATCGGCCGCCACCCGCGACGGCGTCGCGCCCCAAACATCGGTCAGCACCAGCACCCCACTGCCGTCATTGATGCGCTTGAGCAACTCACGCGCACTCGCAAGGGCCACTTGCGGATCTTCATCGGGGATCACATCGAGGGCCGCTAGCTGCGATGGCAGGCGGCCAAAAATATGGCGTGTGCAATTCAGCAAGGCCGTGCCGAGCGGCTCGTGACTGATGATGAGGATGCCGATCATGCGCGCGCGACCGCGGCCTCGAGCGCCGCGACAAACGCCGCCGCGACGTCAAAGCCCGTTTGCGCCGTAATTTCCCGAAAGCAGGTCGGGCTGGTGACGTTGATTTCCGTCAGGCAGTCACCGATCACGTCCAGACCGACCAGCAGCAGTCCACGGGCCGCCAAGATCGGCGCGAGCGCACGACCAATGGCGCGGTCGCGCGCGCTCAAGGCGCGCGCCACGCCAGTGCCACCCGCCGCCAAATTGCCGCGTGCTTCACCGGCGGCGGGGATGCGCGCCAAAGCAAACGGCACCACCTCGCCGCCGATCAACAAAACGCGTTTGTCGCCCTCGCTGATTTGCGGCAGGAACTGCTGTGCCATCACGCTGCGCTGGCCAAAACGGTGCATCGTCTCGAGGATCACCGACAGATTTGCGTCGTCGGCGCGCGCCCGAAAGATCGACGCGCCACCCATGCCGTCGAGCAGCTTGAGCACCGCCTGCCCGTGCTCGTGGACAAAGGCGCGCAGGCGCTCGGGGTCGCGCGTGACCAGGGTGGGCGCCGTGAACTCGGGAAACTCGAGGATTGCGAGCTTCTCGTTGTGATCCCGTACCGCGCGCGGATCGTTAAAGACGCGCGCGCCCTGCGCCCGCGCACGCTCGAGCAGCTGCGTGGCGTAGAGGTATTCCAGATCAAAGGGGGGATCGGTGCGCAGGAGCACGGCGTCAAAATCGGTCAGCGCATGCCAATGCCGCTCCCCCGCCTCAAACCAGTCCACCGCCGGCGCTCCACCCGCCCATCCGTCGTAACGGGCAGCGTCGTCGGCAGCGGCGCGGGTAGCGGCGTCCAGGCGCAAGGCAATCGGTCGCGCGTGCGCGCCAACGCCTGCGGGAACGCCCGCGGAGCTGCCCGCATAGCCGCCCGCTGGAACGCCCCCTGGCGCGCGCGCCGGTGCGTGCGCTCGTACGTGCGAGAGCGCTGCCAAATCGGCGGTCTGACAGGCGTAAATGGCGTGGCCACGCTCGCTCGCGGCCACCATCATCGCGTAGGTCGAGTCTTTATACGTTCGAAACGACGCTAAGGGGTCAGCGACAAAGAGCAGGCGCATGGGAACAACTCACTCATGGGAACAACTCACTCCGAAGGCGGTGCAGTCCGCTCGAGTTCAATCGCAGCGGCAAGCAGCGCCAGGCGGGCAATGACGCCATAAACATAAAAACGATTCGGCGCGTCTTCGAGCGCCGCCGAAGGGTCGGGCAAATTACACGGCGCGGCGAACGGTACGGGAACGAAGCGCATACCCGGCGCGTTGAGGTTCTCGTCGCGCCCACGCTCGGCGTTGACCCGATAAAACCCCCCCACCACACAGCGGTCGATCATGTACACAACCGGTTCAGCGGCCCCTGCATCGATCGCCTCGACGGTCGGCACGCCTTCTTGCAGGATCACTTCCTGGACCGCCCGCCCCTCCTTTCCAACCGCCATTTTGTTGCGCGTACGGCGGTTCAGGTTCATCAGATCGGTCGGGTCACGCACGCTCATCACGCCCATACCGTACGTGCCGGCATCGGCTTTGACGATCACGAAAGGTTGCTCGTCGATCCCGTACTCGCGGTACTTCACGCGGATCTTGGCGAGTAACCAGGCGACATTGTCTTGCAAGCAACCTTCGCCCTCGCGGGCATGAAAGTCGACCTGGCCGCAGGTGGCAAAGTAAGGATCGACTAACCAGGGGTCGATGCCGAGCACCTCGGCAAACTGCGCCGCGATGTCGGCGTAGGCACTGAAGTGATGTGACTTTCGGCGCACCGCCCAACCCGCATGCAGCGGTGGTAGAAGCGCCTGGCCTTCGAGATTCTGCAAAATCGCGGGCAATCCCGCCGACAAGTCGTTGTTGACGAGCACCACCCCGGGGTCAAAGCCGTCAAGCCCCACCCGAGCGCCGTGTCGACGCACCGGCTCGACGCGCAGGCTATGGCCGTCGGGCAGCTCGAGATCGAGCGGCTCACTCAGCTCGGGGTTGATCGAGCCATAGCGCACGCTGACCCCGGCCTGGCTCAGGATGGCACCCAAACGGACCACATTGGTCAGGTAAAACAGATTTCGCGTGTGGTTTTCGGGGATCAACAACAGCTGCGCGGCCGCCGGATTGGCGCGTTCAATGGCGGCCATCGCCGCCTGCACAGCGAGCGGTAAGACCGCTTCCGAGAGGTTGTTAAAACCCCCCGGGTAAAGATTAGTGTCCACCGGGGCGAGCTTGAAGCCGGCGTTGCGCAAATCCACCGAACCATAAAAGGGCGGCACGTGGGTCTGCCATTGCAAGCGAAACCAGCGTTCGATTTGCGCACTGGCGGCCAACAAGCGCCGCTCAAGATCGCGCAGCGGCCCATCGAGGGCCGTGATCAACTGGGGGACCATCAGCAAGCTCTCCTAAACACCCGCACCCGCACCCGCACCCGCATCAGCGAAACACCACGGTGCGCTGACCGTTGAGCAACACGCGATCCTCGAGGTGGTACTTGAGGGCGCGCGCCAACACGGTTTTTTCGATGTCGCGTCCGTAACGAATCAGGTCCGCTGGCGTGTCGTCGTGGTCGATCCGCACCACGTCCTGTTCGATGATCGGTCCCTCATCGAGAACTTCCGTCACGTAGTGACTGCTCGCGCCGATCAGCTTCACGCCGCGCTCGAAAGCTTGATGATAGGGCTTGGCGCCAGCAAAACTCGGCAAGAAGCTGTGGTGGATATTGATGATGCGCCCCGGGTAGCGGCGACACAAGCTCGCGGGCAAGATCTGCATGTAGCGCGCCAGCACCATCAGATCCGCTCTGAGTTCCTCAAACAAGCTGTCGATCTGCGCAAATGCGGCCGCTCGCTCGTCGGGAAGAACGGGCACGTAATGGAAGCCGATGCCGTAAGACTGCACGAGCTCCCGCAGGTCCTCGTGATTTGAAGCCACGCCGACCAATTCGCAATCCAGTTCGCCCGCCTTCCAGCGGTACAGCAAATCGACCAGGCAATGGTCGATCCGACTGACCAAAATCAGCACCCGCTTGCGCCGCGCCGAGTCACTCAGCTGCCATTGCATGCCAAAGCGCTGTGCAATCGGCGCAAACGCGTCGGCAAAGCCAGCGACAAAGTTCTCAAGCCCCCCGGGCGCGGCAGCGTCGCCGTGTAGGGTCGCCGCGAGAATCACGTTGCGCATAAAAAAGCGCCCCGTGGTGCGGTCGGAATGGTGATTCGCCTCGACGATCCAGCCACCGCAATCGGCAAGAAACTGACTTACCGCGGCGACGATACCGACCCCGTCCGGGCACGTGATGGTGAGGGTGAGGGTACGTTCGGCTTGCGTCATTCGGCGAGGAGAGGGAGCTTGCTCTAGGTGCGCGAGCCTAGCAGATCAGCAAAAAAAGCGGCGAAGCCCCGTGGGACCCGCCGCTTAAGCGCACGAAAAACTGCGCGCAGGAGACTCCAACCCGAAACACCCTCACTCAGCAGGCCGCGCGTGCGGCCTGCCCGCGAACCCTCTTACGAATGGTAGGCCGATTCGCCGTGGGAAGAGATGTCCAATCCCTCCCGCTCTTCGTCTTCGGCGACCCGCAACCCAACCACCAAATCCACCAGCTTGTAGGCAATCGCGGAAACCACCGCCGACCAGACAATGGTCGTCAGGACGGCTTGCGCTTGCACCCAGACCTGGCTCGCGATCGAGTATTCCGGATTGGCCGCGTTGGTGACGTAGTCGAAGATGCCGACCCCACCCAAAGCCGGCGAGGCGAACACGCCGGTCAGCAGCGCCCCCAGGATGCCGCCCAAGCCGTGGACGCCGAAAACATCGAGCGAATCGTCCGCCCCGAGCAGACGCTTGAGCCCATTCACACCCCAGAGGCAGACGACACCCGCGCTGAGACCGATGACGATGGCCCCCATCGGACCGACGAAACCGCACGCCGGGGTCACGGCGACCAAGCCCGCGACGGCGCCTGAAGCGGCCCCGAGCATCGACGGTTTACCCTTCGACATCCACTCGGCCAAGGACCAGGCCACCGTCGCCGCCGCCGTGGCGACGAACGTGTTGACGAAGGCCAGCGCCGCGACGCCATTGGCTTCGAGGTTCGAGCCAACGTTGAAGCCAAACCAGCCGACCCACAGCAAGGACGCGCCGATCATCGTGAACGCCAAGGAGTGCGGCGCCATCGATTCCCGACCGTAACCCAAGCGCTTGCCGATAATGAAGGCACCGACCAGGCCAGCAACGCCCGCGTTGATGTGGACCACCGTACCGCCCGCGAAATCGAGTGCGCCCTTGCCCCACAACCAGCCCGCGTTGGCTGTTACCGCCTCGAGCGACGCCGCGTCGGTGATGGCGTCAGGACCGGCCCAATACCAAACCATGTGGGCAATCGGAAGATAAGAAAAGGTGAACCACAACACGCAAAAGAGCAAGGCCGCGGAAAACCGGATGCGCTCGGCAAAGGCGCCGATGATGAGCGCCGGCGTAATCGCCGCAAAGGTGCACTGGAAGGCGACAAAGATGTACTCGGGGATGTAGACGCCCTTGCTAAAGGTCGCCGCCACCGAATCTGGCGTAATGCCGCGCAAGAAAAGCTTGTCGAGCGTGCCGATCACCTGGCCGTCGCCGCCAAAGGCCAACGGGTAGCCGTAGATCGCCCACAAGACCGCGACGACCGCAAACACCATCATCGTTTGCATCAGGATCGACAGCATATTCTTTGAGCGCACGAGCCCGCCGTAGAAGAGCGCCAGGCCGGGAATCGTCATCAAAATGACGAGGACCGTGGCCATGATCATCCACGCCGTGTCGCCCTTGTTGGGCACGGGCGTCGCGGCAGCCGGCGCCGCTTCGGGGGCCGCGGCGCTCGCAGCCATGGGGGCCTCGGCCTTGCTATCGGTCGCCGCGGCGGCGGCGGGCGCTTGTGCTTCAGCGGTCGCCACCGTCGCGTTGGCGGTCGGTGCAGCGGCCGCGGGTGCCTTGTCCTGCGCCGCCAGCGGCAAACTAACCCCCAGACCTAGCGCTGCCGCCATCAGCAGCGTAGTGAGCATGCGTTTCATGATGCGCTTCCTTTGTTTCTAAAACCGTTTGTTGCGACGCGCCGGAGAAGCTCGAGCGTGTGGGGTCGAGCGTCTAGCCGGTCTGGTCTTTGGGACCGCTCAGAGCGCGTCCGCCCCCGTCTCGCCAGTGCGAATCCGCACCACCTGTTCGAGATCGAAAACAAAAATCTTGCCGTCGCCGATTTTTCCGGTGCGGGCGGACGCCTCCACCGCTTCGATGACGCGCTCGACGAGATCCTCGGCGACCGCCACCTCAAGCTTGACCTTGGGCAGAAAATCGACCACGTACTCAGCCCCACGGTAGAGCTCGGTGTGGCCTTTTTGGCGCCCAAACCCCTTCACCTCGGTGACGGTGATGCCCTGCACACCGATCGTCGACAGCGCTTCGCGCACTTCGTCGAGCTTGAATGGTTTGATGATCGCGGTGATCAGTTTCATCAGAGTTCTCCCTGCGCCCGCCGGGCGGTTACCCGCCCGCGAGCGCGCTCAAGATTGAAAATCAGCCAACCCGATACTTAGAAGGTCTTGCCGACCGAGACCAGCGCGGTACCCTTGCCTAGATCTTTGTTGAAGGCATTGGCGTAGCACTCACCTTTTGAGCCTTTGGCATCGGTATCGATGTAAGAAAGCCCCCAGGAAAGCCCGGCGAAGTCCTTCGTCACACCAAGCTTGTAATCGGTGTAATCGCAAGGCTTGTTGTTCTTGACGGTCTGCCGACCAACGTGGCCAACGAGATTGAGGCCCTCGGCGAGCTCGTAGGTTCCGGTCAGGTCCAAGTAACCGCTGCCCTTGGACTCTGCAAAGCCGAACAAATTCGTCGTGCTGCGGGAATACTTCAGTACGAACATTTTGTATGTTGCCGCAGCGTAGATTTCGAGCGTATTCGGCTTCACGAAAGCCGACGGGTAAGAGCCCGGATAGATGTACTGCAGCAGACCGACGTCATACCCAAGGTCGCCCGCGGTACCTTTGTAGCCGCCGTAAACGTCGAGCTCAAGGCTGTTGTTGATGCGCGGTGCCGGCGCTGGCAAAGAGCTCTGATCCGAGAGCCAGCTCACGTTAGAGCCCCAGGTGCCCAGGTAGAACCCCGAATCGTGAGCAAAGTCGAAGCCGCCTTGCAGCGCTGGCATCTTGTTGGTCTGCGAAATACCGCGGTAACGATATTCATTCGTTAACGCGACATTCCCGGTCAAGGTGTAGGGCGCCTTGGCTTCTGCCGCCGGCGCAGCGGTCTGCGCAAGGGCGAGCGTGGAGCCCATCGAGAGTGCGGCGCCAAGGGCGAGACAGTGGAGAGTTTTGTTCATCGTGCTTCCTTAGTTAACGTGAAACGAGCTGACACGGGCAAAACGCCGATGCGGCTTGGAGTGGGTGAGAGCTTTGCACGAGCCATGCCAACCCCCAGAGCGATCGAAAACGGTGCATGAAGCACCGTCTAGGGCGCCCTCGCGGTCGGGAAAACCCGTAATTTGGCCCGCTTTTTTAAAAAAAGCCCGGGCATGATGCGCGTAGCACCATTTAGGTGCAACCGCCAAGCGGGTCCTCCCGGGTACCCGAGCGGATGCCAAGAGGGCTGCTTTGGGCGCAAAAAAACTTGCAACCGCGCGTGCTAGACTCAGCGCACAATGGATCGCCAAGCCTTTTTCGACGACTTGCAACAGCGCCTGTTAGGCCTCCTGCGCTCGGGCCCGGCGGCCGATCTGGAGCGCAACCTTAAAGCGCTGCTGGGGCAAACGTTTCAGCGCCTCGAATTGGTCACCCGCGAAGAGTTTGACCTCCAGCGCGAGTTGCTGGCGCGCACGCGCGCCAAACTCGATGCGCTCGAAGCGCAAGTACACGCGCTCGAAGCCCAACACCGCAACCCCCCCGCCGACCCCCGCTAGGGCACCACCAGGGCCGCGTGCGGCGGGCCACCCAAGGCTGGCCGTTGGCGCTTGTCCTTTGTCACGAGCAATCGGCGGCGCAAGGCCCACGATGGGCGAAGGTTCTCCAATACCCCGAACCCGACCCTGGTTTGGCTCGGCTCGACCGTGCACTTCCTTAAAGAGGTTAAGAGAAGATGCTCGCCATCGTTCACAGCCGCGCTCTGGTGGGCGCAGAAGCCCCCCCCGTCGCGGTCGAAGTGCACCTGGCCAACGGTCTGCCCGCATTTTCGATCGTCGGTTTGCCCGACGCCGAAGTCCGCGAAGCGCGCGAGCGCGTGCGGGCCGCGATTCAGCAGGCGGGTTTTCAGTTCCCGAATCGCCGCATCACCGTCAACCTCGCACCCGCCGACTTGCCCAAGCGCTCGGGACGCCTCGATCTACCGATCGCGATCGGCATCCTCGTGGCCAGTGCTCAGCTTCCCGCCGACAAACTGCCCACGCAAGAGTGGGTCGGCGAGCTCTCGCTCTCGGCCCACCTGCGCCCGGCCGGCCGCGGCGCATTGGCGATCGCGCTGGCGAACCAGCGCGACCCGGCGGCGCGCACGCTCTTTCTGCCCCTGGGCGACGCCCGAGAAGCGCAAACTGCCCAAACGCTCCTGGCACGGTTACGCGCCCCCGCGCTGGGCCATCCCGTGCATGGTACCGCCGGTGCCGCCGGTGCCGCCATCGTTGGCATTACAACGCTCGCGCAAGCGGCCCAAGCGTTGCGCGGCGAGCCGATCGACGAGTGCCAGCAAGCCTGTAATCGGCCCGACCAAAGCCCAAAGAACGCTAACAACGCCAACAGCGCCAACCACGCACACCACGCCAGTTCCTCTAGGGCAGCCGCAGGTAGCGAACCGCGCGGCGCGAGCGCCTCGTTCGCCGCCGCGCCAACACCCCCAACACCCCCAACACCCCCAACATCCGCAGCGCCCGACCTGCGCGACGTGCGGGGGCACGCGGGCGCCAAGCGCGCCCTCGAGATTGCCGCTGCCGGGGGCCACGCCCTCCTGCTGAGCGGACCGCCCGGCACCGGCAAATCCATGCTGGCGCAGCGCCTGCTCGGCCTCCTACCCCCCATGACCGATCAGGAAGCGCTCGAATCCGCGGCCTTGACAAGCTTAGTCGGGCCCCTCAACCCGGAACACTTCGGCCAACGC
>Ga0114963_10002808_pt1 | contig 11848 bp, 10 predicted proteins | sample C_131016_EF_Meta_FD_87019 | JGI IMG/M metagenome (GOLD analysis project Ga0114963, IMG submission 87019) | Freshwater microbial communities from Lake Croche, Canada to study carbon cycling - C_131016_EF_MetaG | ecosystem: Environmental > Aquatic > Freshwater > Lake | place: Lake Croche, Canada...
ATGGTGTCCATGGTGGTCGATGAGGGAACGGCACCTTGCGTTGAAACACGTCTGGCCGTGCTTTTAAAGCCCACAATGCCATTCAGCGCCGCAGGAATGCGAATGGATCCGCCAGTGTCAGAGCCCAAACCGATGAATGCGGCTCCCGTGGCCACTGAAACAGCCGCACCTGAAGACGATCCCCCTGGCACCACGGGTTCAAAATGAGCAACGCTTGCAGCTGTGGGCCACCCCGCAAATTGATTGGATACTGCATCCCAGGCGGCTGGCGTACCGTAATGGGGGTTGATACCAACACCTGAGAAAGCGAACTCCACCATATTGGTTCGGCCAATAAGCGTTCCCCCTGCGGCGCGCATGCTTGCAACAGCAGGACAATCTTGAACGGCCGCCGGGTTGTTTTTCAAGACAATGGATCCCGCCGAGGTGGTTTCACCTCGCACATCAAACAGATCCTTGGCGGAAAACGGCAGTCCAGCCAGCGCGCCTTGCACCATGTTGGTGCTTTTTAAGGCGTTGGGCACTTCGGCATGAAGCGACATGAAGGCGTGTTCGCAAGCCGGGCTTTGTGCCACTTCAAGGCAGTTTTGCAGGACGTCTTGTTTTGTTGTGAGGCCGCAAGCCAGCGCTTGCAACGTGGAGATCAGGTCCATTTGAGTGTTCATGTATTCAGAGTGAAGTGCGTTGTGGACAGGGTGCTATAATTGAACGGCTAAACAGATGCAGGTCGGCAGTGGTGCTTACGGGTATTTGTTCAGTCAATCAATCGCAAACCGGCCCCTTGAAGGTGTTGCCCGTCAATTTCATGGCGGGTGATCAGTGGGCTGGATTTAAGACTTAACCTTTGGAGTTTATTATGTCCGTTACTATGCGCGAAATGCTGGAAGCCGGTGTCCACTTTGGTCATCAAACCCGCTTCTGGAACCCCAAGATGGCCCCATTCATCTTTGGTCATCGCAACAAAATTCACATCATCAACCTGGAAAAGTCCTTACCGATGTTCCAGGAAGCCACCAAGTTCGTCAAGCAGTTGGCTTCGAACCGTGGCAATATTTTGATGGTCGGCACCAAGCGTCAAGCGCGCGAAGTCGTGGCTGCTGAAGCTGCTCGTGCCGGCGTGCCTTTTGTCGACCAGCGTTGGTTGGGCGGCATGTTGACCAACTTCAAGACGGTCAAGACCTCGATCAAACGTCTGAAGGACATGAAGGCCCAGCAAGAAGTGGGTCTTGAAACATTGAGCAAAAAAGAACAGTTGATGTTCAAACGCGAAATGGAAAAGCTTGAAAAAGACATCGGTGGCATCCAGGACATGCCTGCTTTGCCCGACGCCATCTTTGTGATCGACGTGGGTTACCACAAGATTGCGATCTCGGAAGCCAAAAAACTGGGCATTCCATTGATCGGTGTTGTGGATACTAACCACTCACCAGAAGGCATTGACTACGTGATTCCTGGTAACGACGACTCGGCCAAGGCTGTGGCTTTGTATGCCCGTGGTATTGCGGACGCGATCATTGAAGGCCGCTCCAATGCGGTCGACGACGTGCTCAAGGCCGTGGTTGCGGCTGAAAGCGAAGACGAATTTGTGGAAGTTCAGGAAGCGTCTGCTTAAGGCCTCTTGTGACTTGATGAAAGGGGCTTTGTTGCCCCTTTTTTTTAATCTGACTTTGAATTGAATACGGAGAATCAATATGGCAACAATTACAGCAAGTATGGTCGCTGAGCTGCGTGCAAAAACAGACGCACCCATGATGGAGTGCAAAAAAGCTTTGACAGAAGCCGAAGGCGACATGGTCAAAGCCGAAGAATTGCTACGCGTTAAATTGGGCACAAAGGCGGGCAAAGCCGCTTCCCGCGTGACCGCTGAAGGCGTGGTGACCAGTTTCGTCAATGGCAACACGGGTGCCATGATTGAAGTGAACTGCGAAACCGACTTTGTGACCAAAAACGACAGCTTTTTGGCGCTGGCGCAAGCCGCCGCCAAGTTGGTGGCAGAGCACAATCCTGCAGATGTGGCTGCGTTGGGTGAATTGCCATACAGCCAAGACAGTTTTGGCCCCACCTTGGAAGAAGTGCGCAAGGGCCTGATCGGCAAGATCGGCGAGAACATGAGCTTTCGCCGTTTCAAGCGAATTTCTGGCGTCTCGAAAGTGGCCACCTATTTGCATGGCACACGCATCGGCGTGTTGGTGGAATATGACGGTGAAGAAGTTGCAGCCAAAGACGTCGCCATGCATGTGGCTGCAATGAAGCCCGTGTCATTGAGCAGCGCGGAAGTCCCTGCTGATTTGATCGAAAAAGAGCGCTCTGTGGCTACAGCCAAGGCGGCCGAGTCGGGTAAGCCCGCTGAGATTGCTGCCAAGATGATTGAAGGTTCTGTACAAAAGTACCTCAAAGAGGTGTCCTTGTACAACCAGGCTTTCGTCAAGAACGACAAGCAAACTGTTGAGCAAATGCTCAAAGCCGCAAACACTTCACTCAAAGGCTTCACTTTGTTTGTTGTGGGCGAAGGCATAGAAAAGCGAGTTGATGATTTCGCTGCTGAAGTGGCAGCGCAAGTGGCTGCTGCACAAGGCGCTGCAGCCTGATTTTCAGGTCTGCTTCTGTTCTGATTCCTATCCTGTTCATCTCGTCTACTCAAGGAGCTTTTCATGACCCTCGCCAAGCCAGCCCATAAGCGTATTTTGCTCAAGCTGTCAGGCGAGGCCTTGATGGGGGATGACCAGTTCGGTATCAACCGTGCCACCATTGTGCGCATGGTCGATGAGATTGCCGAAGTGACCCGCTTGGGGGTCCAAGTGGCAATCGTGATCGGCGGGGGTAATATTTTTCGGGGTGTGGCTGGAGGGTCGGTCGGTATGGATCGCGCTACAGCCGACTACATGGGGATGCTGGCCACTGTGATGAACGCTTTGGCTTTGGCCGATGCCATGAACAAGGCTGGCTTGACAGCGCGCGTGATGTCCGCCATCGGGATAGACCAAGTGGTGGAGCCCTACGTTCGTCCCAAAGCATTGCAGTACCTTGAAGAGGGCAAAGTGGTGGTGTTTGCCGCAGGAACGGGAAACCCGTTTTTCACCACGGACACGGCGGCCGCGTTGCGTGGCGCCGAAATCGGTGCGGAATTGGTGTTGAAAGCAACCAAGGTAGACGGTGTTTACACCGCTGATCCGAAAAAAGACCCCACTGCCACGCGGTACGACAAAATCAGTTTTGACGAAGCCATTTCGCAAAATTTAGGCATCATGGACGCTACCGCGTTTGCATTATGCCGAGATCAAAAACTGCCGATCAAGGTGTTTTCCATCTTCAAAAATGGCGCACTCAAGCGTGTGGTGATGGGTGAAGATGAAGGCACTTTGGTCTACGCCTGAATGATTGACTTGCGCTGGAGAAATTCATGACTATTGCAGAAATCAAACAAAACACTGAAGGCAAGATGGACCAGTCCATTGCAGCATTCAAAAACAATCTGACCAAAATTCGCACCGGTCGCGCTAATCCGGCCTTGCTTGACTCTGTGATGGTGGAGTATTACGGCTCGAGCGTTCCCTTGTCGCAAGTGGCCAATGTGGCACTGATTGATTCACGAACCATCAGCGTGCAGCCCTGGGAAAAAGGGATGGGCGCAAAAATAGAAAAGGCCATTCGTGAAAGCGATTTGGGTTTGAACCCGGCGTCTATGGGCGATTTGATTCGCGTTCCCATGCCTGCGATGAGTGAGGAGCGTCGCAAAGAAATGACCAAATTGGTCCGCAATGAAGGCGAGAGTGCAAAAATCGCAGTCCGTAATTTGCGCCGCGACGCGAACGAATCCGTCAAAAAGCTGGTGAAAGACAAACTCGCTTCCGAAGATGATCAAAAACGTGCAGAAAACGATGTGCAAAAAGTCACAGACAAGCACATTGCCGAGATCGACCAACTGGTTGCCGGCAAAGAACAAGAAATCATGGCGGTGTGATCCGTGAATTCACGTCGCTCTGACCCCTGGGGTCGTATTTGAAGCCGTCTGGGTGATTTGCTTTGAATCATTCAGCTCAACACCTCCTCTAAGAAAGATCCGATGCTCAAGCAGAGAATCATCACGGCATTGGCTTTGTTGGCATTGCTGTTGCCCGCTTTGTTTGCGTCCAGTCCAGAACCTTTTGCCGCTCTGACCTTGATTCTGATTGCTGCTGGCGCTTGGGAGTGGGGGCGGATGAACGGTTGCGCGCGCCTTGCTGCATGGGGTACTGGCGCATTGGCTTTTCTGATTTGCAGTCTCTTTTGGCAGACAAACTTGATTGAGCACACAAGCGCTTTGGTGTGGCTCTCAGCGGGTTCGGCCTGGGTTTTGATTGGTGCGTGGATGCTGTTACGCGGCGTGGCAGCTTGGTCGCGGTGGCCCTTCTTCATGCGCTGGTCGCTGGGACTTTTGGCCTTGTGCTTTGCCTGGTTGGCCCTCGCGCAGGCCCGTTGGACAGGGCCTAATTTTTTGTTGTCCGTTTTGGTTTTGGTGTGGGCGGCCGACGTGTTTGCCTATTTCGCTGGTCGCGCCCTAGGGGGGCGCTGGAGCCACTCTAAATTGGCCGCTTCCATCAGCCCAGGTAAAACCTGGGAAGGCGTGTGGGGCGGTATGACGGGGGTGGTGTTGGTTTCTTTGTGTTGGATTCAAGCAGATCAGTACTTTGAATTTTCTGATCCGAGTTTTCATACCCGTTTGTGGCGCCAAGGCTGGTGGTTTTGGTTGGCTGCCTTGGTTTTCATGACCTGCATGAGTGTCGTGGGTGATTTGGTAGAGTCTTTGATCAAAAGAAGCGCAGGCGTAAAGGACAGTTCTGGATTGCTGCCGGGTCACGGCGGGGTACTGGACCGCGTGGATGCCTTGTTGCCCACCTTGCCCTTGGCCATGATGATCATGACGTGGACCTCGTAAACTGGGTTTCTATTTAGGAATACCTATGCAACAAGAAATTACCGTTTTAGGTTCGACGGGCTCCATTGGTGGCAATACGCTCGATGTGATTGCCCGCCATCCAGACCGGTTCAAGGTGTTTGCACTGAGTGCGTCCACGCAAGTTGATCTGTTGCTTTCGCAGTGTATTCAGTTTTCCCCTGAATTTGCCGTGATGGCGCAAGAGGATGCGGGTCGGCGTTTGGCAGAAAGAGTCAAGGCGCAAGGTTTGAATGTCAAGGTCATGTGGGGCGCTGAGGCTCTGGTGGAGATATCATCGCACCCCCAAGTCGATGCGGTGATGGCCGCCATAGTCGGGGCCGCCGGTTTAGCGCCATGCCTTGCGGCTGCGCATGCCGGTAAGCGACTTTTACTGGCCAACAAAGAGGCTTTGGTCGTTGGTGGAGATGTTTTTTTGTCGGCCGTCAAACAAGGCGGCGCAGTGCTACTGCCCATCGATAGTGAGCATTCAGCGATATTTCAGTCTTTGCCTGAGGACCCGGCCACTTGGGCAGAGCGGATAGACAAAATTATTTTGACTGCTTCGGGAGGGCCTTTTCGTACACGGCCGGTCGAAACCTTGCGTGATGTCACGCCAGAGCAAGCTTGCGCCCACCCGAATTGGGTGATGGGACGGAAAATATCCGTGGACTCTGCCACGATGATGAACAAGGCTTTGGAAGTGATTGAGGCACGGTATTTGTTTGGGGTTCAATCCCATCAAATTGAGGTGGTGATTCATCCTCAGAGCGTGATCCATTCGATGGTTCAGTACAAAGACGCCTCTGTGGTGGCTCAAATGGGCACACCGGATATGCGTGTGCCAATCGCTTACGGTTTGAGCTGGCCTGAGCGCGTTGTGTCTGGTGCATCAGCGCTGGATTTTCGACAACTGGCGCCGATGACTTTCGAGTCGCTGCATGCGCATGACCATGGTTTGCGTTTTCCAGGGTTGAAGTTGGCTTGGGAGTCGCTGGATGCCCGTTTTGGGACATGCGCTGTTTTGAATGCGGCCAATGAGATTGCCGTGGCTGCGTTTTTAGCGGGGCAGATTCGATTCGATCAGATTCATGCTGTGAACCAGGCCACTTTGGCCTCGGCTTCCTTTACCGTTCCAGAGTCTTTAGAGGCCTTGTTGGCCCTTGACCTCGAAAGTCGAGCGCATGCATTGGCCCAAGTTCGTCAATTTCAGACCTGATGTCTAACTTTATTGCTTTCATGTTCGCATTGCTGCTCTTGGTGTCAGTACATGAATGGGGTCATTACCGTATGGCCTTGGCTTTTGACGTCAAAGTCTTGCGTTTTTCGATTGGTTTCGGTCGACCCGTGTTGCGGTGGCGAAAGTCAAATCCACACCACCCTCAAGAAACCGAAATGACCATCGGCTGGATGCCCTTAGGCGGTTATGTGTCCATGTTGGATGAGTCTCAAGGCCCTGTCGATCCTGCAGAAAGTCACCGTGCGTTCAATCGACAATCCTTGCTGGCCCGCACTTTGATTGTGGTTGCAGGACCCGTGGCTAACCTGGTTTTGGCTGTCTTATTATTTGCCTTGACGGCATGGTGGGGACAAGCAGAGCCAGTCGCAATCTTGTCTACCCCTGTAGCGCAATCCGCTGCAGAAAAAGCCGGATTGTTGGGCGGAGAACTCGTGACGGGTGCGACCTTGGTGCCACCTCGGGAGAGCGTGTGGCCTGAATTGCCTTCAACGTCCATCTCGTCTTATAACGGCTTACATGTGATGGCCTTGGAAGCTGCGCGCAGCGCCCAGGATATCGTTTTGGAAGTTCGTGACCCTCAGTCGCCTCAAAACTCCGCCAGATGGGTTCGTTTGACCCTTGAGACATCCCATCCCCTTTCAGCCGTGGATAAGTCGTCCCCATTGGGTTTATGGGGTTTTGAAGGACCGCAAGCACCTGCCGAAGTGGGACGGATCGAACCTGACAGCCCAGCCGCTCGAGGCGGTTTACGCGAGGGGGACAGGGTTTTGAAGGTGAATGGGCGCGACATCCCTGATGCACAGTTTTTACGCCAAACCATTCGAAAATCGGTCGATACTGGCGGCGCGCTTGCGCTTGCATTGGTCGTTGAAAGGGATGGCCAGGCCATGAAGCTTGATTTGCTACCTCTGGTGGTGAACCAAGCTGGCACTTTGACTGGTCGCATTGGTGCCGTGGTGGGAGCATCACCTGCGACGGTTTGGGTCGACCACAGTATGGGGGAAAGCCTGTTTTTGGGTTTTCAAAAAGTGGCGTCCCTGACCGGATTAACAGGGCAGGTGCTTTACGGTATGTTGACGGGACAAGGCAGCATGGACCAACTGGGTGGGCCTTTGGCGATTGCCGATCAAGCGGGTCGATCTGTCAGCATCGGGTGGGCCGCTTATGTGGGTTTTTTGGGTTTTTTGAGCGTCTGTCTGGGTCTCCTCAATCTGTTACCTTTGCCCATGCTGGACGGTGGCCACCTGATGTATTATCTTTGGGAGTTGATGACCGGCAAACCCGTGTCTTCGGACTGGATGAATGTATTCCAAAAAGTGGGGCTTTTGTTGCTACTCGCACTGATGGCGACAGCCTTGGTCAATGATGGAATGCGCCTTTGGCGATAATGCCAATTTCATTTTCCACTTCCCCTGTCAGCTTTCGTATTTACTGAAATTTCACAACAATGACACTGCACTTCAATTTATATCGCCTACGCCAGTTGGTTGCTGTGTTCATCTTGGCGTGGGCGTCTGTCTCTGGCTGGGCAGCGGAACCCTTCTCGGTCAAAGATATTCGCGTCGAGGGTCTTCAGCGAGTTGAATCCGGAACTGTTTTTGCATCCTTGCCGTTTCGCGTGGGAGAAATTTACAACGATGAAAAAGGTGCTGAAGCCATTCGGACCCTGTTTGGTCTCGGTCTCTTTAAAGATGTACGCTTAGAGATTCAAGGCGATGTTTTGCTTGTGATCGTTGAAGAGCGGCCCACAGTGTCAAGTATCGAGTTTGCGGGTCTGAAAGAGTTTGACAAAGATGTACTGGCGAAAGCACTGAAAGAAATTGGTCTGTCTGAAGGTCGTCCTTATGACAAAGCATTGACAGACAAAGCTGAACAAGAACTTAAGCGCCAATACATTAACCGAAGTCTTTATGGCTCCGAGGTCGTCACTACCGTCACCCCCATTGAACGTAACCGTGTGCGGTTGACCTTCACAGTCACGGAAGGAGGGCCCGCAAAAATAAAGCAAATCCGCGTGACGGGCAACAAGGCTTTCGAAGAAGGCACCTTGCGCGATCTGTTCAATTTAGACACGGGCGGATGGCTGAGTTGGTACACCAAATCTGACAGATATTCTCGTACAAAGCTGAATGCTGATTTGGAATCTTTGAGGTCTTACTATCTTTCGCGTGGTTACTTGGAATTCCGAATTGACTCGACGCAAGTCGCTATTTCTCCGGACAAACAAGAAATTGCGGTGACCATCAACATCAGTGAGGGTGAGCGTTTTGTGGTGTCTGATATCCAATTGGAGGGCAACTATCTGGGCAAGGAAGTAGAGTTCAAAACCTTGGTCAAAATGAAGCCAGGCCAGCCCTACAACTCCGAAACCGTGACTGAAACTACGAAAGCCTTTACCGATTATTTCGGACGCTTTGGTTACGCGTTCGCGCGGATTGAACCGCGCCCAGTGATAGACCGTTTGAATAATCGTGTGAGTTTTGTGTTGCAAGCCGAGCCTTCACGTCGTGCTTATGTCCGGCGAATTTTGGTGGCAGGCAACAACCGAACTCGGGATGAAGTGATACGTCGGCAATTTCGCCAATTGGAGTCGGCTTGGTATGACGGCGACAAAATTAAATTATCCCGTGACCGAGTTGATCGTTTGGGTTATTTCACCGATGTCAACATTGAAACGCAGGAGGTCGCAGGGACTTCAGATCAAGTGGATTTGACCATCACGGTGATGGAAAAGCCGACCGGAAGCGTTTCACTGGGAGCGGGCTATTCTTCAACAGAAAAAGTGACGCTCACCTTTGGTATTCAGCAGGATAACGCCTTTGGTTCGGGTAATTATTTAGGTATTCAGGTGAACACCAGTCGTTATAACCGAGCTTATGTTTTAAGCACCACGGATCCTTTTTTTACGTCTGAAGGTGTTTCTCGGACGTTCGATATTTTTCAACGTACAACCCGGCCTTATCTGATTGACTTGAATTCCTATAATCTGGTCAATACGGGTGGGGGCGTGCGATTTGGTCTCCCCGTCGGTGAGCGGGATACGGTTTTTGTGGGTGCGAACTATGAACAAACGACCATCAATCCTGGGACTAACCTGCCCAACACCTACATCGATTTTGCACAAAAATTTGGTTATACAAGCAACTCTGTCCCTTTGACTTTGGGCTGGGCTCGAGATGGTCGAGACAGTGCCCTGGTGCCCACAAATGGTCAACTTCAGCGCTTCAATGCGGATGTAAGTTTTGCAGGTGACGTTCGTTACGTGCGTACAAATTATCAATTTCAACAGTACATTCCCCTGACCAAAAAATATACCTTTGCATTCAACACCGATTTAGGCTACGGACAAGGTCTTGCTGGCCGTCCTTACCCTGTTTTCAAGAACTTTTACGTGGGCGGCTTGGGCAGTGTTCGTGGTTTTGAGCAGTCAACACTGGGACCTTCCGACACCCTGAACAGAATTTATTTGGGTGGTTCCAAAAAGATTGTCTTGAACGCTGAACTCAATGCCCCGTTCCCAGGAGCCGGCAACGACCGAACACTACGCATGTTTGCTTTTACCGATGTGGGTCGAGCTTTTGGTGAGCACGAAACCGTAACGGTCAAGGAGCTTCGCGCCTCGATAGGTATAGGTCTGAGTTGGATTTCACCGATGGGCCCGCTTCGTTTTTCCTACGCCATACCTGTTCGCAAACAGAGTATTGATAAAATTCAACCACTGCAATTCCAAATTGGAACCTCTTTTTAATGAAAACTTTACGTCAAATCCTGTGGTTCGGAATCTCCGCATCTTGCTTTGCAGTCGCTGTGCATGCCCAAGAATTTAAAATTGGTTTTGTCAATACGGACCGAATTTTCCGAGAAACCAGTTCGGCTAAAGCGGCGCAAGCCAAGCTTGAACAAGAATTTTCCCGCCGCGAAAAAGAGCTAGTTGACACCGGCAACACATTAAAGACAGCCTCCGAAAAGTTCGAACGTGAAGCCCCCACCTTGTCCGAAAGCCAGCGCAGCGCTCGCCAAAAACAACTGATCGATCAGGACCGTGAATTTCAGCGTAAGCGCCGAGAGTTTCAGGAAGACTTGAACACACGCAAAAATGAAGAGCAGCAATTGGTCATTGAGCGAGCCAACCGTGCGGTCAAACAAGTGGCTGAATCTGAGAAATACGATGCTGTTTTTCAAGAAGCTGTGTATATGAATCCCAAGCATGACATCACTGAAAAAGTGATCAAAGCGCTCAACGCTTCCAGTGCCAAGTAAACTTGCTCGCCAGTTTGATTGAAACGCGTGCGCTTACAGCTTGGAGACATCATTCAATCACTGGGTGGCACGCTCCATGGCGCACCTGAGATCAAGATCGAAGGTTTGAATTCTCTTGAGTCTGCAACAGCGGTGCAGATCAGCTTTTTAAGCCATTCGAAATACCAATCTCAATTGCCTGTTTCGTGCGCCGCCTGTGTGATTGTGTCGCCTGATTTTGAAGACGTGGCGCGTGTCCGCGGCGCATGTATCGTGACGCCAGACCCTTACCTTTATTTTGCGCGTTTAACACGCTTGTGGAAAAGCCATTTGACACCGGCAGCGACGCCTGGCATCCATTCGAGCGCAGTGGTCGATCCTTTGGCCTGTATCGATCCAACGGCCACCATTGGCCCTTTGTGTGTGGTGGAGAAGGGGGCCCGCATAGGTGCGTTCACGCATCTCAAGTCGCGCGTCACAATAGGTGAAGACTGTTTGGTGGGTGATCGTTGCCTTGTGCATTCAGGTGTTGTGATAGGCGCGGATGGTTTTGGTTTTGCACCGCATCAAGGCAGGTGGGAAAAAATAGAGCAACTGGGCGCTGTGCGTATTGGCAACGATGTAGAAATTGGCGCAAATACCTGTATCGACCGTGGCGCATTGGCAGATACCGTCATTGAAGACGGTGTGAAGCTCGATAACTTGATTCAAATCGGACATAACGTGCATGTCGGTGCGCATACAGCCATGGCCGGTTGCGTTGGCGTGGCGGGGAGTGCGCGTATTGGCGCACATTGCACCGTGGGTGGGGGCGCCGTGGTGCTGGGTCATTTGACATTGGTGGATGGAGTTCATGTTTCAGCGGCGTCTGTCGTCACCCGATCCCTACTCAAACCCGGTCAATACACCGGTATGTTCCCGATTGATGACAATGCGACTTGGGAAAAAAATGCAGCAACTCTCAAACAGTTGTATCGACTGCGCGAAAGGCTGAAAGCCTTGGAAAACTCAAAGAAAAAGGAATCCTCTCCATGATGGACATTCATCAAATTCTCAAGCAACTGCCGCACCGGTATCCGTTCTTGCTGGTCGACCGTGTTTTGGAAATTGAAAAGGGTGTTCGAATTCGTGCGCTGAAAAATGTGACCATGAACGAACCTTTTTTTACGGGTCACTTTCCACATCGCCCGGTGATGCCAGGGGTGCTCATGCTCGAGGCCTTGGCACAAGCTGCTGCTTTATTGGCTTTCGACACGCTGGGCGAAACGCCTGATGACACAACCGTTTATTACTTTGCTGGTATCGATGGGGCACGCTTTAAGCGCCCGGTTGAGCCGGGTGATCAACTCATTTTGGAAGTGACATTGGACCGCATGAAGGCTGGTATTTTCAAGTTCAAGTCCCGCGCCATGGTCGGTGATCAGTTGGCTGTAGAGGCCGAATTGATGTGCACCATG
>Ga0114963_10002811_pt1 | contig 11846 bp, 12 predicted proteins | sample C_131016_EF_Meta_FD_87019 | JGI IMG/M metagenome (GOLD analysis project Ga0114963, IMG submission 87019) | Freshwater microbial communities from Lake Croche, Canada to study carbon cycling - C_131016_EF_MetaG | ecosystem: Environmental > Aquatic > Freshwater > Lake | place: Lake Croche, Canada...
TCGACTAAATAAATCGAATTCTCGGTCAAGATAATGTATTCCTGTTCAACCTTGAAGATTTTCTGGATAGGGCTGGTGTATTCCTCGGCATTACGGACGAGCATTTTTTCTTTCGTCTCGTCGTTTTTCACGCCAATCATGACGGACTTTTCAAGGGAACCGGACCAGTAATCCATCATGATGGGACGGTCCTCTACAATACCTATCTTGGCGGCTTGGCGCAAAGTACTATCGGAAGGGAGGCGGGCATTCGCAGGAGTGGCCGAAACGGCGCTAGTAGGAGGGGGGGAAGGAGTACTCATTTAGTATACGGTTGAAATGATAATGTGTTTGTATCGTTATTTGTATAAAATAACAAAAACAAGAATTGCTAAAACATTCGAACGCATCCAATACAAATCCGTGTTTAGACCACCTAAAAAGTATGCAAACATAAAGAATACACACCTAAACCAAGAAAAATGAGTACACCTCCTCTCTATTTCGTTTACACGAAACCGGAATCATCCGAAACATCCGATATGGAAAACATACAAATCATCACTTTCCCTAAATCCGGCAACATCGCCTACCTTTTGCCTAAATCCAACCTCGCCTATTATGGTTCCTATGGCCTCTTCGAATCACAATTAATCGATTGGTGTCGCCAATTCTGCGACCCGACGAAAGTCTTCTTGGACATCGGCGCCCATACTGGAACATATGCCCTCAGTTTAGCCAAACATTGCCTAAAGGTCCACGCCTTCGAACCCCAGCGATGCACCTATTATGCGCTCTGTGGCTCAGTTGCGCTCAGCGGTTATTGCGACAAAATCGTTGCACACAATTATGGTCTCGGTGACGCAGCACAAGAAGGAGAACACCCTCTCCATATTGTGAGCAACGATGGGGGTGGGTCCAGTATGCACACGATTAGTGGTCATCCCGTGTTGCATACAGAAACCATCCAGGTCCGACAGTTAGACCAGGTGTTGTCGGAAGAAGACCAACAAAACATCGGATTTATCAAGATGGACGTGGAGGACAATGAACGGTTTGTACTCCAAGGAGCGACCAATACACTATTGAAATCAAATAACCCAACCCTGTTATTCGAATCGAATAATGAAAATACAGAACTGTTTCAGTATATCGAATCGCTTGACTATACAATCATTCAGGTAAATGGAGTCAACAACATGTTTTTAGCTTCGAGGAACTTCGTTCCTACGAGTACCATATAACTATCCCACTCGCTTCGCTCGCGGGATATAATGAAAATGATGAACTACGACGTCAAATGAACTAGTAAAAATACATCCTATCAAATAAATATTCCGTTTTACCAAATGTCCGAACCTATCAAATCCTGGTTTCGGCCATATATGCAACCGATTCCACCAGAACAAGTACTTATAGGAATGATCGTGTTTTATGTCGTGTTTAGCCTTGCCTTTTTCATGGCCGATCACAGCAATTCCGAATTTGCAGCCAATATTATCGGTCTCTACAACTCGCTGATTACGAGTACGGCCATGACGCTCTACTTAATCACTGCGAATGTGTTTTGTTGTGTGATAGCAGTTGCATCGTGTTTATCGAGTTATCTCGCTGAATTAGTAATAGGGCCATTGTATTTCCCGAGTGGTATAACCCATCGGTTATTTAGAAAATACGTACATCATATTTGTTACATAGCCGTCATAACCTGTTGTTTATATTTGGGGTTTGAACTTTTAGCGGTCGGATTGTTCGCCATGGTGGTTGAAATCAGTACAAGCCTATCTTTCATAAAACGTATCTGGAAAATCCGAAACATATGGTTCGACACGATGTATACATTTTTGTTTTTCCTAACACGCATTGTCCTATGGATCAGCCTCATTTATGTATTGTATCTTCTTAGTGAAACATGTGCGGAACGAGTATGCATTACCGTCGTATCGATATTCACCGTGGTACATATTATTTGGACACTACGCCAAGTGCATAATTGGATAAAACATTATATGTTTACAAGTTCGGTGAATGTGTAATATAAAAATATCCTCTGAAATAAAATTCGTAAGACATGATCGACCAACTCAAAGAATACTTTAGTCCATATATTCAACCGATTCCATCCGAACAAGTCTTCATAGGAACCATCCTATTTTACGTAGTATTTAGCCTTGCCTTCTTCATGTCCGACCATAGCAACATTGATTTCGCGGCGAACACCATCATGTTCTATAATTCGTGGATCATCGTTGTCGCGGTGTTCCTGTACTTGATCACAGCAAACGTATTTTGCTGTGTAATCATTGTGTCTGCCTTCTTGTCTAGTTCGTTGGCCGAGATCGTGCTCGGTACCTTGTACTATCCGAGTCGAATGTTCTTATCCACTTATTTGCACCACATTGGTTATTCTTTATATGCAATTATCCCTCTCTACTTTGGAACAAAGTTATTTTCTTTAGGGACGCTAATTGGATACATTGAAATCACATCGATTTTCCAGTCTATAAAGCGAATATGGAGCATGAAACACAAGGGGTTCGATATCATAAACGCGGTCGTGTTTTTTCTTATACGCATCGTGATGTTTGTCCCGTTTTGTATTATACAATATTTGTTTTGCGAAACCAGTCTAGAAAAATGCATGTGCGGAATACCATGTTTGTGTGTCGTTTTTCACATAATATGGTCTTATACGCAGTTCCGAAACTTGATCCGGAGGTACTTCTCCGGTTCAGTCAATGAATCGCCAACTGACGTGTCGGAACTCTATTTGACGTCGAATACGCTCAATTCATAAATAAAATACATCCTTTCAAAACAAACGAAAATGTTCGATAAACAGATCCAACAATTCAAAGAATATTTTAGACCCTATATCCAGCCGATTCCGGCGGAGGATGTTTTCATAGGAACCATCATATTTTATGTGATTTTCAGTTTGGCTTTTTTTATGAGCGACCATAGCAACATTGATTTCGCGGCGAACACCATCATGTTCTACAATTCGTGGATCATTTTTTGCGCCGTCGTTCTGTATTTCATTACTGCAAACATGTTTTGCGCTGTAATCATATTATCTTCTTTTATAGCGAATTCTCTCGCAGAACTGATACTGGGTACCTTATACTACCCGAGCCGAATGGGTTACTTAACAGCATATTTGCATCATACGCTTTACTCGGCAATAATGATTGGTGGGATATATTACAATTTACAATCACTTTCTTTAGCAGTAATGAGTTCTTTTATTGAACTGAGTGCGATTTTTCAATCAATCAAACACATTTGGAAAGTGAAAAATATGGTATTCGATATCGTGAGCGCCGCTGTGTTTTTTATTACGCGTATTGTGCTATGGATACCCATTCTGTTCGCAATATATATGTGGTGCAGTACTCCAGCTGAAGTTGCATGCACGGCTTTAGTTTCATGTTTTACGGGTGTACACATTTTTTGGTCGTACAACCAAATTCAAAACCTGATTCGAAAATACTTTTCAAATGAAAAAACGTCGTTACCGCCCATAGGAAAAATCATTTAGTAAAAAGTGTCCGGTCAACATATAATTTGTTCAGCATATGTCCACCGTCATTGATAAATATTTCCTATTGCTCTTTGAATACCTGCATATTATGCGCGCCTCTTCGTACGTCGAATCCGCAACGACAACCAATCAAGTGAATCCGAACATTGTCCAGGTCGGATGGAACACGGTGACCCATGTCTACGCGGTCGCCTTTTTGCGTCTAAAAAACGTGGAGGATGCTTTCCAGAAAGCGCAAAACGGCATGTACTGTTTCCTCGAATACGTGGAACAGATTTCCAAACAAACGGTGTTGGCCATCGAGCCTCTGGAAGCGACCGTCTTCGTCTACGACAAAGTGCTCGCCCCCGTAACCGATGCGACAACCGCAACCGCGACCATTACAGTGACGAATCCAACCGAACTCCATACGAATGTTCAGCAGATCGAAAAACTGAACCATTTAGCGAATTTGTTGCTCGTCCATGAATGGACATTGGATGACCAGATTCGCATCGCAGAAGACGCGTTCTATAAATTCGCGCACTTGTTTTTAAGCGACCTGAGCATGGATTTCGACGCCTTGTTCCTGTACATCGAAATGGTAAAACACATATTGTTGGAATCCTCCGCCTCTATCCCATTTGTGCGAGAGGATTGGATTGGATTCCTGAACACCTTTTATAAATATACGAAACGCGCGATCAAACAGAAAACGGTGCCTACACAAACCCAAGTGGAGGAAAAATGTTTAGCGCTCAAAACGATAGGTCCTTCGGGAAACCATTTGGAAACCGAAATCCTAGACATGGTGAAATTTGTGTTTCTGTAGAGAGTCGAGGATCGAGGATCGAGGAACTTCGTTCCTACGAGTACCATATCGAGGAACTTCGTTCCTACGAGTACCATATAACTATCCAACTCGCTTCGCTCGCGGGATAAAATGAATTAAAAATTAGGTCAAATAATTTTTTTTAGGGCGAGCAAAGCGAACCATTTTTCATTTTATCCCGCGAGCGAAGCGAGTGGGATAGTTATATGGTACTCGTAGGAACGAAGTTCCTCGATATGGTACTCGTAGGAACGAAGTTCCTCGATATGGTACTCGTAGGAACGAAGTTCCTCGAAGCCGACAATACTCCGTAATATGCCCCACTCATCGTCAATTGTTTCTTGCGCGGTTTCGTCTTCTTGACCTTGTTCATCGGCTGTTCGTTCGGCGCCACAATATGTTCGTATTCATCTTGCAAGAGACGTCGCAAGAACACGAAAATATGTTGAATCACCTCCTCCGAACAATTGCCCAGAATCAGGCAGCTCCCCGTCCGGAAAATCATGAAGGATGCTTTCACGTACCTATGGCTCGTCTCCAACTCGCTCAACTTCTGGCCGAGATCCTCCTTATACAATTGTCCATTTTGATCCGGATGATCCATAGGTAAATTCGTTTTGTAGTAATACTTGCATTTGAGACCAGGGTAATGACACGGATCGTTCGTGATTTCAATGCCGTACTTGTCGCTCCTTAAAATGGCGTACAGCCGGTCTTTGTTGATACAGAATCCGCAATTGAAATTCGAATTGATGAGGACGTTGTCGACTTTCGCGTTTTCCACAAAATCGACCGGCCCACTCAAATGGGGTTGAATGGTCACAAGAATCCGTTCCTTCATCTTGTCTAAAATAGCGGTGCTCAGAACCCCGGGGATTTCGAGTTTCCCCGTGTTAAACACTTTCACATGCATTTCGCGAAACACGCCTTCGAACTGGAACCGCAGAATGAGTGCGAAACAATTCATGAACGCTTTCTTGACTTTCCCGCGGCAGTTCATAATGTCTTTGCGCGACGTTCCCACCGTGATTTTGCGGTCGTCCTTGAAAATCGACCGCCTTTTCCCCGACGTGTTTACCGTCTTAATGACGTGTTCGCTATAGATATTTGTGATTTGTTGAAGACGCGTCTGCAAATCATCAAATTCCTCTTGGGAATTCGACACGATTTTCATCTGTTTCTTGATGACGCCTTCCACTGGTCGCCAGTAATCAATCACGGGAATGGACCAAAACAAATATTTCGTATCGATTTCCTGATTCAAGAACAAGACTTTCGTTTTGGTGGAAATATAGAGGTCCTCGCATTCGGGCAATACATGGGTTTCGTTTTTTTCTTCGTCCTCGTCTTCGTCTTCGACCTCCGAATCGACCTCTTTTTGCAAAGCCGACGCCGAGGTGTTGGTCGTCATGGGCAGAAAAACCGAACGCACATTATCGGTCTGCGTTTTCAAAAACGTCAACCATTCTTCGTCCAAGTTCGTCATTTTTTGAATAGAATAGAGGCGATTAAAATACTTTAGCGAATTGTAAATATAAAGAATTCAAGTTATATAAACAATCTATTTTTCTTTAAATCCTTTTCAATTTTGATTATTTTTTATTTGTTCCTAATATATAGTTTTTCAAATGGAAGTCAGTCGTTCGTATTCTGTTCCTATCGAGGTTCCGTCCAAGCAACCGGGTCAGGCCATTCATTCCCCGAAAAAATGGGCCGTCGAAAACCGCGTTTTCGAATTGAAAACATCGAGTCTTATGAACGACCCAGCCGAATTCGGTTCGCCTCCCATCCATACACGATTCATGACCAATTTAGAGAAAAGAATGAACGCCTACTTCAACGACGAATAAAATATCAAGCGTTTCCCCAGAAGAAACCATGAAAAAATTGCAGTAAATGCGAAACAAAATAGGCACACAATGCCTGCGTAGGCACCGAGTCGTTCGCATGAACCACGGTTTCGACGATTCGCAAAAAATCCAAATCAACCATTCGCCCGTGTTTTCGAATTACATAATTCAAATAGTTTAGCATTATGTTTCTCTTGTGCATGTTGTAGCTATAGCTAATACGATTCAAATACGCATTCACCGACTCTTCTGTGGTGTCCGGGTCCGTCATACATTGATGCATCTGTTCCCATTTGTTCGCACAAGTGGTCATATTATCCATCGGATTTCGTTCTGAATACGACGACTGCAAATAATTAATCATGCTCCGAATATCAGACTGGTATGTCTCGCACAACTGCTCCATTGCGTCGTCGTTGATTTCAATCGACTCTTTACTCGCAATTGCGCGAATGAACTGGTGGATTTCTTTCCGAGGAAGTTGATTGAATCGAACACAAATGAATTCGTGTTGCAGCGACTCATCGATCTTGCTGATATAGTTGCATATCAAGCAAAACCGAACGTTCAGAAGAGTGGTCTGGAGGAGCGTTTTCAGCGCTTGTTGCGCGTTTTTCGTCATATAATCCACCTCATCCAGAATCACGAACTTGAGCCCCACTTCGAAAATGTGCTTCGATTTCACAAACTGGTAAATTTGCGTACGTATAATGTCGATGCCGCGCTCGTCCGACGCATTCAAATGGATAATCGATTCCCGATTCCTCCGGGTATACTTATCCTGGTACTCGTTGATTAAATTGATAATCGTCGTGGTTTTCCCTGTCCCGGGAGGACCATAGAACAATAAGTTCGGAAAATGCCGTTTTTCCAGAATGTTTCGGAAAAAAGTCCGATTTAGAGGATCGAGTACAATCCCGTCGAAATGGGTCGGCCGGTATTTCTCGATCCACGGCATGTATTTTTTGTCTTCGTTCTCTTCCTCCACTGCATGTTCATGATGTTGGTCTTCTCGATTTATTTCAAACTCATGGTCATTCATTGTATGTGCTATAGTAAATATTCAAATCAGCATAAGTTTAGGTAGTTTTCCGATAATTCTCTCCATATGGTAACTATATATTCTATAAAAAGACAATTTAAAAAATGAACGTGGTTTACCAAATTTTCAAGAAATATTTGTCTGATGAGAAATGGACTTTGATCACATTGGTCGTCCTCAGTTTCGGTCTCAACTACGCTCAGACCAACCTGATTTCACAAATCACCGCATCGCTCATTGACGCCGTCGAACACTCGAAGGCCGCCGCCATGATACAGTCCTTCTACCATTTCATTTATGCCTCTATGGCGTATTTGGGAATGTATTTTTTCGGCGAAATCCTGGAGATGCGCATGTTGACGAAACTGGCCCAGTGGTTGAAACAAGAGTTCATCCGGTTCATTATTTTCACAAACAATGAAAATTTCAATACGAACAACGCCGTGAAATACAGCAGTCCTCTCAATCGCGTATCGTTCATGGCCTATAGTATCATATCGAGTTTCATCAACAGTGTGCTAACCAATGTGGCGTTTGTCCTCGTGATTGCCGGATACTTTTTCTATAAGAGTCCTACACTTGGCGTCGGGTTCTTGTTCGCCAACGTATTCATTATAGGCTACATTTTCATGATATGGAAACCTCTCATGGACTTGAAAACGAAATACGAAATGTCGGCAAATGAAAACGAGACGCATGTGATCGACCTCCTGAACAATTTCGACAAAATCATTTATCGTGGCCAAGCATCCGAAACCATGTCGGACTACGAACAACGGTCACAGAAATGCATTGGGGTAGCACGCGAGTTCTACGAGTCGATGCATTTCCATGTTGCGATTTTGTATTTCATCGTTTATAGTGTGATTTTGCTCATTTTGTATTATTTCATTCATTTGGTCATAGACAAAACGCTCGATACGAAAACATTCATTGCATTCATGACGATTTTGTTAATCTATCGGGACAAACTAACGTCGATTGTACAACTCATACCGAACTATATGGAATTCAAAGGTCGTCTCGACTACGCCATTCGTAACATGGAGGATTTAGTGGGCGATTATGCGACCATAGGAAAAACGATTTATGAACCGACCGAACTAAAATTCGACAAAATCGAATTCCGCGGCGTCTATTTCCGGTACAAACCGAAAGACCCGTACATGTTCGAGAACCTGAACATCACGATCGAACCCAATCACAATGTGGTCGGTATTACCGGTCTTTCCGGACGCGGCAAATCGACGTTGATGAAACTGCTCTTGAAAATGCACAAATGCGAGAAAGGTACCATTTTAATCGACGGCAAGGATATCCAAGACATCGACCCCACCTATATTCGAAAGCGTGTGGTCTATGTGAACCAGACCTCCAAACTGTTCGATAAGAAAATCGTGGATAACATGATGTACGGATGCAAAGACACGGACACTTGCAAGAGATACCTGGATATTGTCTTGTCGCGACCGAAAATCGCGGGGCTTTATCAAAACGTGGATTTGAAACAGAAAAATGCCGGAATGTTAGGTGAAAACTTGTCGGGAGGACAGCGCCAGATCGCCAATATCATCAGTGGGTTAGTGAATCCATCGGATATTTTGATTTTGGACGAACCGACAAACGCCCTCGACGCAGAACTCAAGAAAGAATTGCTTGGACTCATTGACGAGTTCCGGCAATACAAAAAATGCATTGTGGTTATTACTCATGACCGCGATGTATATCCGCTAATGGATGAGAAAATCAATATATAATGTCGAGTCGCATACGATGGTCTCATATGACCATAAATTAACCCTAACAGGACCAACTTCAAACCATATTCCCACATGTTTGGTCGCGATAGGGTTAATGAAATACATATTGCATCATATGATATAGGAAACATATTATGCAAAAACAATTTAGATAATCGATTTAAACGAAAATACGTGATTTTAAATAAACCCTCTAACCAATTAAAAAAATGCCTGCTGCGAAAAAAACCAGAACAAAACTGATTGTTCCATCCGAGGAACCACCTATCTCGCCCTCACAACTTCAAGTTCCCGTACCGTCACCAGACCCACCGAAAACACGCACAAGCACAAAAAAGAAGACACAGGCGGTAGTAGATGCGACGGTTCCAACCAACCAATCTGAGGTTGTATCCAAGCCAATCCCGAAAACGAGCAAAATCGTGACGAAACAAACACTGGTGGACGCGATTCAACAATCCCTGCCCAATATCATTCTCCATTTGAAATGTTCCATGTCGGATTTAAACGATTACAACAATAAACTGCGCACGTATTTGAGTAAACCTCTCGAGTACAACCCCGATATTCCTCCGGAAATAGAAAGTTACGAAAACACTCATATAGAATATACACAAGTAACGGAAGAACAGACGTTGTCCCGGCATGCGTTCCCCGTCATTTCGTCCTCCATGTTTCCAGAAAAATCCGAATCGAATGAAATCTCGAGTTTGGTCAAATGTGCCTGTTGCGCAGACACGGCGGTGGACCAAGTGGACGCCACATCCAACAAAGAAATCAACCAAAAGCTGAAACAGATGAAAATTATGCTCTATAAGAATTCCTTGCAAGAGGAGAAAAAGTCGGCCTGTTTCTGGTGCACATGCGACTACGACAACGCGGCATGCCGTATACCCAAGTACGAGATCGATGATACAATTTACGGCTACGGATCGTTTTGTCGTCCAGAATGTGGCGTGGCGTTCTTGTTTCGCGAACCTCTCGACGACTCGACCAAATTCGAGAGGTACCAACTCATGAACAAAATATACGGCCCTGTGTACAAATACAAGAAAAACATCAAACCGGCACCGGACCCGTATTATTTGCTGGACAAGTTTTACGGAAACATGAGTATCCAAGAGTACCGCAAATTGTTGAAAACCGACCACTTGTTGCTCATCATCGACAAACCACTGACGCGTGTCTTACCGGAGATGCACGAAGACACGGACGAAACCATTTTGAATATTTACGGCATTACCAAAACGGCCGCGTCCTCCACCACCGCATCGGGGGTCTATAAAGTAAAACGCCAGAGCGAGAAACAAACGGGACCGAGCAAAACGAGTATTATCCGCGACACGTTCGGGTTATAGGAATATTCCTATAGGAATAAAATATTTATGGAGAATCATATAAAGATATAAAATGATTAAAAAACAATCACAAGTTCCCGTTTATAAAAGTCATCGAACATTCATTATTCAAACATGTCGAATGAAAACAAAGTCTGGCTCAAGAAGTTGGTGAAGAGTAGCGAACCCTACTTGAAACTGAAGTCGAAGTTACAGAAAGAGCGGGACATGAACAAGATGCTGATGGAGCATTTAATGAGTATGCGATGTGTTGAAAAAGATGTCGAGCGTATTTTGAAAAAGATAACTGGATTCAATTCAAATAATTATAGCTCGAATTATACTGATGTGTATATAAAAAAAGAACCGATCCAAGAGACCATTTTAGTCGAAGACTGTGAGTCCGAATCGGAACTTGACGGTGGATTCGCCAAAATCCATATATCCGATGAACCAAGTAATATCCAAACACAAGTAACCCAACCCGAAGAAGTCTTAGAAATCGACTGCGTCTTAAAGGACGACTGTGTCCTAGAGGAGGAAGTCTTAGAAGTCGACTGCGTCTTAGAAGAAGAAGAAGTCTTAGAGGAGGAAGTCTTAGAAGTCGACTGCGTCTTAGAAGAAGAAGAAGTCGAAATCGAGGAAGTCTTAGAAGTCGACTGCGTCTTAGAAGAAGACGAAGAACAAAATGTGTTCGAGGTCGAGTACAGAGGTAAGCGTTACTATACAACAGACGAAACCAACGGAGCAGTATACGCCGTCCAAGACGACGACGATATTGGTGACCAAATCGGAAACTTCGTCAATGGAAAATTGGTACTACTGTAATATAGGAATATTGATTTATGACCGGATTCATGTCTAGTCGTACAAGCAAAACCAAACATGACCAGACGTGAAAATGTATTTTTTATAAAAAACACATTTTCACCTATATCTCTTTCTAGACGTGCGCGTGTTTATATTCCGTGGATTGTTTCCACGTTTTGTTCCACGGCGTTTCATTCCTCCTTTCTTCGTATCTGTAACTGCATCACTGGATCCACTCTTTTTTTCAGTTTTGTCCGATTCCGTCTCTACATACGGCGCACTTAGTCTCAAATCGCGGAACGTATTCATCGGTTCCTCCGTATTAAAAAACAGCAAATATTTCAATAAATTCGTCAAGGAATCGTCGCGCTGGACACATTTCGCCGACTTCTTCTTTTTCGTATTCTGATCGTCGAGTAAATTCAAATACACGCATATTTCGCGCGTCCCAGCGCCCGTCTTGTCGGAGGCTTTCAACAACAAATCGACCCCCGTGTACAAACAATTTTTAATTTCATAAATGTCCACATTCAGAGGTTCTCCTATAATATATTTCTTATAAATACGCGAAAACGCCTCCTGTTTCTGTTTTTCCTGTTTCTTTTCGTTGGGCGTCATACTCGACGACATATTCCACGCACCCGTTTTCGTTTTTTCAATCACGCTATACAAAAATGGATTCGATGTTTTGCGTTCCGTATACACAGCAGTAA
>Ga0114963_10002812_pt1 | contig 11845 bp, 9 predicted proteins | sample C_131016_EF_Meta_FD_87019 | JGI IMG/M metagenome (GOLD analysis project Ga0114963, IMG submission 87019) | Freshwater microbial communities from Lake Croche, Canada to study carbon cycling - C_131016_EF_MetaG | ecosystem: Environmental > Aquatic > Freshwater > Lake | place: Lake Croche, Canada...
CATGTCTTATAAAAGTGATTTAAGCCGTTCGGTGTAGATGTAAAAAGAATTTTTGTTGTCTCACCAGATGAAATAGTTGGAAAGACTGAAGCAAAGAATTCATCCCAATTTTCAACGAATGCAGCCTCATCTATGTATAGTAATGAGATTGATTTACCACGAATAGCTGAAGAGCTTGTAGCAGCCGCAATAACCTTACAGCCGTTCTCTAGCTCGATAGAACCCTTATTCCATTCCACCACTCCACTTTGTAACCAATCAGGAAGACTTTCATATGATAGCTTGATACGGTCAAGGATTTCACGTGCAGCGTCACCCTTGTTTGCTAGAAGGGCAACTGTCTTATGTTCATTGAATAGAATGTAATGGAGAATGATTGCAGCCGCTGTGGTAGTCTTACCAGCCTGTCGAGATGTAACAACCGTAACACGACGATTGTTCATCAGTTTTACCATGATTTCTTTCTGGTAATCGTATAATACAATAGGTATCAATCCCCTATCAACATGAACAATATGAATATATTTTTCAGCAAAATAAATTGGATCATCTTTACATTTTATAAACTCCTGAAGCATCTCAGCAGTCCATTGAATTTGTCTTCTGGCCTTCTTGAGATTTATATTTCCATTATATCCGGTACTTCTTTCAGCCATTTATTCTTTTCCAGTTAAATTTTGGATTTTTAATACGATTGTATATGGTTGGCTCACTAATTCCAAAGGCTTCCATTACAGATTTATTTCCTTTATATACAATTTAAAAATTATTCGGTATTATTGCCATCTTTTTTCTTCATGTTCTCAAGCATTTGCTGAAGTTCAGCAGTGCTTCCAACAAACAAATTATTGTTGATCGTCTGTCCATTTTCAGTTTCTGGTTTCTTAGTAACCAGTTTTGCTTTTTTTGCTTGTAAATCGACAAGTCCCATGCTAATATCAGCATATGTTTTGATCATTGCATTAAGGACTTCATATGCTTTAGGATGTTGTGATTGTTGAGCAATTGAAAGCATATCTTGCACTGCTGTCTGACTAAGTTCTATAGCATCAGATAGATTATCACGAACTTTATTAACATCTTCTTCTACCTGCTCACTATCTGTCTGAATAACAGTAGGTACAAGTTCTTTTTTATCATAAAATTGTGCCATTGGATTCAATCCCAAGGCATTATCTAAGTATTTTGACATTAGTAATTCTCGTATAGATTTAAAATAAATCCAAAATCAGTGTTTGATTGAATTGTCTTATAATTTTTAAGATTACGCACTGGTTTTTTTGAAATTTCACTTATAGTACCAGTAGCACCTGACTTTTCACCTGTAAGCATATAACCTAATGGAATAGAGCCATTGACTACATTTGTGTCAATGTAAGTTGAATTGCTCTGTCTCACATATATAAAGTTTTCGCTATCAATATATGCCTTTTCTGTTTGAATAAATTCTCCAACAACATTAGTTAAGCCATAGTTAAAAATAGAGGCATTTGAATATGCTGGCTGACCATTAGCATATTGAGCAGGAAATATTTCAATTCTTACGTTTGACGGGGAATTATTTGGCGTTGCATATTCCATTAAAACATTGCCTGGTGGAATTCTAAGATTTAGATCAATTTCTTTAATAATTCCAGTATTGGCAGAAATTGATGGACCAAAGAAATAACCCTTAAGAGTAAAGTTCAATGTCCAAATGATAGCCCTACGATTTAAAAAATCGCCCTCATAAGTGTCTTCACAAACAACATTATCAAGAGTAATAGGAACATCATGCTTGATGCCCATCTCTGGAACGAGATTGAGTGTTGCAGACCACATAGGATTAAAGTATGGAAGAATTTGTTCAATAATATATGTGCCATCTTCAGCATTTTTTACCATGATCGATAGAGTTATATCGATATTATATGGAACTGGCATATACTGATAGATAACGCCTGTCGGATCGTTAGGATTTGGCGCACTAATCTTATTTGTAATTGGAAGTTTTCTAGAAGAATCGTAGTAAACCCCAGTAATTTCAAATGACATACGTGGAAGTTGTATAGCAATAGGACGTTGTAGATCAGGATTGCCATCCAAACGTGCAAGGAATTTTTCACGAGGTCCATAATTTAATGGAACCTTCATATTTTGAATAAGATTGCCACTGCTATCATATCTCTTAACCCAAATATTATTAAATAGAGTACCGAAATATATGATATATTTTCTTAAAGTTCCATGCCCAAAAGTGTTGCCAAACATTAGATTTGTCCCCCACTAAAAGGATCAATATTAGACAAATCTAAAATACCAGAACCTTCTTGTTGAAATTCTTGATTAGTTGCAAAAATATCAAGCATAGCAGCTTCATATTGATTTTCATTAGTAATGTTAGAAACTGAATATTTTTCTTCGATTGCATCAATTTCTGCATTGCCTGTTTCAAAACGCTCGTTCGAGTATTCCCATACATCACAAGCAATATCCCAAATTTGTAGATCACCCATTTGATAGAAAATAGCAGTCTGATTGACATACTTGATGACAAACATTCTTTTCATCATTGTAGAGTATATTAGATCACCTTCACGTGGTCTTTGAATATCAGGTCTTTGTGCTGCAATCTCATTACCAAATGATCTACGTGCAATACTAAAAGTTGCGCTATCACGTACTTCAAGATTAAACTTAGAAAGGAATGTTCCATCGCCTTCATAGCTATCAAATGACTTGATATACATGTCAAACTCAAATATTTCATTATATGTTGATAGTTTATCTTCTCCGTAAATATCATCCTTAGTAACAAGGGTGCGTGGAAGATAATAAACAGTATGTCCATAAATGGAGATAGATTCGACAATCAAAGACTCAATGAGGTCTTGTTCGCCATAATTGTTGAAGTTATCGAAATAAACGCTTGGCATTATCTTGGCTCTCTATACATTGTTTCTCTTGTGGAAAAGTCTTTATTTCTACCCTTATTTTCTACAAAATCATGTTTCTTATAGAATTTAACAAGCCTAGATTTGTTTCCACCAAAATTGGATGATGGTGTAAGAACGACTCTCAACCTATGTTTGTCTGCATGGTCAGCGATTGCCTTCATCGCTCTCATTCCAATTCCTTCATTTCTGTTTTCTTTAGGAACGACAATTTTTGACACAGTTAATGTTTTATTGTTTTGCGATAAGCTATGATTCACACCAATATCATCCAGTGTGTCTTGAAGTGACTTTAGATTTTCTGTAATGAATTGATTTAATGTTTTCATCGTATATATTCTAGCCCACCATGTCCGACACAGGCAAACTGTAACTACTAATCATCTCTGCTTCCATTTTTTCAATTTCTACCTGTGCATCACCTAAAATCTTTTCCCCATTAAACTGTACTCCGCCTGGCAATTGCATTCCAGAAAACTTGGTAAGATTTGAACCCCATTGATATTTTATCTTGGCTGTACAATAATTTTGCAACCAACGATCAGACCAAACTTGGCTATATTCTTCAGGATCAACAATTTCATAGGCTTCAACAAGAAGATACTCACCAATATTAACTTTTTGCCAATCCATATCAACATATAGACGATCTTTGTGTCTATTATATCTAATTGGCTGTTGACCAACAAGTAACTCTGAAATGAGTGAAAGATGTTCCATAACCATATAATATGGAACCATAGAAACACTTGTTAGTGAGTAAAGATCGTTTAGAGCAATTTGATAGCGAATATTAAATAAATCGTCTGAGCGAACAATAGGATCAGCAATAGGAAATACTCTTACTGCACCAATAATATTTTGTGGTAGTGTAATGTATTTGTCTGTTACATTATTTGCATTGATCTGATGCTTGTAATAAAGCTTTTCAGTACCATCAAAATGGTAATCCCAATAATATCGAAGTGATTCATCAATACGATCATCAACTTGATCATCATCCACGTTAACTTCAATTACTGGCTTACCAAGCTTACGTAAGCAATATTCCTTGAAAGAAGGTCTATCAATTGGAACTGCCATTTTTATTTCCTTGTTTAATTTTTTAGTTAAAAAGATTTTTTAAAATATACATTAATTTAGACATTATAGCTGTGTATCAGAGCCATAAAAATTAAGAACACTAATTTGCCCACTTGTTGGCACAGCACCATATGTACCACTTGTAAAAGCAGGAACATAAGTGCCACCAGCATAATATTCACTGATATTAATCGGATTAGACCCACCAAATACTCGTTGAATATCAAAAAGAGAAATTGATCCATTAGCTGTATATGTTGGAAATGTATAAGGTACATATTGAATAATAATCGCACCAGCAGCACCATTACCACCGAAACCACCAGCGCCAGACCCATTTCCGCCGCCGCCACCGCCGCCACCGCCAATAAAACCACCAGAACCGCCATTGCCTCCAGTATCAGAAAGTCCACCAGCACCACCGCCACCAGAGCCATATGTTCCACCAGCACTAGCAGTAAATTCTATCCCAGCACCACCATTACCGCCGCCACCGGTGCTATTTAATGTTCCGCCATAACCACCAGAACTTGAGCCTTGTGGCAGACCATCAAAACCAAGACCGCCAAGCCCCTGTGACGTATTAGCAGATGTTGCAACTCCATTCACTCCGCCGCCTTGCCCATTAAGATAACCTGATGCATTTATTGTAGCAGCTAGCCCAGCACCGCCATCACTCAGAATAGAAGCAGCAGACCCGCCACCGCCACCAGAAAAAATAGTACTTGCTAAGCCGATACCACCAACGCCGCCACTTTTTCTTACAGTGCCTACACAAGAGGCCGCAGACCCGCCACTTCCGCCAATACCAGTTGAATCGCCGCCGCCACCGCCTTTTGCAACAACACCGTTACTAGATGATGATGGGGCAGCATTTTCAACCTTATTAAACCAAGTATCACCACCAGTAACTCCACTAGTTTCAGTTGTAGAGGCACCGCCTCCACCAGCACCAATTGAATAATAAACTGTACTTCCAGAAATTAAGTTTGTATTACTTGTTGCAGATAATGCGCCACCGCCGCCACCAGCACCACCATAAGTAGCACGACGAGCACCGCCACCACCGCCACCAATCGCTATGATAGTAGCACCATATTCTTCCCATAATCTTGGAACAGTCCAAGATGTTCCAGAAGTAAGTACAACAGTTTTTACTTTTGGCTTTATTGTATATAGAATAATAATCGCACCAGCAGCACCATTACCACCATTGCCTGGTGTCGTTAAAGTAGAACTATCAGCGCCACCGCCGCCGCCACCACCAAAAGATGAAGCTGAACCTCCAGAGCCGCAAATAAATGACCCGCTACCTGACATGCCGCCTCCTCCGCCGCCGCCTCCATAACCAACTATGCCACTAATAGTATTAAAAACTGTAACATCGCCACTACCAGCGCCACCATTACCACCATTGCCTCCGCTGTTACTTGCACCTCCGCCGCCGCCACCGCCACCTAATGTTCCAGCAGCACCATTTCCAGCATTTCCATTACCATTAGTGCCCCCAGTAGCAGCAATATTATCCGAATTTATTCCTCCAGGGCCACCAGTTTTTCCTCCTCCACTGTATCCACCATCGAAACCAGCGCCACCAAGGCCACCGCCGCCGCCGCCGCCGAACAGACCCCTGCCTCCATTATAGCCATTTCCATTTACATGGGCAGAAGAACCACCGCCGCCACCGCCACCATATCCACCAGTACCTCCACCATATCCACCAGTATATGTAATAGTCCCGATATTAGGTAAACCTAAAACAGTTCCGCCACCAGCACCCCCTCCTTCTGGAAAAGCGCTGGATATGCGTTTTGTACCACCGCCACCACCTTTTGCAAGAACACCTGCACCGTTTGATAACGGTGGTATGTTAGTTGAAGTTTTTGAAGATTGATTCCAATTTACCCATGTTTCTCCACCCGCACCACCATTTGTATTATTAGTGATAGCTCCTAAACCACCTGCACCAATAGCATAGTAAACAAGTGCCCCTGGTGTCATATAAAATGATGAAGCAGATAGACCGCCGCCGCCACCACCGCCCATGCCATAGCTACTAGAACCAGAAATCCCTTTACCTCCGCCAGCACCACCACCAATACAATAGAAAGTCATTGCTACTAATGGATCATAGTCAGAAGGAACTTGCCACTGTGATCCACTGCGAAGATAGATGTATTTTTGTGCCATTACTTATTATCTTTACTTTTTTGTTTAATATGATTGAATTTTGCTTCAATAAATTTTAATATCATACTATACTTTTATTCTTGTATATTATCATCAATAATTGGATCATTCACAGGAGATGGCTGTGGATTAGGATTTGGATTATAGAACTCAGTGCCATTCCAAACCCAACCAATATCACAGAATCTACCATCAGAAACATCGATTAATTGACATCCAATTTGAGCAGGTTCGTTTGGTGTAGCAACAATAATATTGACTACTACATTATCTTCAAGTCTAACTACGGCTGAACGATCATAAACAATGCTACCAAATTCATATGTCATGTTTTTCTCCAAATATAATTAGTTACGATTTATTTATTAAATTTTCTTGATAAAGTTTTTTTAACTCATCAATTTGTGTTTGTTGTTCTTTAATTGCTTCAATAAGAAGAGGTATAATCTTTTCATAATGAACAGTTTTATAGTTTTTACCTGAGAGACTATATTCATGTCCATCATCATTTTTACCAATATCAAATGGTGCAGGAACAACAATTTCTGGAAGAACCTGTTCAACTTCTTGAGCAATAACACCAACTTGTTTCTTATTGTCTGTGTATCCATAAGATGCTGCAACTTCATTTGCACGATAGTATACACCAGAAAGTTGATTGACTTTATCGATTGGATTTAATATTGTGCCTTCAACATCTTTTAAGCGACCATCTGAATAATTTGCAGTAACAGTACTAGTTGCACGTATTTCACCAGTAACTCCTGATGCAGAAGTACCAACACCTAAAGAATCCATGACACCACTTCCTCTAGAAGTAATAGAACTAGCAGTAATTCCGCCGCCATTTACAAAAATACCTAGAGTATTTCCTACTGTACTGAATGATGTATTTCCAAGAAATAGATATCCATCGATAGATGTATTTCCATATACTCTTGTTCCGCCAAGTAATTTTGCCATTTATGATATTCCTGTAACTTCGTCTAGTGTTCCTGCAATCATTAATGTTCCATTGCTGTATAAACTTCTTGCTAATCCATTATTTATAGGATTTAATGTTACTTCATCAAAGTTTTTTGTAAAAGCAATGCCATCTTTAGTTATTCTATATGCTGTTGAATCAGTTAAATTTATTTCATCCAATCCTCTTCCTATAGAAAGATTTCCATTTGCAAAAAGTCTTGATGCTATTGGTGGATAAGAGAAATAAATGTTAGTATTATTTCCATAGTCAGCGTTACCATCATTTGTATATGCAAACCAAGTTGAAGGAGGGCTTGCATTTAGGTATGATATTCCAGCGTTATAAAGATTAATTTTTGGATTTGAACCAACATATACTATATCTTGTTTTACGCCAGCAACTCCTGTGGTAAAAACAACTCCAACTGGTTCAAATTGACTACTATCAGTAATAATATTTTTTACTTTATTTGCAAGGGCACCTGTTCCTATAAATTTTACAGAACCTCCAGTATTCTGTACGCTTCCTATAGTAGCACCAAAACCTCGAATAATTAACTCCCCGCCAAAAAAAGATTCTATGCTTATATTAGAATAATCTGAGGGAGTTACGCCATATGTATAGTTTGGATCATTACTATCATCAAAAAAAGTATAACTGCCTCCAGCAAAGTTAGAGTCTTTTGTTATAGTGCCTGAACCTAATATATTTAAAGAAGCGCGAGTATAAGTTCCATCAGCACCATCATAAAACCCCGCAACAGTCCATCCTCCTCCATTGAGTTCAATTCTTCCTCCATTAAAATTTATAGTTGCGATAGAATTATAACCGTTAAATGTAAAAGAAGGAGTATTAAAAGTATACCCATTTAAATTCAAATTCATGTTTGAAGCAAATGCAGTCGCACTAGTACTTTTTAAATAGCCTGATAAAATATAATTTCCAGAAGAACTATTAAAACTGAATGGCGCTTGACCTGACAATAGTTTTGGTGGAATACCACCATTGCTGTATAAAGCTATAGCCCCAGCAGGAACGCTATGACCGCCAATTCTTACATTTCCTCTTGCCCAAAGGACACCTCCTTGCACGGTGCCATAATTTAATGATCCAGTAAAATTAAGTGTATTAAAATCGCCAACAACACCATTTGTTATAGTTACAGTTCCTGCTCCATATAAAGTTAATGGAACACCAATACTGCTAATACTACCAGCTATATTCACAGTACGGTTAGATGTTGTAGCCGCATTAGATAATATGACTTGTCCATTACTTGTGTTTGAAGCTGCACCAGTCCATGCAGATGCAGTTAATACAGTACCAGATGCAGCAGACAATGAAATTGTACCATTAGCTCCAAAGTTTATATTTCCACCTGTCCAAGTAGATGTGGCAGCAGTAATATTATAACCATTGCACAGCAATGTACCTGCTGTTAAAGTTAAAACACCTGTAGTAGCTACATTTCCACTTAACGTAAGGTTAAATCCAGCACGATTTAGAATCATATTATTTGGAATTGTTGTGCTACCTTTTAAAAAGAGAGTACCATCGACTGATCCCGCAAAGGTTATAGCGCCTGTATTAGTCCATGTTATACCTGGACCAATATTAACCGTACCGTTACTTGCACCAAAAGTCCATGCGCTTGATCCAGCCATTGTAAGAGTACCAGCAGAAGGATTGGACGCCGTTAGTGCGGCTATTGTTGCAGTGGCAGTTCTTGTTACTGTATATGAAACACCAGACGGACTAGAGTTACCATCAAAAATAGCAGTATCAGAAAGGCCTGGTGCTGATGCGCCTCCAGAACCACCAGATGCTGTTGACCAATTGGTTGTAGTTGTATTCCACGTTCCTGTGCCGCCTCTCCAATATCTATCTGCCAATTTTCACTCCTTAACCAAATACAGTATCTAAACTATTTGTTACTGCATTATAATATTCATATACTACACTTATATTAGTTGAGTTTGAAAAACCAACACGACCACCAACATAAATGTTATTTGAAACACCAACACCACCACTAACTGTAATTGTTCCAGTTGCTGCATTACCAGATGGTCTTGTGTTTGTGAATGAATGTGTATTAGTCCATGTGTAAGATGAATCAACATTAACACCAGCACCGCCAGTACTTTGTGCCCAATATACAGATGAACCATTAGAAGTTAGAACATTACCAACAGAACCAAATGAACCATTTGCAACCAAACCATTCTTAATAACAATAGAACCATCAATTTGTAATGCTTGAGTTGGTGAAGTATTATTTATACCAACAAAATTGGTTGTTGCATCAACAAATAAAGTTCCACTGTGAATATTAACATTACCAGAAGCTGTCAGTGTAGTAAATGCACCAGTATTAGGAACTAAAGAACCAATGGCACCAGCAGTTTCCCATGTTCTGTCTTGTAGATATGCTGCTGTGTTTGCATAAATTGCACTATTGGCTGATGAAGACCAATAAGGTGCTCCTGTACTTCCATTTGAAGTAAGAATGTAACTGCCAAGACCAAATGAATTATTTGCATTTAATGGAATATTTAAAGTTACTTGCGATGTATTTGCAATAAAAGAAGAGCCAACAGATAACGCAGCACTATTAACAGATGTGGCAACTGATAGTGTACTGCCAAAAGTAACAACACCAGATACGTTAGCAGTACCAGTAATAGCAAGAGTAGCGTCTGGTGCAGTATTAGCAATACCTAATGCACCAGCAAGATAGTTACGAGCACTGCCACTCATATACAGATTATAAGTATTAGAAAAGGCTGATATATTCTGTTGGCCTTGGAATGCGTATATGTTAGTAATGGACTGATTAGTACCATTTGCTACTGATGCTGCTCTGAAACCTACATGCGTGGCTATATTTGTATTTGATGTTGAAAATGATGGCGATGATGCTAGATAAGCCGCTGATTGTGCGATTGTTGTATTACTGGTCGCATTAGCAAGAAAAATCTGCTGAGTACTAACACCAAAAAAGTTAGAGGGCGTATTTGCGCCATTTAAATTAGGATTATTCAGGATACCAGCATAAGTGGTTATCGTCGCATTAGCAAATATGCCCGATGTATTAATCTGAATGCCATAAGCACTTGAGATTCTATTAGTATTACCTGTCAATGTAGTAGTAACTAGCAATGCGGCAGGGGAAGCACTTGTATTAGTCTGATTAGCACCGGCAACATATGCCATAGATGTTGCGATAGATTGCGTAGCAGGAGCAACAGTTAAATAACCATTGGTTAAATTTGTAGTACCAATACCAGTAGCACCATTGAAATAGTTAGGAGCAGAACCTCCCATATAAGCATTCCAACGACCTGTACTTACCGTAGCAGTGCCCGTATCTGTAACAGAAGCAATATCCGCTAAATTTAATACGTATGTGAAATTATTTGCTGAAGGACAAGAACTAATTACATATGAGCCATTAAGTGATGTTGTTGTAGTCGCGGCTATTGTAACAGTCTGCCCAGGCCAAAATGGATGTGCTGCTGCTGTTGAAATAGTAGCAACATTATTTGTTAAAGATACGTTAGAAATTGTAGCAACAGAAGAACTTGGTATAGAACCATTGAACCCATAATTGTTTACTCCGGCCAATAATGCTGCATCAGCAAAAAAACCAGTTAAAGCAGTTATAGTGGCATTTGCAATTGCTGGCTTAGTGTGTATAGTGCCAAAATGATAATAATTACCTAAAGTGAAAAAAGAACTATTATTAGCAATACTAAAAGTACTATTATATGCTCTTGCTTGTGTTGTTACATCACTCTGTACAGGTCCACTATGGGAAATGCCATAAGAAGATGTAGCGCCAGTTACACTTTTATTTACAGAAAGACTTATTGAGTTTGAAACAGGAAGTCCGCCCCCCACTTGCGTCGAACCAGCAAAATAATTACTAGCATTGCCAACCGCATAAAAATTATACTTACCTGTCCCTGATATAATTTGACTTCTAAAACCAATTACGTTTGTAGTAGCTGTAGTATTCTCTGCTGTATAATGGTAGATATTATCAATAGAGGTAGCACTTTTCCACGATGAATTCGCTGCGGTAAATATACTAAGATTAGTGATACTTCCAGTATAACTTGATTCTGAATCTACTCTAGCATAAACAGGGAAGATATTTGTTATATTATTTGCCGATGATACGATAGTTGGCAGAAATAACAAACCATACAACGCATTAAGATTTGCAGCCGCTTGAGGTGACACTTGTCCTTGCACTGAAACCATATTCTGTTGGACAGTTTGACTAGAATAGATAGGTGCATTAAATTCAGCATAACCATTTTGACTATTAGAGAAGCCCGATGCCTGAATACGATCAGTAAATGAAATTAATCCTGTTACTACAGTATTTCCTGCCGATAATGTTCCAGTTGTAGTAACACCAGTAGAGTTAGCGACAAAAGCAGAACCTATTGTATAAGAAGCAGCATTTACTGATGTAAAGCTTGCACTATTTGCAACAGATGTACCGAGTGCAGCAGGTGACGACCAATTATAACCGTTTAGATAAGAAGAATTATTTGAATTTATTGCAGCATTTGCATAGTTAGCAACATTTGCAGTATATGAAAAATTTGAATTGACTGCAAAAACAGCAGAATTTACTGATAAATTTTTCTCTTCTTTA
>Ga0114963_10002813_pt1 | contig 11845 bp, 7 predicted proteins | sample C_131016_EF_Meta_FD_87019 | JGI IMG/M metagenome (GOLD analysis project Ga0114963, IMG submission 87019) | Freshwater microbial communities from Lake Croche, Canada to study carbon cycling - C_131016_EF_MetaG | ecosystem: Environmental > Aquatic > Freshwater > Lake | place: Lake Croche, Canada...
GGTGGATTACCAACTAGTTCTTCAGAAAAAAAAATACATGAAGATTTTAAAATACCATTAATTAATAACATAAAAATAAATGAAGGGGAAAGATCTAATATTAGATGGAATGATTTTTATGGTAATTTAATATCAACAGATAATCGGTCAAGAGGATCAGATGGTATATTATTTATTGGACAAGATTTATTAGATATAGTACAAGCAAAACCATATGAAATTAAACTAATTATTCGAGCACATCAAGATGGAGATTTTAATACTAAATTAATATTACCTTTGAAAACATAAAATATTTTTTTTGAGAAATTATTATTATAAATATTTTTGTTATGAAAATTAAATTTATTATTATAAATTTAATTTATTTATAATATTATAAATGTCAAATAATAATCAAAATTTTATTGATTTGAAAGTTAATGGAAGATTATTTCCATTATGGGTACTATATAATTTTAAAAAATATAAATTACCTCCAATTGAAAAGGCAAATGGTAGTGATCCATGTAATTATAAGCAAGATGGTCAAGAATTTGAATTTCGTGCTTATCAAAAATTTTTAGCTTCTTTTTTAGATTATCGTTCTCCATTTAGAGATATCCTTATTTATCATGGTTTAGGTTCTGGAAAAACTGCATCAACTATTAATATATATAATGTTTTATATAATTATACACCTGCATGGAATGTTTTTATATTATTAAAAGCTTCTTTAAGAGGTACCTGGCTAAAAGAATTACAAACTGTTTTATCAAAAGATGATAATTCCGCCAGAATGTCTAATATAAAATTTATTCATTATGATGCTCCGAATGCAGATAAAAATTTTATACAAGCAATGAAAGAAGCAGATAGTTCTAAAAAACCATTATATATAATTGAAGAAGCACATAATTTTATAAGAAATGTTTATAATAATTTAACATCAAAAAAAGGTAAGCGTGCTCAAATTATATATGATTATATTATTCAAGAAAAAAAAGAAAATGATCAAGCCAGAGTTATTTTATTATCAGGTACTCCAGCAGTAAATTCTCCATATGAATTAGCATTAATTTTTAATTTATTAAGACCAGATACTTTTCCAAAAAATGAGAATAAATTTAATGATATATATATAAGTTCTGGAGGTGTTAAATCATTAAATGCATCTACAAAAAATATGTTTCAAAGAAGAACACTCGGTTTAGTTTCATATTATATGGGAGCAACTAAGGATTTTTTTGCAGAAAAAAAAATAATGTATAAAAATTTAGTAATGGATGAATATCATCAAGAAATATATGAAGTTTATGAATCTATAGAAGCAAAATTAGAAGCACAAAAATTAAAAAATAGAACCCAAGATAAAACCTATAAAACTTATACTAGACAAGCATGTAATTTTGTTTTCCCATATATTTCAGAAAAAATAAATGGTGAAAAACGTCCAAGACCAGGACAATTTAGAGTAAATGAATTAGATGGTGCTAGAATTTTAGAAGGCAGATCAGAAAAATTAAAAGAAGCATTATTAAATAAAGAATACGTTAAAGATGTCGAATTATATTTAGCAACAATTAATGATTTTGTAAATCAAACAGAAGAATATTTTGATAGAATAAATGAAAATGATATTAAGAAAAAAAATACAATTCTAGATGATATTGAGATATTTAAAACAACTTATAAATATAAATTTGCAGATTTTATGAAAGAATATAAAAATAAATCTGGATTATTTAAAGCATTATATGCATGCTCTTGTAAATTTACATCTGTTTTATTTTATGCTCAAAAAAGTAAAGGTCCAATTTTAATCTTCTCAAATTATGTAAAAATGGAAGGATTACAAATTTTTAAAATTTATCTTAAATATATTGGAGTAAAAGAATTTGGTTCTGAAAATACAGAAGATTTTCAAAGATATTCAGAATTCCATGGTGATATTGATATGAGTATAAGAGTTAAAAATATTGAAGTATTTAATCAACCTGAAAATAAATATGGAAGAAATATTAAATTTATATTATTAGCTCCAGCTGGAGCAGAAGGTATTCAATTATTCAATATTAGACAAATTCATGTTATGGATCCATATTGGAATGAAGTTCGTATTGAACAATTAATTGGCCGCGGTATTCGTCAATGTGGTCACAAAAATTTACCTATGGATGAACGTAAAGTTGATGTTTATAGATATAAGGCTGTTAGAGCAAATGAAAAAAAAACAACTGATGAAGAAGTTGAAGAATTAGCTAAAGAAAAACAAACTTTAATTGATTCATTTTTAAAATCAATTAAAGAAATAGCAGTTGATTGTGAATTATTTAAGACTCATAATATGGTTGATGAAAGTTATAATTGTTTTCAATTTAATGAAAAATCTTTATTTGATGAATATGTTGGACCAGCGTATAGAGAAGATGTAGAAGATGATATTAAATTTAATAATGGTTTATATTCATCAAATTCTGAAATAAAAAGAATTAAAGTCATTAAAATAGAAGGTGTTGAGCGAATAGATGAAAATAATTTTGAAAATAAAAAATTTTATTGGTATTATCCAGATTCACATGTAGTTTATGATTATGAATTAGATTTTCCTATAGGAAAAATTAAACTTATTGATGGAAATCCTGAAAAATTAGATGATTCAACTTATATTGTAAGTCAAATAATAAATATTCCAAAATTAAAAAATGTTATTTAAATAAATTATTTTTTTTATTATTTTTGAAATTTATAAGCAAATCTTTAGTAAAAGATTTTCTTGAAAATTTCATTATTTTTTTCATTATTTTTGAAATTTATAAGCAAATCTTTAGTAAAAGATTTTCTTATCAATATCAGTTTCATAAACTCCAATTTTAAACATTAATGTTAATTGGAAATCTCTATAATAAGGATGTCTAATATATGATATACTATCATTATATACTGTTGTTGCAGAAGGATTATCAGTTGTAGATAGTGTATCTTTTGTTGAATCAACAATATCTATATGTTGACCACTAATTATTGGATTTGCAAAACTATCACTTAATGTTATTGTTAAATTTTTAATTTCTCCTAATTTTGCATTCTTAAAAATTTTATCAACAAAATGATTATCACCATAAAAGTATTTATCAGTTACATAATCTGGATATAAATAATTATATTGATTTTTTCCAGATGTTGAATTTTGTGTATTATCTGTAATTTCATCTAAATTAATCATTGTATATCTATCTTTTGATAAATCTTTTGTTTTATCTATTTCATATCTAGTTGTTATAGTTTGACTAACTATATCATTATATTTTATTTCATATGCATAAGATGATCTACTATAGACTATATTAAATTTAGCATTAACATTTGTTGGAGATATAGCTGTGTATGCAACAAATTGTACAACATAAACAATAGTTGATGGAGGTGGAGGTGTATATGTATATTCATATATATATTTTTGAAATTGTGTTGATGTATATTCATGGTTATGAATACTGTCTATAATTCGTTTAATAATTTCTTTTTCATCATCACTACCCAATTGAGGGGTTGCTCCCTTATCTTCAGTTTTAATTAATGAATAGTATCTTGGTAATGTTGCAGTTTCTAATCTCAAATATTTAATATTTTCAAATGATCTTAAAATTTTAAGATCAGCAGTTCCACTTGCAGCTTTTTTCTTTCCATCTGTACCAGTTATATATCCTGGATCTCCAGCATTAAATAAAACTCTTAAAGAAAATTGATTTGGATAATATTGTGGATTTCTATCGGCTGAATCTATATTTACTATAAATTCATTTAATACATCTACTTGTGGTTTTTTTTCATTAATATTTTTAAATACAACATCAGATTGTCCAAATTCATCTAATGGTGTATATGGAGCATGAATTATTGTTTTTTCATTTCTTTCATCTTTTGAAGTTACATTATCATTTACAACATCAAATTCTCTATTTAACATATAATCTACAGTTTTGTCTATCATAGCTTTTCTTGGGATTCTATCAACATCCATATCTAATTGATTATATTCATTTGATTTATAATCAGAATTTCTATATACTTGTGTAGGTACTATTGGTACTCTATCACGCTGTTGACCATGAGTAAAAACAGTTCCAGTGGGAAAATTTATTTCACCTTTATTAATTGCTTCTTTTCTTTTATCATATGTAACTTCTTGATCTAAATCATTATATGGAGTAGCTTCATATGTTGATCCTTTATATAAATCTTTAGAATTAATTGGTACACGATCTCTTTCAGAATTATGAGTAAAAACATCCCCAGTATTTTTTCTTTCATAAACTACTTCATTATTTAATTCAATTTTTGGCATTTCTAATGATCGTGCTCTTCTCAAAACTTTTGAAACTGGAGAATCTTCATCTGATTCGGATGAAGGTTTTTGATCGGGATAATAAATTTTACGATTATCTCTATTTTCAGAAGATCTTCTAATTTTGGTTTCATCTTGAAATTTTTCTTTACGATTCTTTTTTACTTTATCTTTTTCATTTAGTAAGACATCAGATGGATAAACATTTCCTCTATTTGGAGCATATTTAAATGAAGTACCATTATTATTTTCAATAACAGCATTTCGTTGATCTTTATAATTATTTATTTCTGAATTAGGATATAATTCTTTGCGATTATCAATTTCATATACTATATCATTATTTTTACTTTTTAATCTTTTATTATCAGGTGTTGGAACTGCGTATCTTCTTTGTTGTTCTTTTAATAAATTATCATCTCTAGTTAATTTTAATGATTTAGGATCATTTACATTTCCTCTATATAATTCCATTGGATCATGATAACCATTTATATTTACATCTGTATTTAATGATCGTTCAAAAATTTTATCATTGCAATTTATATTTTTCATTAATATATTAACATCTTTTTCTATTAAATTTAAATTATTCCTTAAATTTGAATTCATATATTTAAATTATAAAAATAATTTATAATTATAACTAATAAAAAAAATATATAATAATATATGGAGAAACAAAAAGGAAGTTCACTCAATCATAATTTAAGATGTGCTGCCAATTTAGAATATATTGAGGGCTCTTGCTTAAGTACAGATGAATTAAAAGCATTAGCTCTCATATATAATAATGCTATTAAAAATAAAAAAATAACTGGTAATGATATTAAATTAGTTCATAATAAAGAATTTTTATTAAAAGAACTTGATAAAAGATTTAAATCATGTAAAGGAGAACAATTATGTTGGTTAAAACAAGATTTTATTGAAGCAACAAAAGATTTTGATCCAGATGATTTTTTTAGACCAGATGGTACTGATGGTAAAAGAGATTGGTTAAGTGATCTTAATATCCAACAAGCAATGACACAAATGGAAAAAAAATTTGAGGATTATTTATTTTTAGGAGCAGTTCCAATTGATTTTTATGAAATAAATTATAAAAATATAGCTAAAATAAATTTTGATGATTTATTAGTTAATGGTAGTAAACAAAAAAACAAAGAAATGATGGAATATAATTTAAATAAATTTTATTATAATAATATTCTATTAATTCAAGAAATATATAAAATTAATAAAAAAAAATAATTTATAAATTTTGATACATTTTATATGGATGTAAATAAAAAATTAGATAATTTAAATAAAATGATTGTAAATTTAGAAAAAAAATTTAATTCACAAAATTATCCTATTGAATTTATTAATATAATTAATAAACAATATCCAAATTTAGCAGCTGATTTTATAGATCAAATAAATCAAATAAAAAATAAAAAATATCCAATTAAAAAAATTGGAATAGTACCTAATTTAGATGAACACTGGAAAGGAGGATCTCATTGGGTTTCTTTATTTATTAATTTAGAAACTGGTCAAATATATTTTTTTGATTCATATGGATATAGACCTGATAAAAGAATAAGATCGTTTTTAAAAATAATTGCAGAATGGAAATATAAAAAAGATACTGGTAAAACATTAAATTTTGATGCAGATAATTATATGAAAGGATCTTCTAAAGAAAAAAATGAGATTGAAAAAAAATATGATATTAGATATAGTGAAATAAGAAATCAATATAAAAATTCGGAATGTGGTGTATATTCAATGAATTTTATTATTAGATTGTTACATAATGCAAATTTTGATAATATTATTTCAAATGAAGTCCCAGATGATACAATTAATAAATGTAGAGAAATATATTTTAATAATCAAGATATAAATACTGATAAATTTAATTTACATGATGATGGTAATAAAATAACAGTTAAAAGAGGAAAAGGATATATTTGTGAATAAATATATTATAAATTATTTTTATATAATTTATAATATGAGTAGTAATTATGATAAATTATTAAAGAATATATTTAAATATCTTGATAAACATAAAAAAACAATTGATGAAACATTTAAATTAATGATAATCGATTTATTAACTGAAACTAACATTGATTATAATATTTTTAAAAAAATATTAAAAGGAGCATATGTTATTATAATAGATAATGGTTATTTTTATAATAGATGGATTAAATATCATAAAAAAAATTTAAAAGAATGTAATAAAACTGTTGAACCATTATTTATTGGTAGTTCACATTATTCATGTGATAAGCAATATAGATTAGGTAATGGTGTTATTTATGATACTTATGGAAATTTTACCAATACATTTGATTTTTTATTAGGTACAAATTGTTTACAGTCAAAATGTAAAAAATTAGGTAAAAGTAATAATAGTTGTCATACGTGGTTTCAATTAGAAAAATCAAGATTATCTACTCTAATTAGTTATTTAGAACATTTTATTGATTATGTAAATTATTATATAAAAGGAAAAAATATTGGTCCATTTGGGGAATCTGAACATACTGAAACAAATAATCCAATTATTATAAAATTAAAGAAGGCATATCGTTAATCTTATCTTCGGATAATGCAGAAATTAAAGGAGTTGGTAAAGATTTGATTATTGGTGTTGATAATATTAATGTTTCATTCATATTATTTTTATCGTATGGATTTAATAATTCTTTTAATTTTTTATCTTCATTAAATTTAGAAATTATTTTAGATTTACATGAATCACAGTAAATAGTATAATCATTATTATTATTTTTATCATTTGTAATTTTTATTTTCATTTCATCTTTACAATCAATATATCTAATTATATATAATTTATAATATGAATTCCATTCATCTTCATCAATACCTTTTTGACATTCACCACATGTTTCATCAATATTTATTTTATTTAAATACCATTTAAGTCTAATATCAATTATACCTAAATTTTGTTTATTTTTTAGAAAAATATTTTCTGGCGAACTTGGAGGTGTTAATGCTGCTTCTAAATAACTTTTCTTTGTTATATTTTGATTCATATATAATATTACAAATTATAACTTTTATTAACTATATTATATTTTTATTCTTTTTATAAATTCATTTTTTTTGAAATATTTGTTAATAAATCACCATCATCCGTATCTAAATTAGATTCAGACGATTCATTTTTTTTAGTTTGTCTTATGCTATCATTTGATAGAATATTATTATTCATTATAATATTAAATTCTAATAAATATGGATTTTCTGGAATATATATTTTACCATCTAGTTTAACTTCAATTTCAAATTTATTTATATTTTCAAATTGCACTTCTTTAGAAAATTTATGAATTTTTTCTCCAATTAAGAATTCGGCAAATGGTTCACTCGAAATATTTTTTATAAAAATTTGAATTAGTTTTTCTGTTTGTATATTATATTTTTTATCTGCAATATATCTATTTTTATCACCAATTATTTTAATAAATCCAAGTAATGGTAATAAATTATTTTCATATTCTTTATCTAAATATAATTTAATTCTATTATTTTTTTCAGATTTAATCATTATTTTACCTTTAATTATACTAAAATATATTCCAATATGATTTGTTATTTTATTTAATATTTCTATTAATCCTAATATATCATACGTATCTTCTGGTACTGTTATTACTTTTAATTTATTTGAATTTATGTATATTTCATCAATACAATCTTCATATTCTGTTGAAATTGTAAAATTATCTGTATTTTCATTATTATCAATTATAGAAAAATATAATTTATTATTATTGTTATTTATATTTTTGTCATCATATGTAATATTATAATTGGTTAATTCAATACCGATTATATTTTTATAATTATTATCTAAACTATAATTAAATTTTCCTGAGCTTGCCTTAATAACAAAAGATTTTTCATTCATATTTTGGATTTTTCCTAATTTTTTCATTTTTTGTTCTAATTCATTTTCTTTTTGTTTTATTATATTTTCTCTTTCTTGAATAATTTGTTGATGTTTTTCTAATTGTAAAGTCATATTTTGTAATCTTGATAATTCTCCTAAAATTTCTTCTTTTTTATTTTCTAATAAACTTAATTTTACATCAGTATTTTCAGAACCATTATTCATATATTTTATTTGTTGGTTTTGGACATCTTTTAATTTTTCTAATAATAATCCAATAGTTTCCTCATATTCTATTATTTTACTATTTACATTATTATTTTGATTATTTTGATTATTTTGATTAGGTGGTCTTTGATTAGAATTTCTTTGTTGATTTTTTTCAATTTCTAATCTTTTTCGTTGATTTTCTAATTCATTGATTCTTTCATAATCATCATCATCATTATTAAATGATACTTGTTTTTTATTTTGAGTATCTTTATTTTGAAGATTTTTATTTTGAGAATTTTTATTATTATCTTGAGTACTTTTTGAATCTAATGCCGATCTTTCTGCTTCAAATTGTTTTAATTTTTGTGCAAGTGGTATATTTTCATCAATATTAAATTTACTTGGATTAATTCCAGTATTCCATTGATTCATATCCATATTACCTTCAAATTGTATTCCACCACTTCCATCTAATGTATCATAATTATTTTCTAAATCATTTGCTGATCCAAAATTAAAATTATCTTTAGATATATTATTTCCTGGAGTTCCTTTTGCTCTAGGATCTGATTGTTTCAAAAAATCATTTGCTGAGATTGGTTTTTCATTTGATGATTTATTAAATAATTGTTTAGTATTTGTTCTATCATCAGTATTTTTATTTTGTCGAGCATATTTATTTAAATTTGCACCTCCATCACCTTTTAACTCAGGAGGAGTTGATGGTCTTCTATTATTTGTACTAAAATTTCGATCATCTTGTAATTGTTTATATCGGTCATCTATATTTTCTGTAAAATCACTTTTCTTTCCTGCAAATTGATCTTGAGGATCAAATCTGCCTTGAAAATTATTTTGTTGTCTTGGTTGAATATTAAAACTATCATTAAATGATGCAAACTTATCATCTGCATTTGAACTTCTTAAATCTAATACATTTTTGTTTTTTCCACTCATTTGCCGATCTCTATCAAATTTATTATCTTGTTCAAAATTTTCATTATTTGATTTATCATTATTAATATCATTATAAATTATTGAATATGTATTATTTATATATTGTCTTAAAATATCCTTTAAATTATTTGAATTTACTCTTTGTAAATCAATATTTTTATATACTTGATTCATTACATAATTTATTTTTTTTATTAAAATTGTTTTTGTATTATTATTCAAGTCCAAATTTAATTTACTGACTAATTTTTTATATATTAATCCAATTATTTGATTATTAATAAATCTTTCCTTCATAATACATTTATCTAAATATTTTTTTATATTATAACTTATTATATAATATGGAATTTTTTTTAAATCAAGTTACTGACGTAGGTACAAGGATAACTTGGACTGATAAAAAATTTAGAAGGTTTTTATTTGAATTAAAAGATTTAATGGATTTTAAAGGAGAAATTAATAATAATTGGGGAATGTATTCATTATATATACATTCAAATGGTAGAACTATGAAAGATTTTATTGAAAGATTATGTCAATATGGTATTAATATTGATAGTGCTGATAGAAATATATTAGCTTTTCCAAATCCATTTCAATTTAATATTATTTTTAATGGAAATAAATATAGTAATGGTCCAGTTATACAAAAAAAATATAAGGATATTAAATATATTAAATTAGAAACATTAACATTGCCCGATAATTATACAATTAAAAAAGAATTAATACCACTTCCAAATGCAACATATACAACTTTAAAGAATTATTTTGATTCTAATTATAAAATTTTAAATAATAATGATATTTATCCAAATCCAATAGTAAGTGGACAACCTTATTATAGATTAGTTAGCGTATCAGTAAAATGGAGTATTTCATTTACAATAAATAAATTAAAATATACATTTAACGAATCTGGATATACATTAAATGAAAATGATAAATTAACTAAGGATGATTATAATACAATTTATTTATATTTGAAAAAAAATTATTATAATGTTACTCTTGGTAATTTAAATATATCATCATTTACAATTAATATAACTGAAATTAATATATATTGGATAATTAATTATATAATTAATGATGATCCTTCAATAGTATATGAAATTGATATGGATGGATTATATAATAAATATTATATAGATACATCAAAAAAAATGTCAGATGATAGAATGTTTTATGTATACATACCAGAAATAAAATCAAATAATTATACAACTGCTCAACAAAATGTTACATTTTTTGTTCAACCAACCGGTACTAATTCTCAAATAAATAATAATAATATTTTATTAAATAATATATACCCAACATTTTTATTTTATAAGGACTCATTATTAGAAAATGCAACTAAATATACTGTAAAAATTTATAATAAATATGGCGAAATATATAAAACTGATAATTTAGATTATAATGCTAATATTGCTGCATGTGATTGTCAAACTCATATTGATTATTCATGTAAATGTACCTATATAAGAAATCCTTATTATGTTAATTTACAAGTTTCACTACAGTTTAAATTTGGTACATTTGAAGATGATTTATATAAAGAATTATTAAATCCTCATCCAAGACAAGGATAAATGAAAATTAAATTGTATTGATGGTATTTAGAGCTTTGTTTGCTCTGCATGCCAAATTGCAAATGTCTTGGGTTCAGGAGTAGCATTATAAACCCAACCCATACATTTTTCAAGGTTTTCTCGGACAACCTTTAGTGATTGACGATTATATAGTTTCGGAATACCATCCGATCCATCATATATAGGTACCATGATATCCGGCTCATGCCCATCACTTACTGGAACACCGATAATCTTTCCATCTCGGTAAATAACCTTCTGAGGGCCAAGAGGAGAAACCTTACTTGAAAGTGTCTTTGCAACTGATAGTGTCTCAGTATGGCCATCTTCATACATGTAAGTTTGTTGGTTAGCCTTAGCAGTGAAATCTAGTCTACCACGTTCATTACCGCGTTGATGCCAATTACCACCAATACCAAAGAGAATACAAGCACTCCATCCTGCAGACCATAACTTGTCACGAACCTCACGAACATCATATCGTGTTAAACTATCACCATAAATTATTCCTAACCAGAAAGGTAATTCCCAGAAACCCATTGCATTCATTTGACATTGTAGTTCGGGAGGAAGATCTGATGTGTTAGCTCTAATAAGCTCAAACTGAAATGCAATTGAATCACCATGAGATAGTTTTGTGCCAGCTTTTCCAAATACTCCATCTTCCTTGAGAATAATCTTGGAATCCGGTCGAAGAGTTGTCTTCGTAAATTGAATCTTATTACCTTCTTGCCAACACTTAATCATCAGATCACGTTCAGGACCATTTTGAGTGACTCGATTTAAGAATGCAATCGGGTCACTAGTATCAGTTGGACATGCAAA
>Ga0114963_10002816_pt1 | contig 11839 bp, 7 predicted proteins | sample C_131016_EF_Meta_FD_87019 | JGI IMG/M metagenome (GOLD analysis project Ga0114963, IMG submission 87019) | Freshwater microbial communities from Lake Croche, Canada to study carbon cycling - C_131016_EF_MetaG | ecosystem: Environmental > Aquatic > Freshwater > Lake | place: Lake Croche, Canada...
CAAGTAGCGCGCCAGATGGCCGAGGCGTTCCGAAGGGGTTTGGGTGGGCCACCGCTTGGGTAGAAGCTCACTCAATTGGCGCTCCAAATCGGCCGCCAGCGATGGGTTCGCACGCACCGTCGGCAGCTTACGCAAGACGGCCTGATGCTCTAAAAGGATCGTCGCCAGCTCACGGGCGAACGCTTGACCCACGAGGCCGATGCGCTGGCGCGCCTGGGCGATCGCGTCGGTAAAGGCGGTCTCGTCCATCGGCAGTGCGTCCAGCAACACGGTGCGAGCGATGGCACCCACGCGCAGTTCGCTCCGCAATTCGTCGGCGCTGCCAAACAGCGCCCAAGCGGCGGTTAAACGGACGAAATCCGGCACCGATTTTTCAAGCGCTTTGAGTGGCTCGCGCAGTGCCAGACTGGCAAGCCGGGTGACGCCCTGCGCGTGTGCCCGCCGCGCCGTTTCAGGGTCTTCAAAGACCTCGAGCGTCACACCCTCGGCGGTATCGACGAGCCCAGGAAAACCCACGAGCTTTTGCCCCGCCCGTTCAATCTCGAGAATTTCGGGCAACGCACCGAAGGTCCACGATGTTTGTGCGCTCGACGACGAGGCCGAAAACGCGCCCCGCAAGGCGGTTTGTGCTTCGCGTCCATGTTCCGCCCTAAGCTGCGCGAGTGAACGGCCGCTCGCCAAGGTGCGCGCATGGTCATCGACGAGCACGTAGTGCATCTGCAGGTAATCGGGGATGGTTTCGAGGCGAAAGTCTTCGACTCGCGGTCGCAGGCCGATGTGCTCACCGATCCACTGCGCCAGGCTCGTGCTCAAACTGCCCCGGCCCGAATCGTTGTCCGGATCGACCTGCGCCACAAAGGCCTCGGCGCACTCGCTTAAGGGCTGACAGCGATGGCGGATTTTCGGTGGCAGGGACTTCAACAAAGCCAGCACCTTGTCGCGCAATAATCCCGGCACTAACCAATCGGTAAGATCGGCGTCGACCTGCGCCAACATCGCCAGGGGAACCGTCAAGGTAACCCCGTCACGCGCGTTACCGGGCTCAAACAGGTAGGACAGCGCAAAGCGCCCTCCCCGCATGGCCAATTCGCGTGGAAAGCGTGCATCGTCCGTGGCCGCGCCAACGGCGTCGCCGGCTTCTTGGCGCAGCAACACCGCGCGGTTGAGCAGCAAACAATTGGGGTCGGCGCGCACCGCCTGCCGCCACCAGGACTCCAAGCTCGAGCCCGAGACGACCTCTGCCGGAATCCGCGCATCGTAAAACGCGAACAAACGATGCTCGTCGACCAGCAAATCGGGGCGCCGCATACGGTGCTCAAGCTGCTCGAGTTCGCCCACCAGGCGCCGGTTGTGGCGCAGAAAGGGCAAGTTCGAATCCCAGTCGCCAGCAACGAGGCCCTCGCGAATCAACAACTCGCGCGCCAACTTAGGATCGCGTTTGACGTACGACACTTTGCGCCCGGCGTACACCACCAACCCATACAGGGTCGCCCGCTCGTGCGCCATGATTTGAGCCGGGCGCTTTTCCCAATGCGGTTCACCCCATTGTTTTTTTAATAAGTGCCCCGCCAGGCGCTCAATCCACTCGGGTTCGATGCGAGCCAAGGTGCGCGCGTAAAGCCGGGTGGTATCGACCAGTTCAGCCGCCATCAGCCACTTCGAGCCTTTCTTGATCCCGCTCGCGGGATGCGGCCAAAAGCGGACCGCGTGCGTACCCTGGTAGTGCGCCTCGTCGAGCGCCTTGTTACCGACGTTGCCGAGCAATCCCGTCAAAAGCGATTCGTGCAGGGCCGGATAGGTCGCGGGCTGCTGATTGATCGTCCAGCCCAGCTCCTGGACGGCGCCTGCCAACTGCTGATGGACGTCGGTCCACTCCCGCACGCGGCGGGGGTTGAGAAAGCGCGCACGCAGCAGCTCGTCCCGCTTGCGTCTCGCTGTGGGCAGGCCTTGCAGCCAATCCCAGAGCTTCACCCAAGAGAGAAAATCACTGCGCTCGTCGACAAACGCTTTGTGGGCCTCGTCCGCGGCCTGCGCCGCTTCGAGCGGACGTTCTCTGGGGTCTTGGACCGAAAGTGCGCTGGCGACAATCAGCGTCTCCTGGAGCGCCCCATGGTCATTCGCTGCCAATAACATGCGCGCAATCCGGGGGTCGAGCGGCAGCCTAGCGAGTGTCGTCCCAAGCGGCGTCAGTACGCCCGCTTCATCGAGAGCGCCGAGTTCGACCAGGAGCGCCTGACCATCGACGATTGCACGTCGAGGCGGCACGTCCAGAAATGGGAATTCCCCGATCGCCTCCACGCTTTGCACCAAGCCAAGCGCCAGCATGCGCAAAATGACGCCAGCCAAGGACGAGCGCAGGATTTCTGGATCGGTGAATGGCGAGCGGCGCTCAAAATCCTCGGCGTCGTACAGACGCACGCAGACGCCGTCGGCAACCCGACCACAGCGGCCGGCCCGCTGATTCGCGGCCGCTCGCGATACAGGTTCGATTTGTAACTGTTCTACTTTTCCACGATATCGATAGCGTTTAACCCGCGCCAGCCCTGGATCGATGACGTAGCGAATACCGGGTACGGTCACCGAGGTTTCCGCCACATTGGTCGCCAGCACAATACGCCGGCCGCTGCTTGCCCCGGCATCGAAAACTTTGAGCTGATCGTGCGCCGCCAAACGCGAATAGAGCGGCAAAATCTCGAGCCCGGCGCGTTGCGCCGGAGGCCCAGGCGGGTGGCGACGCAAGTGCACTTCAAGCTCGCGGATTTCGCGCTCGCCGGGCAAGAAAACCAATACGTCGCCGGCGCGTTCACGCCACACTTCGTCGATCGCCTGGGCAATTGCCTCGGGCAATTCCATCGCGTCGGGCGCCGCAACGAGGCCGCTCCCCGAGCGCGCGGGGGCTTCCACGGGTGTCGGCTGACGCCGTTCACCGGGAGCGATGGGGGGCCGCCAGCGCACTTCCACTGGAAATAGCCGCCCGGAAACTTCAATCACGGGCGCGGGGCGACCGGGCTCCCCAAAATGCGCTGCGAAGCGGGCCGAATCGATCGTGGCCGAGGTAATGACGACGCGCAAATCCTGCCGGCGGACCAACAAGCGCTTCAAGTAACCCAACAGAAAGTCGATGTTGAGGCTACGCTCGTGGGCCTCGTCGACGATGATCGTGTCGTACTCCCGCAGCCATGGATCACCCTGCGTTTCAGCCAACAGGATGCCGTCGGTCATCAGCTTGATGCTCGCGCCGGGTTGCAGGCGATCCTGAAACCGAACCTTGTAGCCGACGTGTTCACCGGCTGGCGAACCAAGCTCCTGAGCGATGCGTTGGGCAACCGTAAGGGCAGCGATGCGACGCGGCTGCGTGTGGCCGATGCGCCCCCGCTGGCCGCGACCGGCAAGCGCACAGATTTTTGGCAGTTGCGTGGTTTTGCCGGAGCCGGTTTCACCGGCCACTATCACGACGGGGTGATGGCGGATCGCGTGGGCAATCTCGTCGCGGCGACCACTGACAGGAAGCTCCTCGGGGAACGCGAGGGGCGGAAGCGGGGTCAGTCGGAGGGGGCGTTTGGATCCAGTCAAGACGCCAATTATAGGCGCCGATTATGGGGGGATAATGGCGCCCGAGAACCCGCCCGGAGTGCCCTCACGATGCTTCCCCCTGCCGACGATCGGTCTGCCTTTGTCACTTGGCTGCGTAGCGTCGCCCCCTACATTCACGCGTTTCGCGGCAAGATTTTCGTCGTTGCGTTCCCCGGCGAACTCGTCATTGCCGGCGGGCTTAATGCCCTCGTGCACGACATGTCGCTCCTTGCGGCGATGGGCATGCGCATCGTCGTGGTCCACGGTGCCCGTCCTCAGATTGAAGAGCAACTGCGCCTGCGCGCCGCGCCGGCGCATTTTGGCCCGAGCGGCATCCGCATCACCGACGACGTCGCGCTTGAGTGCCTCAAAGAAGCCTCGGGTGAGATTCGACTCGACCTCGAGGCTGCCTTCTCACAGGGGCTGCCCAATACCCCAATGGCCCACTCCGCGGTACGCGTCATCTCGGGCAATCTCGTCGTTGCCCGTCCCCTGGGCGTGATCGAAGGCGTCGACTACGCACACACCGGGGTCGTTCGCAAAGTTGATACCGAAACCATACGCTTCGCGCTCAATAGCGGCGCCATCGTGTCGCTCTCGCCGCTGGGCTATTCGCCAACCGGCGAAGCGCTCAATCTGACGATGGAGGATGTCGCGGTTGCGACGGCGATTGCACTCGACGCCGAAAAACTCATCTTTTTTGACCAGGCACCCGGCATCCTCGCGGCCGACGGGTCGGTCTTGCGTGAAATTTCAGAAGCCGATGCCGAGTCGATCCTGGCTCGTTCCTATCTGGAGCACGATCCGAAGTTCACCCTCCAACACATGCTCAAGGCTTGCCAGAATGGGGTCGCGCGCGCGCACCTCGTGCCCTTCGATGTCGACGGTAGTTTGTTGCTCGAACTCTTCCTGCACGACGGTGTCGGGACGATGCTGGTAGAGGAGACCCTTGACCGAGTGCGCGAAGCCAACACAGAAGACGTGGGCGGTTTGCTCACCCTGCTGCGTCCCCTCGAAGAAGACGGCACACTGGTGCGCCGCAATCGTGCCCTCATCGAGCGCGAAATCGGTAACTTCACCGTCGTCGAGCACGACGGTGTGATTTTCGGCTGCGCCGCACTCTACGCCTTCCCCATCGAGGGCATCGGTGAGATGGCCTGCCTGGCGGTCTCGCGCTCGGCGCAAAACCAGGGCGACGGCGAGCGCCTGTTGATGCGCATCGAACAGCGCGCGCGCGCCGAGGGTCTGCAGCGCCTCTTTGTCCTGACGACGCGGGCTCAGCACTGGTTTTTGAAGCGCGGATTCGTCCAGGCCGATGTCGACGCGCTGCCCACCGAGCGCAAAAAACTGTACAACTGGCAGCGGATGAGCCAGATCTTCATCAAGACCCTGTAACCCAAACTCGGCAAGCGCCGAGAGAACCACGACCGGAAACGACACATGGCCCGAACCGTTCACTGCATCAAACTGCAAACCGAAGCCGAAGGGCTCGACTTCCCCCCCTACCCGGGCGAACTGGGCCAAAAGATTTTTGAACAGGTCTCCAAGGAAGCCTGGCAAGCTTGGCTTAAGCACCAGACCATGCTGGTGAACGAAAATCGTCTGAGCCTTGCCGATGCGCGCGCGCGCAAATATCTTGCGACGCAAATGCAAGCTTGGTTTTTTGGCGACGGCGGCGACAAGCCACTCGGCTACGTGCCCCCCACTGCCTGAACCCGTGCGCGTATCGCAGCGTGCCGAAAGCCCGCCTGCGCACCGCAGCTTGAACGCGCCCAACCCGGCCCCGAACCCGGACCCGAACCCGGACCCGAACCCGAACCCGGACCCGGACCCGAACCCGCCACGCTTCGCGCTCGCCATCGAGGCCCAGTGCCTGCGCCTACCCAAGCTAGGACGTCTGCGGTGCGAAGATGTAGCGGGCGGTGTCGACCGCACCTGGTGGCTGATGGACGGTGCCACCGGAGTGATCGCGCCCGACAACCCTTGTGATTCAGGCTGGTTCGCCGAAACGATCCAGGCCGCCTTTTTGGCGCAACTCGCGCGTGCGCCGCAGACCTCGCTCGATGAACTGATTCGCTGCGCGCTCGGCGCCGCGCAGACCCAATTCGCACAGCTCGCACCGCAGGCCATCCGCGCCCATCCACCCTGGTGGCCCAGCAGCACGCTGGTGCTGGTGCGCATTGAACCCGCGCCGACGGCCTCTACAGCCGCTTGCGCAACCCTCGATGCGCGCCTGCTTGGCGACTCGGAACTTGCCGTCGTCGGCTTGGACGGCCAGGTACGCCGACTGCGCGACGACCGTCATCCGCAATTCTGCGCCGGATTTTATGGCCCCGTGCTCGACGCTCTGCGTGCGGGCGCGGGCTACGATTCGCCGCGCTTTCAAAACGCCCTAGCAGCAGCGGTCACCCACGAGAGGGCGCATCGAAACCAGGCCGATAGCTACGCGATTCTGAGCCCTGAAGCCTGGAGCGGCGCGCCAGAATGCGACGGTCTGACCGCGCGATTACCGCTCTACCCGGGCGATCGAATTGTGCTGCTCAGCGATGGGGCCGCGCGCGGCTTCGCCGTCTTTGGGCTCGCTTCGGCTGAAGCGAGCTTACGCGACCTCGCCACCGGCAACTTGTGGGCGCAACTGCAGGCGATCCGCGCGGCCGAGCATGCCGACCCTCAAGGCCAAGCATTTCCCCGCGGCACCTGTCACGACGACGCCACGGTTTTGCGCTTGACCCCGCAAACCGCTTAGGGCCGCACGCGCCGCTCAACGCCCTGCGCGTGGGCGATCAGGACCACGTCAGCGGGGTGAGCCGCAAACAATCCACAGCTCACCACGCCTGCCATCGCGTCAATTTGCGCCTCCAAGGCTCGCGCTGCGGACGCTTCGATGATGAGCCCTGCCAGATCCAATACGAGCAGCCCGTCGTCGGTCGTGAAGCCCTCGCGAACGCGCGGTGTTGCACCGAGCCGAACGAACTCGCGCGCGAGTAACGGCGCCGCCGAGGGAATCACATCGACCGGCAACGGAAAGGCCCCGAGCCGATCCTTGACCTTGCTGGAATCAACGATACAAACGAAACGATCGAAGGCAGAGGCCACTATTTTTTCGCGCGTCAAGGCACCGCCGCCGCCCTTGATCATCTGCAACATCGAATCGATCTCGTCGGCCCCGTCGACGTAGACCGGTGCGGGCAAATTGGCCTCGACCAGTTCGGCCAGTTCCAGCACCCGAACGCCGTGGCCCAGCAAGCGGTCGCGGCTACGCCGCGAGCTCGCGACCGCACCGATGAAACGCTCCCGACACTCAGCCAGCGCATCGATGAAAAGGTCCGCGGTGCTCCCGCTCCCCACCCCAACGACGGTCCCGGGGATTAGCTCATCCAGGGCTGCGCGCGCCGCTCGCTCTTTTAATTGCAGTTGGTTCATCTTCCAAGTATCGCGCAAAGCGGTAGACGGCGCGACGTGAACACCTTCCTCGTGGTGCGCGGCCAGACATGCGCCAATCGCCCTCTTGCAGCCCCCAGAGGAGCGTTCACGATGGAATTGGTCACCGACCCGTCGCTGCTGGCCACCAGCATCGTGCCCCACCCACTCGACATCTCGGCTTTCCTGCGCCGCATGACGCGGCGTCAGGTCCCCGTCTGGTTCAAGCCCGTCGGGGGCGCTCAAATCTGGTCCAGTACCCTTCACTCGGTCGACGACGTGCAGCGCAATCTGAGGATTTGGGTCCCCGGCGTCGCCAACCGCGCCGACGCCGACGCGCTGCGCGTGGCGTGCGCTCGTGGTGGCACGCTCGTCGGTGAGCTCGACGGCGCACGGATTCAATTCGCGATCGAGGGCCTCGGGCCTGAGCGCCAAGACGACGGCTGGGTTTTAGTGGGGCCCTTACCACGCCGAACTTGGCGCTTTCAGCGTCGCGAGGCCTACCGCGTGGCGACAAGCACGGGGGAATCCCTCCTGCTGCGTATTCGGACCCCACAAGGCTACTGTGACCGCGGGCTGGTTGATATCTCTGAACACGGAGTGCGGATCCGCTTCGAAGACGACAGCGCCCTGCCGGCCCCGGGCACACGCTGGCGTGACGCCTTCCTCGAACTTCCCGACGCACCGCTCTTACGGGCGAACCTCGAGGTACGCTGGGCCGCCACCCAAGCCGCGCAGCGGGGTCGACCCGAAGTGCACTGGGCGGGCTCCGCGATGGCAGGGATGGACGCTGATCAAGCGCAACTGCTGCGCCGTTGGATCAATGAAAAACAGGTCCAAAGTGCCCTCATCGGCGGGCGGGAGTCGCTTGGAGTACAGTTGCGCGCGTGCAAGCCGCTCTCGAACTGACTCTGCCGATTTTTGCGCTGGTTTTTTGCGGCTACGCCGGGCGCCGGTTCGGCCCCATCTCAAACGTCGCTGTCGAAGCGATCAACCAGTTTGTCTTTCTCTTCGCCCTCCCGGCGATGCTGTTTCGCGTCGCGGCCTCGAATCCCCTCGACACCCTGCTTGACCCCGCGTTCGCGGCCGCCTGGCTGAGCGCTGGTTTGGCCATTTTTGGTATTGCGTATGCCGTCGGGCGCAAAGGTTTGGGCGGCGACCGCGCCCAATCGGCGGGCTGGGGTCTGAATGCAGCCCACGGCAACGTGGGCTACATGGGGATCCCGCTCATGTCCGAAATCGGCGGCGCCAAGGCCTTGGCGCCGATCCTACTGATCGTAATACTCGATGTGTTCATTGTAATTACGCTGACGATCGCGCTGCTCGAACTGTCGAGCCAACGCAACGCCGAGGGCACCCCGCCAACGAGCAAGGGTCGCGCCACGCCACGCGATGTCGCCCGCGTGATCGCACTCGGTCTGGCGCGCAGTCCGCTCGTGCTGGCGATCCTAATCGGATTGCTCTGGTCGGCCAGCGGCTGGCCGTTGCCAAACGTTCTTGACAGCTTTACCCGGCTGCTTGGGGGGGTGGCTGGGCCCTGTGCCCTGTTTGCGATTGGCGCTTCCCTGGGGGGCAATACGATCGCGCGCGGCGTTGCGCGACCGCTCAGCGTGCTGGCCGCGCTGAAGCTGATCGCACACCCAGTCTTAGCGGCCGCAGCATTTTTTTGGGTCTTTCCGGTCGCGCCCTATCCCGCGTCGATTGGGGTGCTGGCGGCGACTCTCCCATCGGCAAGCAACGGGTTCATCGTCGCGCAGCGCTATAGCTTAGACGTGCGCTCGATCAGCGCGGCGATTGTCGTGGGCACCCTCGTGTCCTTGCTGACGGTCTCGTTCGCGATCTGGGCGCTCAAGCTGCACTGATGCCGGCAAACCGCGAACCCTTACCCGGGTTCGCGCACGTCTTGCTCGACCAAGGCCTGCACGAGGGCCGCCCACGCCTCTTCTGCGTGTTCGTTCGTGAGTACTGGGAAATCGGCGGTGACGAGGCGGCGGCCACGCTCCATCTCGTCGAGGCCCAGCCGGATCGCCAACTGGAACCGATCGAGCTCGAACACATTGAGCCTCGGACGCAGGGCGCCTGGACCGATCCCGGATTGGCCAGCGATCGATTGCAAAATGCGCCGAATCTCGAGCGAACGCTGGGTGATCACCGCCATCCGCAAGGCGGCAAACCAGGGGAAGACGCCGATTAGATCGAGCTCGCAATCGAACGCGTCGGCCAAAATCGCCGCCGCATCGCTCAACCAAGCTTGTTCGGCCTCACCAGCCTCAGCGGCTTCCAACAGCGCTTCGTCAGCGGGGTCCTCGAAGCTCGCAAACCCGAGTAAGCGCACGCTCGCGCTTGCGCCGCTCGTATCGTGACTGACCTCTGCCTCGAGACCAATTTCGGGCGGCTCGAGCTGCTGCGCATGACAATCAAAGAGCTCGGCCGCAAGTTCCGCGGTCTGCCCCCAGTCCAACCCATCGGCAACCGCCGGCGAGAGCACCGACCTGGCAAACGAAGCCTGCGCGGATTCAGCGATCAAGCCCCGACGCTGCAAAGCGGCCACTAGGTCCGAGCCCGCCTGCGCTTCGAGCGCATCCTCGAACGCGGCCGCGGGCCCGACGAGAACCACGGCGTACAAACGCGCCTCCAGCACTTGCCCGCCCTCGGCATCGGAACGACCGTCGACCGATACGGCGACATGGCTAGCGGCATGCTCGATGAGTTCGCGCAAACACTCGAACGCCTCAAAACCGAGCTCGTCGGCTGCCCGTAACGCATCTTCGAGCCGATTCAGGCGCCCCGCCTCGAGCCAGTTGTCGACCATCTGCAAGGCCTCGTCGCCCGCCGGATGATCGGCATCCGCGGCGAAGGCCGCCGCCAACCCGGCCAGCCGCTTCACGGGGTCTGGCGCGCGCTCCTTACTCGGTCGCACCTTGCCGCCAGCGCCTCGCTTTCCCGCTGCCTTGCCCGCCATCGCCATGCCCCTCAAGAAGACCCGAGCACCCGCCGGGGGCGCTACAACCAGAGAATTTTCTTGCGATAGTCTAGATCCAGCAGGAGGGGCTCGGCGGGGCCTTGATGGAACACCGCGCCGCGCTCCAGCGCAAAAACCCGATCGGCCAAGGCAAGCACGAGATCGAGATTGTGCTCGACAATGACGATCGAGACACGCTCCCGCAGGCGGTCAAAGACGGTGAAGAGCTCTTGTACGATTGCCGGAGACAGTCCTTCAAAGGGCTCGTCGAGCAGTAGCAAACGCACGTTGCCGGACAGCGCTCGCGCGACCGCTAGCATTTGCTGTTCGCCGCCCGATAGATAGTCGGCCGCGACGCTGCGGCGTTCGAGCAGACGGGGAAACATGTCGAAGATCTCCGCTTCGCTCCACGCGACCCCGTGGCTCGAATCGGTTGCGCGCGCCAGACGACCCAAGGCGAGGTTTTCCGCCACACTCATGCCGGCAAACAAGCCGCGCCCCTGCGGCACATAACCGATACCGAGGCGGGCAATGTCGGGGGCACTCAGGCCGGCAAGGTCATGGCCGGCAAAGTGGATGGCACCCGAGGCCGGCCGCAACAAACCGCAGAGCGCCTTCAGCAGGGTCGATTTGCCGGCGCCGTTACGCCCGAGCAGGGCGACGATTTCGCCGTCGCCCACGTCGAGCGAGGCGTCATTCAGAATATGACTCTTGCCATAAAACGCATTCACCTTCTCAAAGCGCAAGAGCGGCGTCGTTGCTGCGCCGGCGCCCGCCAGCGCAGCGCCCGTGCCGCCCGGCGCAAGTTCGCCGGCGGCCGGCGGCTTGCGCCGACCCGTCACCACCGGCACTCCCTTACCGGTGTAGATCTCTTGTACCCGAGGGTCGACCCGAACCTCGTCGGGAGTGCCCACCATCAACACTTCACCTTGGTTCATCACCGTCACGCGGTGCGAAAAACCGAGCACGCGGTCGATGTCATGCTCAACAATCAAAACCGGGATGTGATGCGCAATCGTTCGCACCAATCGCGATACCCGCTCGCGCTCTGCGGCTGCAAGACCGGCCAGGGGTTCGTCGAGCAATAACACCGAAGGCTTGGAGCCGAGTGCGATCCCGAGATCCACCAAGCGCTGGCCACCGTAAGACAAATCGCCGCCGAGCGTGTCTTCAATCCCCTCGAGGCCCAGAAAGCGGATCAATTCGGCCGTCTGCGCTAAGACTGCAGGGTAGTCGCCGACATTCTTCCAAGCATTGAATCGACCCGGGTGACGGGCCTGAAGCGAGAGCCGCAGGTTCTCCTCGATGGACAGCCCCTTGAAGACACTCGTAATTTGGAACGATCGCGCCAGGCCCTGCTGGCAAATCTGATCTGCCGGCAAACCCGCGACCGCGCGTCCATACAACTCGACCGACCCCGCGCTGGGCGCGAACAGGCCCGAGATGAGATTAAAAGTCGTCGTCTTGCCGGCACCATTGGGCCCGATCAAGGCGTGCACTTGTCCACTTTCGAGTTTCAGCGAGACCCCGCTGACCGCGCGGATTCCGCCAAAGTGCTTCGCCAGGTCGCGCACCGCGAGTACCACGCCGGGTGAGGACTGCGGTTGCAGAAATGCAGGCAGGGGCAGTCCCTCGACGATGCGGCGGCGACTCATCGCGGCGCCTTCCGTGGCAGGCGGACGCCAGCGTTGGCGCAATTTGGTCCAGATGCCCACGAGCCCGTCGGGCGAAAAAAGCACGAAGCCAACAAAAAGAATGCCGAACCACAGTAGCCAGTTATCGGTCCAGATGGAAAACAGCTCGCGGAACAAGCTGTAAAACAAGGCGCCCAGCGCAGGTCCTAAAAGGTTGCGCATGCCGCCAATCACGACCATTGCCAATAGC
>Ga0114963_10002820_pt1 | contig 11836 bp, 9 predicted proteins | sample C_131016_EF_Meta_FD_87019 | JGI IMG/M metagenome (GOLD analysis project Ga0114963, IMG submission 87019) | Freshwater microbial communities from Lake Croche, Canada to study carbon cycling - C_131016_EF_MetaG | ecosystem: Environmental > Aquatic > Freshwater > Lake | place: Lake Croche, Canada...
ATACAGTTAAATTAAGTACAGATTTTATTGGAAATTTTGACGCAGCATTTTATAAGGGGGCATACAATGATATAAAATTTTTATCTGATTCAGATTCATTAGATCATTATATTAATCAAGGAAAACGACAGGGAAGATTATGTTCAGAAACCACGCCAATTAATCTTAATACTGTAAAGAATACTACAATATCTTCAGCAATTGATTTACGATTTTATAGAAATTTCTATAAAGATTTACGGCATATGACAAATTATGAACTTATACAACATTATAATAATTTTGGTATAAAAGAGGGTAGATTTATTAATAAAAAACAATTTGAAGAATCTAAAAGATAAATTTATATGCGTATTTTAATTTTATATAATGTAATATTAATAATAAATGTCATCGTGGGGAAATAAAATAATTAGAAGACCTAAACCTAATTCACAAGTTATTCCCGAATCTATATTTAAAAAAAATATTGGTGAAAATACACACGGTATGCTATCTATTTTAAATAAACCAGTTAGTGTAGAAGAAAAAAAGGAAATAGAATTAAAATATGGATTTGATTTAGTATATTATAGAAAATTTAACGACGATGTTCGTATGTTAGACGATAATCAAATATATAATCATTTTATACACATATGTATACCTAATAGTATATCATTTTCAGACTATGATTATATTGTAAATGATAATTTTGAAGTAGATGAAAGTAGTATAAAAGATACCATTAAGATCTATGGTCACTTACATTTCAGGAATATAAAATCATATTCAGACTTATTAGAATACAGAAAACAATTAAAACACTACTATATTTATAATATTTATACTGTATGTAAGTACTATTATGATTTAGATTTAAATTTTTATAAATCAACATACCTAAATAATGATACTTCAATTTCATATTTTAATGTTTATTTACATTATCATAAAAATAAACAAAATTTACGTAACAATAAACAATTAATAGTTATTTATTCTCCTCCATATGATATTAAATGCGGAGGAATAGTCGTTATGCATAATTTATGTAAAATAATAAATGATAATTTTGGAAATACACATAAGGCAAAACTATTTATGTACAATAATATAAGATATAAAAACCCTTTCTGTAATGATTTCGCAATGATAGATGAAATTAATGATAAAACTATTGTTATATATCCTGAAATTGTTAGTGGAAATCCATTAAATGCTAAAAATGTTATTCGGTGGATTTTACTTGATTTAGGTATTGAAATGCCATTAACACATTATAAAAATTGGGAGGAAACTGATTTAGTATATAATTGGGAAACTAAAACTACTAATTCTAAAATACTATGTTGCCCATTTCAAAATAAAATATTTAAAAATATTAACTTAAATACAAGAACCAAATCGTGTTATTTAATAAAAAAAGGTAGACTATTTACAAATATTAAAAATATGCACCCAGAAGATAGTATATGTATTGATAATTTATCTTTAAAGGAAATTAATGATATTTTTAATGAATCAAAATATTTCTATTGCTATGATCCAAAAACAATGTATATTATATATGCTGCTATATGTGGATGTATTCCTATTATAAAAGATTATAATGATTTAACAGAGGATGAATATTTTAGATCTAATATATTAAATTTTAATAATACTTTGTATACTAAAGGAATAGTTTATAAAAATGATCCAATTAAAATTAAAAATGCTGAAATAGTTATAAAAGAATGCGAACAATACTATAGTGAATTATTTAATATTTATACCATTACAGTTGAAAATTTTTTAAATGATATAACTGTTTTTTTACAGGATTCTAGTCTGCTTGGTAATACTGTAAAAAATGTATTTGGTTAGACTAATTATACTATAAAGAATATTATGAATATTCATAATATAGTAAGTTAAACAAGTATTGAATAATTTCTTTTAAATAATATAACTGTCTAGAGTTATTAATTGCGTAAATAATAATTATTATAACTTATTATCATTATATATATAATAATGAGTTTAGGAAAAAAAGTATGGTATGCGCCTAATAAAAAGGAAGCATACGGTGATCGTGAAATACAAGCAGTAATTGATTGCTTAAATGATGGATGGTTAGCTGGATTTGGACCAAAAACGATTCAGTTTGAAAAGGAAACTGCCAAACTATTTAATAAAAAACACGGCCTATTTGTTAATAGTGGTTCATCAGCTATCTTACTGGGATTAAATGCATTGAATTTAGAACCTGGCTCTGAAATTCTAACACCCGCATGTACATTCTCAACTACATTGGCACCAATTATTCAATGTAACTTAAAACCTATTTTCTGTGATGTTGAAATTGGTACTTATGTACCTTCAGTACAACAGGTATTAGAAAAAGTAACTAATAAAACTAAAGTAATTATGTTACCAAATCTTATTGGCTCAAAACCAGATTGGTCTGAAATTAGAAAGAATGTACGTTCTGACATTATTTTATTTGAAGATTCGGCTGATACTATTACATCAACCCCTGAAACTGATCTAGCAATAACTAGTTTTTATTCTAGTCATCTTATTACCGCGTGTGGATCTGGAGGGATGTTATTAGTCAATGATGAAAAACATCTAAAACGTGCGACAATGTTCAGAGATTGGGGACGAATTGGTGATAATTCTGAAGATGTCAAAACACGATTTGAATATAGTATTGATGGAATTCCATATGATTACAAATTTTTATATGGTGCTGTTGGATATAATATGAAATCATCTGAAGTAAATGCTGCGTTTGGCTTAGTACAATTAGAAAGAATTGAAGAAATTAGAGAGAAACGTCGTAATATTTTTAATAGATACCTAGAAAACCTAAAAGATGTGACGGAACTTGTTCTACCAAATAATAAATTTAATACTGATTGGCTAGCTATTCCATTTATGACTAAAAACAGAATGCCCTTATTAACATTTCTTGAAGAAAATAATATTCAAACTCGAGTATGTTTCGCAGGTAATGTTACAAGACATCCAATCTATCGAGAATATCTACAAGAATTTTCTAATGCTGATAGAATTATGGCAGAAGGATTCCTTCTTGGTGCACATCATGGTATGTCAATTGAAGACTGTGACTATGTATGTGATAAAATTAAAGCGTTTTTTAATCAAAAATAAAATATTATCTAAGTATATTATAATGAATAATACATTTAAACCTATTCAAGATTTAAATGAAGTATTAACTGGGTTATTATCTACATAATTCTTAAACTGCTACTCCAAAGCAATCGCCTTCATATGATACCTTATTAATCTCTTTTAATCTATCAACACTACAATTAAAAATACCAACATCTACTTCTTTTAAACTATTATTATAACCCCTAAAAAGGTCTAATTTATTATAATAATCTAAATGATTTGTATCGCCACCATCTTCATTTGAACTAAAATCATTATTTATTCCAGATGGTATAATAAAATGCTTTGTCCAACGTGTTAGATTTTTTTTAAGTATATATTTATATACATTCGATTCAGTATTATTTATATTAAATAATGACAAAAAATTATTAATTTTTTTCATCAATAATTCATTATTTCTATCAACACACATTATTGTCATACCTATACACCGTCTTAATATGTTATTATCAATATTACCATTTGAACCATGACATAAATTCGGATTAAATAATATTATTTCGTTATTTGTATATAAGTATGTTTTAGGAATATTATTTTCAAAATATTCTTTATCATTAATAAAATCACATCCTCCTGTACCATTTTTTGGCGGCCAATTTACATTTTTACCAACTAATGAATTAAATCTATCGTATATATGATGAGTACCGGGTATAACCCATAATGGCCCCTTGTCATTCGTGTCTAAAACATCTAAATAATATGATAATTTTATTCTTTTTATTTCTGTTGCATTATCCTTGTGAATTTTAGAATTTAGTAAATGAAATGATTCAATAGGACTTAACACAATAAAATCTTCAGTTAATTCATATATCTTATCTAACATATAATCATTGTAAAAAATATCTAATATAGAATCATCGGTAAATCTATCATATCTTAAATTATTCGGTCTATTGCTATTTTCTATTGTACATAAATTAATATTAGATAATTTAGGATAATTTAAAGATGTTGTTATTTCATTTTCAAATGCTGTTAATACATGGTTATTATCTTTCTTAGAGTCTATTTTAATATATCCAAAAGTATCAAAAAAAACACTTTGAGGACTTGTCATTATATTTATTATATTTATTATATTTATTATATATTTAAAAAAATATATTAATCTTCCTATATTCTAAAATTAAACAATTTTTACAATCATTTCACTATTAAATTCATCTCTTGACATAAATGGATCCATATCTTCATATGGTCTATTTGTAAATGTTCCATCATCATTCTTAATAGCATTTAATCGTGGCACCCGCCCTTGAATACAACAAAATACTTCTAAAATAATTGAACCACCTTTGTATTCAAAAAAACTATTTATTGCGTCATTAATACCCTCATTTTTATTGACTGATAAATATTCAATATCATAGGCCTTAGCTATCTTTTCAATATTAGGAAATGATAATCCACTACTCGTATCAACCCCAAATTTTGCCTTAAAAAAATTCCTTTGTGTTATCTCAATTGCACCATATGCGCCATTATTAAATAATAATATTTTAATAGGCAATTTATACTGTTTAATTGTCTGTAGTTCTTGAATATTTAACTGGAATGATCCTTCTCCTAAAATTGGAATTACTAATTTATCCCTTTCTGCAATTTGTGATCCAATACTCGCTGGTAACTCAAATCCCATATCTCCCTGACTACTTATTAAAAATTTATCCCCCCTTCTGATATTTATCATATGCCATACATTCGTTATAATTGACCCCGACGATGAAATAATTACTTTATTTTCAGGCGCCTTTACAAAAAAACTTTTTAAAAATAAATATGGATTTATTCCTTTACTATCATCTTCTGCGTTTATTGGTATTTCAAATTGCCATTTATTTTTCCAATGATTACATTTTTCTATCCACCAATTATAATCTTTAATATCATAATTAAAATTATCAAAGAATGTATTAAGATCCATATTAACTTTTAGATCATAATTAATATTAGTTTTTTCAAGTTCATTTTGATCATTATCTATATAAATAATTTTTCCTTCTCTTACAAACCAGTCTGACCTATATCCAACAATTCCCTGTGACATCCTACATCCAAACGAAATTAATAAATCGCAATTCTGTAAAGCAAAATTGCCTGCTCTATCACCAAGTAACCCAACCTTACCAATGTATAATTTATCATCTGTTTCAATTAGATCTGTTCCGTGAAATGAAACTACAACTGGTATGTTATATTTGCTAAGAAATGATTTAAACTTATCATTACAAAGACCTAGTTTAATACCATTCCCTGCCAATATTAATGGACGTTTTGCTTCAAATAATCGCTGATGAATATTATTCAAATCGTCTATATTAACACTTGATTCATTACATTCTTTTTCAATAATTGGTAATTCAGAATCATCCATTAAAAATCCTTGAATATCAACTGGAATAGATAACCATACAGGCCCTGGTCTTCCACTAATCATTTCTTTAATTGCTTTCATTAAAATTGGTCTTACTTCTTCAATTGTTGTTATTTCATATGCGAATTTTGTAATAGGTGAAACCATACTAATAATATCGCTATCTGCGCCTGCATAATGTCTTAATTTCATTTTATCTGTATTAATTGTCCTTATAGATTCATTACTCTTAACTTGACCAGATATGAATAATATTGGCAAACTGTCCTGATGCGCCACTAAACAAGGAGATATGGCATTAGTAGCGGCACATCCAGCCGTTGTACAAACTATACAAGGCTCTGAGTTTGTTTTTGTATATCCTAATGCTGAATATCCACACGCCTGCTCGTGATGTTGATAATATATCTCAAAAGCTGGATTCTTACCAAATGAATCATTTAAATGCATCGCAAATCCTCCCGTAATTGTAAATACGGTCTTCAAATTGTTTTTAATTAAAAGATTTGAGATATATTCACTTACTTTAATTTTCATTTTATAATACAAACTAAAATATCATTTAAATTCTGTCGCGATGCTTAGAACAGGAATTCTACCAATTCATTTTTTAAAGTATCAATATTTTTAAATATAAATTTTGATTTACCATATTTTTCTAACACTATCAAGCATATATTATTTCCCATATTTTTCTTATCTGATAATACATAATCACATATAATATTAATATCAATATTTACTAGATACTTTTTAGGTATCATACTTAATATAAGATCATTAATTTTATCAAAATTATTTGTTTTAACAAATAATTTATTAATATAATACATACCTAATAGAACAGCGATTCCGTGTGGAATAAAATAATTAGTTGCTGCTTCTAATGCGTGACCGATTGTATGACCATAATTAAGAACACGCCTTTCATTCCTTTCAAGTTCATCATATTCTACAATTGTTTTTTTAATTTCTAGAGATTGTTTAATAATTCCTACATAATCTTTATCATAAAACATTGTAATAAAAGAAGCTACCTCATCATCTCCTGCAATTATTGCCAATTTTAAAGATTCCCCTATTCCTGATATTATCATATCATTATCTAATGTTTTTAAAAATAATTCTGAAATAACAATCTTTGATGGTGACACAAATAATCCAAGCATATTCTTTCCTCCTCTATTCAAACATACTTTCCCACCAATACAGGAATCAGTCATTGCAAGCATTGTAGTAGGAACTAATACCCACTTAATTCCTCTCTTATACATACCACACAAGAATCCTGATATATCTTGTATTATACCTCCCCCAATAACTATCAATTTATTTTTTTTAGTAAATTTATTTTTATATAATATATCAAAAATACTTAGAACAGTATCCATACATTTATTTTCTTCTATAGCTTCTATAAAAATAACATTTGGATTAGTTATTTGTCCTTCAAAATATTTATCTGAAATTATATAATCATCATCTATAAAATTATCCTCTATAATCTTATTGATATCATCATTTATAATTTCTACTCTATATTCTTTATCATATGATTTTACTAACAAGCCATTTGTATAACGTGTTTCAATTTTAAAAGTGCTATTTTCAACTTGAAACATTGAATATAATATATATTATATTATGATTATTTATATTTTTTTATAACGCAGAAACCTAAATCAACCATTATTGACTGACCTGTGACACCCGTATTTTCTAATAATAAAAACTTTACAACTCTCCAAACATCATCCAATGATAATAATCTTCCAAAATTCATATAATTCTTTAAATATTCTAGTTGATCTGGTTTTAGTGTATTTCGTGTCATCTCATTATCAATTGGGCCTGGGCATACATTATTAATTAATATATTTTTACTTGATAGCTCATATGAGGCTGATTTTACTAATCCAGATAATGCTGACTTAGATATACTATATGATAGTTTATTATCTCTTGATAATTTTTCCCATATAGAACTTATAATTACTAAATTAGAACCATTCTTAATAATATTTTTACTTAACATATATTCCATTGTTTTTACAATAAATGTTACATTTGTTTCAAGAATCTCTGTTAAATTACCAACCTGCTCTATAGTATCATTTGTATTAATACCGTGCGCCCATATAACGCCATTTAAATTAACGAATATATCAAGAGTATTTAATGTATGTATATCTAAAAAATATATTTTTTTAGATAAATCTTCTTTTTCTTTTTTGCTTGTAACTACATATACATTATTTCCTAGTTTCTTTAATTCATTTACTATATAGGATCCAATAGATCCAGTACCTCCAAAAACTAAAAAATTCATTTATTGGTTCTATTTAATGATATTCTATCTTCAATCATCTCTATTCTTTTAATATCTTTATTTGCGTGCATAGAATATCTCTTTTGAATAAATTTTAACCATTCAACTTCAAATACATTACCCAAATATATTAATTCATCAAAATCCTTCATATCAATCTTTGTAACATCATAAATAATATATCTGGTTTCAAACTTGTCAAGTAATCCTTCATCAACTAATTTTTTAATAAATTCTCTAGAATTAATACTAATTGCGCCGCCTAAATAGCACTTTGTTCCTTTTTCATGTGCCTTCATAAAAACAGTTCTTACCATTTCAAAAACTTCAGTCGAATCTACAAATCCTCTATCTTTGTCTAAAGATCCAACAAAATCTACACGACCAAATGTTACAAAATCTAAATTACAAAATAACTCAGATAATTCTCCTAAATTATCATATGCTAGCTTGGTTTCAAGATTAAATCCTTTTTTATTATTATAATTATACGCATTTAGTGATTTGAAAAATTTATTTAATGAAAATTTACTTTCAACCATTGGTGCGACAATTGTATCTGTATCTAAATCAATACAATCTACAATATCTCTTTTTGCTTCACACCCACCAATCTTAATAGATAATTCAACCCCTACCTTAGATGTTAGCGTTCTCATAGTTATAATTTCATTATATAAAGCACCCTCATCTTCAAATGAGATTTTAATTCCACTGCAGCCCTTTTCTTTTAATTTTTTTAATATTTCTTCCAATTTTTCCATTTTATATATTGAATCATTATTTTTAAAATAGTTTATTAACGCATGTAAAATATGGCCCCGCGATATTTATTTTCTATAACTTGATTCTACCATAAAATTACTTGTCGATTCAAATATTTCTGCATTTTTCCTAAAATTATCCAGATTATCTGTTCCACAGTATGTTAGACCAGACCGTAATCCCCCTTCATACTCCTCAAAAACATCTATCGCCGATTTAGTAATTTCAACATCAAATGCGACCCCTTCTGCCTGCCGCTTTTTAGTATCACCAAAATATTCATTCATAAATTCTGATGATGCTTGACCCCTATAACGACCAAATGTCTTACCTTCCACTTCTCGTTTTGGAGCCGCTGACTCAAATGTCCTCGCAAAAATAGATCCCATCATCACCGCATCCGCCCCTGCTGCCAACGCCAACACCGCATCCCTTGGATTCTTAATTCCTCCATCCGCTATTAATTCAATCCTAATATTTTTACCCTTTAGTAAATCCTGTTTAGCATTATAACATTCTTTAATTGCGCTAAACTGTGGTACTCCAAATCCAGTCATCATTCTTGTAATACAAGCTGCACCTGGACCTACACCTACTTTAATAATATTCGCTCCAGCCTCTGCCAAATCCATTACACTATCATATGTACATACATTTCCAGCTATTACTTGATTTTCTTTATCAAAATCCGTAATCTTTTTGATTGTATCTATAACCACCTGAGAATGACCATGTGCGATGTCAATACAGAATCTGCGACATCCAGCTTCATATAATGTTTCCAAATTACTCGCCGATTCTTGAACTCCTAAACTCATATATGCCTCTGGAAATTCTTTTACCGATTTGACTTGCTCTTCAATTGGTGCGAAGCGATGAAAAATAATTGGTGCACCACGTTCTAAACAGATTTGAGCTAATTTAGGACCAATCACAGAATCCATATTCGCTGGAATAAATGGTGACTTGAAACTATCACTTCCAAGTTGAGTTTTGAGATCTGTATGAAGCCGAGATGTAATCCTATTAAACTTTGGTACTAATCCAACATCGTCAAATGTTAGAAATCTACGCATTCTGTATAGTTTAGTATTTTTACTTTAAATGGTTTAAAGATAGATTTTTATTTAAAGTTAAAATGTCATCATGGGGTGGAGGTAGAGTTCACTTTAGAGAGAAAAAAATGCCAAATAAAACAATTGTACCTCAACCACATCAACCTGTACAAGAATCGTCACCAATTGTTCCAGAAACAAATGAACCTATTTCTAAATATGTATTTCCAAAAACAACTGTAAATAATGCTGTTATATGCTGTATTGCTTTAAATGAGGAACCATATATTGATGAATGGATTAAATACCACTTGGCATTAGGATTTAATCATATATATATTTATGATAATAGTCCAACAAATACTCTTAAGGATAAACAAACTGACAAAGTTACTATTATTCACTTTCCAGGTATTACAAAACAGCTAGAAGCATATAATTTATGTATAGCACAATATAAAAAAAAGCATAAGTGGTGTGCGTTTATTGATTGTGATGAATTTATTGTCCTTAAAAAACATCGCAACATTAATGAGTTTTTAAAAGATTATGATAGTCACGATTCAATTGGTTTAAGTTGGAAAATGTTTGGAACATCAAATGAAAAGATATACCGCGATGAACCTGTTACTAGTCGATTTAAATATTGTAATAAAAATATAGATATTCATATTAAGTCTATTTCTAAATTAAGTAATATTAATATATATGTTAACCCACATTATCCAGTATTACTTAAAGGTAATAATTATGATACACGCGGTAATATTATATCTGGTCCTTTTAATGATAAAGGTAGTGATGAAATTGCGTGTATTCATCATTATTACACAAAATCAGAAGAGGAATTTTTAAAGAAAATTAATAGAGGGCGAGCTGATATTACTGAAAAGAAAAGCGTTGAAGAATTAATCGAAATTCATTCCAAAAATAATGATGTATATAATTCTGATGCGTGGAATTTTTACTCTAAATGTGTGTAAATGCCACTTTCATAGATACTTCACTAACTTTTATAATTTAATCTTATAATTTAATATTTATATTTTACTCATTTACTGTATTATTATTATGCTAAAGATGCTGGTTTATTTGATATTGTTAATCTACAATTTGTTCTATAACTTGTAGATGTTGGGGGTACATTAAATGTCCATCCCATCGGTGCTGTAGTTCCTGTTATTATCTGTCCGTTATTGAAAAGTGTAATTAACGATGTAGTAAATCCATTAAAAAGATTTACAACTGTTGTAACTAAGTTTGTATTCCATTTACTTACACTTGTAGTTATATTCTGATTAAAGAATATACAATACCTAAACATATTCGACATATTAGTAACCTTTGAAGTATCCCAATTTAATGGAGCTGTTCCAGCTGCCTGCTTATTAATTGCGGTTATACCAGATGCTATATCCGATCCAAATGCTGTAGTGAGAATCAGATTAGTATTATTTGTAATACTTTGTATAGCACTTGAATAGATAATAGTTGCTGTTTGTATTATCAATACATCTCCAACTACTAAAGATGTCAAAAATGTAGCACCAGGGCTAGTTAATGTTTTTGTTGAATTTACATATGAAGATGTAGAAGGGGTTACACCTGTAATCGTTGTAAGTCCAGATTGTCCATTATTAAATCTGGTGGTTGTTGCTAATGCAGATGTACCCAAAAACATACTACCCATCATAGTAACATTTGAAGTGTCCCAAGATCCTATGTTTTGGTTAAAATTAGTTGCTGATTGAAACATACTATCCATAGTACAAGATGTAACTCCTGATGTATTAACAAGGTTAGTAAGTGGTTGATTAAAAGCAGTCGCTAATCGGAACATTTGCCCAAATGATGTACATAGAGGAGCAGACCAGTTTGCCAACGATACCCCACCATTATTAAAATTAGTTTCCTGATTAAACATACTAAACATATCAGTAACTTTGGATACATCCCAATTACTAATATCTTGATTAAAAGCAATTGCTGATTGAAACATACTATTCATATTACAAGATGTAACTCCTGATGTATTAACAAGGTTAGTAAGTGGTTGATTAAAAGCTGTTGCATTATAAAACATTAGTGAAAATGATGTACATAAGGGAGCAGACCAGTTTGCCAACGATGCCC
>Ga0114963_10002823_pt1 | contig 11831 bp, 11 predicted proteins | sample C_131016_EF_Meta_FD_87019 | JGI IMG/M metagenome (GOLD analysis project Ga0114963, IMG submission 87019) | Freshwater microbial communities from Lake Croche, Canada to study carbon cycling - C_131016_EF_MetaG | ecosystem: Environmental > Aquatic > Freshwater > Lake | place: Lake Croche, Canada...
CGGCTTTTTGCCCAGGCTTTGCTAGATCGCTCTTGGCTGTGGCACGCGCCGGTGGCGCTCTTGCGCAAGCGCATTCGCGTCGAAGGTGCATTGGCCGAACTGGACAATCCAGGGCCGCTGATATTTCTGGCGCCCCACATGGTCGGACTGGATGTGGGTGGCGTGGTGCTGACTGAATTACAGCAAATCACCACGGCCTGCATTTACGTGCCCTTGACCAACGCCTGGGCCGAGCAATGGATGGTGCAAGGGCGCAATCGCTCCGGCAAGGTGCACTCCATTGCCCGCAAAGACGGGCCGCAGCCGGTGTTGCGGGGAATGCGCAAGGGCATCCGTCTGCATTTGTCTCCAGACATGGATTTTGGTGCCGAGGGCGCGCTGTGGGTGCCTTTTTACGGCGTGCCGGCGGCCACGGTGCCAGCCCTGTCGCGCTTTGCCAAGCTAGGGCGTGCGCGGGTCTGCACCCTCGTCAGCCGCTTAGTTCCCGGGGGGTATGAAGTCCGCTTGGGCGCGGCTTGGCCAGATTTCCCCACCGATGACTTGCAAGCCGACACCTTGCGCATGAACCGCAAAATTGAAACGTTTATTGACCCCGATCCCGCGCAGTACTACTGGGTGCACAAGCGTTTTAAGACGCGACCACCGGGCATGGCGCCTTTTTATAGCTAGGACCTCGCTTCAATCGCGGCGCCAGCCGGGTGCGCCCAATCCCACAGCAGCGTGGCTACGTCTTCCAAACCGGTGCGCTTGGTGGCGGAAAAAAGCCGTACTTCACCGCCGCCCGCCTGCAACTTGGTGATGGACAGCGCTTTCGCGCCCTCGCTACGGGTCAGTTTGTCGGCCTTGGTCAAAATTACCAAAAATTTCAGGCCTTCCTCCACCCGGGGACGGATCACGTCGAGCAATATTTCGTCGAGTTCAGTCATGCCATGGCGCGGATCGCACATCAGCACGATGGCTTGCAGGTTTTTACGGCTGACCAGGTAATTGGCCATGACCTGCTGCCAGCGGATTTTGTCCTGCTTGGGCACGGCGGCGTAGCCGTAGCCGGGCAAATCCGTCAGCACCGCGTCCATCAGGCCCTGTTTGCCCAGGGCGAACAGGTTGATATGTTGGGTGCGTCCGGGGCGCTTGGACGCAAAAGCCAGTTGTTTTTGCTGCGTTAAGGTGTTGATACAGGTAGATTTACCGGCATTGGAGCGCCCAACAAAAGCAATTTCAGGGACGTCCAAATCGGGCAAAAAATGCAATTGGGGTGCGGTCGTCAAAAAGCGCGCCGTGTGTAACCAGCCCATCGCTTGCAGGGCCGCGCTTTTTGGGGCGGCGGTGACTCCGAGCGCCGGGGCCGGCGTGGAAGGGCTTGGGGTGGTCATGGACTTATGGTTGTTATGGCGGGTAGACCCCGAGCCGCATTGTAGAATGGTGGTGTTTTTGCCATATCTAAGAGCCCTCGCACCATGAAGTTGTTTGCCCAATTTTTTCTCGTCGCAGCCTTGCTCGCCAGCGCATTTTCCGCCTCGGCCAACACTGCAGAGCCTGCCAAAGCGGCCCAACCCGATCTGGCCAAAGGCGAAGCGAGCTATGGCGCAGTCTGCGCGGCCTGCCATGGGGCTGACGGTAATTCGGGCACTCCTACTTTCCCCAAGTTGGCGCAACAGCATCCCCAGTATTTGGTGAAGCAATTACAAGAATTTAAATCGGGTAAGCGTGCTAACGCCATCATGATGGGTTTTGCCAGCGCTTTGTCCGAAGACGACATGCGCAATATTGCTTTTTGGCTGGCTAGCAAAGCCGCCAAGCCCGGTTTTGCGAAAGACAAAGAGGCAGTGGCGCTGGGCGAACGTATTTACCGTGGCGGCATTGCCGATCGTCAAGTGCCCGCGTGCGCCGGATGCCACAGTCCCAATGGCGCAGGCATCCCGGCGCAGTACCCGCGTATCGGCGGTCAGCATGCCGAATATGCCGCTTCCCAATTAACGGCCTTGCGCGACGGCGCTCGCAAGAACAGCTTGCAAATGAACCAAATTGCGGCCAAGCTCAATGACCGCGAAATCAAAGCCCTTGCGGACTACGTAGCCGGTCTACGTTGAACGCGCCTTTTTCCGGCGCGTGGCTTCTGCGGGGTATTTGTAACGGCATGATTTTTTGCCTGGAGCTCCTGTGAATCCTCGAAGTTCAGACATCACCCCCCGTGCCCTGGTTGAAGGTCGCCGTAGCGCACTGCGGCGCATGCTTTCGGGTACTGGCGCCTTTGCGATGGGCAGCTTGCCTTCCTTGGGTTCTGCGCAAGTGCTCGCGCCCACGCTAAAGCCAGGAAGATTGGCGGCCTTGCCCGCAAAACCCAGCGCCTTAGCCGGTGCGCAGGCCATGGACAAGCCGACGTCCTACAAAGACGCGTCCGGCTACAACAATTTTTATGAGTTCGGCACCGACAAGTCCGACCCGGCGGCTAATGCCCACACGCTGAAAACCACGCCCTGGACGGTAGAAGTCGAGGGCCTGGTCAAAAAACCCGGGCGCTGGGCTTTGGAAGACTTGCAGGCCCTGAGCCCGATGGAGGAGCGCATTTACCGTCTGCGCTGTGTGGAGGGCTGGTCTATGGTTATCCCCTGGGTGGGCTACTCGCTATCGGAGCTGATTAAGCGCGTGGAACCCTTGGGCAGCGCCAAATATGTGGAGTTTGTAACTCTGGCCGACCCCAAAACCATGCCTTTTGTGGGCAGCCGCAGCTTGGACTGGCCTTACACCGAAGGCTTACGCATGGACGAGGCCATGCATCCGCTGACGCTGCTGGCCTTTGGCATGTACGGCGAAATACTGCCGAACCAAAACGGCGCGCCCTTACGCTTGGTGGTGCCTTGGAAATATGGCTTCAAAAGCGCCAAGAGCATTGTCAAAATCCGCTTTAGCGAACGCCAGCCTGCGACCGCGTGGAATAAGGCGGCACCGCAGGAATATGGATTTTTCTCCAACGTCAACCCTGACGTTGACCACCCGCGCTGGAGCCAAGCCACCGAGCGGCGCTTAGGCGAAGACGGCATTTTTGGTAAAAAGCGCAAAACCTTGATGTTCAATGGTTACGAGGCGCAGGTAGGCCAGCTGTACGCGGGTATGGACTTGAAAAAGTTCTATTGATCGCTGGTGTTTTTGTCCACTGTCCATCGCGCGATCGGGTCGCGCTTGGCAAAACCCGTGGTGTTTGTGGTGGCCCTGCTACCGCTGCTTTATTGGCTGACCGCACTCTTCCAGGACGCGCTGGGGGCAAACCCCGCTGAGGCCTTGTTGCGCGGCACCGGTCTGTGGACCTTGCGCATGTTGTGCCTGCTTTTGCTGGTCACCCCTTTGCGCGAGGCTACCGGCTGGACGGCATTGGCACGTTTGCGCCGTATGCTGGGTTTATTCGTGTTTTTTTACGCGCTGGTGCATTTTGTGGCCTATGCCTGGCTAGACCAAAGCGGGCAGTGGGACGACATCCTGCTCGATATCCCTAAGCGCCCATTTATTTTGGTGGGACTGCTGGCTTTCATGCTGTTGCTGCCCCTCGCCTTAACGTCTTTTAACGCGGCCATCCGCTGGCTAGGTGCTGCGCGTTGGCGAAAGCTACACCAGGCGGTGTACCTCATTGCTCTGCTGGCCATCCTGCATTTTTTCTGGATGCGCGCTGGCAAGCGCAATTTTGACCAGGTGGCGCTTTACGCTGCCATCATTAGCGCTTTGCTGGCGTGGCGTTTGCGCCGTCGATTCAATCGCAGAGCTCCTCACCCCTGAACAAGTCCGCGATCGATTCGCGATGGCGGATGACGGTCGCCCGGTCGCCATCTACCAAGATCTCAGCGGCCCGCCCGCGGGTGTTGTAGTTGCTGGCCATGCTCATGCAATAGGCACCGGCGGACATTACCGCTAAGCGCTCGCCCGGTTGCACAGGTAATGCGCGGTCGCGGCCAATCCAATCGCCGCTTTCGCACACCGGGCCAACCACGTCATACACCGTGGCCTGGGCCGAGGTTTTTGGTTGTTCCAACGGAACAATGGCATGATAAGCCTGGTACATCGCGGGGCGGGGTAAGTCGTTCATGGCAGCATCGACGATGCAGAAGTTTTTTTGCTCGCCGGGTTTGAGGTACAAAACCTCGGTGAGGCACACCCCGGCATTACCCACTAAAGATCGGCCCGGTTCGATCATCAAGGTGCGGTTGCCCAATCCGCGCGCATCTATTTTTTGCAGCAATTTGGCCCATAGTGCATCGGCCGCCGGGGGCGCCTCGTCTTGGTATTGAATGCCCAAGCCGCCGCCCAAATCAATATGGTCTAGGGCAATACCCGCTGCTTCAATCGCCTGCACCAGGTCGAGCATGCGGTCCAGCGCATCCAGGTAGGGTGCTTCTTCAGTGATCTGGGATCCAATATGGCAGTCAATGCCCACGATGCGCAAGCCCGGTAGTGCAGCTGCGTGCTGGTAAGTTGCCAAGGTGCGATCGTGTGCGATACCGAACTTGCTGCCCTTGAGGCCGGTGGAAATATAGGGGTGGGTTTTGGGGTCCACATTGGGGTTGACGCGGATGCTGATGGGCGCACGCAGGCCCATTGAAACGGCAACAGCGTTGAGCACGTCAATCTCGGCTTCGCTTTCCACATTAAAGCAGCCAATGCCAGCAGCGAGCGCCTCGCGCATTTCATCGCGCGTTTTACCCACCCCAGAAAAAATTACTTTGGCCATGTCGCCACCGGCTGCGCGCACGCGCGCCAATTCGCCGCCAGACACAATGTCAAAGCCGCAACCCGCGCGCGCAAATACTTGCAGTACGCCCAACGCGGAATTGGCCTTCATGGCATAGCAAATCTGCGCTTTGCGACCTGCAAACCCGGCTTGGTAAGCGGCTAGGGCGCCCACCATGGACGCTTTGGAATAGACATACAAAGGTGTGCCGTGTTCTTGGGCCAGGGCGTCAAGGGCTACGCCCTCCACCATCAGGCCGGTGTCGCCATAGTGGAAATAGGGAGCGCCGGGCAAGGTATTGTTCATGCTGCGCGGCAGGTATGCTGCCGATCCGTTATGGTGTAGTTGGTAGGTGTTTGGCAAGGGTTGGCGCTAAGCGCCGCTTTGGGCGGCAGGTAAAGAGGCCCTTTTTGCCCGCAGGCGCTCAGTAGCACAGCGGTGACCAAGCCCAGGCACACGCTGCCCGGTGTTTTTTTTGTTTTTAACATGGTGAAATTGTAATGACCGACCCCGAGTTCATGGATCTGGCCGAAACCCTCTTGCGCAGTGTGGAGCGCGTTTGCGATGCCATCAACGATGCGGGCAGTGCTGATATCGACAACCAGCGCGTAGGTGCCATGGTGACTTTGGTGTTTGCCAACCGCAGCCAAATCATCATTAACCTGCAAAAACCCTTGCACGAAGTCTGGATGGCGTCGCGATCGGGCGGCTACCATTTTTCATGGCGAGATGGCGCTTGGCAGGACACCAAAGGGCAGGGTGATTTTTTCACGCTGCTGGGCAGCGATGCCAGTGCCCAGGCGGGTGTGCCACTGATGTTTGCGGCGTGATGTGCATGTCCGCACACCCTTCGCGCTATCGCGCATCGCTCGGGCTCTAGGGGAAAAATGCGCGGGGATGCCAATACCGTTTGAGGGCGCAGGTGCGCCACCATCGCTTGCAGTGCAGCCGATGGCTGGGCATTTTTAATTTCTAAATAAATCCAAAATACTGCGTTGCTCTTCGGATTGCGTCATAGGCCGGGAAGCGCCGCTGGCCGGGATAGCCGCCGAGGCCTTGTCGCTTGCACCTGAGCCTACCGCACCAATACCGGTGCCCTTGGAAAATTCCTCGTAATACCACTCGCCGTTCACGCGCACGATACCTTCGGGGGGCTCAGCTTCCATGATGGGCACGTTTTTCAGCGCGGTTTCCATAAAGCTAATCCACACCGGCAGGCTCAGGCCGCCACCCGTTTCTCTATCGCCCAGTTTGCGCGGCGTGTCGTATCCGATCCAGGTCACTGCCGTAAGCGTTTGGTGGTAACCGGCAAACCAGGCGTCCATCGAATCATTGGTGGTACCGGTCTTGCCGTAAATATCTGGCCGCTTGAGTGTGGCCTGCGCCTTGGCAGCAGTACCCGAGCGCGTGACTTCTTGCAACAGACTAGTCATGAGAAAGGCATTACGCGGCTCGATGGCGACATTGGCTTCACCCAGCACCGGCTTGACCGTTTCCAGCAGAATTTTTCCGCGCTGCTCGCTGACACGGGAAATAAGCCAGGGGCTGACGCGGTAACCGCCGTTGGCGAACACCGAGTAGCCAGTAGCCAGTTGCATCGGCGTCACGGAACCAGCGCCCAGCGCCATGGTGAGATAGGGCGGGTGCTTTTCTGCATCAAACCCAAAGCGGCTGATCCAATCCTGGGCATAGTGCGTGCCAATGGACTGCAAGATTTGGATGGAGATCATGTTCTTGGACTTGGCCAGCGCTTTGCGCAGCGGCATCGGGCCTTCGAAGGTGCCGTCGTAGTTTTTCGGCTCCCAGGGCTGCCCGCCGGTGGTGCCCGCATCAAAAAACAAAGGCATGTCATTGATCACGGTGCTGGGCGTAAAGCCTTTTTCTAGAGCCGCCGAGTAAATAAAGGGTTTGAAGCTTGAGCCCGGTTGCCGCCAGGCCTGGGTGACGTGATTGAACTTATTTTTTCCATAATCAAAGCCGCCCACCAGTGCCTTGATCGCCCCGTCACGTGGGTCCATAGCAAAGAATGCGCCTTCCACCTCCGGCAGCTGGGTAATTTCCCAGATACCCTTGGCCGTCTTGGATACCCGGATGATGGCCCCCGGCCGTATTTTGATATTCGGTGACGCCTTCTCCGACAGGCCAGACTGCGCAGGCTTCAATCCCTCGCCCGCTATTTCCACCACTTCGCCGGCCTGCCTTTGGGCCAGTACGCGTTTACTGTCGGCTTGCAACACCACAGCTGCTAACACGTCGCCGTTGTCCGGATGCTCGTCTAGCGCCTCGTCAATCGCGTCTTCCAGCTCCTGAGCATCGCTGGGCAGCGTGATGAATTTTTCCGGGCCGCGATAGACCTGGCGCCGCTCAAAGTCCATGATGCCCCGGCGCAGTGCTTTATACGCCGCTTCCTGCTGCACGCTGTTCATGGTGGTCACCACATCTAGGCCACGGGTGTAAGTCTGATCGCCATACTGCTCGTACATGAGTTGACGCACCATCTCGGCGAGGTATTCCGCATGCACCTGAGGTCGGTTGGCGGCGGTTTGTACGCGCAGAACTTCGGCCTTGGCGGTTTTCGCCTCCTCTGCCGTAATAAAACCGTTGTCCAGCATGCGCTCAATAATGTATTGCTGGCGGATGCGTGCGCGGCGCGGGTTCTTGATTGGGTTGTAGGCTGACGGCGCTTTGGGCAAGCCAGCCAGCATGGCGGCCTCGGCAATACTGATATTTTTCAGCGGTTTGCCAAAATACGTTTCGCAGGCCGCAGCAAAGCCGTAGGCCCGATTCCCCAGATAGATCTGGTTCATATAGATTTCCAGGATCTGGTCCTTGCTCAGGTTATGTTCGAGCTTGAAGGTCAGCAATATCTCGTATATCTTGCGGGTGAAGGTTTTTTCAGACGACAGGTATACGTTACGGGCCACCTGCATGGTGATGGTTGATGCACCCTGGCTTTTAGACTTGCCGACATTGGCCGCTGCCGCGCGCACCATGCCCAGATAGTCAATGCCGCCGTGCTGAAAAAAGCGCGCATCCTCGATCGCCAAAATGGCGTTTTTCATCACTAGCGGGATTTCATTAATTGGCGTTAGCGTCCGGTGCTCTTCTCCGAATTCGCCAATTAAATCGCCCTCCGAAGAGAACACCCGCAACGGCAGCTTCGGGTGGTAATCCTCTAAATCAGAAATATCTGGCAAATTGGGATACGCCAAGGCCATCACGATGGCTACCAAAAAGAGCACCGAGGCAACACCCGCGGCTGCTAACCCAAACAGGGCAAGAACGATATAGCCCATCCAACCCCAAACGGTGCGTGGATTTGCCGGTTTGGTCTTTGCAGGTTGAGAAGACGAAGGAGGAGGCGATTCGGCCATGAATACAAGGGTCTAAAGAGTGGGAACCAAGCGCCTGCGTAGTGGTTAGCACAGAGCCTTGGCTAAAAAATCCATAACGCTGCGCTTTAAGCAGTGCCTGAAGCGTCAGGAGCTCTATGGTAGCGCAGCCATGAAGGCCGCGTTAACAAAACGTTTCGACAATTTTTCTTAAATTTAATGGTACTATTGATAAACATTAACTTAAAAATTATTAAAATTTAGGTAACCAAGGTAGAAATAATGTATCTGAAGTCACTCTTTGGCCGACGTCAGGAAGAAATTATCGGCATGGATATCAGCTCGTGGGGCATCAAAGTCGTCGGCCTCAGTGGATCTCTGGAGCAGCCCGTTTTGGACGTACTGGCCAGTTCCAGAGTGCCTAGTGGTCACATCGTAGACGGTAATGTGGTCAAGATGACCGAGGTAGCAGAGGAACTACGCTCTTTGCTGCGAAACAACCGGATAAAGGCCCAAAAAGTCGCCTTGGCCTTGCCATCATCTGCGGTGATGACCAAGAAAATCATGGTTCAAGCCGATTTGAGTCCCAATGAGATGGAAGTGCAGGTCGAAGAAGAGGCGCGTCAATATATTCCTTTTCCTTTGGAAGAAGTCAGCCTGGACTTTTGCACTGTCGGTACCAATGCGCAGCGGCCCGACATGACCGACGTGCTGATTGCTACGGCGCGGCGCGACAGAATACAAAATCTTCAAGAACTTCTCGAGTTGGTGGAATTGGAAGCCAGCGTAGTGGAGGTCCAGTCTTATGCCTTGCGCATGGCGGCCCAGCGCCTAGTGGATATTTATTTGCCAGGGCAGGAAAACGCTGTTGTGCTGTTACTTAAAGTTGGTGCGGGGCGTACGTTAATGCAAGTTACGGTCAATGGCGCCATTGTGTACGAGCGCGACCAACCCGTTGGCGGCGATCAATTGACCCAGCGGATTGCCGCGCAATACGGCTTAACCCCAGATGCGGCAGAAATAAAAAAAGTATCTGGCGCATTGGCGCAGGACTTTGAATCGTCCGTATTGGCGCCTTATGTCTCCACAACAGTCCAAGCGCTTGAACGAGGTACGCAGTTCATTTACAACAGCACACCCTATAGCAAAATAAATCAGATTTTCCTAACAGGCGGCGGTGCTCTAGCACCCGGCTTAGCTGCTGCACTATCCACAGCACTGCAGTCACCTTGCACTTTAATAAACCCCTTTGAGGGAATGAGTCTAGGGCCTCAGGTTCGCAACAACCCTCGGCTGCGCGATGCGCCGCTTTTCATCGGTGCTTGCGGTTTAGCCTTGCGGAGATTTAGCCTGTGATTCAATTTAATCTCTTGCCACACCGCGAGGCGCTGCGTAAGTTTAAAAAAGACCAGTTCAACGCATCCATAGTTTTGACGCTGATCCTTGGTGGGATTACGGCTTTTGCAATTTACGGTTCGCTGGTTTCGTCTATAGAGGCTCAAAAAGGCAACATAGCTGTTCTTGATAAAGAAATTAAGCGGTATGAGGGGCAAATCGTTGAAATCAAAGATTTGAAAAGTCAGATCGACGCGCTGCTCGCACGCCAGAAGGCGGTTGAAGATATTCAGGCTGATCGCAACTCACCGGTACGTTTACTCTCTGAGATTACTAACAATTTGCCTCAGGGCGTGATCCTCAGCAAATTAGCCCAAAGAGACCAAGAGTTGACCCTCGAAGGTACGGCCCAAACCAATGAAAACTTGTCCCAGTTCTTGGATAACTTAGGCAAATCTGGCGGTTGGTTTTCGAAACCCGAGCTCCTGGTGAGTGAGGCGCAAAGCACTACCGAAAAATTACCGGTAAAGGCATTTAGATTTTCGGTAAGGGTAATGTTCTTGCGCTCACAGAGCGCATCCGCTCCTAGTGGCGCCGCTTCTTCTGTCACATCCCCTAGCGCGCCATCGGGCCAGCTGCCCTCAGACGCTGCGTCTAAACCGGTTGTAGCTGACGTCCCGAAAGCCTAAACAGGATGGATTGATACCAAGACATAGCTATGAATAAAAATTCTTTCGATTCATTAGGCTCCAGGATTGCAGCCCAGTTTCGTGGGCTCGATACTGCCAATCCGTCTTCATGGCCAGTGGTACCGCGCCTATTTCTGTTACTTCTTTTGTACGTCCTCGTCGTCGGCGGGCTGTGGTTTTACCCTTTGAGTGACTACGCCGAAGAATTGCAAAAAGCGGTAGACAGAGAAAACGCATCGCGTATGGACTTTACTGACAAGTTGGGTAAAGCGGCTAATCTGAATTTGTTGAAAAAACAGCGCGATGAAGTCGCGTTGACTGTGGAGAGTTTGGAAAAGCAACTACCCAACAGCACGGAAATGTCAGGTTTACTTTTTAATATCAGCCAGATGGGGCGGACGCAGAACTTGCAGCAAGAGTTGTTCAAACCTGACCTACCGATTTTCAAACAGTACTACGCCATCATTCCCGTCACCTTTCGGGCCAACGGCGGATACCACGACTTCGCCCGCTTCGCCGCCGATGTTGCCAACCTTCCGCGCATTGTCAATCTGAGCAATATGACCATATCGCCTAGAACCGATGGGACTTTGACGCTCGATGCCACCGTGCGAACTTACCGCTATCTCGATCCAGGTGAGCTGGCGACACAGGGTAAGGGCTCTAAGGAGGGCAAATGAGACAAGCATTAGCCGTAGGCCTGTTGCTTTTTACGCTGCTGCTTTCCGCGTGCGGGCCTTCGCGCGAAGACACTTTACGGGACTGGATCGCCGAGCAGCGAAAGGCCAGTGTGCCCAGCGTGAAAAAAATTCCAGCGCCGCAACCTTTCCAGCATTTGCCTTACGAGCAAGGCGAGCGAAAGGATCCTTTTGCTAAGCAAGTCCTGTCGGCGCAGCTCAATGTTGAGGCGGAAAAAGCAAGTCCGGATTTGAGTCTGAAGCATAAATCGCGCGCGCGTCAAACTTTAGAAAGTATGCCCCTTGAGTCTATGAGTTTCGTGGGAATCCTAGAAAAGCAAGGGCGCGCCATGGGTTTAGTGCGAGCCGATGGCGTGCTGCACCAGGTGGTGCCTGGTCAGTACCTCGGGAAAAATTTCGGCAAGGTGTTGCGAATAGATGAAAAAGGTATACAGCTGCGGGAGATTGCGCAAGATGCCAACGGCAAATGGTCAGAGCGCGAGGCCTACCTTCGAATTCAAGGGAGTAATAAATAAATGAACATAAAGAGAACTATGAAGCGGGCTGCCGTTTGGCTCACCTGCCTCTTGAGCTGCCTTGTTTGGGTACGCTCGGCACATGCTGAAAACTCTGTACTAGCCATTAGCGCCCAGCGCAGCGGTAACACGGAGCTAGTCCGCATCGACTTTGCGCAGGAGTTGACGGCCCTGCCCCAGGCATTTGCTACCCGCAATCCGGCGCGTATCGCGCTGGATTTTCCCGGCATTGGGAGTGCAGTGGGCATGGGGCGTATCGCGATTACCCAGGCCTTGGTGGACTCGGCTATTGTGGCCCAATCCGACGATAGAAGCCGCGTGGTGATCAATCTGCGCCAACCGGCTAATTACCGCCTAGACATTTCGGGAAAAAGCCTGGTCGTGGCCTTGGAGCCCTTGGCTAGCGCCGTGCCTGGGCAGACACCCAATGCGGCTGCGCCGCCGCCCGGCACTTCGACAGCCATGGCGTCTGCCACAGAATCCACCGCTGCACCGCAGCCAGGAATAGCACCCATCGGCGACATTCAGTTTCGCCGTAGCAGTGA
>Ga0114963_10002825_pt1 | contig 11827 bp, 12 predicted proteins | sample C_131016_EF_Meta_FD_87019 | JGI IMG/M metagenome (GOLD analysis project Ga0114963, IMG submission 87019) | Freshwater microbial communities from Lake Croche, Canada to study carbon cycling - C_131016_EF_MetaG | ecosystem: Environmental > Aquatic > Freshwater > Lake | place: Lake Croche, Canada...
CAAGGGTAGGTAAGGTTTTTCGCGTTGCATCGAATTAATCCACATCATCCACCGCTTGTGCGGGTCCCCGTCAATTCCTTTGAGTTTTAATCTTGCGACCGTACTCCCCAGGCGGTCAACTTCACGCGTTAGCTGCGCTACTAAGGCCCGAAGGCCCCAACAGCTAGTTGACATCGTTTAGGGCGTGGACTACCAGGGTATCTAATCCTGTTTGCTCCCCACGCTTTCGTGCATGAGCGTCAGTATCATCCCAGGGGGCTGCCTTCGCCATCGGTGTTCCTCCGCATATCTACGCATTTCACTGCTACACGCGGAATTCCACCCCCCTCTGACATACTCTAGCTCGGGAGTTAAAAGTGCAGTTCCAAGGTTAAGCCCTGGGATTTCACACCTCTCTTTCCGAACCGCCTGCGCACGCTTTACGCCCAGTAATTCCGATTAACGCTTGCACCCTACGTATTACCGCGGCTGCTGGCACGTAGTTAGCCGGTGCTTATTCTGCAGGTACCGTCATCCACGCAAAGTATTAATTTGCGCGATTTCTTTCCTGCCAAAAGTGCTTTACAACCCGAAGGCCTTCATCGCACACGCGGAATGGCTGGATCAGGGTTTCCCCCATTGTCCAAAATTCCCCACTGCTGCCTCCCGTAGGAGTCTGGGCCGTGTCTCAGTCCCAGTGTGGCTGGTCGTCCTCTCAAACCAGCTACGGATCGTCGCCTTGGTGGGCCTTTACCCCACCAACTAGCTAATCCGATATCGGCCGCTCCAATAGTGAGAGGTCTTGCGATCCCCCCCTTTCCCCCGTAGGGCGTATGCGGTATTAGCTACTCTTTCGAGTAGTTATCCCCCGCTACTGGGCACGTTCCGATATATTACTCACCCGTTCGCCACTCGCCGCCAGACCGAAGTCCGCGCTGCCGTTCGACTTGCATGTGTAAGGCATCCCGCTAGCGTTCAATCTGAGCCAGGATCAAACTCTTCAGTTTAATCTCTGTATAAATCGTATTTCCTTGACCCCAGGTTTAACCCCAAGGCCGGTTATACGTCGCTGCTCAAAGGAAGTGAGGTTATTACTCATCTGGGCTTTAACACCCAAACTTTTATTTCCTTACTTCTTTGTGAGCACTTGATTTCGTTTGCAGCTTAATGACCTGTTACAGCCACCAAACCTGCGACACTCATTCCAAGCGCCCACACTTATCGGTTGTCAAATTTTTAAAGAACAAGGTATTCGGTACTGCGCACTTACTTCTTGTATTCTTTACTCGGTAGAACGTATTATAACCTAGTTTTCAACTTCTAACTTCGGCTTATTTCTTACAACATGAAGGTATCTTTCAGTAAAGACCCGTTAACTAACGGGTTCGCTGCGACTTGCCTTTGTTGCAACCCTGCTTTGGTAGAAGCAGAGAAACGAGATTATGCATGGATTATTTTGCCCTGTCAAACCTAAAGTCGAAATAAATCTGAAATATGGGTTTTTTTTTGATTTATTTTTAATTACGACTCAAATACAAGGGTTAACCCTTTATTTTTGCAGCAAACTGGTGACGAAATTTTTTTACCTTGGGGGCAATCACGAACTGGCAATAACCTTGTTCAGGATGAAGTGCAAAATAATCTGCGTGATATTGCTCTGCTGGCCAGAACTTAGCGGCTGCATGTAACTCGGTACAGACCGGGGCATCATAGGCACCAGATGCCTCTAAATGCTGAATGTACTGCTCAACCACCTCTTGTTGCGTGGCATCCTGATAAAACACGGCAGACTGGTACTGTGGTCCGACGTCGTTACCCTGCCGCCCGGGGGTCGTAGGATCATGGGTCGCAAAAAACACCTCGAGTAGCGAGGCAAAATCGGCCTGCGTGGGGTCGAATTCGATTTTGACCACCTCGATGTGGCCAGTCTCTTTTCCACAGACTTGCTCATAGGTTGGGTTTTGGACTGAGCCGCCGCAGTAGCCTGACTGCACAGAAAGCACACCTTTCATGGCCGTGAAAACCGCCTCGGTGCACCAAAAGCAACCGCCACCAAAGATGGCCGTCTGGGTGCCGGAGCCTGCCTGAATGAGCTGATTTGTATTTTGCATAAAACTACCTCAAGGTTAGGATCCACTGCGAGAGTTGCAGTGCATCTTGTTGATTGACCTGCGGTTGAGCAGGCATCGGCACCGCCCCCCAACGCCCTCGCCCGCCCTGGCGAATGGCGCTTGCCAGATACTCAAGCGAACCAGATTGTGGGGCATGTCGTTGCGCGACTGCCTCGAAACTTGGTCCAACCCGCTTGGAATCGACCTGATGACAACCCAAGCAGGTTTTTTTACGCGCTAACTCAAGTCCGGCGTCAAACGACAGAGTGGGGACAGCTGTAGCTGTAGCCGGGGCAGTAGCGGGAGCCAAGGCCGAAGCGGTAGGTGAAGGTGGTAGGGGCGAAGATGAAGATGAAGATGAAGATGAAGATAAAACCGATTGCGCCCCAACAACTTGAGGCGCAATCAGACTCAAACAGCACATCAGGGCCACTACCAGCCCTGTATACCTTAGCGCTAAAGGCTTACTCGTCAAACGCATCCGTCACAGCTCCGCGACTTGCTGTGCTGGCCAGGCGCCCAAACTTAGCGAGAACGCCCCGGTTATAGCGCGGCTTGGGCTGAACCCATGCTTTGCGACGTACGGCGATTTCAGCTTCGGGCACATTCAATTGCAGGAGCAATTGGTGTGCGTCGATGGTGACGGAATCACCCTCTTTGATCAGCCCGATCAACCCGCCCACAAACGCCTCGGGCGCAACGTGACCCACCACCATCCCCCAAGTGCCGCCAGAAAACCGACCGTCAGTAATTAAACCAACGGACTCGCCCAGACCCTGACCAACCAGCGCAGAGGTTGGCGCTAGCATTTCACGCATACCTGGCCCACCTTTAGGGCCCTCATAGCGGATGATAACGATATCGCCGTGCGTGATTTTTTGCGCCATGATGGCCGCCATGGCGTCGTCTTCTGAATCAAACACGCGTGCGGGCCCTGTAATGACCGGATTTTTAAGGCCAGTAATTTTGGCAACTGCGCCCTCAGGCGAGAGGTTTCCTTTCAAAATGGCCAAATGCCCTTGCTTATACATCGCGTTGCTAATCGGGCGGATGACTTGCTGCCCTGCCGGCGGTTGATCTGGAACATCTTTCAACACTTCGGCGATGGTCTTACCCGAAATGGTCATGCAGTCGCCGTGTAGCAGGCCCGCATTAAGCAAAATCTTCATGACCTGAGGAATACCGCCGGCACGATGCAGGTCGACGGTCAAAAACTGCCCCGAGGGCTTCAAATCGCACAAGACAGGCACGCGTTGACGCACCGCTTCAAAATCGTCGATGGTCCAAGGCACTTCGGCCGCATGCGCAATGGCAAGAAAGTGCAGCACAGCGTTGGTAGAGCCACCAATCGCCATAATCACCGAAACGGCATTCTCTAGCGACTTGCGCGTGATAATGTCACGCGGACGGCGATTATGGCGCACAGCATCCACCAGTACGCGCGCCGCTTCGGCCGCGTTATCAATCGCAACCTGATCTTCGTTGGCGAGCGTGCTCGAATACGGCAGCGCCATGCCCATCGCCTCAAAAGACGAGCTCATCGTGTTGGCTGTGTACATACCGCCGCACGAACCCGTGCCAGGAATCGCTTTTTGTTCGATCGCTTTGAAGTCTTCTTGGCTCATGCGACCCATGGTGAACTCGCCAACTGCCTCAAACACCGAAACAATGTTCAAGTCGCGACCTTTGTGTGAGCCAGGCTTAATCGTGCCACCGTATACATAGATGCCGGGGACATTCATGCGCGCAATCCCAATCATGCCACCGGGCATATTTTTGTCGCAACCGCCCACAACTACCACGCCGTCCATCCACTGGCCTTGAACGGCGGTTTCAATACAGTCAGCGATCACTTCACGAGAGACAAGCGAATATTTCATCCCCTCAGTACCCATTGACATCCCGTCTGAGATCGTCGGCGTACCAAATACCTGTGGATTGCCCTTGGCCTCGCGAATCGCAGCAATCGCAGCGTCAACCAGGGGTTGCAAACCACTGTTACACGGCGTGATCGTTGAATGCCCGTTGGCCACACCAATCATAGGGTTCGCGAAATCGGCTTCTTTGTAGCCCATGCCGTAATACATCGAACGGTTGGGCGCGCGCGTCACGCCTTCGGTAATATTTTTAGAACGCTCGTTATTTGCCATGAATAAACACCTGAGGATGAATGACGAAAAATTTCGGTATAGCCTTTAAAGCTAACCCTTCTCGGGTCAATCTGTCAAAGCTGATCTCCGGTCAAGCTGAAGGGTTATTATCGGACATCTTTTGACCACTGGCTCACGATGCTGCAATTTCCCAACTTTGACCCTGTTGCCCTTCGCATAGGTCCGCTCGCCATTCACTGGTATGGCTTGATGTATTTGGTAGGCTTTGGTTCTGCCTGGCTGCTTGGGCGCTGGCGAATCGCCCACAACAAGTCACGGCTCAATCTGCGCGATCTCGAAGATCTGATTTTTTATGGCGTCTTAGGCGTTGTCGCCGGTGGTCGCCTTGGTTACGTGTTGTTTTACAAACCCGCCTATTATTTTGCACATCCACTCGAAATCACCTACCTCTGGACCGGGGGGATGTCTTTTCATGGCGGCTTGCTGGGCGTCTTGGTGATGATGTTTTGGCTGGCGCGCAGTCGCGGCTACAAATTTTTTGAAGTTGCCGACTTTGTCGCGCCACTCATCCCCCTTGCGCTTGCAGCGGGCAGGCTGGGCAACTTCATCAATGGCGAGCTGTGGGGTAGGCCAAGCACACTACCTTGGGCAATGGTCTTCAGACAAAGCGGCGACGGCATCGCACGACATCCTTCTCAGCTCTATCAACTGGCCCTTGAGGGCTTAGCCTTGTTTGTGTTGGTCTGGTGGTTTGCCAATAAACCTCGGCCCAATGGCCAGGTCAGCGCCGTGTTTTTGATCGGCTACGGCATTTTTAGGTTTGTTGCTGAATTTGCACGTGAGCCAGATGATTTTTTAGGCCTATTAGCTGCAGGACTATCAATGGGGCAGTGGCTGTCATTACCAATGGTGTTTGCAGGAATCTGGTTGTTTATATGGGCGCGAGCGAAACGCTGACTCACGTCTTATCAACCGCTTCACTACTTAACCACTCAGCGAATCTGTGAACACACAGATTCGCTGATGTAAATGCCCCGCTCGTGCCGTTCAGGCCGGCATCTCGAACCGTAAGTTCAAGTTGGCCGCGATCTGCTCACTTTGAGCGCGTCTGCTAGAGACCCGCATACCCGTAGAGCTATCCCGCAACCTATGTATGCCATAAGCATTGGTTCTGAGAATATATGACCTAGTCACGAACACAGCAGGGACAAACTGTAAACACCCTATTAGGTGTCTGAATTAAATTGTGGGATGTACATCCAGCAGCGTTTTTGCAGTTGGATAGCGTCGCGCACTTTGCAACTTGCTCAATTATCGCGCCCCAACACTCGCTTACTTAACGTACTTTTGATGCCGGATTCGGAAGCGCCGAGTCTAGCATCGCATTCAAGTCGTCAATTCTACGCTTGAAGTCGCCAACGGCCAAACCACCCAAAGGCCCATCGGGCGCTTTCACTGATAACAACTCGATCGCCACCTGAATCGCCGCCATGACAGCGATGCGCTCATTACCAGAGACCTTGCCGCTGCCTTGAATACGCCCGGCTAGCTGGCTAATGTGCTGGGCCGCAGCCGTCAAAGCCTGCTTTTCTTCGGGCGGGCAAGCCAGTGAGTAATCTCGGCCCAAAATAGAAATATCAACGCGTTCGATCATTTAAACCCCTTGCTCAGACGCGGGTGGTGCGCCAGGCAACCGCTCGAGCACAGCCTCGATTCGTTCGCGCGCCTGGGCAGTGGCTGCGCGCAAAGTCGAGACCTCGCGTTCTCGAAACAGCAATTGAGCCTGCAGGGTTGACTGTTCTTGCTTAAAGAGATCAAGCGAACCTTGCAAGGCTGCCTGTTCAGACTCGTAGCTGTCGACCTTTCGTGTCAGCGCTTTAGCCTGAGTACCCTCTTGCGCGAGCCTAGCCTGCAGCGCGTCGCGCTCTGACTGAACCTGAGACAGATTCACACGTAACCTCTCTACTTCAGAGGCAAGCTCTTGCGTATAAGCAATCAGGATCGCTAAGCGATTGGAAAGTTGGTCAAGATCATCAAGCATGGCGATATCGTAAAGCAAAATTAAGCATTAGGGCGAAACGCAGAAAACATATCAACAGCCCAGCAGTCTCATTTTGTTTAATTTGTCAGCTAGCGTTCAGAAAACTATGCTAGTGCGGCCAACCTACACATTTAAGAGTTGCTAAATGCAAGCGTTTTGCACATTTCGGAACATTTTGTCGGCAAATTAACACAAGTCTAGGGAAAACCCCATCCTCTAGGGGTAAGTTCAGGGTTTGCTTTGAGGCTGCTCTCCATTACCATGCAAGCCTTGCTGGTTCTCTGACAAAATCTAAACAGTGGCTGAGTGTCGGCAGAACCGCAATGCGTACAACGCACCACTTTCAAACAAATTTTTTTTGCAGCGCAGTCAAGGAGCTACCCATCATGCAGCTTAGAAATAAACAGGACTTCTGGTCGGGGGTGATGTTCATCCTGCTCGGCCTTGGATTCGCCTGGAAGGCCACCAGTTACTCGATGGGCACTGCTGCCCGGATGGGACCTGGCTATTTTCCTCATTGGCTTGGCATCCTTATGGCAATCTTAGGCGCCGTAGTGCTGCTGAGCTCGCTGCGTCCCAAGGCAGAAGAGACAGATATTGCAAAATTTGATTTTAAGATTTTAGCTATCATCATTTCCGCGATCGTCCTGTTTGGCTTGCTGCTGCGCCCAATGGGGATGATTTTCTCTCTGTTCTTGTTAGTGGTGATCAGCAGTTTTGCTAGCCACGAGCATAATTGGAAGGTCACAATCGCTAACGCGGCGTTCTTGACTTTGCTGTGTTGGCTGTCGTTTGTGAAAGGTCTCAAATTGGTGTTTCCAATTTGGCCCGCCTTTCTCGGTCTGAACTAAGGAGCACCTGTTCATGGACTTACTCGGTAATTTATATATGGGTTTTGGCGTTGCATTTACGCCAGAAAACCTGACTTACGCTTTGCTTGGCTGTTTGCTCGGTACTTTGGTAGGCGTTTTGCCTGGCTTGGGACCAGTCCCAACCATTGCAATGTTGCTGCCGATTACTTATGTGTTGCCTCCAATTGCTGGTTTAATCATGTTGGCCGGTATTTATTATGGCGCACAATACGGCGGCTCTACCACAGCTATTTTGGTGAATCTACCAGGCGAAACCTCTTCGGTGGTCACCACCCTTGACGGGCACGCCATGGCCAAAAATGGTCGTGCAGGCGCTGCTTTGTCAATTGCAGGCTTAGCCTCGTTTTTTGCTGGTACCGTAGCAACCATACTGCTAGCTGCTTTTGCACCGCCCTTGGCTGAAGTCGCTTTTAAATTCGGCCCCGCCGAGTATTTTTCGCTGATGGTGCTTGGCTTGGTCGGTGCAGTGGTGTTGGCCTCGGGCTCATTGATCAAAGCAATTTGCATGATCTTGTTGGGCCTGCTGCTCGGCATGGTCGGAACCGATGTGAACTCAGGCGTTGCACGTTTTGACTTCGGCGTGCCCGAATTGCAAGACGGGCTTGATTTTGCAATCGTTGCGATGGGCGTGTTCGGCTTTGCTGAGATCATGAGCAATCTTGAGCTTAGAGAAAATCGCGTTGAAATCGCTGCAAAAATCGGCTCGTTGTATCCGAACCTGCAAGAGTTTAAAGAAGCTTGGCCTGCAGTGGTTCGAGGCACAGCTTTAGGTTCAATGCTTGGCATTTTGCCCGGTGGCGGCGCAGTGCTGTCTTCGTTCGCCTCTTACACGCTCGAGAAGAAACTCTCGCGCAATCCAGAGCGGTTCGGCAAGGGACACCCTGCTGGGGTCGCTGGCCCTGAGGCAGCAAACAACGCAGGGGCTCAAACTTCTTTTATTCCCCTGTTGACACTTGGTATCCCAAGTAACGCAGTGATGGCGCTGATGGTTGGGGCCATGACGATTCATAACATCCAGCCTGGCCCACAGGTGATGACCAGCCACCCACAGCTGTTCTGGGGCTTGATTGCCTCGATGTGGATCGGTAACCTGATGTTGGTTGTCTTGAACCTGCCGCTTGTTGGTATTTGGGTGAAACTACTCAAAGTCCCTTACAAGATTTTATTTCCGGCGATTTTGGTGTTTTGTACCATCGGCGTGTATTCGTTGAACTACAACACTTTCGACATCATGACGACCTCGTGCTTTGGCATCATTGGTTATGTTTGGGCGAAACTCAAGTGCGAAGGTGCGCCCCTGTTGCTAGGTCTGGTACTGGGCCCCCTGATGGAAGAAAACTTCCGGCGTGCCCTGCTCTTATCTCGCGGTAACTACAGCACCTTTATTGAGCGCCCTCTATCAGCCTCTTTGCTCGGTGTTGCTGTCCTACTCGTGATCATCGTGGCACTTCCTTCAATTAAGAAGAAGCGCGAAGAAGCCTTTGTAGAAGAGTAAAAACATGTCTAGCATCAATAGCAAAGCGTACGAACCCTCTCCCCCCACCAAAGTCGCTTTCATCGGGCTGGGGGTAATGGGGCTACCCATGTCTGGGCACCTGGCAACTGCCGGCCATGACGTAACGGTCTACAACCGCAACACTCAAAAAGCGCAAGCCTGGGTCAAAGAGTTTGGAGGGCGCGCCTGCGCAACCCCTCGCCAAGCCGCCCAGGACGCACAAATCGTGTTTGCGTGCGTAGGCAATGACGACGACTTGCGTAGCATCGTCTTGGGTGCTGACGGTGCCTTTGCAGGCATGTCAGCAGGGGCAACCTTTGTTGACCACACCACGGCTTCGGCCTTGGTCGCGCGTGAACTCAGCGCATTGGCTAAGCAAAAGTCGTTGCGCTTTATTGATGCTCCAGTATCGGGTGGCCAAGCCGGTGCGGTCAACGGCATGCTAACGGTCATGTGTGGCGGCGACGCTGCTGAGTTTGATGCTGTCAAGAGCGTCATCGCCGTCATGGCACGGGCTGTCACACTCGTTGGCCCTGCTGGCGCAGGTCAGCTCGCCAAGATGGTCAATCAGATTTGTATCGCGGGTTTAGTTCAAGGCCTGTCTGAAGGCATCGCCTTTGGGCAAGCTGCTGGCCTGGATATGAAACAAGTCATTGAAGTCATCGGCAAAGGTGCTGCACAAAGCTGGCAAATGGATAATCGTGGCGCCACCATGGTAGACGACAAGTTCGAGTTTGGCTTTGCGGTCGATTGGATGCGTAAGGACTTGGGCTTGGTGATGGACGAGTGCAACCGTAATGGGGCGCGCGTGCCAAGTATTGCCTTGATTGATCAGTTTTATGCCGACGTTCAGAAAATGGGTGGCGGCCGCTGGGATACTTCTAGCTTGATCAAGCGCCTGCGTTAAAAAAGGCCGCTGTCATTAGCTAGGGTGAGCAGTGCAGAGATGCACTGCTTTTTTTTGCCAAAAACTCGGTGCAGAAGGTTTGCTGCAGAGCTCGCCCCAAAGTTCGTTGGAGCTTTGTTTGCTCAGGCTTGATTCGGACTTTAACGCTTTGGCTACGAAGCCTGTTCAGGCAATGCTTGTGTCGCAGGTTGTTCTGCAAGATCTGCCCCACGCTTAAAAATTAAAGGTGACAACTCAGTAAGCGCCTGAGTGTAGACCTCACGCTTGAACTCAATGACATCATCAAGTGAAACCCAATAAGAGCTCCAGCGCCACGCATCAAATTCGGGATGTGGCGTTGCACGCAAGCACACATCTGTGTCGCGCCCAAGCATACGCAGCAGAAACCAAATCTGCTTTTGTCCTTTATAGTGCCCGCGTGATTCGCGCCGGATAAAGGTATCAGGCACGTCATAACGCAGCCACTCGCGCGTACGCCCAAGAATGCGGACATGGTCGGGCAATAAACCGACCTCTTCATGGAGTTCGCGCAACATCGCCTGCGATGGGCTTTCGCCCTGATTGATGCCACCTTGCGGAAACTGCCAGGCATGTTCCCGTATGCGCTTGCCCCAAAAGACCTCGTTTTTTTGATTAACGAGGATAATCCCAACATTCGGACGGTAGCCTTCGCGATCAAGCATGGCCACTCCCTGCGAATTTAATACAATGCCAGTGATTATACGTACCTGTTGGGCAAAATGCCCTAATAAAATTTAGCCACTCAATCCAATGCGCGCATCCGCCTTTCATATCAGTACCTTAAAAGAAGCCCCGAACGACGCCGAAATCACGAGCCATCAACTCATGATGCGTGCTGGGTTGATCCGCAAACTGGCCGGCGGCATTTATAGCTATATGCCTTTAGGCTTGAGAGTCATACGCAAGATCGAAAACATCATCCGCGAAGAAATGAACGCCGCCGGGGCGCTTGAACTGCTGATGCCGGTGGTGCAACCCGCCGAACTATGGATCGAGTCGGGTCGCTGGGAGCAATACGGCCCTGAGCTATTGCGCATGAAAGACCGGCATGGTCGCGATTTTGTGTTGCAACCGACCTCTGAAGAGGTGATCACCGACATCGCACGCAACGAGATTCAAAGCTGGCGGCAATTGCCGGTCAATTTCTATCATATTCAAACGAAGTTTCGCGACGAGCGCCGCCCACGCTTTGGTGTCATGCGCGGACGCGAATTCACCATGAAAGACGCTTATTCGTTTGATCGCGACGTGACTGGCGCTCAAAAAAGCTATCAAATCATGTTTGACGCGTACATGAAGATTTTTCAACGCATGGGCCTGACCTTCAGGGCCGTTTCGGCCGACACCGGATCGATCGGCGGTTCGCAAAGTCACGAATTTCAGGTGATTGCCGATATCGGCGAAGACTTGATCGTATACGACCCCGAATCAGACTACGCAGCCAATATTGAACTTGCAGTAGCGCCCTGCTTGATTGAGCAGCGCGCCGCCCCTCTGGCGGCTCTAAAACTCGAGCTCACTCCGGGCGCAGCCAAATGCGAAGCCGTCGCTCAATTGCTGGGCGCGCCGCTGACTCAAACAATTAAAGCGATCGTGCTTGCTACCGAATTAAAAGAGCAGCCAAATCAAGTTTGGCTTCTGTTGATACGCGGCGATCATGAACTCAATGAGATTAAAGCGGGCAAGATCCCCGGTCTAGATCACGGGTTTAGATTTGCGACCGAGACAGAAATTATTGAGCACTTTGGCTGCAAGCCGGGCTACCTAGGCCCTGTGAACACAAAACTTCCCGTCAAAGTGATTGCCGACCACACAGTCGCCAACATGCACGACTTCATCTGCGGAGCCAACCAAGAGGACGCGCACTTCAGTGGGGTGAACTGGATACGTGACCTGCCCGAGCCCGATTTAGTCACTGACTTACGCAATGTTGTTACGGGCGACCGCGCACCCTCTGGTCACGGCCAACTCGCGATTCAACGAGGCATCGAAGTCGGGCATGTGTTTTATCTTGGTACAAAATATTCTGAGGCGTTAAAGGCAACCTTCCTTGACGAAACCGGCAAGCCAGCCCTGATGGAGATGGGCTGCTACGGGATTGGAGTGACCCGTCTGGTCGGCGCAGCAATCGAACAAAATCATGATGCCAAAGGCATCATTTGGCCCCGCGCTCTGGCACCCTTTGAGGTTGTGATTTGCGGGGTCGGTTGGGGCAAAAGCGAAGAAGTGCGCAGTGCCTGCGAGTTGCTTTATGCTTCACTGAAAGCACAAGGCGTTGACGTCATTTTGG
>Ga0114963_10002826_pt1 | contig 11825 bp, 7 predicted proteins | sample C_131016_EF_Meta_FD_87019 | JGI IMG/M metagenome (GOLD analysis project Ga0114963, IMG submission 87019) | Freshwater microbial communities from Lake Croche, Canada to study carbon cycling - C_131016_EF_MetaG | ecosystem: Environmental > Aquatic > Freshwater > Lake | place: Lake Croche, Canada...
AACAACCGGTTTGGCTGCATAGGGGTGAACATTTTTTCAAAGATACGTCTGTCTACAGTTGCGCCGGGGCTCCGCTTTGGAACGGACAGGGAAAATGCATAGGTATGCTGGATTTGACAGGCGTGATGAGTCAGGAGCGCCCAGAGTTGAAACATCTGGCGGCTTTGTCTTCGCGCAGTATCAGCAACGCTTTTTTGTTGAGACAAGCGCACCACTTGTTGTTACGCATGAACTGGCCTGGACGTCTTGGGGGTGACGACAACGACGGTTTGATGTTGTTGAATGATGAAGGAGAAGTACTCGGCGCCAATATGCAAGCGCGCGACATGCTCAGTATGGCGCCGGACGCTCATTTTCACGCCAACGATTTGTTTGCCATTCCCATGGGGCTGCTGTTTGACGCGGCCTCCGAACCCCATGCCATGGAGGTTCCGTTATGGTCGGGGCTGAATCTGCAAATTCGCAGCCAATTGCAGCATGCTTGCAACAACTTACAACAACCGGCTGCGACAGGTGCGCTACAACAAATTCAATCTGCCATGATCAGCAAGGCCATATCCCAAGCCAAAGGCAATGTGGCGCAGGCGGCCAAAACTTTGGGCATCAGTCGCGCCACGCTTTACCGCAAACTCTCGCGCAAATCCAGCCAGTAACCTGAAAATTCAGTTCCGTGTAAGCATAGAATGTGCGCTTGCTTAAATGTCGGAGCCTGAAATGCAGGGATTGCTCAAATTCTCAAACGGTATAGATCGTTTCAACACATGGATAAATCGCTATGTCATCTGGTTGATACTGGGTGCCACACTCATCAGCGCCATCAACGCGTTGGTGAGAAAAATATTCAACAACAGTTCAAATGCTTTTTTGGAAGTGCAGTGGTATTTATTTGCGGCTTCTTTTTTGCTAGCCTCTTGCTACACGCTATTGCAAAACGAGCATGTCAAGATTGATGTGATTTACTCTCGATTCACCCGCGAGACTCAAACCAAAATCGACATCTTCGGCTTTGCTTTTTTCATGCTGCCTATGTGTACCGCCGTCATCTGGTTTGGATTGCCTTTTTTCTGGAAAGGTCTGATGACAGGAGAGATGTCTTCCAACGCGGGCGGTCTGATTCGATGGCCGGTTTACGCCATGTTGCCATTGGGATTTGGACTGCTCTGGTTGCAAGGCGCTTCTGAATTGATCAAGCGCATCGCTTTTTTAAAAGGCCTGATCACAGACCCTACGCTCAAAGAAGGTGAGAGATCCGCAGAAGAAGAATTGGCCGAGGAAATTCGCAAACTTGCCGAAGCCAAAGCCCAACCATCCAAAGCCTGAGCGGGAATACACATCATGGAATTATTCATTCACAACCTGGCCCCTATCATGTTTCTGGGCCTGATTTTTTTCTTGTTGCTGGGTTTTCCAGTAGCTTTCAGTCTGGGTGCCTGCGGCCTGTTTTTTGGATTCATAGGTATTGAACTAGGCGTACTTCCAGAAGCGCTATTGCAAGCACTGCCTTTGCGCATCTTTGGCATCATGCAAAACGACACATTGCTGGCCATCCCGTTCTTCACGCTCATGGGCTTGATACTGGAACGCTCTGGCATGGCCGAAGACTTGCTCGACACCATCGGTCAATTGTTCGGTCCGGTGCGTGGCGGTCTGGCGTTTGCAGTGATTTTTGTGGGCGCTTTGCTGGCAGCCACCACGGGTGTGGTTGCCGCCTCAGTGATATCCATGGGCCTGATTTCGTTGCCCATCATGTTGCGTTACGGCTACGACCGTCGCATTGCCTCAGGCGTGATCGCAGCATCAGGCACATTGGCGCAAATCATCCCTCCTTCTTTGGTACTGATCATCTTGGCTGACCAACTGGGGCGCAGCGTCGGCGAAATGTACAAAGGCGCATTTATTCCTGGTTTTGCGCTGACTGGCATGTATGTTCTATTTATTGTTGGAGTTGCCATATTCCGGCCCCAATGGGTGCCTGCGCTGCCTTTGTCGGCTCGCACCATCCGTGAAGATAACGGCAAATCCGGTTTACTGTCACTGCTGCTGCTGACTATCTTATGCACGGTATCGGCTGTTTATCTGGCACAAAGCTACCCCGCCATCGTTGATTATTTCAAGGGCAGCAGTGGTTCGAACCCACCCACAGACGAAACCATTGTGGTGTCGTTGTGCTCTGGTGTGTTGCTGGCATTTGTACTTGCGGTCATCAATAAAACTGCACGTATCGGTTTGCTGTCCAACATGGCTGAACGCGTCACCTTTGTGCTGATACCACCCTTGTTACTGATCTTCCTGGTGCTGGGAACTATCTTTCTTGGTATCGCCACACCCACTGAAGGCGGTGCCATGGGTGCTTTGGGCGCCATCATCATGGCCTTGATACGCGGAAGACTGAGTTATTCCTTGCTCAAACAGGCGCTGACCTCCACCACCAAATTAGCCAGCTTTGTGGTGTTCATTCTGATTGGCTCCACCTGCTTCAGCTTGGTGTTTCAAGGGGTTGATGGTCCAAAATGGGTAGAACATTTGCTCGGCGATTTACCCGGCGGACAGTTAGGATTTTTGATAGTCACCAATCTGCTGATTTTTGTGCTGGCTTTTTTCCTGGACTTCTTTGAACTGGCTTTCATCGTAGTGCCATTGCTAGGGCCAGTGGCAGAAAAACTGGGTATCGATTTGATTTGGTTTGGCGTGCTGTTGGGCGTGAATATGCAAACCTCATTCATGCATCCACCTTTCGGTTTTGCGCTTTTTTATCTGCGCAGCGTGGCTCCCATCAAAGCCTATTTTGACAAGCCTTCGCAAAAAGAAATTGCACCTGTCACCACCATGCAAATTTACTGGGGTGCCGTTCCATTTGTGATCATTCAAATCATCATGGTTGGTCTGATCATTGCATTCCCTTCTATTGTTTCTAGCGGGCTGGACAAGGAAGAAGGTCTGAACGCAGAGCAAGTGCAAACTGAGATGATGAATGCCACTCAGGATGCCGACAACGCCGCCGACCCAACTGCCACACCCCAACCGGGTGCTGAAACCGAAACCAAGCCCGAAGACGATCCCATGAAAATGATGCAAGAGTCTATGAACAAAGAAGGCGAGAAAAAATAATGTGTCCGATCAAGCTTTCATAGCTTGATCGGCTACTGCCCGCTTTAGTTTTCTCTTGCCCCATGAAAAACACCCCAAAAACTCGGATGGAGATCCGGCTTTTGGGGTGCACAGTCGCTTTTAAAACGACTGAATTTTTCGCCAAAAAATCAGAGTTTCACACTCTGCATATACCGGTCGAATGAAGCCTCAGAGAAACGGAACCACAGGTTTTGTTGTTTGCGAAACGCTGAGTAATCGGTGTAAACCTTTTTCCAGTTCGGGTTCTTGGCACTGATTTCCTCGTACAAAGCCATGGATTCTTTGAAGGCAATATCCATCATGTCTTTAGGAAAGGGCAGCACTTTGGTTTTCCCTGCCACGAGTTGCATCAATGCAACCGGGTTACGGGCATCGTACTTGGCCTGGCAATCGACGTGGGCAAAGGCAGATGCACATTCGATGATGGATTTATTCACATCTGACAAGCTGTTGTAGGCCTTGTCGTTGATGTAGATGTCCAACTCTGGACCACCTTCCCACCAGCCAGGGTAGTAGTAAAACGGTGCGACTTTATTGAATCCCAGTTTTTGGTCATCGTATGGGCCGATCCATTCAGCTGCATCAATGGTGCCTTTTTCCAAGGCTTGGTAAATTTCGCCACCAGGGATGTTTTGCGGGACACCGCCCATTCGCTCAATCACTTTGCCAGCAAAACCGCCCACACGGAATTTCAGACCTTTCATGTCCGCAGCCGACTTGATTTCCTTGCGGAACCAACCGCCCATTTGCACACCGGTGTTACCGGCAGGGAAATTGATGATGTTGTATTGCTTGTAGAACTCGCGCATCAATTTCATACCGTTGCCTTGGAACATCCAAGCAGTCGTCTGACGACTGTTCAGACCAAAAGGAACGGCGCAACCCAAAGCAAAGGTTTCGTCTTTACCGAAAAAATAGTAAGGCGCGGTATGTCCAACTTCAACCGTACCGTTTTGCACTCCATCGACCACACCAAACGGAGGCATAAGCTCACCCGCAGCGTGGGTGGAAATAACGAATTTACCGCCGCTCAGTTCGCTGACTTTTTTGGCAAAGGTTTCAGCTGCACCGTAAATAGTATCCAACGATTTAGGGAAACTGGAAGCCAGTCGCCAACGAATGGCTTCTTGGGCATGTACTGCGGGTGCAATGCCGGCACCCAGTATGCCTGCAATACCTGCATTTTTAAGAGCGGAACGACGATCCATACGAACTCCAATCAAAGGTGGTTTTATTCAAAAAATTCTATCAGCCAACGAGCTTTAGATTGCTAGCTGCCGCAGTATCTTCCGCAATGAGTAAATGGTTAAATCTTTGGCGAACAGACGCCTCAATACCAACGTGATCAAGTCCAAGCATGGACATGATTTTGACAGGGTCACCATGGTCAGTGAATACATCTGGCACACCAAGGCGTAGCACAGGCAGATGAACGCCTGCATCATGCAATGCTTCAAGAACGGCAGAGCCAGCGCCACCCATGAGAGCACCCTCTTCTAGGGTGACCAGCGCCTCATGGCTGGCAGCCACTTGCAACAGCAACTCGGTATCTAAAGGCTTGGCCCAGCGCATATTGACCACAGTCGCGTTCAATGCAGCGGCGGACTGCAAAGCGGGATACAGCAAAGTACCAAAAGCCAGCAATGCAACACCTTTTCCTTGTCGGCGAATTTCACCTTTGCCAAAAGGCAGCATGGCCAAGCCAGAGGACATAGGGATACCCGCACCAGCACCGCGCGGATAGCGCACAGCGACCGTGTGATCCTGCGCATGTGCGGTACTGAGTAACATTCGACATTCGTTTTCATCCGCAGGGCAAGCAATGCTGACCTGTGGAATGCAACGCAAAAATGCAATGTCATACACGCCTGCATGGGTTGGGCCATCGGCACCCACAATACCTGCGCGGTCTAGGGCCAGCACCATAGGCAACTTTTGCAAAGCCACGTCATGTATCAACTGATCGTAGGCACGCTGTAAAAACGTGGAGTAAATAGCGACTACCGGCTTTAAACCCTCACATGCCAGACCAGCGGCGAATGTCAATGCATGCTGCTCAGCAATGCCCACATCGTGATATCGGTCTGGAAAGCGATGGTGAAATTCGACCATGCCCGACCCTTCACGCATCGCCGGCGTGATAGCAACGAGTTTGGGGTCCTGCGCCGCCATGTCGCACAGCCAGTTGCCAAACACTTGGCTAAAGGTTTGTTTAGGCGCTGTGGCAGGTGGCAGCAAACCCACCTTGGGATCGAATTTGCCAGGCCCATGGTAGGCAATCGGATCGGCTTCAGCGAGTTTGTAGCCCTGACCTTTGCGGGTAACGACATGCAAGAACTGCGGCCCGGACATACCTTTGATATTTTGTAACGTAGGAATCAAGGCTTCAAGGTCATGCCCGTCAATCGGTCCGATGTAATTGAAGCCGAATTTTTCAAACAAAGTGGCTGGCAGAATCAACCCCTTGGTCTGGTGCTCAAGGCGGCGTGCCAATTCGAACAACGGCGGCGCATTTTTCAGAACCTGGCGCCCTACTTCCTTGGCTGCCGTATAAAAACGTCCACTCATCAATTGCGCCAGATAACGGTTCAATGCGCCGACGGGTGGGCTGATGGACATGTCGTTGTCGTTCAAAATAACCAACATATTGCAATCCGAGATGCCTGCGTTGTTCATGGCCTCGAAAGCCATACCAGCCGTCATGGCGCCGTCGCCGATGATGGCCACGCTGTGTCTGTGCTCACCCTTTTGTTTGGCCGCCATGGCCATGCCCAATGCGGCAGAAATGCTGGTAGAAGAATGCGCAGTACCAAAATTGTCGAATATGCTTTCATCGCGTTTAGGAAAACCGGCGATGCCGCCTAGCTGACGCAAACTGCCCATGCGATCGCGTCTGCCAGTCAATATTTTGTGGGGATAGGTTTGGTGCCCCACATCCCACACCAAACGGTCGTGCGGCGTATTGAAAACGTAATGCAGTGCCACGGTAAGTTCAACAGTGCCCAGGTTAGAACTGAAATGCCCTCCGGTCTTACCCACTGTCTCGATCAAAAAGCTTCTCAATTCATTGGCCAGAACGGGCAATTGAGAGGTTGACAGCAACCGCACATCCGCTGGCGATTGGATACTGTCTAACAATGGGGTCATGTGGCCGTCTCCTGCAATCTGTCACGCCCGTTTTTAGGCGCTACCGCTGAGCTTAAATGTGTCAACTAGAGTTGACAATAAGGGGTTTACCCTTGGTAGCTTGGCAGCAATAAAAAACCCCTGTGGTTAAGCACCGCAGGGGTTTGTCTGTCAAGAAATCAGAGATTTCTAATCAGCCTTTTTTGGCGTAAGCACTGCACCAGCCTGCTGCAGCGACTTGTTTACCAGCAAACAGTGGGCACGCACCTGCTTTGTCACCGGCCTTGCCTTGGAACAAGGCACAGTTGCCACAATTTTGTTCCGGCTTGTGTGTCGCGAATTTTTTGCCATCCACTTTAGAGGAATCAGCTTTGTAACCCAGGGCCGCAGCCTGGCCATCTTTTTCATCTACCATGGCTTGAGCAAACACTTGGCTACCTGCCAACAGGGCAGCACTGCCCACACTGAGTTGAATTACGAATTCGCGACGACTTGTCATAAGGATCTCCGAAGATTAAAAAAAATGCCCCGTTTGGGGTAAACACCCCGGTATTCTTGCCTACACCGGGACATTGCTACACAACGTTATAGAGATACCCTAGGTTGACGCTCAAGTAAAGACCTGTGCCGCCTCCACTGTTTCAGCCTCCAAATGGTCCGTTCAGCACAATGGTCGAGTAATTCAGTACCCCAGCCGTCGTGACCCAGGCCAGATAAGGCAGCAACAGCCAAGCCGACAAACGCCGGTAAGGGTAGACAAAGACCATCAAAGCCACAATACTTTGCCAAATGAATAAGAGTTCAATCATCGACCAATCAGGTCGGTGCCATTGAAAGTAAATCAGGCTCCAAAAAATATTGAAAAAGGCGTTCAAGGCCCATAAAAATAGCCATTGCATTCTTTGCCTGCGTGCGGGGCAGGCATGCCACCCCATCCAGGCACTGAGTGCCCCGAGCGTAAAGATCACTGACCAAATCAGGCCGAAAGCTGGGTCTGGTGGCTTCCAAGCAGGTTGTTTAAGTGAGAAATACCAGTCGTCCAAGTTTGTCAATGCAGAGCCCAGACCAGCCACGCTGAAACTGATCACGAATGACACCAGCAGGCTGCGCCAATGACTTTGGACGCCCGCTATTGCATGTGTTTCAGACATGATTTGTGGTGACGAACCGACTGATCCTGATTGACTGGTGAGATTTTCAGTATTCAAGGGTTTTCCCTAGTTATAAATTTGGCTATACACCTTGTAATGTCAATCTGAATTGACACATTAACACCATCAAGGTATTTCCCTTACCAACAGAGAAAAAGCAACTCAGGCATGACGAAAATTTCATCTGTCAGCAACGCTCTCAAAGTGGTCATTCTGACCATGGACACGCACCTCAACAGCGCGGCTGGCAAAGCACGCGTTGCATTGATGCGCCTGATTCCTGGCCTGAGTTTTTCTATCCATTCAGCTTCCGACTACTCTGCAGATCCGCACAAGTTAACACGTTGTCGGTCAGACATTGCCAACGCCGACATCATCATCGTCACCATGCTTTTTCTGGAAGACCATTTCCAGCCGATTTTGCCTGACCTCCAAGCCCGACGCGAGAACTGTAGCGCCATGGTCTGCATCATGTCTGCGGCTGAAGTGGTCAAACTCACCCGCATGGGCAAGCTGGACATGAACAAGCCAAGCACCGGACCGATGGCGTTTTTGAAGAAACTGCGCGGCAGTAAACCTCAGGCTGGACAGGACGCATCTGCCGGCGCCAAACAAATGAAGATGTTGCGCCGTCTGCCACAAATACTTCGCTTTGTACCTGGTACTGCGCAAGACTTACGCGCTTACTTTCTGACCTTGCAATACTGGCTGGGCGGCTCACAGGAAAACATACACAACCTGGTGCTTTACTTGGTTGATCGCTATGCCAAACACGCCATACCTAAGAGCAATGACCTACTGAAAGTAGCGGCACCTGCCGAATACCCGGAAGTCGGCGTATATCACCCGCGCATGCAACCTCGCTTGGATGCAGACCTCAACAACTTACCAGTGATGGTCAAGCATGGGGTCGCCAAAGGGCGGGTTGGCATATTGCTTTTACGCTCATACCTGATTGCCAATAACGCGCAACACTACGATGCGGTGCTTGCCGCATTGGAAGTTCAGGGCTTGCAAGTGGTTCCAGCTTTTGCCGCTGGCCTAGACTCTCGGCCCGCCATTCAAACTTACTTCATGAAAGACGGCAAATGCACAGTAGATGCGGTTATTTCGCTTACTGGGTTTTCACTGGTCGGCGGACCTGCTTACAACGATGCGCACGCCGCAGAAGAAATTTTGGGCCAACTCGATGTCCCTTACATCGCGGCGCACCCGGTTGAATTTCAAACCTTAGACCAGTGGGGCAGTTCCAGTCGGGGTCTGCTTCCCGTTGAGTCCACCATCATGGTGGCCATACCAGAGCTTGACGGCTCCGTGGTTCCCATGGTTTATGGGGGACGACCCGGTGCCGATGGCGTGACTTGCACCGGCTGTGAACAACGCTGCACCTTCACCAAAGAGCACCATCAGGAAGACATGTTCACGTGCACGGAACGCACCTCCATGCTCGCCATGCGGGTGGCCAAACTGGTGGCATTGCGCCGCAGTGAACGCGCCAAGCGTCGTGTGGCCATGGTGATTTTCAATTTCCCGCCAAACACAGGAAACACGGGAACCGCAGCCTATCTTGGTGTGTTTGAGTCTCTTTTTAACACCATGAAAGCCATGCAGGCCGAGGGTTACACCGTGGATATGCCCGAATCGCGTGAAGCGCTGGAGCAACAAATCTTGGAAGGCAACCGATTGCAATACGGCGCGGACGCCAATGTGCACACGCTGATTGCTGCGCAAGACCATGTGCGCCGTGAACGCTATCTTGCCGACATCGAAGCGCATTGGGGCCCAGCACCCGGCAAACAACTCTCCAACGGTGAGTCTATTTTTGTACTCGGTCATCAGTTTGGCAATTTATTGGTCACGGTACAGCCGTCCTTTGGCTATGAAGGCGACCCGATGCGCCTGTTGTTTGAAGGCGGATTTGCACCAACGCATGCTTTCTCGGCCTTTTACCGCTACCTGCGCGAAGACTTTGCGGCGCATGCAGTACTTCATTTCGGCACACACGGGTCGCTGGAATTCATGCCAGGTAAACAAACCGGCTTGGCGGGCAGTTGCTGGCCAGACCGATTGATCCAAGACTTGCCAAACTTTTATTTGTACGCCGCCAACAACCCCTCAGAAGGCGCTATTGCCAAGCGAAGAGGCGGCGCTACGCTCATCAGTTATTTGTCACCCACGGTGGAAGAAGCTGGTCTCTACAGCGGCTTGGTAGATCTGAAAGCATCCATAGACCGCTGGCGCAATTTAAGCCCGTCTGAATCGGTTGAAATGGCAAGCTTGGCTGAATTGATTCAGGCGCAAGCTGCCGCTATTGACCTCTTGCCCGCCGAACCTGTGTGGCATATCGCTGAAGACGGACACAGTTTGCCATCTGTTCAGCACACGATAGGGCAACTGTCCACCCAGATTTTGGAACTTGAATACGCCTTGATTCCGCATGGCTTGCATGTGGTGGGTAAACCTTACACAGACTCACAGTACACGGATATGTTGAGCGCCATGGCAGAGAGTCAGCAGTTGGGCGAGGTCGCGCCAGCCTCGATCCATGCGATTGTGCAAGGCCAGAGTGCTGCTCAGGCAGCCGAGCTCAGCGGCCTGCCAGCCAGCGATGAACTTACAAAGTTATTTGAAACCTTGGTCAAGACGTATGTGCTGATGGGTAAGAACAGTGAAATCGAAGGCCTGCTGGGCGCCCTCGACGGCAAATACATACACCCAGCCCCTGGCGGGGACTTGCTTCGCACGCCGGACGTGCTGCCCACTGGTCGCAACCTGCATGGCTTTGATCCGTTTCGCATACCAAGCGCATTCGCTGTTCAAGACGGCGCTAAACAAGCCGACAAACTGATCGCGCGTTTCATGGACGACGGTAACCCGCTTCCAGAATCCGTAGCCATTGTTTTATGGGGCAGTGACAACCTCAAATCCGAAGGTAGCCAGATCGGCCAGGCGCTGCGTTTGCTGGGTGCCAAACCTCGGTTTGACAGCTATGGCCGATTGGTCGGCGCACAGTTGATACCGCTGGCTGAACTTGGCCGTCCGCGCATTGATGTGGTGGTGACCTTGTCAGGTATCTTCCGCGACTTGTTACCGCTGCAAATCAAAATGCTGGCGCAGGCCGCGCTGATGGCCGCTCAAGCGGATGAACCTTCTGAGCAAAACTACATTCGCAAACATGCCTTGGCATACCAACAAGAACACAACTGCGACATGCCGACGGCGGCCTTGCGGGTGTTTGGCAACATGGACGGCAGTTATGGCGCAAACGTCAACCACTTGATTGACAACGGCTGTTGGGACAGCGAGGACGAACTGGCAAACACCTACACGTCCCGCAAAGGCTTTGCCTTTGGCGTCAGCGGACAACCTGTATCCAACCCTGGTTTACTGAAAAGCGCATTGGCAGATGTGCAACTGACCTACCAAAATCTAGAGTCAGTCGAACTTGGAATCACGACAGTAGATAACTATTTCGACACCCTGGGCGGTATCACGCGCGCGGTGCGTCAGGCCAAAGGTGGCTCGGAAAATACACCGGTTTACATTGGCGACCAGACCCGAGGCGATGGCACTGTTCGAAGTCTGTCTGAGCAAGTAGCGCTCGAAACCCGCACCCGCATGCTCAACCCTAAGTGGTACGAAGGCATGCTTGAGCACGGCTACGAAGGTGTCAGACAAATCGAGGTGCACATCACCAATACTGTGGGCTGGTCTGCCACGACCGGGCAAGTGCAACCTTGGGTCTACAAACAACTTTCAGAAACCTTTGTGCTCAACCCCGAAATGCGTGATCGACTCGCCAAGCTGAACCCCACCGCTTCAGCCCGTTTGGCCAACCGCTTGATTGAAGCCTCTGAACGCGCTTACTGGACGCCAGATGCTGACATGCTCAAGCAATTGCAGCAAGCCAGCGACGAGTTGGAAGACCGTTTGGAAGGCGTGTACGAAGCGACGCAAGGTTAATCCCATGTATTCCCTGTTTACGCATGGTGACCGTGTCTCTGTGCGCCTTTCGTAAGATTACTCCATGGCTACTCCCTTCCCCTTTTCCGCCATCGTCGGTCAAGACGAAATGAAATTGGCAATACAAATTGTTGCTGTCGACCCCAAAGTCGGCGGTGTGCTCGCATTGGGTGACAGAGGCACTGGTAAATCCACCGCAGTGCGTGCGTTGGCAGATTTGCTTCCCCCCATCCAAGTGGTCAAAGGGTGTAGATACGGTTGCGACCCCAAAAGTGGGAGCAGCGGTTGCCCGGATTGCGCCAGCCTTAAATCGGGTCAAAAAATCACCACTGAAAGCAAACCAGTGCCGGTCATCGACTTGCCCTTAGGCGCTACTGAAGACCGCGTGGTCGGCGCCTTAGATTTGGAGAAAGCGCTCAGCCAAGGCGTCAAAGCTTTTTCACCCGGCCTGCTGGC
>Ga0114963_10002827_pt1 | contig 11822 bp, 7 predicted proteins | sample C_131016_EF_Meta_FD_87019 | JGI IMG/M metagenome (GOLD analysis project Ga0114963, IMG submission 87019) | Freshwater microbial communities from Lake Croche, Canada to study carbon cycling - C_131016_EF_MetaG | ecosystem: Environmental > Aquatic > Freshwater > Lake | place: Lake Croche, Canada...
GAAATATAATTTTCGCTTTTGAAGTCCACGATTGGTTTTTTATAAATAGCAGCTTTTCCTTCTTTTGGATTGTAACTGTAAATGGTTGCCGGAGTGGTATAGTTGGTAAAGGAAAAATACAGCTCAGAATCTTTGGTTTTACCGCCAAAACCAGATGCTGTTCCAATTCCTGGAAGGGTTACTTCTCTGATTAAATTTCCTTTGAAATCGTATTGTTTTACTAAAGAAATAGCGTCTTTCATGTAAGTTGCAAAAATATATCCTGCTCCGGTGCTTGGCGACAACACATTTTCGGTTTCAGGGATAAAATCTACCCAATTTTCAACCCCAGGATTACTTGCGTCTACACTTACAATTCTTTTGTTAGGCGCGTTTATATTAGTAAGAATAAATAATTTTGAGTCTAAATTGTCAATCACGTCAACATCAAAATCAAAATTGCTGACAATAGGAATAATTTTAGAATTAGGCGCGCTCAAATCTTTTACATACAATTCGTTTCCAGAAGTAGAATTTGCCGCAGAAATGAACAAATAACGATCGTCTTCAGAAACACTTCCGCCCACATAACGCCTTTTTTCTTTGTCGCCAAAAACAACTAAATCTGTTTTTTGAGCGGTTCCTAATTGGTGAAAATACAGTTTGTGTTCGTCGGTTTTAGCCGAAAGTTCGCTTCCTTTTGGTTTTTCATAACTAGAGTAAAAAACCCCTTCGTTTCCTTTCCACGAAAGGCCGCTAAATTTTACATCGATAAGCGGTGTATCGATTTCTTTTTTGGTTTTGGCATCAATAAAAATCACCGTTCTCCAATCACTTCCTGCTTTTGAAATAGAATAAGCAACCTTAGAACCATCTTTAGAAAAACTCAATCCGTCTAGCGATGTTGTGGCGTCTTTTGAAAAAGTATTTGGATCTAAAAAAAGCGCTTCTTTTCCAGATTTATCGGTTCTGTACAATACCGATTGATTTTGCAATCCATTGTTTTTATAGAAATAAGTGTAATCACCTTCTTTAAACGGAGCAGAAATTTTTTCATAATTCCACAGTTTTTCCATTCGTTCTTTGATTTTATTTCTAAAAGGAATTTTAGACAAATAATCAAAAGTCAATTTGTTTTCTTCGCTAACCCAAGCGGCCGTTTCCGTAGATTTATCGTTTTCTAACCATCGGTAAGGATCGTTAACTTCAATACCAAAATAAGTGTCAACGGTTGCTGTTTTCTTAGTTTCTGGGTAAACAAGTGATTCCATTTTTTTATTTTGACTAAACGTGGCGATAGAAGTAGTTAACACCATTATTACAATTATTTTTTTCATTTGAGATTTGTTTTTAAACAAAAATAGGGAGTTTATTATTAAAATAAATATATTTAATGGTTAATGTTACTCTTTAAATATTAAAATTGATTCCCAAAATGACATTCCTTCCAATATTTGGAATCCCTTCGTTTTTTAACCTTGATAAATGGGCAATGTAGCTTTTATTAAACAGGTTGTTTCCGTTGATATTGAAATTAAAATGGGTTTTTCCAAAATTAATTTGCCCGCCAATTCCAAAATTTATCAAAGTATAGCCGTCGGAATTGGTTTCAAATCCGCTTGTTTTTTTTTGGTTGAAAGTATTGGAAATAGTCAAAGTTGCAAAGCCGTCTTTCAACCAATTTTTTATTTTGAATTCTGCACGCAAGTTATTATTCCAATTGTTAGCTGGAATTAATGGCAAAAATTCACTCCCGAGAACTCCGGATTGTTTTTCGCCCGTTACCGTTTCAAAACTGCTTTCAAAATGCAGCCAATCCAAAGGGTGTGGATGAAAATGTAATCCAAATTCACCGCCGTATAATTTAGCGTTGGTTTGAGAATAATTATAAACTTCATAACCCGCAATTGTAATTGCCGACGGATTTAAATAAATATAATTATTGATTTTATTGAAGAAAACGTTGGCAAAAAACTCAAAATGGCTGTTTTTGTATTCTAAATTTATATCCTTTTGAACGTTTTGTTCGGTTGCTAAATTGCTATTTCCTATTTCATATCGATTGGCGCCTTCATGAACGCCGTTTGAAGTCAATTCGGCTAAATTTGGTGCTCGGAAACCGGAAGCTAAATTGAGTCTTAGCATAATTTCTTTAGATAAATTAGTTTTAAAACCTAAAGAGCCATTAAAGCTGTTGTAATTTTTAGAAAGTGCTTCAAACGAACCTTCTTTACCTGAAATTCCGTAGCTTTCACTTGTGATATTTCTATTATCAAAACGAATCCCGGCTTGTAAAACACTCGATTTCCATTCGTAATTTGTAGTTCCAAATACGCCGAAATCATTGGTTTTAGCATCAGGAATTAAGTATTCAATTCCAAAATTTACATTGGTTTGCGCCATGCCTTGAACCCCCAAAATAGATTCTAAATTACCCGCTTTCGGCAAATGGTATTTAAAATCATAATTTAAAGTATTCAATTTCATATTCAAATTGGCAACTGGGCTACTCTGAAACTCGCTTCTGTTATTGGAAATAAATCCCAAGTCAATATCTAACTTCGATTTATTAAAAAACAAGGTAGAATTTAAGCTTAAAAGATGATTTAAAACAGATTGTTTGGGATATTCAGTAGTTGAATTCGAGGTTTGTGTTGCAATACCATTTTCAGGAATTCCTATATCCAATTTATTGAAATTATATCGAAAAACGGAAGACAATATCGAGTTGCTATACCCAATTCCTGTTTTTAAATCGGTTTCATTGTATCTTGTATTGGTTACTCGATTTCCGTTAGCAATTTTATAATCGGAGTGCACATTGTAGCTTCCTCGAGCCAAGTATTTCCAATTTTCGGATGATGCTTTTAATCCCAAAGTTGAATTACTTCCTAATGTATTTGAGAACATTTTTTGACTAAAATCGCCTTCAAATTTTTCAGATTTTGCAAATTTTTCAGGGTTGAAATAAAGCACGCCCCCCAAAGCATCCGATCCGTAAAGCAAGGAAGCTGGGCCTTTAATAATCTCCACGCTTTCTACTCCGGCATCGTTTAATCCTAAGCCGTGTTCGTCTCCAAATTGCTGGTTTTCAATGCGAACGCCTTGAGAATATACTAAAACTCGATTCCCGCTTAAACCCCGAATCACCGGTTTTCCAATGGAAGTTCCAGTTGAAATTTGGGAAACTCCAGGAATAGTTGCCAGCCCTTCGATTAAAGTCGCCGTCCCTTTTTGTTGTAACGATTTCATGCTTTCGTGCTCGACCTTCATTACATTTTGGGACTGTAATTTATGAAATGAAGTCGCCACAATTACTTCGTCCATTTCAAACAAAGTGGGTTCTAAAACAACATCCAATTTATTCTCCCCATTTTGGATAAGAAGTGTTTTGTTTTGAGAAATAAATCCAAGTGATGAATAGGTAATTTTGATGTTTCCCAACGGTAGGTTATTGATGCTGTAAATTCCTTTTTCATCTGTTGATGCACTTTTGTGCAATTCAGAAATAAAGACGGAAACCCCTTTAATGGTTTGGTTTTCTTTGTCGGTTAGAATTCCCGATATTTTATTTTGCGCATTTAGCAATCCCGAAAAACCAATTATTAAAAGATAGAGTATTTTTTTCATCTTCAACAAATTTAAAAAAGGAAACGGGAAAAATCGTTTGTTTTAAAAAAGAGTATGATTTATTTTAAACCAAATGATTCGCCACTAGATATTCTGCTATCTGAACCGTATTTGTAGCAGCCCCTTTTCTTAAATTATCAGCTACAATCCACATATTTAGTGTGTTTTCTTGGCTTTCGTCACGACGAATTCTACCTACAAAAACGTCGTCCTTTCCTTCTGCATAAATGGGCATTGGGTAACTAAAATTATCGGTGCTATCTTGAACAACAACTCCAGCTGTATTTTCTAAAATAGAACGTACTTCGCTCACGTCGAAAGCATTCGAAAACTCCACATTTACTGCTTCGCTGTGGCCGCCAACAATAGGTACCCGAACAGCTGTGGCCGTAACTTTTATAGCATCATCGCTCAATATTTTTTTGGTTTCGCGAACCAATTTCATTTCTTCTTTGGTGTAACCATTTTCTTCAAAACTATCGCATTGAGGAATTGCATTTCGGTGAATTGGATATTTATAAGCCATTTCGCCTTGAACTCCCGAATATTCATTTTCCAATTGTTGCACCGCTTTAACCCCAGTTCCAGTAATTGATTGATAAGTTGAAACGATAACGCGTTTCACATTGTATTTTTTATGTAAAGGAGCCAAAACAAGCACCATTTGAATTGTTGAGCAATTTGGATTTGCAATTATTTTATCTTCTTTTGTAAGTTCTGATGCATTTATTTCAGGCACAATTAATTTTTTTGTGGGGTCCATTCTCCATGCCGACGAATTATCAATTACCGTAGTTCCAGCTGCAGCAAATTTTGGAGCCCATTCTAAAGAAGTGTCGCCACCAGCAGAAAATAAGGCAATATCGGCTTTCAAATCTACTGCGGTTTGCAAGCCAACCACTTTATAAAATTTTCCTTTGAATTCTACTTCTTTACCAATAGATTTTTCAGAGGCAACCGGAATTAATTCAGTTACAGGAAAATTTCTTTCCGCTAATACATTTAGCATTATTTCTCCAACCATTCCTGTAGCGCCAACAACTGCAATTTTCATATTTTTTAATTTTAATTAATTTGCATTGCAAAAGTACATAATCTACATTTCAAAATTACAAGTTGAACAAAAAACCACAAATTGTTATATTTACAACAAAAAAGAACCACGCTAAGAGCGTGGTTTAAATTAGAATAGGTAATGTAGCGGTATTATTTTTTTAATAAATCTCTTATTTCTGCTAATAATTCTTCTTGAGTTGGGCCTTTTTCAACCGAAACTTCTTCAACTTCATGTTTCTTTTTATAAGTGTTAATTCCCTTGATAATTAGAAATAGAACGAAGGCAATAATTACAAAATTGATTAATGACGAAAGGAACATTCCATATTTTACTCCGCCAAAAGCGACCAATTGTTCAATTTCTGAAAGTTTTGCAGCTTCCAAAGCAGGTTTCAAAAGTAGTGGAGTAATAACGTCTTCAATCAACGAGCTAACTATCTTACCAAAAGCAGCTCCAATTACAACCCCAATTGCCAAATCGATTACGTTGCCTTTCATTGCAAAGGCCTTAAATTCAGATAACATTTTCATAGTATGTATATTTAATTATTCACGATAAAAAACGCGTTTTACCCTTTGGGAAATGCTGGTTAGAATTTCGTAGGAAATCGTTCCTAATTTTTCAGCCATGAAACTTACCGTTGGGTTTTCGCCAAATAAAACCACTTCATCGCCTTCATGACAATCAATTTCTGAAACATCGGCCATCAACATGTCCATGCAAATGCTTCCAATAATCGTGGCTTTTTGACCATTTATAATTACAAAACCTAAACCATTGCCCCATTTTCTTGAAATTCCGTCGGCATAGCCTATAGAAATGGTTGCGATTTTTGATTTTTTTTGAGCTATAAATCGTCTACCATAACCCACGCTTTCGTCCTTGTTTATAAATCTAATTTGTGAAATTACAGACTTTAACGTGCCTACATTTTCTAAAAAGCGTTGTTCATTAGCATCATTTGAAACGCCATACAATCCAATTCCAAGGCGAACCATTTCGAATTGCGCTTCAGCAAAATTACTAATTCCGGATGTATTTAATAAATGTCGAATCGGATTAATTTCCAATTCTGATATTATTTTTGAAGACAATTTTTCAAATAATAGAATTTGATATTGAGCAAAATCTTGATTATCCATAGAATCGCTAGTTGCCATGTGTGACAAAATGCTTTTCACTTTTACAGATTTATTGTCTCTTAAAATAGAAATTAATTCGTCGATATTTTCTTCTTCAAAACCCAATCGGTGCATTCCAGTATCCAATTTTATGTGAATAGGATAATTTTCTAACTGATTGCTTTTTGCTATTTGTAAAAAGGAATTCAACCCTTTCAAACTATAAATTTCAGGTTCTAATTGGTGTTGGATAATCGCTGAAAAACTAGTGTTTTCTGGATTTAAGACCATAATTGGCAACTTGATGCCCGCATTTTTTAATGCAATTCCTTCATCGGCGAAAGCCACTCCCAAATAATCAACATGGTGGTGTTCTAATAATTTTGCAATTTCAAAACCGCCATTTCCATAACCAAAAGCTTTCACCATCACCATAATTTTGGTGGTTGGTTCCAACTTAGATTTGTAAAAATTCAAGTTGTGACTAATGGCATTCAGATTGATTTCGAGCACCGTTTCGTGCGTTTTTTCTTCCAAAAGACGTACTATTTTTTCAAATTCAAACACTCTTGCACCTTTGATCAAAATTGTTTCATTACTAAAACTTAGCGAATTAAAAGCAGCAATAAATGCTTCTGAATTTTTATAGGCAATGCAATTTTTGAACTTGTTTTTATACTCAAATATAGTGTTGCCAATTACAATTATACGATTGATTTTATTCGAAACAACTAATTCTGAAACTTTAGAATACAAATCGTCGTTAGAAGCTCCACTTTGAAAAATATCAGAAAGAATAATTGTTTTGTTGGGATGCTGTTTTTGACTTTCAAGAAAATCCAAAGCAATTTTTAAAGATTGAAAATCAGAACTGTAACTGTCGTCAATGAGGGTGCAATTATGAATTCCCGTTTTTACTTTGAGCCTCATTTCCACAGGATAAAGTAATTCCAATCGGTTTTGAATTACTGTTACATCGTATTTGAAATAAAGTAAAACCATTAAACAATGAATGGCATTTTCTATTGAAGCACTGTCTTTAAACGGAATGGTAACTTCGAATTTCTCACCTGAATTAGTAACCTCGAGCACCGTCTTATCTAAAAGGGATTTTTGCGAAATAAATACATCTGCAGTTGAATCCTCGAAAGACCACGAGAAGGTTTTTAAATTTGAGTTTAAAAACGCGTCAATTACTTTGTCTTTTTTATAAATTAGGATTTCAGCATTGGCAAAAAGCGTTATTTTTTCTTTTATTTTTTCTTCAAAATTGGCAAATCCTTCGTCGTGAGCCGAACCAATATTGGTTAAAATCCCAATGGTTGGTTTGATAATTTGCTCTAACTTACCCATTTCATTAGTAGTTGAAATTCCCGCTTCAAAAATCCCAAGATTGTGATTTTCAGTTATTGAAATAATGGACAACGGAACGCCCACTTGTGAATTATAGCTTTTTGGACTTCTAACAATTGAAAAATTGGGGCTTAAAAGAAAATTCAGCCATTCTTTTACGATGGTTTTTCCGTTGCTTCCCGTAATTCCAATTATTGGGAAATGATATAAATTTCGATAATATCCAGCAAATTTTTGAAGTGCTTCGAGGGTGTTTTCCACCACAATAAAATTCGCTTTTTCTTTTAAATTAACTGGAATTGAAGAAACCACAAAATTTTGAACCCCTTTTTGGATTAGTTCTGCAATGTAATTGTGACCATTATTATTTGGTCCAACCAATGCAAAAAACAAAGTTTTTAAACCATTTTGCATCGAGCGACTGTCTATTGAAATATGGTCGATTTCAATAGCATTTGAAGACCCAAACCATTTGGAATCAATAATAGAGGCGGTATTTTTAGAGTTCAAACGCAATTCTGACTATTTATTTTTTGGTTTTTTTTTGGCTATCTTGCTATCTTGATTTTCTTTCATCGCATAATAATACGCAGCACGACTTAATGGTTCGTATTCTTCGGTTTCACCCAACAAAACTAAATTTTCACCGTCGGCTTTTCTAAAACTATAATTGGCTAAATTTCCGGTTCTTGTACAAACGGCGTGTACTTTGGTAACATATTCTGCGGTTGCCATGAGTGCAGGCATCGGCCCAAAAGGATTTCCTTTAAAATCCATATCCAAACCAGCCACAATTACACGAATCCCTTGGTTGGCCAAATCATTACAGATTTTTACAATTTCATCGTCAAAAAATTGTGCTTCATCAATTCCAACTACATCACAACCTTGAGCCAAAATGGCAATATTGGCAGCAGCAGGAACCGGAGTAGAACGAATTTCGTTGGCGTCGTGAGAAACAACCATTTCATCATGATAACGAGTATCAACAGAAGGTTTGAAAATTTCTACTTTTTGCTTTGCAAATTGCGCTCTTTTCAATCTCCGAATTAATTCCTCGGTTTTGCCCGAAAACATCGATCCGCAGATCACCTCAATCCATCCAAATTGTTCTTTATGATTTACTGTATTTTCGAGAAACATTTTTTACTTTTCTTACTATTAAAATGAATAGTTTTTATTACTTTGTAACGCTAACGAATCGACTTGAAAATTTCATACTTTTACGTCGATTCAAATGTAGAAAATTTTTATCAAAGGTTTCTTCTTCCGTTGTTTAAATAACATTACAAAGAAGACATTTTATAAGGAAACAACCTAGCGCAATTAATACTATTGTTATGAAAAAAAAGTTGGAAGCTGATTTAATCAGTATTGCCCACCGAATTTTAAAGTTAAAAAACAAATCTGAACTCACACAATTGCATTTGGAATCCCAAAAACTGTATGAAAAATTGTCTGTTTTGAAATTTATTGAAGACAATTTTTCGGGTGTAAAACCAACAATTGGAAATTCAAATTCTCAAGAATTAGTAATTGCGGCTTTAGATAACGAACTTGAAAAAGAAGTAGTTGAGGTTGAAGCTGCTCCAGAAACAGTTGAATCAAAACGGGAATTGGCTTTAGAAGAAAAAGCTGAGGTTGAAGCTGCGCCAGAATCAGTTGAAACTCAACATGAATTGGCTGTAGAAGAAGCAGTTGATGTAGCTATTGAAAATTCAGAAGACCAATCCGAAGCATCAGAAAATGAGGATGAAAAAGCCGATTTAGAACTTTTCAAAGTTGAATATGTAAAAATTAAAAAACCGAAAGTTGAACCTAATCAAATTTCTTTTGAGGACTTATTAGGTTCCAATTCTGAGCCAGTTTTTGAACGTGTTTTTGATCCTATTCAAGAGGAAAAACTTAATACAGAAACTACTGAAGTTCTAGAAAATGCGTTTAATCCTGTTTTTGAAATGGAAGTTCTCGAAGAATTCGAATCCGAAGAAAAAGCAATTCCAAATACCGATTTTGATATAGAAAAAATGCCCAAAGAAGGTTTACCCAAAACAATTGCTTTTGGTCTTAACGACAGAATCGCTTTTGAAAAACAATTGTTTGGCGGTAGCACCGAAGACTTGAACCGAGTAGTTTCCCAGTTAAGTACTTTCGACACTTTTGAAGAAGCGCAAAATTTTATTGACGAAATGGTCAAGCCAGATTATGACAATTGGAAAGGAAAAGACGATTATGTTGTTCGGTTTTTAGAAATAATAGAAAATAAATTCTACTAATTTCCAGATTATTTTTTAACCAATACCGCTTGAATTAATTTTATTTTTATGTCAAAATTGTTTATTGTTCCCACGCCTATTGGAAATTTGGAAGACATGACTTTTCGTGCTATTCGAGTATTGAAAGAAGTCGATTTAATTTTGGCTGAAGATACCCGAACTAGTGGAAAATTGCTAAAACATTTTGAAATTGGTACCCACATGCACAGCCACCACATGCACAACGAGCACAAAACAATTGAGAATTTAATTTCAAGATTGAAAGCCGGCGATACGATGGCATTGATTTCTGACGCTGGAACCCCAGCAATTTCAGACCCAGGATTTTTATTAACCCGCGCTTGTGTTGAAAACGGAATTACAGTGGAATGTTTGCCCGGAGCAACCGCATTTGTACCCGCATTAGTGAACAGCGGATTACCCAACGATAAATTTGTTTTTGAAGGATTTTTACCTGACAAAAAAGGAAAACAAACCCGATATTTGGCTTTAGCCGAAGAAAATCGCACGATGATTTTATACGTTTCGCCACATAAATTAGTCAAAACACTAACTGAATTTATTTCTTATTTTGGTGAAGACCGACCAATTTGTGTTTCTCGAGAATTGTCAAAATTGCACGAAGAAAACGTTCGAGGAACCGTTCGAGAAGTGTTAACGCATTTTGAAAGTAAACCAACGAAAGGGGAAATTGTAGTAATTGTAGGAGGAAAATCAACGAAGTAATTAAGAGATATAACCCATCAAAATAACACTATGCGCTGGAAAATAAAACCCAAACCCGATTTTCAAAAAGTTACCGAACTCGCCATCGCCCTTAATGTTGAAGATTATGTGGCCACACTTTTGGTGCAACGCGGTATCGAAACTTTTGACGCAGCGAAAGATTTTTTCCGACCTCAATTAGACCATTTGCACGATCCGTATCTGATGAAAGACATGGATAAAGCGGTTGCAAGAATTGAATTGGCTATAGACAAACATGAAAAAATTCTCGTTTTTGGCGATTATGATGTGGACGGAACTACCGCGGTTTCATTGGTATCTTCCTATTTAAAATCCTATTATACAGATGTAGCTACTTATATTCCAGATCGTTATGACGAAGGTTATGGAATTTCATTCAAAGGAATCGACTATGCCGACGACAATGAATTTACTTTAATTATAGCCCTAGATTGCGGTATTAAATCGATAGATCATGTGGCTTATGCCAAAGAGCGAAACATCGATTTTATCATTTGTGACCACCATAGACCGGGCGAAATTTTGCCTGATGCAGTAGCCGTTTTAGACCCAAAAAGAGACGATTGTAATTATCCTTACGATGAATTGTGTGGCTGTGGAATTGGCTTCAAATTGATTCAAGCGTTAGGGAAAAACAGAAATCAAACCATTGAAGATTTAACGGAATACCTAGATTTAGTGGCTACCGCAATTGCAGCCGATATCGTTCCTATGACGGGTGAAAACAGAGTATTAGCCTATTTTGGATTGCAAGTAATCAATTCAGATCCAAGGCCGGGAATTAAAGCACTCACGTATCAAATTAAAAAACAAGTGCTCGATATTACCGATGTTGTATTTATAATTGCACCAAGAATTAACGCTGCAGGAAGAATAAAACACGGAAATCATGCAGTAGAATTATTATCAGAATTTGATTTTGAGCAAGCCCAACAATTTGCATCAGAAATAGAAAAAAATAATTCCGATCGAAAGGAATTAGACAAACAAATTACCCAAGAAGCGCTTTCGCAAATAGAAGAAAATAACGAAACGGAAGGTTTGACTACCGTCGTTTATCAAGAAAATTGGCATAAAGGTGTAATCGGAATTGTGGCTTCCCGATTGATAGAAACGTATTATCGACCAACATTGGTTTTCACGAAAAGCGGAGATAAACTAGCTGCATCGGCCCGTTCTGTTAAAGGATTTGATGTTTACCATGCCCTAGAAGCGTGTGCGGAACATTTAGAACAATTTGGCGGACACATGTATGCAGCGGGATTGACATTAAAAGAAGAAAATTACACAGCTTTTAAAAAAGCATTTGAAAAAGTAGTTTCAGAAACCATTCCCCCAGAACTATTATTGCCAGAAATTGCAATCGATTTAGAAATTGATTTTTCACAAATTACACCAAAATTTCTCCGAATTATAAATCAATTTGAACCTTTTGGTCCCTTGAATATGACGCCCATTTTTATGTCTAAAAACGTTTACGACACTGGTTTCCCTAAATTAATGGGTGCCGATCAATCGCATTTAAAACTGTTTTTAAAGCAAAATAATTCTCAGGGAATTGCCGCAATTGGTTTTGGAATGGGAAATAAATTAAATTTAGTATCCAATAAAAAGCCCTTTGATGCAGCTTATTGCATAGACGAAAACGAGTGGAACGGA
>Ga0114963_10002829_pt1 | contig 11816 bp, 10 predicted proteins | sample C_131016_EF_Meta_FD_87019 | JGI IMG/M metagenome (GOLD analysis project Ga0114963, IMG submission 87019) | Freshwater microbial communities from Lake Croche, Canada to study carbon cycling - C_131016_EF_MetaG | ecosystem: Environmental > Aquatic > Freshwater > Lake | place: Lake Croche, Canada...
ATCCGCCGTGCTGGGCATCAAGCAAGCTGAAACAAAAGCGGCCTTGAAACAATCGAGGCCCAGCACCGTGAAACGGTCAGTCCGCACGACCAGCACCGGGCTTAGGGTGCGGATACCCAAGCCAGCTCGGCGGCTGTCCCAGACCTCAATCTGGCTGTCATCCATGTCCCCCAAGGGCGCCACCAACTGGGCCGAAGCCTGACCATTTACCGTGTCTAAAGCCTGCCCGAACGAGGCTAATGCCGAGTGGTTGACGGTGTGAATGGCCACCGCCAGCATCACGCCGATGGCCACCATGGCGAGTGCAACGCACCATCGCACCCAAGCTTGGACCGAGGCGCCTTTGAGCAACCAGACAAACAGGCGCTGATGACCCTTTAAGTTCAGCAAAGCAAGCCCTGGGGTGTCAAACGCAAAGTTCGGCCCATGGCGCGCGCAGCATCGTCAGAGTGGGTGACCACCACCAAGCTGGTCTTCCCGGCCGAACACAAATCGATCAACAAGGCCAAGGTCTTGGCCGCCGTCATGGTGTCCAGATTTCCTGTGGGCTCATCCGCAAACACCACTTTAGGGTGATGCACCAAAGCACGCGCCAAGGCCACGCGTTGTTGCTCGCCGCCCGACAGACTTGCCGGCATTGCGTCCAGACGCTTTTGCAAGCCCAGGTCGCACAGCAGTGACCGTGCAGCGAAAGCGCAGGCTTGTCCAGATTGCCCACCCAACAAACAAGGCACCATGACGTTTTGCAGCGCTGACAGGTGCGGTAACAAGTGAAAAGCTTGGAAGACAAAACCCATCTCAGACTGACGGCAAGACCGCCGCCGCTCGGCTGACCAAGCCGAGGTGGGCTGACCAGACCAAAAGACCTCGCCGCTGGTAGGCACTTCCAGGCCCGCCATGATGTTGAGCAAGGTGGACTTGCCACAGCCTGATGCGCCTTGAATCGCCACATGCTCGCCCTGCGCAAGCTCAAAGTTGAGGCCTTGAAAGAGCCACTCCCCAGACAAATAGGCATGTCCCACAGAAAGTAAACTCAAAACAGCCATAAATTAAAGAGGTATCGCTTGGTTTATCAAATGCAGCGGGGTGAACAGCTGCACACCGCTATGGGATGGACAGCTTTGGCATTCATCAGAAAAGAAATGACTTGAACCTCAACAATGCGACAGGGCCAACGCACATGTTATTTGACGATCAAGCGTGACTTTTCTAATTCACCGATGTGGCCCACTATGGCTGCATCATCAAACCCGTGACGACTGAAAATAGCCAGTACCGCAGGAACTGTTTCAGGTGAACAACAGACCAACAAGCCACCACTGGTTTGAGGGTCAGACAATAGGGCTTGGCAATCAGTGGGTAAACCGCTGTCGAGATTAATTTCTTCACCATAGCCTTCCCAGTTTCGCGCTGAGGCACCCGTGATATTTCCATCTTTTATCAAAGCTGACACGTGGGGCAACAAGGGTACATCGGCCCACTTGATGTGCGCAGTTAATTGAGCGCCTCGCGCAATTTCAAGGGCATGACCCGCCAAACCGAAACCTGTCACGTCTGTCAAAGCGTGCACGCCGGCTAACTCAGCCAACTCGGGGCCCGGCGTGTTGAGCTTGGTGGCGTTGGCAATCAGTGATTCATAACCTGCTGCATCAAGAACTTCTTTTTTGAGTGCAGCAGACAAAACACCAACGCCAATAGGCTTGCCCAGTACCATCACATCGCCAACGCGCGCGCCGTCATTTCGTTTGACACGATCTGGATGAACCAAACCCAGTACAACCAGACCGTAGATAGGTTCAACTGAATCAATCGTGTGCCCGCCAGCGATGGGGATACCGGCTGTATTGCAAACCGAAGCACCCCCGGCAAGAATTTTTCCGATGGTGTCTGTTGACAGTACATTGATTGGCATGCCGACCAAGGCCAAAGCCAAAATGGGTTTCCCGCCCATGGCATACACGTCGCTGATGGCGTTGGTAGCCGCAATGCGGCCAAAATCGTGCGGATCGTCAACGATGGGCATGAAGAAATCAGTGGTGGCAATCAAGGCTTGGTGATCGTTCAGCTTGTAAACCGCTGCGTCATCCGCTGTCGCAATTCCCACCATCAATTCTTTGGGGATAGGCATCTGTAAAGTGCCTTTGAGAATCTCGGACAAAACAGCAGGCGCAATTTTGCAACCACAGCCTCCTCCGTGCGAGAGAGAGGTCAAACGGGGTTCAGAGGGATTCATAATATTCAATTGATGCGAAAAGGAGGGATGGTTTGGAGTGAAAAAATCAAGAAAAATGCCGGGCAGAAATCATGCTATTGATGATTGTAAGCAAGCCTTTGCGCTCGTGCTCAGCCGAAAATAAAGGCGCTCTAAGGGCACACTGCATTTTCAACAGCTGTTCAAATTCGCAGTCATGCCGAAAACGAATCAGCATATCAGCCAGCGCCTTCGCATCACCCACAGGAAACAGTCCTGCATAGTCTTCGCCTAACATACCCCTATTGCCTGGAATGCGCGACGCAATCACAGGCACGCCACTGCAAATAGCCTCCATCAACACGTGCGCACCACCTTCCATCACGCTGGTATGAACCAGAACGTGAGCACGCTGAATTTGACGGCGAGTCTCTGAATAGCTTAAAGCACCCGTGAATTGATATTGAGGGTAAAGCGCCGCGGTTTGGTGCGCCATGCTGGCCAGCAGTTGGTCATGTTCTGCGCCAATATGCTGTATGTGAATATCCAGGTGCTGCGCGAGCAGGACTGCTGCTTCGAATAATGTGCGCGGAGATTTCTCCTCGCGAAGATGGCCCACCATCACAACCCGTGTACGACGCGTTGATTTGGACAAACTAACTCGGGGTGTGGTTGACTGCAGAACTACCGCAGTTTTGGCCCTGAATGGCGCAGGCAATTCATCAAGCCCCATGGACTGCAAAACCACCAGACGGGCAGCAAATTCCAGCGATTGTTGCGCCTGTGGATCGTGTTGAATATCACGGTACAAATCAGTGCCCGTGAGCACCACCACCAAGCCATTGGAGCCACGCACTGCGTGCCACGCCGCGATCGACGAAAAACTTCGACGCGCATGCAAAGCAATTAAGACATCATCCGATGTGTTGCCGTCCCACTCGCTAACCAGTCGCACCCGAAAATGGGTCTTCAAGAATTGACGGTAACGTTTGGCTGTCTGCCAATTACCGTTGTTCGCACTGGCTAAGGCAGGACTTACAATGACAACTGTTTTTTTGACTGATTTGGGGCTGGCCGATTCTGATTTAAGAGGTTTTTTTTGAAGCCACTTAGGATTTGGAGATGGGTTCATATAAGTCGCTAAGGATAACTAAAAGGACGAAAGCAATCTATGCGTCAAGTCAATATCCAGACATTGTCAAAGGCTCTTCAAGAACTTCGAGGCCATACACTTAATTCTTTTGAATGCTATTTGAGTGCCGACAAGCTCAGCATTCCCTGTAAAACGGGCTTGAATCCGCCCGTCTGGGAGTTGGGTCACCTTGCATGGTTTCAAGAGTATTGGATCGCGCGCAATCTACAACGCTCACAGGGCCTGGCCTGTGATCTTTCACCTCCACGCAAAGCGTCGCTTCTAAGTGAAGCTGATGTGTGGTTTGACAGTGCCAAAATTGCTCACTCGACGCGCTGGGAAATGACACTTTTAACGCCCCAACAATGCCTCCAATACGCTGCGCAAACCTTGGCTCAAACACTGGAGCTTTTGCACCTTGAAACCGAGCACAGCCCCGCACTTTATTTCTATTGGCTGGTGCTGCAGCATGAAGCCATGCACCTGGAGGCCAGCGCCTACATGGCGCAATCACTGGAACTTCCCTTCAAAGCACTTTGGCAGCAAGACACTGCGAATGCTGAAAATGTCCAACGATCAGGACCCCCATCTCAGCATCAAAGTGCCGAATACAGAACAGCACGTGTGCCATCACAAACTTGGAAACTCGGATCTAAGATTTCCAATTTTGATTTGAATGACAAATCAAAAGATTACTCTTCCCACTCAGCGATCCAGGAAAGACCTTTTTGCTTTGACAACGAACTCATTGAAAAAACTTGTTCCATTCAAGGCTTTGAAATCTCGCTACGGCCTGTCAACTGGGCACAATATCTAGATTTTGTAAATTCTACGGGCCACCGAATGCCCAATTACATTCGACAAACGGGCACTGATTTCGAAACAGAAGTATTTGGCAGTTGGCTGCCTTTGAACCAGGCCGCCCCGGCAGTTCACCTGTCGTGGGGGGATGCCCAAGCCTACTGTGCTTGGGCCAAATTCCGCTTGCCTTTAGAAGCCGAATGGGATTGCGCCGCTCAAACACTCACTGACTTTGAGTGGGGTCGTGTTTGGGAATGGACGCAAGACACATTTGCGCCCTATGAAGGCTTTGTGACACACCCTTACACCGAATATTCAGCGCCATGGTTCGGCACACATAAAGTGCTCAGAGGTGCATCGCACTTAACTCATTCCGTTTTGCGACATGTCAATTATCGAAATTTCTTTACGCCTGAACGCGATGATATTTATTCAGGCTTTAGAACCTGCACACTCTCCCTGTAAATTGAACCATGTGCTTGCAAGCTAACTGGCCCAAAACAAAGCGTAGTGCGATTTCTGATCGGTCCAATGCCGGATGTTTGAAAAGCCTGATGTGTGCAATTGCGTTGTAAACTTTTCAATTGTCCATTTGTAAGAATTTTCAGTATGGATGGTTTCGTCTTGCTTGAAAAGACGTTGCTGCCCATGCCAATTCACAGCCAAATTTCGCTTGGCTTGCAAGTGCATTTCTACGCGGGACTCTGGCACATTAAAACGTGCGCTGTGCTGCCAATCGCGCACGTCAAAATCTGCACCCAATAAGCTGTTGACACGCCTGAGCACATTCAAATTAAAGGCAGCCGTGACGCCCAAGTCATCTGCGTAAGCGCGCTCCAGTGTGTTTGAATCTTTGACAAGATCTATTCCAATGATGAGTCCTGAACCCGGCTGACCCATTTTGCAGAGGGAGGCGACTCTTTGCAAAAAGTGCAAGGCCTCAGTGGGATTGAAGTTTCCTAAACTGGAGCCAAGGTACAGGGCAAGCAGGGGTTCTGCCGCCAGTTGTTGTTGCAACTCTTCTGGAAACGTCAGTGTGTTTGAAAAGTCCATCGCCACACCGACCACATTGACTTGCGCGTAATTGGCCTGAACATCTTTTAGCTTATGGGCGAGATAGTCAACTGAAATATCCACAGCGACATAGGTCGCCGGCATGGTGTGTGTGAATAATTGAACTGCTTTTTGACAATTGCCCGCACCAAGGTCAATCCAGGTTGCTTGCTTGGGAAATTGCGCATGAATGTCGCTCGCTTGAGCAACGAAAATTTCCAACTCGGTACGGGTTGGGTAATATTCCGGCAATAAGGTAATGGCGTCAAACAAGACCGATCCCATCTCATCATAGAAGTACTTTGGCGACAGTGTGGCTTGAGGACAAAGCAAACCGTGGCTCAGTTCTTGGACATTTGCATCTTTGTTTTCTTTGAAAATTTCAAAAAATCGGGGTGTTTTAACTTGCATCAAAATCTCATTGAATATTCACGGTTAACTGATCGCAGTATTTTTTGAATCGAATTGTGAATCACCGATTGAGCCACCGTCTGAGACTGAAACTCAGCGCATCGACACACGCCACCATCAGCAGCATGGCCGCCAAAATGGTGGCCGTTTTGTTCATTTGGAACAGGCCCATGTGAAAGGACAACAACTGGCCCAAACCTCCGGCGCCCACCACGCCCAGCACAGCAGCGGCGCGGATGTTGTTTTCCCAACGGTACAGCGTGTAGCTCATCAACTGCGGCAAGACCTGCGGCAAGGTGGCATAGGCAAACACCCGCAGCGGCCCCACACCCTGGGTGCGCAAGGCGTCGCCCGGACCCGTGGGCACGTTTTCCATGGCCTCGGCAAACAAGCGCCCCAGCACACCGCTGGTGTGAAGGGCAAGAGCCAAGGTACCCGCCATTGGTCCTAGCCCAGCAGAAATTAACAACAACGCTGCCCACACCAGTTCAGGAATAGCCCGCAGTGCATTGAGCAGCCAACGCGTGGGGCTGCGCAGCCAGGCGGAGTCTTGGTTTGACAAGCGGCTGGCAGGAACCGCCAGCGCCAGACCCAGTAACGCAGCAATTGCCGTACCCAGCGCCGACATGGCCAGAGTTTCCCAAGCGCCCCAAGCCACGTTGTTCACAAACACGGGCGACAGATCTGGCGGAAAAAACTCCGCCACAAAGCGGCCCATGCTGCGCGCCGCCTCCATCGACGCAAAGGCGGCCCAATCCAATTCCAGCGAGACAAAACTGGCCACCACCAACACCATCAATGCGGCGGTGAACCAGCATGCGCGGCAGCGCGCGTCAAAAATCGGCGGTGGCAGTTGGTAGGGCGGATGAGCCACTTCTTGAGAAGAGGTCTGGGCCACAGGTGCTGCAACGACTGTTGGGAGGGTCATGCCAAGGCCTTTCGCAGCCAAGCACTCACGCGATCGGCCAGCCCCACCAGAGCAATGAAGACCAGCAACAAAGTGGCCACTTCACCGCCATTGAACATCTTCATCGAGTTGTCCAATTGCTGACCCAGCCCCCCCGCGCCCACAAAACCCAGCACGACCGAGGAACGGATGGCGCATTCCCAGCGGTACACCGTGTAAGAGGCGAGTTCAGCTGCGTGGCTGGGCAGCAAGGCGTAAACAAAGGCTTGCAAGCGGCCACTGCCATTGCGCATCAGGGTCTGGGCGGCATGGCTTTCACCGCTCTCCAGAATCTCGGCATACACCTTGCCCAACATGCCGCCATAGGTCAGCGCGATTGCCAGCACGCCCGCCGTCGGCCCCAGGCCCACCACACGCACAAACACCAGTGCCCAAATCAATTCAGGAATGCTGCGCAAGACGATCAAGGTGGCCCGCACGCACCAGCGCAACACTGCAGGCCAGCGGTTCATCCGACCGGACAAGGCCGAGAGCGACAAGACCCGTGTGGCCAGCAAGCTCAAAGGCACGGCCAGCACCAGCGCCAAAGTGACGCCTGCGGTGGCCATGGCCACCGTGCGCCAGGTTTCGCGCACCAACATTGCCAAAAATTCGGCGTTGTACACCAGCGGCCAAAAGCTGCTTACAAAGTTGGCGGTGACTTTGCGGTTCTCGGGCTCCCACAGCACCCACAAACGGAACTCGGTGGCCACACACAAAGGCCACAGCAGCACCAGCGCCAAGCTGAGCCACAACACGCGCGCAGCAAAAGCTGGGTCGCGCGCAGGTGCTTTCATGAGCGGGCGAACAGGCGGTAAACCTGAGGGGCGGGCTATCGGCAAATGAGAAGCAGAGGCGGACATGTGCGGGGCAAGTGGCCTGAAGAACCTGGCAAGATCAGCGGCAATGCATCAACACAGGTGCGGGGGCTGCAGGTGCATCTTCTGGCAAGGTCAAAGGCATTGTGTCGCCATGCAACTCATGCTCATGCTGGTCGTACAAATGCGCCAGACGCTCAGGGCTGACATGCTCTGCCGGCAAATCGAAAAGGACCTGCCCGTCGCGCAGACCGATGATGCGTGGGAAGTTCGCTAGCGCCATGTCCACTTGGTGCAGCGTGGCTACCAGTGTGGCCTGCCTTTCACGCGCCAGGCCCACCAGCGCGGCCATGGCCATTCGGGCGCGCATCGGGTCGAGCGCAGACAGGGGCTCGTCTATCAGCCACAGGCTGGCCGGGGCCAACAGGGCACGCGCCAGACCCACGCGCTGGCGCTCGCCACCCGACAAGCGGTCAACCCGCTCGAACAATTTGTCGCCCAGGTCAAAGTGCACCAGCGCTGCGTGAGCAGCCGGGATGTCGGTCGGGTAAAACAGCGAGCGCAAACTGGCCCACAAACCCATGGCAGGCAAACGCCCGGCCAGCACCGAGGTGACCACGCGTTGGCGTGGAGGCAGCGGCGGCACCTGTGGAGCCAGAAACAACTGGCCGCGCAAACGGCGCAGGTCCGCTGGGGGCAAGGTCCAAGGGCTCAAGCCGGCCAGCTGTAGCTGGCCTTGTGCGGGGGGCTGAGCGCAGGCCAGAACCTGCAATAAAGTCGTTTTTCCAGCACCAGACGGACCAATGATGGCCACCTGCTCGCCAGCACCAACGCGCAGGTTCAGCGCACGCAAAGCCGCTGCAGCGCCCGGCAACGCAGCCGGATGCCGGGCATCCAGGTTCAAAAGCTCGATGTTCAAACCTGTCTGCGCCGCTGCTTCAAAGCAGCCCCAAATTTCGAGCTGCTGCCTCAAGTTCCTTGTAGTTCTCAGGCTTGGTTTCGATGTAGCGCGTAGCGCGGTTCAGCCGCAAGATTTCAGCGTGTTCGGGATTGGCCGGATTCAGGGCCAGCAGCGCCGCTTTGATCTTTTCTTGCAGCGCAACCGGCATGTCGGCGTGCACAGACCAGTTGTAATTGAAGTAGGTTGGCGTCGTAAAGAAAACGTTCACATCCTTTGTATCGACCTTGTTTTCTGTCACGAACTTTTTCCAAACGGTGATGTCGAGTGCGGCTGCGTCAACCTTGCCGCTAACCACCGAGGCAATGGTCGCGTCGTGCGCGCCGCTGTAGGCGATGCGTTTGAAGTCTTTTTCAGGGTTGATGCCTGCTTGGACCAGAACACCCCGGGGCATCGCGTGACCCGAAGTACTGCTTTGTGAACCAAACGAGACTTGCTTGCCCTTCATGTCATTGAGCGTTTTGATGCCCGAGTCGGTCTTGGCGATGAAAACCGACTGGAATTTGGTGTCTTCTTCACGCTGCGCCAAGGGCACGATCTTGCCCCCTGAGCGAAGCTTGGCTTGAACGTAGGTAAATCCACCAAACCAAACCAATTCCACCTTTTTGTTCACCAGCGACTCCACCGCTGCAGGGTAATCGGTCACAGGTGTGAACAGCACCTTCATGTCCAACTGCTTTTCCAAATAAGTTGCAAGCGGGGTGAACTTGCGAACCTGCTCGGTAGCCGCCTCCTCGGGTATGGTGGTCACCCGCAAGGTGGTTTGGGCCTGTGCGTATGTCATGGCAGAGAACGCCATTACGCCAAAACACACCAATGACACGAACAAGTTTTTTGATTGATGGGGATACAACATTGGCTACACTAAGAATTAAATTAATTTGCACTATACCCAAAGTTTTTGATGCAACGACGACTTCAACACATTAGCCGCAGTTTCTAGGGCACATAGCGCATGTGGAATATCGTTTTTAAAAACTATTCATCGCAGAAACGGCACATTAAAAATTCTGCAACACACTGTGATTTGACTGAAAATCCATGTCCAATGAGGTAACTTGTAAAGATGAACTCTCAACCTACTGTGCCGAATTGTCTTCTCCAATTTACTTGGGAGTGAAACCTCAGCAGCACGCTTTATGTGTCCCGATTCAAGACAACCAAGCGCATGGTCAGCATGGGAGCTTGAGGAATTTCAGAGCTGCGCCATGTGCGACAGTGCAATGGCTTTTTAGGGCTTAAATTCTATAATGTTTTCAACTCGCATTGCTGTCAAATCATGTCACTTTTTGCTTCTCAATTACCGCTGTCAGGCGTTCGCGTGCTGGACTTGTCACGTGTCTTTGCGGGCCCCTGGTGCGGCATGGTGCTGGGCGACTTTGGCGCAGAAGTCGTCAAAATTGAACACCCCGTACGCGGCGACGACACGCGCGATTGGAGCATCCGCATCGGCGAGACCGAATCGGCTTATTACAACAGCGTCAACCGCAACAAGCGTTCGGTGACGGTCGACTTGCAAACCCCCGAAGGTCAGCAAATCGTGCGCGACCTGGCCCAGCACTGCGACGTGGTTTTGCACAACTTCAAGTTTGGCGGACTGGACAAGTTGGGTCTGGGCTACGAGGACATACGCAAAGTCAAGTCCGACATCATTTACTGCTCTATTTCTGGCTATGACCGCACCGGCAAAGAAGCCAAACGCCCGGGCTACGACCTGGTGGTTCAAGGTGAGGCGGGCTTGATGGCGCTCAACGGTGAGGCCACACAGGCTCCGTTGAAATTTGGCATGGCCGTGGTCGACATGTTCACCGGCATGTACAGTGCGCAGGCCATTTTGGCCGCCTTGTTTGAAAGGCAAAACACCCAACAAGGCCGTCACATTGAAATGGCCTTGTTTGATTGCGGTCTGATGATCACCTCTTACTGCGGCCTCGAAGCCATGGTCATGAACGAGGACCCGCCCCGCTACGGCAATGCCCACCCCTCCATCGTGCCCTATGGTGTCTTTGAAACTGCGGATGGCCCGGTGGTGATCACGGTGGGTAACAACGCGCAATTTCACCGTTTTTGCAAAGAAGTCATTGACCGTGAAGACTTGGCAAACGATGCCCGCTTTACAACCAATCTGGACCGCCGTACCCACCGGGACATCCTGGTGCCTGAGATTTTGAAAGAACTTAAAGCGCGCCCAAGACAGATGCTTTTGCAAAAGCTCACGGCAGCAGGCATTCCCTGCGGCGAAGTTCTGGGCTTGTTAGAAGCCTTGAATTCAGACCGCGTCAAAGCGGGCGGTTTGGTCACGCAACAGTCGCACCCTGTTGCGGGTTCTACACCGGTGCTGTCGTCACCCTACCGGTTTGATGGCGAGCGCATGCCCGTTCGCCTGCCTCCGCCCGTGCTGGGCGAAGGCACACAGGACATCCTGAAAGATTGGCTGGGTTGGCCCAGCGATCGCATCAGCGAGTTGAAAAGCAAGGGCGTTATTTAAAACCTCAGGGTTTTCACGCATTACAGCGTCTTTAAAATTGTATACAGTTTAGGAGACAATACAGTGCACAACCGTATGCTGTGTTTCTAACTTCCAAGGAGACGCGCCATGCGTTCGAGCACCCCGACTTTCAAGGCGCCGCAGCGATACCGGCGCCTCAATTGAGGCAGGCTCACCACAAAAACCGATCCCGTCAGGGTGGGTTATTTTGCTTTGAACGGTGTTTCCGCTCAGAGGCAATTAGCCGCAAATAGGTTACGCTTAACAGCTCCTTTGCCTCAGAGACTGACGAATCAAATGAACGACAACCTCTCCCCCGCCGAACACGCTTTGCGCGAAGCTGCACGTGATTACCACCGTTTTCCCACCCGAGGGAAAATTTCGATCTCGCCGACCAAGCCCTTGTCCAACCAACGCGATTTGTCGCTCGCCTACTCGCCGGGCGTGGCTTACCCTTGTTTGGACATTGAAGCCGACCCGTCCAAAGCCCACGAATACACCTCCCGTGGCAATTTGGTTGCTGTGATCACCAACGGCACCGCGGTGCTGGGCTTGGGTGACATTGGCCCGCTGGCCGCCAAGCCCGTGATGGAAGGCAAAGCCTGTTTATTCAAAAAATTTGCGGGCATCGATGTCTACGACATCGAGCTGGCCGAGCGCGATCCGGACAAGTTGGTCGACATCATTGCCGCCATGGAGCCCACGCTGGGCGGCATCAACTTGGAAGACATCAAGGCACCCGAATGCTTCTACATTGAAAAGAAGCTGCGCGAGCGCATGAACATTCCGGTTTTTCATGACGACCAGCATGGCACTGCGATCATTTCAGCCGCAGCCATGCTCAACGGACTGGAGTTGGTCGGCAAGGACATTGGCAACATCAAGCTCGCCGTATCAGGCGCGGGTGCGGCGGCTATTGCTTGCCTGGACGTGATGTTGGGCCTGGGTGTCAAGGTCGAGCATATTTTTGTGTGTGACTCCAAAGGCGTGATTTACCAAGGCCGCCCCGGCGGTTATG
>Ga0114963_10002831_pt1 | contig 11815 bp, 7 predicted proteins | sample C_131016_EF_Meta_FD_87019 | JGI IMG/M metagenome (GOLD analysis project Ga0114963, IMG submission 87019) | Freshwater microbial communities from Lake Croche, Canada to study carbon cycling - C_131016_EF_MetaG | ecosystem: Environmental > Aquatic > Freshwater > Lake | place: Lake Croche, Canada...
CGTCGCTGCGATCATGGCGGTGCTCGCCGACAAGGTCGCCTTCCAAGGTGCGGCGACGATCGTTCCCCTGCTCGGCGTCGTCGTCTCAATCTTCATCGGCTTCCGGAACAGCAACGCCTACAACAGGTGGTGGGAGGCACGGACTCTGTGGGGCACGGTGGTCGGTAACTGCCGGGCGATCAGCAATGCACTGATTGCCGTCGATGACTGCTCAGACGAGATGGCCGTCGTGGTGGATCGGATGCGCCGCCGACAGGTTCGCCACGCCTGGCAGTTGGCCGCCGAACTGCGCGGGGTGGCACCGGTGGCCGGGGTCGCGGAGTTGACACCGGAGGATCCGGTCGATGCCAGCAGTGGCACCCTGCTCGCCCTGCAGGCGCACGATGTGCGTGATCTGGTGCGGGCCGACCGGATCGACCGTCAGGGCCGGGTGATTCTCACCAACCTCAACACTGCGCAGGCGACCGCTGCCGGCGGACTGGAACGCATTCGTAACCAACCGATTCCCCTGCCCTATGCCGTATTCGTGCGCGCTTTGGCGTGGTTCTTCGGGATCATGGTCTGCACCCGACTGGATAACACCGGCCACGACAGCATTCTCGGCATCCTGGTGGGGGTATTGGTCATGGCACTATTCGTCGTGGCCGAACGGTTGGGCCACTTCATCGAGGAACCGATGAGTAACACCCCGTTCGACCTGCCGATGAACCGGTTCTGCGCCGGGATCACCGCCGATCTACTCGGCCCTGACCATCCGCTGGCCCGCCCGGCGGACGGCGCGCATGCCGTGGTCTGGATGTAGGTCCGCCAATCGGAGGATTCCCCATTAAGCCGGAGGAACAGCCGATCGGACGACGTCCACGGCGCCGCCACTGTAAGAATCTTTACGTTCAGGAATAGGAGAGAGGCACACCATGACCGAATCCAACTCGCAACGCAGGGAACTCAGCCGTCGGGTTTTCCTCGCCGGCAGCCTGGCCGCAGGCGCCGCCCTGGCGGCATGTAGCAAGTCCGCCGCTCCCACCGCCACCCTGGAATCCCAACCCATGTCGACGCCGACAAGCCTCGATGCGGCGATCAAGGCCGCCGAAGCGGCCCGGCCGCACACCGGCCGCACAGTCAGCACGACGCTGACTCCCCGGCCCGTCACGGTGGACCTCGGCGGCAAGATCGTGAACACGCTGGGTTACGCCGACACCGTTCCCGGCCCACTGATCCGCGCCAATGTCGGCGATGAACTAGAGGTGGCGCTGACCAACAAACTGACTACAGAAACCTCGATGCACTGGCACGGTCTGGCCCTACAGAACAACATGGACGGCGCCATGCCGGCGACGGCGAACGTCCCGGCGGGCGGATCGTTCACTTACAAGTTCTCGGTTCCCGATCCGGGGACCTACTGGGCGCACCCACACACCGGAGTCGATTCCGATACCGGCCTATACCTGCCGCTGATCATCGACGACCCGAAGGCACCCAACAACTACGACGCCGAGTGGATCATCATGCTCGACGACTGGACCGACGGCGTCGGCAAGTCACCGCAGCAGATCTTCGACGATCTGAAGAAGAACGGAATGGGCGCGATGGGCGGCTCAGGTGGCATGGGCGGTTCAGGTGGCATGGGCGGTTCAGGCGGCATGAACGGTTCAGGTGGCATGAACGGTTCAGGCGGGATGGGCGGTGCCGGTGGCGCCAGTTTGCTCGGCGGTGACCCCGGCGATGTCACCTACCCCTACTACGTCATCAACGGCAGAATCCCCGAGGCACCAACTACTTTCACCGCCAAACCCGGACAGCGAATCCGGCTGCGGTTCATCAACTCGGGCTCGGATACCGCCTTCCGGGTGGCGCTGGCCGGCCACCGGATGACTGTCACCCATACCGACGGCTTCCCGGTCGTGCCGACCGAAGTCGATACACTGCTGCTGGGGATGGGCGAACGCTACGACGCCATCGTCACCGCCGATGACGGTATCTTCCCCCTGGTTGCCCTAGCCGAGGGGAAGAACGCCTCCGCCCGGGCACTGCTGTCCACCGGGGCCGGCAGTGTGCCACCGATGGCGTACGAGCCGCCAGAACTCAATGGCCGGGTCGGGACGATCGATATGTTCACCGCCACCCCCGAGGCCCAACTGAAGTTCACCAGGGCCGACACCGAGATGACGGCGGACCTGACCATGGTCGAAGGCGCCAACTACGAGTGGGGTATCAACGGGCCCTATCCGAACAACAAGCCCTTCACGATCAAACAGGGCCAGCAGGCCACGTTGACGTTTACCAACAAGAGTCGGATGTGGCATCCGATGCACCTGCACGGCCACACGTTTCAGGTGTTCAACCCGGACGGAAAACTGGGCGCGCGCAAGGACACCGTGATTGTGATTCCCAACCAATCAATCAAGGTGGCGATCCTTGCCGACAACCCGGGCTACTGGCCGATGCACTGCCACAACACCTATCACGGCGAAGCCGGGATGTTCACGACCTTCGACTACCTGAACTAGGACTACGACCCTAGAACGGTGGCGGGTCGGCTGCCCAGCGTGCTTCGTTGAGGCCGCGCTCCCAGGCGGTGCGGGCGGCGCGTTCAGCGGCGCGGGTGCGTTTTCGGGTGGGCATCATCAGGGTGCGCCCCGGTGCTGAGTCCGGTGGTGGGTCCCGGTGGTGCACCACGGGGGTGAGGGTTTCGGTGGGGCTGGCCAGGTGCGGGAAGAACAGCGCCCCGCCCGGTGTGGTCGTGTAAGTACGCCCCGACGGCGAGGTGAAAACGATGGTGCCGTCCGCGAATTGCTGCTCGGCCCACCCGTTGTCCCCACACCAGAACGTCTTCAACAAATGATGCGGACGACATTTCAGGTGGATGTTCGACGGATGAGTGACCCCACCCAACGCCCACGGAATCGAATGGTCAAGATCGCAGAACTCCGCCGGCACATCACACCCCGGGAACCGACACCACAAATCCCGGGCCCGAATAAACTCCGCCAACGCCACCGACGGCCGGTACTGCGGCTCCGCGGTCAACTCGTCGGCCGGCGTCAGCGGTCGCAACCGAGCCCGGGCGGCCAGACCCCGAACCGTCTCCGCCGACACCGCCCCGACGCCGGCCAGATAGCCCGGCGTCGCGCCATCCCCGGACACCGTGGCGGCCTCGGCCACCACATGAATCACCACCGGCACCGGAGCGGCACCAGCGTCGGCGGCCGGGCACTGCGCCGACCCGCAGTCACACACCATCGCCTCCTGCCCCGCCGCCAACACCGCCACCGCATCCGCACGACGCTGCCGCTTCGTGCGCGAATCATCACGACATACCGTCGCCGCCACCTGATCCAGGCGCCGATCCACCACCGCGGCATCCGCGGTGCGCAGCGCACCCCAAAACTGGGTCACCCCATCGCCGGACGGACCGATCTCCACATGACGATCCTCGACGCGATCACGCACCACCCGCTCCGCCGCAGGATCAAGCGCCCGCACCCGCCAATCCACCAACTCCGTCACCCGACGCCGCGACAACCCATTCCACCCCGGCGCCGCCGCAGCCAACTCGGCATCAATAGCCGCCAACACCTCGGCATCGGTGATCAAGCCGGTACGAAACACCACGATCATGACGACCCGGAAATCCACCAACCCCGCCGCCAACACCGCACCCAACTCCGGCAACCGCTCCACCAACTCCACCCCATAATTCATCTCCGAAGACGCCCGCCCCCGACTCACCCCCAACTCCGCGGCCACCTCCGCCGCCACCGCCTCCCAGTTATCGACACACCACTGATGCCGTTCCATCGCATCGCCATCACCCATACGCACCTGACACAACCGGCCCACCGCCAACAACCGCCGCGCCACCGCCGCCCGCTCATCACGCAACGCACACGACATCGCCGCCAACAACCCCGGCTCATCAACAGAATCGAACATACATTCGATAGTAGAGACACCCACCGACAAGATTTGACGCGTTAGGCTGACCACCCAGGAGGATCACATGTCCCTGCTGTTCAATCCCCGCACCTACGACCCAAGCTCCTTCGATGAGGTCACCAGAGGGCAACTGCTGGCGCTCATCGACTTCTTCGAGAGCAAGGGCCTGGCGCGGAACAAAGAGGAGTACTACTCCGGTGAGTGGTACGGCGACTTCCTGGAACTGATCGCGGACAAGAAGATCTTCGCCAACTTCGCCACGCCTACCGAGGTCGGCGCACTGGTCGGCAATGACGATGCGCGCTGGGATCTCGCTCGGATCAATGAACTCAACGAGATCCTGGGCTTCTACTCACTGGCGCACTGGTATGCCTGGCAGGTCTCGGTGCTCGGTCTGGGCCCGGTGTGGCTCAGCGAAAACGACCACGCACGCACACTCGTCGCCGGCCTGTTGGACGAGGGCCATATCTTCGGTTTCGGGTTGTCCGAACGCGAACACGGTGCGGACATCTATTCCTCGGACATGATCCTGCGTCGGACCGACGACGGGTTCAGCGCCAGTGGCGGCAAGTGGTACATCGGAAACGGTAACGCCGCCGGTCGACTCAGCGTGTACGGCAAGTTCGCCGACGACGATCCTGAGCATCCGGGCGAGCATGTGTTCTTCCTCGTCGACCCCAGCCACTCGGCCTATGAACTGATCAAGAACGTCGTCGCCGGGCAGATGTTCGTCGCCGCGTTCAACCTGCACTCCTACCCGGTGGCGCAGTCCGACATCCTGCACGTGGGTAAGTCCGCCTTCGATGCGGCACTGGCGACGGTCAACGTGGGCAAGGTCAACCTGGGCTGGGCCAGCATCGGCATCTGCGAGCACGCCTTCTTCGAGTCCGTCACGCATGCCAACAACCGCATTCTCTACGGCAACCGGGTCACCGACTTCCCGCATGTGCGGCGGATGCTGGCCGATGCCTATGCGCGACTGGTGGCGATGAAGATCTTCGCCGCCCGGTCGACTGACTACTTCCGCACGGCAAGTGAGGACGACCGGCGCTTCCTGCTGTTCAACCCGATCACAAAGGCGAAGGTGACCAGCGAGGGTGAGCGTGTCATCGATCTGCTGTGGGATGTCATCGCGGCCCGCGGTTTCGAACGCGACACCTATTTCAGTCGAGCAGCCACCGACATCCGGGCGCTGCCCAAACTCGAGGGCACGGTGCATGTCAATATCGCACTCGTGCTGAAATTCATGCCGCGCTACCTGGGGGCGGCACACGGTGCGGCACAACAGTATTCGGCGATCCCCGTCCGCCAGGACGGCGGTGATGACGCGTATCTGTTCCACCAGGGTCCCGCCAAGGGCTTGGGTTCGATCGGATTCGCTGATTGGCGGCCCACCTTCGGGAGGTTCGCGCACCTCGCCAACGTGGCGATCTTCCGCGAACAGATCGATGCGTTCACCCAGCTGGTCCTGACCGCCCCGCCGACAGACGCTCAGCAGAAGGATCTCGACTATCTGCAGGTGCTCGGTCAGCTTTTCGCGCAGATCGTCTACGCCGAGTTGATTCTTGAGTCCGCTGCGCTGGCGTTCGACGACGGCGAGACGCGCCCGGGCTCAGTCAGCGACCTGTCTGATCTCACCGAGGCGCATCTCGATCGGATCTTCGCGGTCTTCGTGCGGGATATGGCCGACCAAGCCGTCCAACTGCACGGCCAGGCCTCGGCCACGGAGGCGCAGAGTACGGCTGCGTTGACGATCATTCGCAAGCCCCGCATCGAACTCGAGGCTGAGCAGTCGTTCGTTTCCGAGGTGCTGTCCTACAGCAGCGCCTACGAGATGAAGCCCTGAAAGGCTCAGCCTTTCTCGACGCGGTGGGTGCGCTCGCGAGCCAGGGTCTCACCGCGAAAAAAGGCCGGTGACTTCAGGTTCCAGATGATCATCAGGATCACTCCCCCGATCAGGCTGAGCACCCCGATGACGAACACAGTGCCGATCCCGGCCAGCGAACCGCCCGATCCATACTCCGGGCTCATCATCTGGTAGGCCTCGATCACACCGACCGGGATCAGCACCAGAGCACCGATGCCCGGCAGGATCACCTGCTCCAGTGCGGTGCGCCAGTGGCCGAAAGCAGTGTCCCAGAAGTAAAGCACCGATGACACGGCCACAACGGAGTAGTAGGTCATGATCGCAATACCCACGCTGTAGACGCAGTCCTCCACGATGCTGTCACTGACCATGACCAGACCGCCGTAGATGGCCAGCGTTGTCAGGCCGATGAACCAGGTCGCGAACGTCGGAGTCTGCCGGACATCGTCGACGGAGGCGAAGCGACCGGGCAGTGCCTTGTAGGTGGCCATGGACAGCACCCCGCGCACCGTCGACATCACCGTGGACAGGGTTGCCGAGAATGCCGACAGGCCGACGATCACCGCGGCGATCAGCGCCCCGGCGGGGCCGACGGCGTCGCGTGCCAAACCGGAGAAGATGTCATCGATGTTGGCCGAATTCGTCAGGCTCCCTTCGCTGTTGTCGTCGATTCCGGCGTAGGCGAGCGCGGCCACACTGAACACCACGTAGGTGATCACGGTGATGAGGATCGCCGTCACACCGGTGCGGCCAGACTGCTCGGCAGTGCCCTCGGTCTCCTCCGACATCGACAGGGCGGCATCGAAGCCCCAGAAAATGAAAACCGCCACCAGAAATCCGCCGAGCAGAGCGCTGAAAGAGGTAATGGCAAACGGGTTGAACCACTCCCACGAGAATGGCTCCGCCGTCGCATTGCGTTCCCTGCGAAAGATGTTGATCGCCAGTATCGCGGCGAATACCAACAGCCCGCCGTACTGGATGACGGTCAAAATGATCGTGGTGCGCGACGATTCCTCCGCGCCTAGAGACACCAACCACGTCGTAATGAAAATGAATACCGCGGCAATCACGACCTTCAGCCAGTCCGGCGGATCGTCAAATCCGAACGCCGAGGTCGCCGCACTTACCGTGATACCGGCCGCACCCACGCCGGCAAGGATGCTCGAGAGCATGAGCGCGAATCCGCCGATCCAGCCGATGTGCGGAAGGATCGCCTTGGAGCCCCAGGTGAACACCGTGCCTGCGTCCGGTGCGGCATCGGTGAGGTGCTTGTAGGCCAGGGCGATGAAGTACATCGGAATTACCGCAATGATGAAGACCACCGGCATCTGGTAGCCGGCCTCATCGGCGCCGTGCCCCAATGCACCGGTTAGCGAATACGCCGGCGCCGTAGCCGCCAGACCGATTGCCACCGCCCCGATCAGCGAGACCGACCCCTTCTTCAGCCCTTTCGACTGCAATCCCTCCATCGGGGGGTCGATGATCTCCTCGTCCTCGCGCATGCCCGGATTGTCGCACCGGCGGATCACCCGTCGTCAGGAAACCGGGGTAGGTTCACGTCGTGTTTTCCCAGGGTGGCTCTCGGTGAGTGCGGACGAGCACACCCGAGATTCGGATTCGATTCAGTGGCGAGCATGGCTCGTGTGGTCGGCGGGTCTACTCGCCTACACCGTCGCGGTGATGAACCGCACTACGTTCGGGGTGGCCGGGTTGGAGGCGGCCCAGCGATTCGCCGCCAGTCCTGCGGTGTTATCGACGTTCGTCGTGCTTCAACTCACGGTGTATGCGGCCGCTCAGATCCCGGCCGGGGTCCTACTGGACCGCTTCGGTTCCAAGGTCATGATCCTGGCCGGCGGAAGCCTCATGGTCATCGGCCAGGTGACACTGGCGTTCACCGAGATTCTCCCGCTGGCGGTGGCGGCGCGAGCGGTGGTGGGCCTCGGCGATGCGTTCACCTTCATTTCGGTGCTGCGGTTGGTTCCGCATTGGTTTCCGCCGCGCCAGATACCGCTGGTCAGTCAGTTGACTGGCCTGTCGGGGCAGTTCGGGCAGGTGCTGACCGCGGTGCCATTCCTGGGCCTGCTCGCCGGGCCAGGCTGGACAACGGCCTTCGCCGCGGCCGCCGGTCTCGGGACACTGTCACTGATCTTCACCGTGGCTCTGGTCAGGAACGCTCCCGACGGCACCGTCGTCAACGATCCGGCCACCGACCTGCGCGCGACACTACGCAATATCAAGACGGTCTGGCTGCGACCGGGAACCCGGTTGGGTTTCTTCAGCCACATGGGAACCCCGTTCTCCATCACGGTCTTCGCTCTCATGTGGGGCGTTCCCTATTTGACTGTGGCACAGAATGTTTCGCGCACCGGAGCTGGAACTCTCTTGACTATCTCGGTCGTCGCGGCGATCGTGTCCGGTGTTCTCATTGGCGTCATTACCGGCCGCCATCCACACCGGCGGTCCTGGGTGGTTTTGGGCATCATCGCCGGCAATGCGGTGGCCTGGACTGCAGTGCTGGCCTTGAACTCCCCCGCGCCCTACTGGCTGCTCGTATTGCTGGTCACGGTGATCTCATCGGGCGGACCGGGATCGGTGGTGGGTTTCGACATCGCCCGCACCTTCAACCCGGGCGCCACCCTGGGTACCGCGCAGGGCGCGGTGAACGTCGGCGGCTTCCTGGCTGCGCTGCTGGTGATGGAGGCGATGGGCCTGGTGATCCAAGCCTCCGGCGGGTATTCGTTCCACTCGTTCCGGCTGGCCTGGTGCGTGCAGTACGTCCTCTGGGCGGTAGCCGTGGTGGGCATCCTGGTCACCCGGAGGAAAGCCCGGCGGACAATCGGGGACATCGAGGAGAGCAGGTACCTGCTGGAGTTCTTTACCGACAACCGGCCGAAGGCCTGACCGGCGCCCCGCGGGCTGGCCTGGGCTAACCTGCGGGCCCACCCTCCGTGCCTGTTCGGGCCCTATCCGGACCTATGGACACCAGCAAACCCGGCAGCGACGCGGCCGCCCGTTGCTTGTCTGCCCAACGCCTTCTGGCCTACCATTTGGCAACTGTGTCGCGCTGCGCCTTCGGTGCTGTTCCCCAACCGTCGGCGCTCAACGATCAAAAGGGGGTGGCTTCGCCGTGAGCGCCAGAAAGCCGGTCTCTCGCCGCACCTTTCTCGGGGCCGCTGCTGTCGGGGCGGCCGGAGTGGGAGCGGCGGCCATCGGCGTGCAACGTACCCGCCAGTCCAACCCTCCGGCTGCCACCGACGGGCGGCCGCACTACGACGCCATCGTCATCGGCAGCGGTTACGGCGGCGGGGTGACGGCACTGCGCCTCGGTCAGGCCGGGAAATCGACGCTCATCCTGGAGAAGGGTCGGCTGTGGAACGACGCCGATGAGGACGGCAAGCGGTTCTCCCGGATGCTGCCGCCCGACACCCGTGCCGGTTGGTTCACCGAAATACCACCCAGTCTGGTGACATCGTTCCAAGGAATTTCGCTTGAGGACGTCGTCGCGCGTAACGTCTCGCCCCAGCCAATCCAGGCCGGAATCTGCGAGAAAGTCGATTACGGCGCGCACAGCGTGTTCCGCGGAATCGGGGTCGGCGGCGGATCATTGGTCAACGCGGCCATCGCGGCCGTACCCACCGAATCGCAAATCAGAGAGACCTTTCCGGATATCGATCCGGCAGAATTCCTGGGCACCTACATCGAACGGGCCAAGTCCTCGCTGCGGATCAGCTACCGAGATATGGACTGGTTCGAACAGGTGCCGTGTTTCCAATACGCCCGCGTCGGCCGCAAGTACGCCGAGGCCGCCGGATACGGCGTCGATTACAACGGCAGCGCCTATTCCTTCGACTACCTGAAAAAGGAAGCGGCGGGCGAAGTTCCACGCTCCTCGCTCAACTTCGAGCAGGAGTACGGAAACAACTACGGCCGATTCGGCAGTGTCGACCAGACGTATATCGCGGATGCCCTGGCCACCGGGAAGGTCACCCTCAAGCCGCTGACCGAGGTCACCGATATCGAGCGCGAGCCCAACGGTGAGTGGCTGGTGCGCACCAAGGAGATCGACCGCTGGGGCAAGGTCGTCGAGCAGTCCGAGGTCGTGGGTACTCAGCTGTATCTCAACGCTGGAGTACTGGGAACCAATAAGTTGCTGCTTCGGGCCCGCGACACCGGCAAGCTTCCCGACCTGAGCACAGAGATCGGCCGCGGCTACGGGAACAACGGTGACCTCATGGTCGCCCATGCGCTCGCCGATGATGATCCAGCCGGTGTTGACCAGTCCCTGATGGGAATGATCAACCTGGACGGCCGAGACGATCCAGACAATCCGGTGTACGCCAGCATCTTCTCGATCCCGCTTCCGGTCGAGACCCACGCGCTGGGCTACTACGTCATGGTGAAAACCGGTGATCGCGGCACCATCACGTACGACGGCGCCGGGGATGCGATCACTATCGACTGGCCCCAGCAATTCACCGACAACCAGATCGGACGCGCCCAACAAGTCTTTGATCGCGTCACCCAGGCCAACGGGGTGACCTATCGCGACGATTTCTTCGGCGGCAAGACTTTCGCCGCCCATACCGTTCACCCGATGGGTGGGTGTGTTCGTGGCGTCGCCACCGACGGCTACGGCCGGGTCAACGGCTACGACAACCTCTTCGTCAACGACGGCTCCCTGCTGCCCGGCTACCTGGGCTGCAACCCGTACATGACGATCACGGCACTGGCCGAGCGCAATATCGAAGCCATCCTGCAGGGCCGCCGATGAGCACCCAATTCGAGCAGTCGCCTGCTACCTACCGTCGCGACAGGAGTCGCTACCTCTGGTTCATCCCGCTACTGGTCCCCGGCGCGATATTCCTGCTCCTGCCGGTACTCATCGCGCTGAACCATTTCGGGTTGCAGAACATCTCCCAGTTATTCTCCTGGACTGGGCCGGTGGTCCTCTATCTTGTTCTGCCCCTGGCCGATTGGCGCTTCGGTCGGCACCGCCGGATACCAGGCGGTGGTACCGCAGGGATTTCCGAAGACGACTGGTTCTACCGGTACATCGTCTGGTTGTACATCCCCTTGCAGTACGGCAGCCTGATGATTGGCGCGGTATTGCTCACGGCTCCCGACCTGAGCCAGTGGGGGTTTCACGGAGCGTTGAGTACGTCGGCGAAAATCGGAGTGGCACTCTCGATGGGTGTCATCGGCGCGGTGGGGATCAACGCCGGACACGAGATGGCACACCAACGGGGAAGCTTCGAGAGGTGGATCTCCAAACTCGCCTTTGCTCCCACCTGGTATGGGCACTTCTACGTCGAACACAACAAGGGACACCACATCAACGTGGCCACCCCCGAGGACCCGGCATCGGCACGGCTGGGGGAATCGCTGTGGCAGTTTGTTCCTCGCTCGGCTGTCGGATCACTGCGTTCTGCGTGGCGACTCGAATCCGCCCGGATGAAACGACTGGGTGTGGGCACCTGGAACTTCAGGAACGAAATCCTGATCGGATGGACGGCGTCGCTGGTCTTCTGGAGCGGATGCGTCCTGGTCTTCGGCACCGAACTACTGCCGTTTATCGTTATTCAGGCGGTCTACGGGGTGATACTCCTCGAGTCAGTCAACTACCTGGAGCACTACGGTCTGCTTCGGCAGCGCACCTCCAACGGCCGGTACGAGCGCTGCAAGGCTGAACACAGTTGGAATTCCGATTTCCTGGTCACCAACCTGATCTTGTTCAATCTGATGCGCCACAGCGACCACCACGCCAATCCCACGCGGCGCTACCAGTCGTTGCGCAGCACTCCCGAGGCACCGCAGTTGCCGGGCGGCTATCCGATGATGATGCTGCTCGCGAACTTCCCGCCGCTGTGGCGCAAGGTAATGGATCAGAGGGTGATCGACCATTACGGAGGCGATGAGCACCGCGCCAATATCCAACCCCGGCGACCCGCAGCCCGCCGGCGAATAGCGGTGTAGCCGGGGCGCTCAGCCGAGCCCGGCACCGGCGCCGGCGCC
>Ga0114963_10002832_pt1 | contig 11811 bp, 12 predicted proteins | sample C_131016_EF_Meta_FD_87019 | JGI IMG/M metagenome (GOLD analysis project Ga0114963, IMG submission 87019) | Freshwater microbial communities from Lake Croche, Canada to study carbon cycling - C_131016_EF_MetaG | ecosystem: Environmental > Aquatic > Freshwater > Lake | place: Lake Croche, Canada...
AATATTTTATTTAAATTATTATTCTCTTTAATATTTAACGTAATTTTGAAACGACAATAATATTAAGAGGTTTAGTTACCCCTAAATTAAAAATTTTCATCCCGAGATTAACAATGCCTCTTTTAATATTGTCTAATAAATTATTTTGAAAATTTGCATAGATATATTTGTAATTGATTACACTAAAACCCGCTAACTCTAACTCTGCTTTTATTAATTCTGGTGTGTATGATCTGACATGCCCCATCCTGTTATGTATTGCTCCACAACCAGGACATTCTAATGTCATATTTTTTAAATTTTCATAAAGTGGAACACTTAATATAAAAATCCCACCATCTAAGAGCTTTTCCTTAATTTGCGCAAAAAAACCTAATATTTCAGAAGGCACTACATGCTCACAAACCTCCAGGGCCATGATAACCGAAAACATTTCATTAATATCTGTCAAATTACCATGAACAAATTTATTAAAAGGATATTTGCTTGCATTTGTCATAATTATTTGAAGAGAAAAATCAACGCCCGTGTAATGTCTATCGGGCTTTTCCATTAACATTGGAATGATCTCACCCCAGCCAACACCAATGTCTAGTATTTTTGCATCATGAGGTACTAGACTTTCAACCATTCTCAATCTTCTCAATCTAAAATCCGGGACAGACGAATACTCAGAATGAGAGTCCCAAAGCTTGCTTGTACTTAATTCGGGTACATCGGGATATACACCAACAAGATATGAATTTTTAAGTGATTCATAATCCCTCTGAATTGCAAAATGATTTCTATCAACATCGGCTTGCAAAAAAGAAAATTTATCAAAACTTTTAGTCATAGTACTTTTTTATATAAATTGCCGGATTCCCCGCAGACAAAGAATTTTCGGCGACATCATCCGTAACAATACTTCCAGCTGCAATAACAGCGCCATCATTAATAGTAACGCCCTTCAATATTAAACAATTCATGCCAATCCATACATTATTTCCAATGTTAATGGCTTTAGGTTCATCTTGAACTTTCCAACGGTCAGCAAAAGGCCAGGGATTATGACCATTATGATCCATAATGATTACATTAGGCGCAATCATTGTATGACTTCCAATGGAAACCTTGGAACGAGCGACTATAACTGTACCATTAAGACCAACGTTATTCCCTATTATAATTTGTCCCGCACCAATTGTAGTTAGTGTGCAAGGAGAATAAAGAGTTATAAAGGATCTTAACCTATTGGATACCGCCCTTAAATTTTTTCCGATTGAAATTCGTCCATCACCATAAATTAGCATGGTTAGACTGCCCCAAACATCAAATGGATGATCTATTTTAAATCTATTTTTATATAGTATTTTGTAATAGTAAATATTAATAATACCTAAAAATAATAAAAATCTAGCGCGAATTATAAAAATAAGATCGTAATCATTTTCTTTAAAAAAAATATTAAAAATTTTAGAAGCCATATTTTTCATTTTTTTTCAAAGTATCAATAATTGCTTTATTTAATGTTACTTTATTACCCGCAAAGGTCAATGATTCTGGGTATGCCTCTTGTTTAAAAATTATCGAATCAGTTGGATCATAGAAGATTGACGGTATGCTCAAATAATCGGCTATAAATACTGGTGAAGAAAATGGAATTACAATTATTGCATTACAAGTAGAAATATACTCATAAAGATTTATATTATGATCAATAATTTTAAAATTAGAGTACTCGGCTTCAAGATATTTTATGTAATCAAAATATCTTGATTCATGATTTATATGTTTGGCTCTCTTATGTTTTATATGAATTTCAAATTTGTACATATTTTTTAATGAAATTGAGTTTATTACATTCACAGAATCTGTTATAAATTTTTTCATATTTTCTAGATTATAATAATTTTCTACCATTCCACGATATCTTAATCCCTGTTCATTAAATGGGGTTACATCAAATATACAAATTCTAATTAAATTATTGTTATTTTTTAATTTTTGAGTTGTTATTTTATGCCAAGTAACAGGTGGGACTATGATAGATTTGATGTGTATTTTTTCTTCAATTAAAACTTTTTCATAACACTTATGCCAGATAAATATATAATCTGACCTTAAGTATTTTATGCTTGGATGGGGATTGGGTGTCGGCTGATTTCTAAATCCAATTGGACTTGAATTAAGTGAATATAACACCATATAGGTCTTAAATCTTCTTTCTCCCAGGGATGACATCCATAAGTCCTGATTTAGCCAATTTGTATTAGTTATTAAATTAGATTTAATAAGATTCTTGTTATCCAATATTTCTGCTAAAGAGTGAATGGAGAAGTCTCTCCACAAAAGACAGCAAATTTTCTCTTGATGAATAAGCTTAAAATATATAAAAAATATTAGGCTATGTCTTTTAAAAAATTGTAAAAAATCATTAATTGTAAAATAGGAATTTTTTACTACTCCAAATATTGGATATCTTTCGTATTTAAATATTGAATTTTTAAAATTTCTTATTTTTTTATTAGAGTGAATTATTATTTCGCTTGCATTTACTAAAGGACCTATTTTAGATTTTTTACAAAACTCTTCAAAATTTACCCTTTTTTCTTCATCCGAAAATTCTGAAAATGGCACCCCATGAAAAAGAGTAAATTGTGAATTTTCTTTACTTTTCTTAAGCGATGCGTAAGTAAAAATAATTAAAATGTAACTCCACAATATAAGGAATTTAATTATTGAAATATAAAATAATTTTGATTTTATTTTAATAATATTATTTATATTACATATCTCATAATCTTCAGTATAAATCTTTTTATACTGAAGATTAGATTTTTTTATAAAGTTTTTATTGTATTCCCTTAATATTGGTTCAGTAATATTATGTGCTAATATTTGAGATATCCTATTGCAGATTATTAATTTATTATAAGGATCATTTACCTTTATTTTATTTATTAAATTTTGCTCATACTTTTGTAAAAAATCACTTACTTTCTTATAATTTATCGATAGTAATTTTTCAGAACTGATTTTTTTCATTTTGCTTATTTATGATAAATGATTTCTTTTGAATAAGCCCTTTTTCATGAAATTTATTAGTCCAATAAAAAAAATGCTCGATTGAAATATTTTTTTTATTTGCCAACTCAATCACCGAGTGAACTCCATCTATGCTGTACATTACATCTAAAAAAGAATCCCATAACGGCTTTAGTGAAGGATCTTCCCTCCAGTCTGGATATAAATCATAGCCAGAGAGAAATATTGGCCCTGGATTCCTGATGATTGGCACATAATCTTCTTCAGCATAATCTATAATTTGCTGCAATATATTGCGGGCCTCCCTAAGCTTTTCTTCTTTTATTATGCCCATGTTATCCCTATTAGTATGATATTCACTATACGGGTATCTTGTCAGTGAAATTGTTGGAATATTCACGCCTGGACTATCCAACACCTTTTCATCATTTGCGGCACTTTTTAGAAAATCAACAATTTTAAATTTAGACGCTCCATATTTAGACAAATTCACAAGGATAGAGTCCCAGTACGTAATTCCTTTTCTAGTTTTTTGACCGACAAGGGGTGTATTAGTTCCCAACATTTCACTGAAAAACCCACCTATGCATTTTTCAATAAGATTAGAGTTATTTGCTAAATAGGCTATTGTCCCAATCGTCTCTGGAACTACCATTATTAGATAGGAGTATTTTAGCTTTTCCCTTCTTGATAATCTATTCGCAATATCTGCCGCTACTGCAACCCCTGTTAAAGAATCGTTTACCTGTAGGGGGTGACAAATATTTGAAGAAATTACAAAAGTTTGATTACTTTCACCAGGTATGAAGCAAGTCAAGCAGTTCAGTAAACCATCTTCAAATTTTGAATCAATTTGTACATCATAAGTATCCGCTGAAAACCTATCAAGCCAACTGTGAGGTATTGAAAATCCCCATTGCTCCTTGTAGAAACTAAAGACAAATGGAAATGCATGCTCTTGACTTGGAATAGTATGGATATGCTTTAAGATTTCTTCGCGAGTAAAATTTCCTTGAACCGGCACAGAATAATTCAATACATGCAAAATACTCCAATCAGAGTGCACGATTGTCTTGCCACCAGCTTTAATTGAAGCTTTATTTAATTCCCACCGCTTCGGGATAGTCCACGTCCATACCTTAGAACCAGTTCTAAAACCATGAATTATAGAATTAGGTAGAAATCTTTTAACAATATCTAAGGCTTTATCTGTAGCACTATTTGCAATAGTTCTAGGAAGGGGAGCTATTAAATTTAATAGCTCCATCATACTTATACAATCCTTATATTTTTTCACTATTCACCTTAATATTATATTTATACAGCAAACTAGTAAATCCCCTGCACAATAAATAGGCAGTAATAAATTGCAAAGCAACAACAACAATTGTCAATAACGTATGCTCAATTCCCATGCTAAAAATTATATGAAATGGAAGCAAAAATAGGTAGAGAATTTGTAAAGGTATTGAGAATTCAAAGCTTGATCTTTGCAATAGGGTCATGCCTAATTCAATTATAAATCCTATTATAAAATGAGCTGGGATACTTATTGCTCCAAATAAAATAAATAATAATGCAGACGAAGTCCAATATTCGCTAAAGTATCCATGGGTCAATGGATAGTCATAATCAAAATTTCGATATATAACATTTATCGCTCTTGAACTTATAAGAGGTGCTTCAGAATAGGGATTTCCAGGTAAAAAGGTGTTTATCGTACTTTTATATATATAAGTTAAATTAAGTATTTTTTCTTTATTTGTAACATTTACATAGCCATATGGAATAAGTACTGCATAGTCAATTATTCCGATTCGATCGAGTATTAGACTAGTCGTTTCGGTGTATTGTGTTTTATTTAATTTGGTATTGATATCTTTGATATTTAGATCTATTATTGTTCTTTGCTTTTCAGAAATATTATTTCTAATTTCATTCCCCAGTGGGAATGAAATTATAGTGATAATGGCCAAGATAAAAAATATACTTGTAATATAATTTTTATGATCTTTTTGGATCCATTCCAGAACTAAAAAGATCGCTATTAACTCTAATGCGGTTCTCACTCCGGCACCTCTAGTTCCAGATATCAAACAATACACAATAAAAATTAAGTAAAAAATTAGTAGGATAAACAAAAAATTATTGGTATTTCTTTTTTGATAAAAATTATGATAATATATTATTAATATTAATAATATATATGTCTCAAATGATATAAAAGTTTTAAATATTTGAATCAATGTATTAAACTTTACGTTTACATTTAAAATATAAGTTGAGTATTGGAACAACTGGTTTACAAATATTTCCAATGCTAATATTAAAATTCCGGTTATCACTATACCTACTGAGGATAGCGAGCCGGTCAATTCTTGATTTTTTCCAATGTGATTTTTATAAACTAACTTAGAACATGTGCAACCAATATATAGTGCTAGTGTTGATAATAAAAAAATCTCAAGGCCAGAATTAATAATCTCATTATCAAATTTATCAAAAGGTAATCTAATATATTTATGTAAATATATGTAAGAAAGTAATCTTGGAAATACAAAGATCAAATATAGTAAGCTTATGTAGCTTACTATATTTGATCTTTTTTCTTTTTTTAAGTTATTAAAAATTATTACTATAATAACGATTAATACATCGAGTATTATTGTATATTTATTGCTATAATCATTTTCAGGAAAAAAATAACCAATTAAAAAAAAGATAGCATAAATACTGCATGTAGTATTTATTACGTTTTTAAAATAGTACACAGATCTCTTTGATGTTTTTTTAGTGAACACTGTATAGGTAGTCCAAGGCTTTACCATTTAGTATCATGTTTGATACCATATCAAAGACCTCTTTTGCGGGTGCGCTTCTAAAACCTACTCCAACTCCGTATTTACTTCCGCTATAGATCTTTTTTTCCCATAGATACTCGCCCATCCTATTCACATCTGTTTTTACGCCCCTTTCTAAATCACGTACAAATATGCTGAATGCTTTTTCACACTGCATCCCATTCATGAATTCATACCATCCTATAAACTCTTTGTGATATCTATAATCTACTTTGCAACTCTCCTCTACATAATGATAGAAGGTCATGCTTTTTTGATCCGGTAAATTTAATACACCAATTTTCCCATTCATATTTTTTAGCAATGCAAATGGTGAATCATGCCCATAACCACTATAGTTCTCAAGCCCTTGAAAACTCTGTGATTTATTTCCTATGACTACAAAGGAATAAATGGGGTGCCCCGTCCTAACAGCATCCGGGTGTAATCTTCCAGCCTCACTCAGGGCTCCCATTTGAGATGTTGTTGTAAGCATGCTGAATGGTCTGCCGTTACAATATTCAAAATTAAATACAGGCAACATAAGCGTCCCCTGGGGGCCCAAATAAGTTAACAATGAATCAAGAACATCTTCAGGTCCTATTTCAGTTTTAGACCTTTTTGCATAACGATAAATACTTTTTAAATCACTGTGTAATAGCAAAAAATCTCCGGGATTTATTCCGCCAGATTTCCATGTATTTTCTAAAAATTTATACACCGAGATGATCAAGATAGTAATTAAATTTGCCTGAAGCGTAGATTTAACATTGCCCAATTCCAAAAATATTTTTCCAAATCGGCTAGCTTTTCATTATGCCTATGGCATCTTATTGCACCATTTTGCAATGTTAAGAATCCCATTTTATAGTCGCCTCTAACGAGTCTTTGAAGTCTGTAACTTGGAATTTCAATACGTAGGTCATATGTTTGGGACTTATCACCTTCAGAGGTCAACGCTGGAAGATAATGATAAAAATAATTAGGCTCCCCATTAGGCCCTGTTACAACCCACAATACTCTATATGACTCATTTGCCCATACCGAAGTTATGAGATCTAAACTTGACCGAATATCTTTTATATCACCGTGATAATCTTCATACTCATAGCATCGCTCTTTCTTCTCAGCCTCTAATACATCAAACCTTTTTTTTACTGCATATGCTCCAAGCTTTTTGGCATCAAAATCATGGTCACTTAGTTCAAAAGAAATTTCTCTATTATTTATGTTTATAGAATCGCCAGGCCCCATCAAGATAACCTGAAAGGGATCGCCCTGCTCTTTTATGAAATTTTTATAATCTTTTTTATTTGTCTTATGAATGTCATTTGCAAAATATAGTTGCCCTAAATAGCATAGGTCAGTTGCATATGGAACTACATAAGTAGCCCCCATTGCCTTAGCTATTTCGCAGCTATATTTATAACTACTGAACTTTTTATCGTTAGCCAATCTAACCATTTGATCAACTTCAAAATCAAAAAATCCAGGGTAGATTCCCGTCAATGATGTAATTGAAAACATAATATCTATATTATGTTTTTTTCCAATTCTTTTAGCCTCTTCTAGACTGAGAATATTATCGGTTTGAAAAAAAATATTAATGCCGTTAAATTCAACGAGTAAAGATGAATCATGATCACCCTGATCATTAATATACATTTTTGCATTTGTGCTATTTGATAAATTTAATGTCTCACAATGTTTTAACATTAAGATATTTAAAAGCCCATTTGCCTGGACCGCTTTTTCAAAATAAGATGCTTTGAAGTCAGGGATTATTACTTTCGCTCTCTTAACCCGGTTATTTAGTCTTGATAGGGATTCGGGATGCTAATGATCATCATGAGCATGAGATATGTAAATATAATCAACATGGTCTATTTCTTCAGGACTTATCATTGGGGGAGGGTAATGCCAAATATTCCCACCCCAACATGGCCCCGTTAACCATGGATCCATTAACAACTTTTTATCATCAAACTCAGCTAAGATAGCCGCTTGAGCTAAATATGTAATTTTCACTTATGTTTACTTATATGATGACTAGTTTATTTTTTTGAGATAACCATTAGGATTAAAAGTCATCAAAAAACGCTCTCTATTTTTATCCACTTCAAAATTTTTATATTTTTTTATAAATTGCTGCACGGCCTCCCATGGACCTGGTCCATGAGATGAATAAGTGGGGTGACCGTTTAAGTTACTATCTTCAACAATCATGTAACTCCCAACAGACACATATTTTGAAAATAATTCTAATTCTTTTATTACATGCTGCTCAGAATGATCTGAATCTAAAATTACTAGGACTTTTTTTGCAGTTGAGTTATTTACAAAAATAGCTTCCACTAAGCTTGGATCTATACTTGACCCAGTTATATACTCCACTCTTGGGTGATCACGTCTTTCACGCTTGTCAATGTCTATCGTAATTACTTTTCCATTTTGGAGAATATCGCATATTTGCGCTAAATATAATGCACTCCCCCCCATATATGTACCCGTTTCAACAATCAAGTCAGGCTTGATTTCCAGTAAAATTTCTTGGTAAATCCACATATCGAGAGGGCATTTGAAGCAAGGAACGCCCATCCAGGTTGTAGATTTATAAATACTTCCTTTTCCGGATAACCCCATATGGTATAGGTTGTGAAAATCATTAATTATCTTAAGCTCAGCGTCCTTCATTTATTACCCATTTTTAGCATTCTATTTTAGGTTATCTTTTAACAAAATAACAGCGAGCCGGCTCAAAAGGAAGCTTTTTCAAGGCAACATCTTTTCCTTTGAAAAACTCAAGAAATGCTTCCGTTTCCCCCGGCCACATAGGGTTATTTATTTCATCAAATGCTATTATTCCGCCGCTAACAACACGATCATATAGCTGATCTAATACCAACTTTGTTGGTTCATACAGATCAAGGTCAAGATACAGTAGTGATATGAGAGTATGCTTATTATTCATTAAAAATTCAGGCACAGTATTCATAACATCACCTTTGACCAACTCAATTTTTGGTAGATGATTTATGTATCTGTTTACATCAAACAACTCAACTGAACGCTCAATGTCCTTAAAGTGAGTATCAGAAACATTAAAGCCGCCCTTCTTCATTTGTGGTGATTCATACAAAGGACTTCTATCTCTATCGGAAACGCTTGGAAAACCCGCAAAAGTATCAAAGCCAACGACCCTTCTTTGATAGTTATACGGCTCTAAAATGGAGCTAAAGGATGCAAAAGAAAAAAGTCCTGATCCCATGTAAACACCAAACTCAAGAATAGATCCATGCACGTCTTGAACTTGCTTAAACAGCTCCCACTTATATAGATATATTGCCTGCTGCTGGCGTGAGACAAACCTAGGAAAGGATTGTAATTTCTGGGTGATGGTGCCTGAAGCCTCGATAAAATGATTCTCAAGAAAGCTTGTGTAATCATCATTAACTGTGCTACTAAATTTTTTCACTTTATGTCCATTTTGATAGTTAATTATTTAAACCAGTATTGACAGCTATTAGGTCATTTTCTTTATCATAGTAATATCGCCAGGCTTCGTTATTATAAAATCAGCTTGATCGACAACGAATCCAGACTTTTCATACGCCCTAATTGCAGATAAGTTGTTCTTATCTACCCCTAACCCCACTAACCGTATACCCCTGTATTGGTAAAGCCATTCAATACTAGCATTTAACACCTCTGAAGCAACCCCTTTACCTCGCCACTCTTTCTCTCCTATCATAATACCAAAAGTTGCATTCCCATCCTTTATGGATACTGGTTCAAATTTTAAGTTGCCAATATGGTTATTACTATATTTTTCAAAGATACCAAGAAAAAATACATTCTCACAATCTAGCTTTGAAATAACGTACTTCTGCAGATCCATAAGATCCGGTTTTGACTTAGACATTTTGATAAATTTAATAATATCCTCGTCTTTAAACCAGTCTACATATCTTTCTGTTACGTCATCAATTGTGATTGGTCTTAGATAGAATCTTTGTGTAGTTATTGAATCCTTCACTATTTAATTAGATCCCAACACAAGGCCGTACCTTTTTTTATATCCTTATTAACTCTGTGACCCAAAAAATTTTCTTTAAATTTTATTGGAGCACCGTACCCCGGTCTTATTGCTCTTATGTTTTTGTCTGTCAAAACTTCCCCCTCTTTCAAATCCTCAACTATATAAAGCGATCGCCTAAACAATATAGATTTCTCTTCATCCTTGGAAATGCCGTAACTTACTCTTCCCAAAGACTCCCAGGCTCGTCTTGTCTCTATAACCAATTCTGTTAGCTCTGCGGGCTCCAATGAAAATGTGCTATCGACACCACCGTCAGCTCGATCTAAGGTGAAGTGTTTTTCAATAACTGTGGCACCCAAAGCTACGCTGGCGACAGGAACTCCAATCCCCATAGTATGATCAGAAAGCCCTATTTCACATTGAAATAATTCACGCATATGTGGAATAGTCAATATATTCGAATCTTTTGGGCTTGAGGGGTAGCTACTAGTGCATTTTAGAAGGATTAAATCTTGACACCCGGCCTCTCGCGCAGCCAAAACTGCATCGTGAAGTTCTGCAATATTTGCTAAGCCAGTGGAAATAATTAGCGGTTTTCCAGTTTTTGCCAATCGTCGTATTAACGGCAAATCAGTATTCTCAAACGATGCAACCTTATAGCAAGGAACACCTAGACCCTCTAAGAAGTCAACCGAAGTATTATCGAATGGGGTGCTAAAAGCCAAAATACCTAATTCTCGCGCCCTTTCAAAAATATGCTTATGCCACGCCCATGGAGTATGGGCCTTAGCATATAGACTGTACAATGAAGTACCAGACCATAGACTTTGATTATCAACATGAAACTCCCTTTCATTCAAATCTAGTGTCATAGTATTTGGAGTGTAGGTTTGAATTTTCAATGCATGAGCACCTGCTTTAGCGGCACCCTCAACAATCTCCAATGCACGCTCAAGAGACTGGTTATGATTACCGGACATCTCAGCAATAATGAATGGTGGCTGACCCAATCCTATTTTAAAATCTGCAATGTTAATTTCCTGTTTATTATTCATTTATTATTTTTTCAATTTTTATAAGATATCTATTTTCTTTAAACTCAAAAAAAGCTGGAAATCTTTCTGAATCTACTACACGTAACAAATTAAATTGCTCCGCTATAGTTTTATAAGGATCTAATTTACTATCTGCAGGCAATCTTTTAGTCATGTATAAACCAGGGTCTCCAGTTTGCATATAAGGCTCTATTTCAAAGAATCTGTCGACGGCCTCAGTCATTAGCCCCAACTGCGTCTTGAAAAGTTTTTCATTTATCTCAGGGAGAAGCTCATGCCCCGAAAGAAAAAAACTGCCTTTAAGCCATATATTCCCGCTATCTACAATATTCTCGGCCTCTATGAGGCTTACAGTTATCTCATTTTCGCCGTCCAATATCGACCAAATATGTGGGGACCACCCCCTTCGCTTAGGCAAGTCACTTGCGTGAAGCACAAGAGACTTCTTATATTTCTTTCGAGCAGACTCTTTTAATATTTGAGCACAAGAAACAAGGAAGAGAATATCACCTCCAGCCAACTGAGATTTATCATATACGACTGATACAAAATGTCCCTTTGATGAAAATTTCTTTGCCCATTCAATAAGATGCTCAACTATTGGATGACTTTGATTAGTACACAATACAGATATATTCATAATTAATATTTAATTGCCTCACACACCCTAGAAGAACCCAAACCATCAACTAGTGAAGATGCATTTTTTGATATTTCTAGACACATATTTGGGGCATTTAATAATTCAATCACTTTTTTTTCAATACTCAATATGCTTGATTTATTTGCAATCCCCATATATATACCAGCATTAATTAGATGAAGTGACGTAGCGATTTTTGTCTGATTA
>Ga0114963_10002833_pt1 | contig 11810 bp, 12 predicted proteins | sample C_131016_EF_Meta_FD_87019 | JGI IMG/M metagenome (GOLD analysis project Ga0114963, IMG submission 87019) | Freshwater microbial communities from Lake Croche, Canada to study carbon cycling - C_131016_EF_MetaG | ecosystem: Environmental > Aquatic > Freshwater > Lake | place: Lake Croche, Canada...
CAAAAAGCTCTCTGGGGTCCTATACAATTTGAAGGCAAGCTCCACGACAGAGCAAGTTATCGTTTTTACTGGATGGTTTTACAACGCGCAAAAAACTCAGGGAAAAATTTCTCTGTGCTCAACACTTTAGATTGGTTTAATTAATAATGATTGAATTTTTATTTAATTCAGAAAAGCTCACTAACCCTTGGTTATATAACGCCACCCGTTATTTTATTTTTAGTATATTTCTTTGCGCCATCTTTTTAGCCTATCAATCAGATGCACATGCGCAAAAGAAAAACCCTACTGTTGCCTCTTCATCGGAAGATGAAAAGAAATTCGAGATGCTGAAATCTGGTAACGAAACGGTTTGGACTTGTGAGAACAATGTCAAAGTAAAAACTGCTCTAGTTGGAAATCAATATTTATTTCTTCACAATAAAAAGCTTTATACCATGAACGGTATTGAAGCTTTAAATGGTGTTTCACGTTTTTCAGATATTGTTCATCGTTTAGACTGGGTCATCATTCCAGGCAAAGCAATGCTGTTTGATAGCAAAGCAGGACAGCGTCTACTCGACTACTGCAAACATCCCGATTTAGCAGTTGTTGATCAATCAAAACAAGTGGATTTAATGAAATAACAATTGTTGTGCTGGAGTGTCTTCGGGCATTTCGGCATGAACGACTTCTGCAGATCGATTCGGGAAAAGTGGCACACCACAATCCTCACACATCTCCGGGGTAAACAACATAGCGTGTTTAAATACATCACCTACACCCGCAAGATGAAGGGTGTCAGAAATCAGTTCAATCGTGGTGTTACCCTCCCCGCCACTTTCCATATCATCCATTGAAACTGTTTCACGATCATAAAGTGGCCACACCACTCCATAAATAATTTCTGGATGTCCTTTAATTGCAAAAGAGATACGAAACTCATCTGTAATCTCCTGACCAAATGGTGCAACCACACAAGATAACTCTGCTGGAGTCACACCAAGAGTGGACTCCAAATAATTAACAGCTGCCGTTAGACTTAGAGGCCGGACCCGTTTATCTGCCTCCCGACAATTCGTGAAAAATGCATCTGGCAATAAAATTTCGAACTCACAACCTGGTAGTAATTCTGACATGACTGACTGCATCGCAGTTTGCCACTGCTTTAGAGCCAAACTTCTTTCTGATCGAATCGGCTCATCGGCTTGCCAAATAAACATGGGTTGACTAATTTCTGCAGCAACTGCGCAAAGAACAAATCTTGGATCAGCTAATACAGGAACTGTTTCTGGCATTTCTTTTAATTGATAAACAACATCAGATTGCTCAACTGCCGATTTCGACATCTTTTCCAATAACATTCTGGTCTGACTATGCGATTGCGGAATTTGATCGATACTGTATAACCAAGGAACAATGGATAAGTGAATTTGTTTGGTGAAAATAAATTCTTTTAAATACTCAACAGTTTCTGCAATTAAACTGGTTCGAATCGGTCCAGATGGGATTGCATAACGGGTTTGAGCAATCATCGGTATAGCCAAGAGTAAAACTTCGTAGAATTTACCCTCGAATTCATAAACTAAGGATTCAGAGGTAGTTTCAATTGCATCTGCAAGAATTTCAAATGCAGCAGTTTGTGATTTAAAAGTTTGATCTAAAGCAGCATCAAGGACAGCTTGATTTTGATTGGTAAGAAGTCGATTCAAGCGCTCAAATAATTTCTTTTCCCAAAAGTTATCTTCAACTTTACTTCCAGACGCAGCAAGCGCTAAAGCTTCAGAAACCAACTTTTCAACCTCTGGAGAGTTTCTTGACTTTGATGGTATGCGAGTCGACAAGACTGGTTTAATAGCAGCTTTTGAGATGGGCATTATTTTGGTTGCTTTCTCTGAAAAACAGGTTGATTAGTCTGAGATAGTTCTTCAACATACTGATAGCCTTCAAGATCGAAACCTTGTAATTTGATTGGGTCTTGAATTGCATGTTGAATCACATAGCGAGCCATTAATCCTCGCGCACGTTTTGCATAAAATGAAATGATTTTAAACTTTCCGTCTTTTTCATCCTGGAATACTGGAGAAATAATCGGATAACCTAATTCTTTACCGAGAATTACTTTGAAATACTCTTCAGATGCCAAGTTCAGTAACATAGGCTTTTTTTGCGTTGCCAATTCTGCTTGAATAAGTTTAGTTATCTTTGAACCCCAAAAACTATATAAATCACTACCATTTTTATGTTTTAAGCGTGTTCCCATTTCTAAGCGATATGCTTGCATCAAATCGAGAGGTTTTAATACGCCGTATAAGCCTGACAATATCCGTAAATGCTTTTGGGCAAAGTCTAACTGCTTTTTATTTAAGGAAGTAGCATCTAAACCTTCATACACATCGCCGTTAAAGGCAAACAAGGCAGCTTTACTATTTTCCGGGGTAAATACTTTAGTCCAACTAGAATACCTTGCAGCATTTAATGCAGCCAATTTGTCAGATAAAGACATCATTGTTGCAATTTCTTGAGTGGAGAGTTTTTTTAGTTCAGAAATTAACTGGCTCGCCTCAGGGATAAACTCAGGTAAGGTATTTGGCAAAGACAATTCAAACTCATCAAAATCTAAAGTCTTTGCAGGAGATAAGATGATCAACATACTTTGAATAATAATGTAATTAGGTTAATTATATTTATACCAATACTTTTGCATCATTTCTATAAAATAATGAATCGTCATAGTAAGGCACTATCAGTTTACAATTAATCAATTGACATGAGGGGAATTTTGTGGATTTTACATATTCAAGCAAAGTAGAAGAATTAAGACAACGTTTGTTAAGTTTCATGGATGAGCATATCTATCCAAATGAACATCGTTTTTATGAAGAGGTTGCCGCAAACCGTCAAGCTGGAAACGCTTGGATTCCTACTCAATTGATAGAGGAATTAAAGCCTAAAGCACAATCTGCAGGACTTTGGAATTTATTTCTTCCACGCTCCAACCGGGCTCCTGAGGGGCTTAATAATCTTGAATATGCACCCTTATGCGAAATCATGGGACGCTCTCATATTGCTCCCGAAGTTTTTAATTGCAATGCTCCAGATACTGGAAATATGGAAACGATTGAACGTTACGGTACGGAAACACAAAAAGATCTATGGCTTGAGCCACTTTTAAAAGGCACTATTCGCTCGGCGTTCTTAATGACAGAACCTGATGTAGCTTCTAGTGATGCAACTAATATCCAATGTAGTATTCAAAAAGATGGTGACGAATACATTATCAACGGTCGTAAATGGTGGTCATCTGGCGCAGGTGATCAACGTTGTGCAATTTATATTGTTATGGGTAAAACAGATCCAGATGCCCCACGCCATACCCAACAATCCATGATCTTGGTACCAGCAAATACTCCTGGAATTCGGGTGGTTCGTCCTTTATCTATTTTTGGATATGATGATGCTCCCCATGGACATATGGAAGTGATTCTTGATCAAGTAAGGGTTCCTGCAAGTAATATCCTTCTTGGTGAGGGTCGAGGTTTTGAAGTTGCTCAAGGCCGTTTAGGCCCCGGTCGAATCCACCACTGTATGCGCTCTATTGGTGCTGCTGAACGCGCTCTGGAATCGATGTGTAAGCGTTTAAAAGAACGTGTGGCTTTTGGAAAACCGATTTCTGAGCAAGGTGTTTGGCATGAACGTATCGCTGAATCCAGATGCATGATCGATCAGGCTCGTCTTTTGACACTCAAAGCAGCACACACCATGGACACCGCTGGCAATAAAGTGGCAAAAGCAGAAATCGCAATGATTAAAGTCGTTGCCCCCAATATGGCTGCCAAAATTATTGATTGGGCTATACAAGCGCATGGCGGTGCTGGTGTCAGTCAAGATTTTGAACTAGCTTACCACTATGCTTGGCAACGCATTCTACGTTTAGCAGATGGACCTGATGAAGTTCATCGTGCAGCTATTGCCAAGATTGAGCTAGGCAAATCCCTTTAAGTACTACTTTTATTGGAAAATCACCGTACTTTTACCATTTAACAAAATACGGTGTTCAGCCTGCCATAGAATAGCTCTCGCTAGTGCCATGGACTCTACATCCCGACCAATTGCTGTAAGCTGGTCTGGTGTCATCGAATGATTGACCCGTGAGACCTCCTGCTCAATGATAGGTCCTTCATCCAAATCAGTAGTCACATAGTGTGCTGTTGCACCTATCAATTTAACGCCTCGTTGGTGAGCCTGTAAATAGGGTTTAGCCCCTTTAAAACTGGGTAAAAATGAATGGTGAATATTAATAACCTTTCCTGCTAAAGCTTCGCATAACCTTGGTGATAAAATTTGCATATAACGAGCAAGAACGACTAAATCGATTTTTTCTTTTTCAATCAGATCTAGCAACTGTTGCTCAACATCATTTTTACGTCCATCGTTAGCTGATGTGATTGCGAAATAATGATAAGGAATTTGATACGACTTTGCCAAATCATTGAAATCATGATGATTCGATCCAATACCAGCAATCTCAATCGGTAAACTACCTGTTTTAGTCCGAAATAAAAGATCATTCAAACAATGACCAAATTTGGAAACCATAATTAATACACGAGGTTTTTGCTGCAAATCGTAAAATTTTGCATCCATCTGGAAACGATTCTGAATGTTAGAAAAGTTCTCCTCTACTAAAGTCAGTTGTAATGGTTTTTCTATTTGCTCAAAATGAATCCGCATAAAAAAACGACCTGAGAAATGATCCGTATATTGAGCTGAATCGACAATATTACATTGTTGCTCATATAAAAATTGACTCACCGCAAACACAATTCCAGGACGATCTGGGCAGATGATTGTCAAAATATAACCAGGATGGGATGAACTTAGAGGGTTTGTGGATAATGTATTCATGACACTATTATCTTTCAAATTTAAAATTCTATAAAAAATTTCACAATGCTAAATCATTCCAAAGATCTTTGGCCTAAAAATCCCTTGGCAGAAGTCATGCGACCTACCCGCATTGAGGATGTTGTTGGCCAAGAGCATATTTTGGGTTTCAATAAGTCTTTACAAATAGCATTCAAATCAAAAAAAATGCACTCCATGATTTTATGGGGTCCACCTGGAGTCGGTAAAACTAGTCTAGCTCGACTCATGGCAACAGCATTTGATTATCATTTTATTGCTTTATCAGCTGTTCTTGCTGGAGTGAAAGATATTCGTCAAGCAGTAGATGAAGCATTGCATATTGAGAAAGAGTCTAGTAGAAAAACGATTCTCTTTGTAGATGAGATTCATCGTTTTAATAAAAGTCAGCAAGATGCCCTGTTACCATTTGTAGAATCTGGTCTTCTCACCTTTATTGGTGCAACCACTGAAAACCCTTCCTTCGAGGTCAATTCAGCACTTTTGTCCCGAGCTCACACCTATGTATTAAAACCACTAGAAGAAAAGCATCTTAGAGCTTTACTCGTCCGGATTCCAGAGGTAACGAAGCGACCATTAGAGATTTCAGAGGAAGCGATTCAAACCTTAATTCACTTTGCTGATGGTGATGGTCGCAGATTTTTAAACGCTATTGATCAAGCTCTTGCCAATCAAATCTCTCAAGAACATTATGTAATTGATCAATCTTTATTAGAACAAGTTCTTCAATCTCAAGGTAGACGTTTCGATAAGGGGGGTGAACACTTTTATGATCAAATCTCTGCGCTTCATAAATCCGTTCGTGGTTCTCATCCTGATGCGGCTTTATATTGGCTCTGTCGAATGTTAGACGGTGGTGCTGACCCGTTATATTTGGGTCGAAGAATCATTCGCATGGCCTGGGAAGATATTGGTCTAGCTGATCCAAGAGCCATTCAACTTTGTTTAGATGCCGTACAAACTTATGAACGATTGGGATCGCCTGAGGGCGAATTGGCATTAGGTGAGGCGGTAATTTATTTGGCTTTAGCCGCAAAAAGTAACTCTGCCTATAACGCCTATAATGCTGCCAAAGCCTTTATTACAAAAGACTCTAGCCAGGAGGTTCCACTGCACTTACGTAATGCCCCAACTCAGTTGATGAAAAATTTAGCTTATGGCCAGCGATATCGCTATGCCCATGATGAACCTCATGCGTATGCAGCTGGAGAATCCTACTTACCTGATGGTATGAAAAATCCACATTGGTACTTACCAACTGACCGAGGATTAGAAATTCAAATCAGAGAAAAAATGGCTTTATTAAAAAGTCTTGACGAACAAGCTTTAAAAAAGAAATAAATTAATTTTGAATAAAATGAACAAATTCCTGAACAGGAATACGTTCCGTGACGAGTTGATTTTCTATAGCTTTTGTATTTTCATATCCCAATGAAATACAACAAACCAATTGTTCGTCTTCAGCAAAGCCTAAATGCTCTGCGACGATTTTGTGATAGGAGATAAAAGCAGCTTGTGGGCAAGAACCGATTCCTCTCGCGTTAGCAGCAATCATGATGTTTTGTAAAAACATCCCATAATCCAACCAACTCCCCTGCTCCATCATTCTTGGAATTGAGAAAAATAATACCGTTGGAGCACCAAAAAAATCAAAGTTTTTTGCATGTTGTTCATGCATCTTTTCATTTTCACCACGTGCAATACCAACTAATTTATATAAATCAAAACCAACTTTACGTCGTCTTGATAAATAGGGTTCAACCCAGTTCTTTGGATAATAAATATATTCTGGACGATGTAAAGAACGTAAGGCTGGATCATTAAAAACAGACTTCACAGAATCTGAAAGTCGCTCCTTGGCTGCACCTTCTAAAACATAGACTTTCCAAGGTTGAATATTGGAACCTGAGGGAGCTCGTCCAGCAACTTCAACAATATCTAAAACAGTTTGATTAGGAATCGATGTTGATAAAAATGATCGAACAGATTTTCTGGTTCGAATCACTTCATCAACAATCTCGCTGACATGCTGTTTTGTCATAACTTCTTCGAATTACTCAAACACGTTCAATCATCATGGCAATACCCTGCCCTACACCGATACACATGGTACAAAGGGCAAATCGTCCTTGACGATGCTCCAATTCATAAAGAGCTGTCGTAACAAGTCGAGCGCCACTCATACCTAAAGGATGTCCAAGTGCAATAGCGCCACCGTTTGGATTAACTCTAGCATCATCATCTGCAACGCCAAGCTCGCGCAGAGTAGCAATTCCTTGAGAAGCAAAAGCTTCATTGAGTTCGATAACATCAACTTGATCAATAGTCATCCCTAATTGGGCAAGAAGTTTTTTGCTTGCTGGTGCCGGGCCAATCCCCATTACTCTAGGTGGTACACCAGCAGTTGCCATGCCTAATATTTTTGCACGAGGTTTTAACTGATATTGATTCATGGCTTGTTCAGATGCTATTAAAAGAGCACAAGCACCATCATTTACGCCTGAGGAATTTCCTGCAGTCACACTGCCATCAGGCCTAACTATCGGCTTTAGTTTTTGTAAAGCTTCAATGGAGGTTGAACGTGGATGCTCATCTAAGAGAATGGTAAAAACCTCCCCTTTTTTAGACGTAATATTTACGGGCACAATTTCTTTACCTAATCGTCCACTATTCTGAGCGATTAACGCTTTCTCCTGACTTCTTAATGCAAATGCATCTTGATCGGCACGGGACACTGCATAGTCATCTGCAACGTTTTGTGCAGTCTCAGGCATCGAATCAACACCATACATTTTTTTCATCAAAGGATTTACAAATCGCCAGCCGATAGTTGTGTCATAAACAGCGTTATTTCTAGAAAATGCTGTTTCCGCTTTTGGCATTACAAATGGTGCTCGACTCATACTTTCAACCCCTCCGGCAATCCCCATCTGGATTTGACCAGATGCTATCGCTCGCGCTACTACACCAATTGCATCCATGCCAGAGCCACATAAACGATTTACAGTCGCTCCTGGAACATCAATCGGCAATCCAGCCAATAATGAACTCATGTGAGCTACATTACGATTATCTTCACCAGCTTGGTTAGCATTTCCATACACTACTTCATCTAACTTAGCCCAATCCACAGAAGGGTTTCTAGCCATCAACGCTTTGATAGGTAAAGCACCTAAATCGTCAGTTCGAATACTAGATAAAATGCCTCCATAACGGCCAATTGGTGTTCTAACAGCATCACAAATATAGGCTACAGGGATTGCACTAGACATATTAATTTCCTTTTATTAATTGAGCTTGAGTGACTGCTTGTACGGTTTCGATGCTCATGCCATTAAATAATTCTTTGACTAAAAAACCTTGTGGAGTAATCTCAAAAATACCTAGGTCCGTAAAAACCATGGCTACACAAGCAACTCCGGTTAATGGATAAGAACATTTCTCAACTAACTTACTCACGCCATCTTTCGTCTGATGTTCCATCATGACGAAGGTTTTTTTTGCTCCAACGGCAAGATCCATAGCACCGCCAACAGCCGGTATTGCATCTGCCTCACCTGTATGCCAACTTGCGAGGTCTCCGGTTTGAGAAACTTGAAAGGCGCCTAAAACACAGATGTCCAAGTGGCCACCACGCATCATGGCAAAGGAGTCTGCCTGATGAAAAAAAGCACCCCCTGGTTCGAGGGTCACAGGTTGCTTTCCCGCGTTGATTAAATCCCAATCCTCATGCCCTTTTTCTGGCGCGGGCCCCATTCCTAAAATACCATTTTCGGAATGTAAAAAGATGTCTTTATCTTCAGGTAAATAGTTAGCAACTAAGGTTGGCATTCCAATACCTAGGTTGACATAAGATCCCTCATCGATATGAAGTGCAATTTTCTGAGCTATTTCATTTCTTGTTATGGGCTTTAAATTATTTTGACTCATGCCTCACCTCTGACTAGTGCGACGTGTTTAACAAAAATTCCAGGAGTGACAACAGTCTCAGGGTCAATTTGCCCAATCTCCACAAGCTCACTTACCTGGGCAATGGTTGTTGTGGCGGCCATTGCCATCACTGGACCAAAATTACGAGCTGCTTTTCGATAAACCAAATTACCATACCGATCGGCACGCTGTGCTCTGATGAGTGCAAAGTCTGCAGCTAATGGTGTTTCAAAAACATAATTCTTACCATTAATGAGACGAGTTTCTTTACCTTGTGCCAATAAAGTTCCATAAGCAGTTTGAGTAAAGAAACCTCCCAAACCAGCTCCTTGAGCACGAATGCGTTCAGCAAGATTACCTTGAGGAACTAACTCAAGCTCGATTTGCTTTGATCGGTACAGTGTTTCAAAGTGATGAGAATCTGCCATTCTTGGATAAGAACAAACAATTTTCCTAACTCGACGTGCCTTTAGCAAAGCAGCAATTCCAGTTTCTCCACTACCAGCATTATTGGTAATAATGACAAGGTCTTTAGCATCTTGGCTAACAAGGCAATCGATTAAATCATGAGGGATGCCAGACCCCCCAAATCCACCAACCATAATCGTTGCACCATCCTTTAAACCACTAAAGGCGTCTTCCATTCTATCTACAATTTTATTAATCATTCAATATCGACGCTATTTATTCTGCAGGACCAATGTGCAAATCTAATCTTCCTAATTGATCGATATTGCCAACCAAATGATCACCTGTAACAACTGGACCAACACCCTCTGGGGTTCCGGTATAAATCAAATCACCCGTATTTAAATGGTAATACTCAGATAAGTTAGCAATAATTTCTGATACGTTCCAAATCATATCTTTTAGGTCAGCCTTTTGTTTCGTAACACCATTTACCAATAAATCAATATTTCCATGATTTAATTCACCAATTTCTGATTTAGGTACTAATGGAGTAATTACTGCAGAATTTTCAAATGCCTTACCAAAGTCCCATGGCCGACCAATTTCGCGACTTTTAATTTGCAAATCCCTTCTGGTCATATCTAATCCACAGGCATAACCATAAATATAATCCTGCGCATTTTCAACAGAAACTCTAAAAGCAGGTTTACTGATTGCAATCACTAATTCCATTTCATAATGTAAATTATTAGTGCCTAAGGAATAAGGAATGGTTGCGCCACTTAAAACTAAAGCATTGGCTGGCTTAGTGAAATAAAATGGTGGTTCACGATCAGGATCGAAGCCCATTTCTCTTGCATGAGCAGCGTAATTTCTACCTACACAAAAGATTCGAGAAACAGCGTATTGTAATTGCGAGCCACGTACTGGCACACTTGGGATGGGTTCTGGAGCATAAACGTAATCCACGATTCGTCACCTTTCAATTTGTTTTCATTAATGTTGATAAGAATGATAAACCAAAAGAAAAAAGAATCTCTACTCAAGAGTGCTTTTATTACTCTTCACTTGCCGAATTAATTTTATTATCAAGGATTGGCATTCCAGAACCACTATCAGTTGTAGAGCTCATTTTCGAGGTAGGAAGTACTGCACTCGAAAAAGTTTCAGATTCATTATTTTCTTTAGCTTGGCTGACGACTATCGTTTTGACTGGCTCGGAACGCAATTGAATAGGCGCTTCTTTAAGCTCAATACTTTGGGTATTTTGTGTCAAAAGAACTACTTTCATTCCTTGATAATAAGCATCAACTTCTTGTAAATGATGACCAAGAAGACGAAAAGGTCCGACACCATTTACAACTTTATTTTGACCTGGAACAATATCAATTTTTTGCTGATTTCCATTACCATCTGTAACACAAACACTTTGTGGAGTTTTACTAGTTAAAACCACAAAATTTCCCGCAAAGTTAGCCTTTGACGGCACAAATGTACTTGTGTTTTGAACCTGAATTAAACAAGGATTAGTCGGATCTTGCACGACTGGTTTTTCTAATACGACAACTTCTTCATTAGGACCACTTTTATCATCTATAGATTTTGATATTTGTCTTTCTGAGTTATTTGGAGATTTTAGTGCAGCAGTGTAAAGATTCGCATTGGGACTTAGAAAATCATAAGCAAAGTAACCGCCAATAATCAAAGAAATCAAACTAAAACCCATTGCACCGCTCAAGGTAAATTTCGACATTGATGTTGGTCGCTCATCACGTTGAAAACCATCAAAATTTAATTCGGATTTAAGCTCAGGTGCAACACCTATAAACGCTTGCTCAGATGTCATACCTAAAAGTTCGGCCATTTTTTTGGCAGTTTTAAGCTTTTGAGCTTCAGTATAAAAAGAGGATTTTCCACCTTCTTCAATTTGTTGAATTTGTAATTCAGAACAACATAATTTTTGACTAATATAAGAACGAGATTTACCCTGCAACTCTCTTGCTTGTTGAAAATTTTCACCAATGATGTACGACTCAATATCGATCTGATGCATAAATTGAATTCAAGTAATTTCAGGATTGTTTAACTAAAATCTACAAAATTATTGGTAGAATTTATTAATCTGACAACTCTATTAAAAAAATATGACAAATCTAATCATTTTTGTCATTACAACTACTTATGTCCACAATAAATTATCTTACTCAAATTCATATCGAATTCGGTGCGTTAGAAAAGTTACCTTCTGAATGTGAGCGCATTGGAATAAAACACCCATTGATCGTTACAGATCAAGGCATAAAACATGCTGGCATTTTGAAGCTAGCCCTCCTTGAATTGAAAGATCTTCAAGTCACAATTTTTGATCAAACACCGTCGAATCCCACCGAAGCTGCAGCCGAGGAAGCTGCTAAGATTTATAACCAATTTCAATGTGATGGCCTAATTGCACTAGGCGGAGGTTCTTCAATCGATTGCGCCAAAGCCGTAGCTATTTTGGCAACCCATACAGGCTCCTTAAAAACGTATGCAACGATTGAAGGAGGATCTCAAAAAATCACAGC
>Ga0114963_10002834_pt1 | contig 11809 bp, 9 predicted proteins | sample C_131016_EF_Meta_FD_87019 | JGI IMG/M metagenome (GOLD analysis project Ga0114963, IMG submission 87019) | Freshwater microbial communities from Lake Croche, Canada to study carbon cycling - C_131016_EF_MetaG | ecosystem: Environmental > Aquatic > Freshwater > Lake | place: Lake Croche, Canada...
ACATGGGAGCCGGGATTGAATGGTTTGCAAGCGCCTGCGGGCGTGCTGGTGCTGCGCTCTGAAAGTTTGCTGGCCTGGGTGCTGCCTTTCGGGGCCCGGCTGATGCAGCTTTTCTGGTTGACGGCCCCGGAAGGCCCGCGTCCGCTCACCCTGGGATTTGCACAGCCGCAGGATTACCTACAAGACACCATGTCGATGGGCGCGGTCTGTGGCCGCTATGCCAACCGCATTGGCGCAGCGGTACTGCAATACGCCGGTGAGCGCCACCCGCTGGACGCCAACCACCCGTTGGGCCACTGCATCCATGGCGGCAGCCGGGGCTGGGGGCAGCGCGTTTGGCAGGTGGCGGCGCACAGCTCCAATCGCGTGGAGCTGGCGCTGGATTCTGCGCACGGCGATATGGGTTTCCCGGGGAACTGCCGGGCCCGCGTGGAGTACCGCCTGGAGGGCGCGCGCCTGGTGTGGCACGCGTCGGCGCAGCTCGACCGCGCCTGCCCCGTGAACCTGCTTCAGCACAGTTATTGGAACCTGGCTGCGCAAGCCGACATCAGCGGCCACCGCTTGCAGGTCGATGCGCAGCGCTACCACCCCTTGGATGCACAGGAGCTGCCGCAGGACGCTGTGTCGGTGGCAGGCACCTGTTTTGATTTTCGCCGCGCTGCGCCGGTTGTGGCGGCCTGCGTACCGCATCTGGATGGGGCCTTGGTTCTGGACGGCGAGCCGGGCACACTGCGCAAGGTCGCGCGCCTGCGGGGCGGCGGTTTGGCTATGGATGTCAGCACCGACAGACCGTATCTGCATGTGTATGCCAGCGCCGGTCTGCGAGCCACCGCGCCGCCGCTGGGCGGGGTCCACGCCCCTGGCGCAGCCCTGTGCCTGGAGTCCGAAGACATGCCCAACGGCCCGGCGCGGGGTGCCGACGTATGGTGCGGACCCCAGCGCGACTATCTGCATACGCTGGCCTTGGATTTTTCTGCAACACCTGAAAACGGGAGTCTGGATTGAACGCTATTGATTTTGCAAGCCGCACTTTTTTGGCACAGCATGTGGACCACACCTTGGCTTTTTATTCGCCGGTGGCCTTTGATCCGAAGGGCGGCTTTTTTCATTATTTTCTGGATGATGGGACGGTGTACGAGCGCAGCCACCGGCATTTGGTCAGTGCCACGCGCTTTGTCTTTGACTGGGCGATGGCTTACCACCACAGCGGCCAGACCCGGTATCTGGATTGGACCCGCCACGCCTTGGCGCATCTGGAGACCTTCCGCTTGCCCAGCGGTCTGTACGGCTGGACCGTGGAGAGCGGGCAGGTGCAAGACGCAACTGCTATGGCCTATGGGCAGGCCTTTGTCTTGCTCGCGCACAGCCACGCCTTGCGTGTCGGTGCCAGCACCCGTGAGGCGGTCGCCCAGGCGTTTGAGCGCATGGAAGCGGCTTTTTACGAGCCCCAGCATGGGGCCTATGCCGATGAAATCACCGCAGAGGGGGTGCTGGTGGATTACCGAGGTCAAAACGCCAATATGCACATGTGCGAGGCGTGTCTGGCGGCCTTTGAATTCACGGGAGAGCCGCGGTACTGGGACCGTGCGGTGCAGCTGATTGAGCGTTTCGCGTTCGGCCTGGCAAGCCAGTCGCAGGGGTTGGTGTGGGAGCACTACCGGCGCGACTGGTCGCTGGATTGGGACTACAACCGCGACAACCCGGGCAATATTTTCAAGCCCTGGGGCTTTCAGACCGGCCACCAGACCGAATGGGCCAAGTTACTGCTGATCGCACACCAGCACCAGCCCAATCCCCTTTGGTTGCAGCGTGCCCAGGAGCTGCACCAGGCCGCCTACCGCTGCGGCTGGGACCCGGTGCACGGCGGACTGGTCTATGGTTTTGACCCGGATTTGCGGCATTGCGATACCGACAAATACTTCTGGGTGCAGGCGGAGTCCTTTGCCAGTGCATGGCGTCTGTGGCGCGCAACTGGCGAGCAACAGTACCTGGACCACTACCAGCAGACCTGGGACTGGAGCTGGCGCCACATGGTGGACCACCAATATGGCGCCTGGTTCAGGATCCTGGCCGCCGATGGCAGCAAGCTGGAAAACACCAAGTCACCCGCCGGCAAAGTCGATTACCACACCATGGGCGCCTGCTGGGACGTCATGCAGGTGGGCGGCCTGCGGGATTGAGGCCCTACGGCCCTGCGGCTTATTCGGCCAGCAGCGCATCCACGTCGGCCACGCGCACCTCGCGCCCGCTGTGCGCACTTTCCAGAACCGCCAGTGCGACCGCCAGGGATTGGACGCCCGCACGGCCATCGGCCATGTCGTGGGTTTCGCCACGGATGGCGCGGTGCATGTGCTGCAAGCAGGCCTCGTACAAATTGCCCCGTGGCACGGGCAGGATCTCGCGTCCTTGCGCGTTCACCAGCACCAGATCGCCGCTGGGTTGCTGGCTCATCATGCCGCTACCGTGCAAGCTGCCCTGGGTGCCGTGGAGTTCCAGCCCGGTATCAGCGTAAGGGGTGTTAAAGCCCTGGTGGCTGGACGCGGTCACGCCACTGGCAAAACGCCAGACCGACATGGCGTTGTCTTCCAGGCCCCTTGCCATCCCGGTGTTGGACACCATGGCGCACACCGCTACCGGGTATTCGCCCAGCATGAAGGCCAGTGAATCGGCGTTGTGCACCGCGATGTCCAGGACCACGCCGCCGCCAGCGGCCGGCTTGTCCAGCCGCCAGCCTTGCAGGTGCGAGGGCAGGTAGACAGAGTGCTGCATGCGCGCGGCCACCAGCTGCCCCAGCGCCCCGGCACGCAGCTGCTCGCGCATGACGCGGTGCGGGCCGTTGTGGCGCAAGTGGTGGTTGGTGCCCATTACCACCCCCGCAGCGCGGCACGCGCGAACCATACGTACCGCTGCCTCCAGGCTGGTGGCCAGCGGTTTTTCGCACAACACGTGGCAGCCGTGCGAAGCAGCAAAAAGGGCCGAGGCCTCGTGCTTTTCGTTGGTGTTGGAGATGTAGGCTGCGTCCACGCCCAGAGCCGGGTAGTCTTTTTCGTCGCTCAGCGCATGGGCGATGCCGTGTTCTGCGGCAAATGCCCGGGCCCGCTGCAGGTCACCCGAGACGACGGCGACAAGCTCGTCGCCCACCGCCCGTATGGCTTCGACCATCCACTCGCCGGCAATCGTGCTGGCACCTATCAAAACCCAGCGCATAGCGTTTCTCCTAGTGTAAAAAGCCCATGATAACGTTTACATTTGGCTTCTTGCTACATGAAAACCCCTAAAACCACCACCCAAACCATTGCCCAGGCGACCGGTTTGTCGCTTGCCACGGTGTCGCGTGCGCTGGCAGGCAGCCCCCAGGTGCTGCCTGCGACCCGGGCGCGGGTGCTGGAGGCGGCCAAGGCGCTGCACTTCGTGCGCGACCGGGCGGCGGTGCGGCTGAAAACCGGTAAAACCCATGTACTGGCCTTTTTGGTCAACCGCTCCGACGCCAACCAGCCAGCGTTCAAGGACTTGATGCTGGGCATCAGCGACGCCTTGCAGGACACGGATTACCACCTCATCGTGATGCCCGAAGGCACGGACGCCAACCGCATCAAGGCTTTGCGCCACGTAGTGGAAAACAAGCTTGCCGACGGCGTGGTCATCACCCACACCATGCCCGACGATGCGCGGGTGCACTATTTGCAGCAGGCGCCCCTGCCGTTTGTCACCCATGGCCGCACCCGCATCACGCCCGGGCATGCCTATGTCGATTTCGCCAACGAACGCTACGCGGCTGATGCGGTGCATGCCTTGGTTGCGCAGGGTCGGCGACGGCTGGCTATTTTGCTGCCCGAGTCCGGCGGCACCTTCGGGGATTTTTTGGCCAGTGGCTTTCGCGGGGCCTGCGCCTCCTGCGGGCTGGAAGGTCAGGTGGTGCAGGATATGGACCTGGACCAGAGCCCGGAAAAAATTTACCAATGGACGCGTGCGCACGTGCACCGCTTTGACGGTCTGGTGTTGACGCGCGAAGCGCCGGTCATGGCTTTGACCACGGCAGTGCTGGACGCCGGGTTGCGCCTGCGCCAGGACCTGGACCTGGTGGTCAAGTACAGCAGCCATTTGCCCCGCTATGTGCGCCAGCCCTTGTGGGGCTGTTTTGAAGATATCTATCAGACTGGCATCGCTCTCGGCACCAGCCTCTTGAACCAGATGGCGGCGTCTGCGGACGCCCCCGAGCACATTCTTTTTCAACCACCTCCGATAGAGAGCTTGTATGACCCCGTCCCCCGTTGATGCGCAAGATCCCAACGCCCCTTATTCGGACGCTATTCGCGAAACTAAGCGCGCGTTGCGCGCTGCGATACCGGATTTGAAGGAACGCTTTGCGGCGCTGACGGAGCAAATCGAATCGCAGGTGCGGGCTATTGAAGCCGAGCGCGCCGCCGGGCTACCTGCCGTTCCCAGCATCCAGGCGGCCGATCTGGATCATCTGGACAGCGCCACCATAGACCGCGTGCGCCAACGGGGTTGCGTGGTGATACGGGGGGTCTTTGATCCCGCGCGGGTGCGGGTCTGGAACGCGGAAGTGGCCGATTACCTGGACCGCAACAGATACCTGGAAAAAGAGGTGGGCAAGCGCGGCATCGACCAGTATTTCAGCGGCCTGGCCGCCTCACGTCCGCAAATTTTCGGGGTCTATTGGTCGCGCCCGCAGATGGAGGCACGTCAATCGGAGGAGTTGGCGCGCGTACGGCGTTGGCTCAACCGTTTGTGGGCGTTTGAACATGCGGGCAAGCCGGTTTTCAACCCCGATTTGGAGTGCACGTATGCGGACCGCGTGCGCCAGCGCCAGCCGGGTGACAAGACGCTGGGCTTGTCACCGCATACGGATGGCGGCTCGATTGAGCGCTGGATTGATCCCGGTTACCAGCAGGTTTATCGCCATGTGTTTGGCGGTGATCTGGGCCAGTACAACGCATTTGACGCTGCTTTCCGCACCGAGACCCGTGAAATCCCTTCGCCTGCGGTGTGCCGCATGTTCCGGACCTTTCAGGGCTGGACGGCCCTCACGCCGCAAGGGCCGGGCGACGGCACCTTGCGGGTGGCACCGATCGCCAATGCCATGGCCTGGGTGTTGCTGCGTGCCTTGCAAGAGGACGTGCCCGAAGACAGCTTGTGCGGCGCGCGTGCCGGACGCGCCTTGGGTGTCAATGCCCAGTACCACAGCCTGATTTTGCGTGCCTATGGATCCATTCCGAAGGTCGAGCAGGGTGATACCGTGTGGTGGCACCCGGATGTGATCCATGGTGTGGAGGACGAGCACACGGGCAGCGTATCGAGCAACGTGATGTACATCGGCGCAGCACCCGATTGCGCGAAAAACCGCAGCTTCCAGGCCTTGCAAAAACCGGCCTTTGAAGCCGGTTTGTCATCTCCCGACTTTGCGCCTGAAAATTACGAGGTGGACTTCGCCGGTCGTGCTACCCCGGCCGATTTGACGCCCTTGGGCTTGCGCCAGATGGGCTTTGCGGCTTGACAGATTACGCGGCGCCGGACGCCGCTGCGTCAGCGGCTGAAAGCCTCAGTTCAGGCGTTCGCCGCTGGCGGCGTCAAACACATGGATTTTGTGGGTCGCCACCGCCATGCGCAAGGCATCGCCGGGCGCGTAGCGGGCGGCACCCGCCATGCGCACGGTGCACTCTCCCATGGTTGAACGCAGCAGCACATAACTTTCGGCACCGGTGGGCTCCACCAGCGTGACGGTCGCTTGCAGCATGCCGGCCTCCTGGATGACCATGTCCTCGGGGCGGATACCGATGCGCACGCGCCGCCCCGCCAAAGCGGGTAACAGCAGACCGCTGTTGTCCTGGCCCAAATAAATCTGGCCGTCGGCGCCGACCTGGCTCTCGCTCCAGTTGATCGCAGGCGATCCAATGAATTCCGCGACGAACGTATTCGCTGGCCGCTCATACAGCTCCATCGGCGTGGCGAGTTGCTGGATGCGCCCGTCTTTGAGTACCGCGATGCGGGTGCCCAGGGTCATGGCCTCGACCTGATCATGCGTCACATAAATCGTGGTCACGCCAGTCGCCATGTGCAGTTTTTTGAGTTCTGCGCGCATATCGACACGCAATTTCGCATCGAGGTTGGACAGCGGCTCATCGAACAAAAACAGGGAGGGTCTGCGCGCCAGGGCGCGACCAATGGCCACCCGCTGACGCTGCCCACCCGATAGCTGGCGCGGCTTGCGTTCCAACAAGTGCCCGATTTGCAGCAGTGAGGCCACCTCATCGACGGCCGCCTTGCGTTGCGCCACCGGTACTTTGCGCATCTCCAAGGGAAAGGCGATGTTTTCAGCCACCGTCATATTCGGATACAGCGCATAGCTTTGAAACACCATGGCGATGTCCCGGGTGTCGGGCGCTTCCAGCGTGATGTCGCGGGTGTCCAGATGCAGACTGCCGGTGCTGGGCTCTTCCAAACCGGCAACGATATTCATCAACGTGCTTTTGCCGCAACCCGATGGTCCTACCAGGACCAAAAATTCACCGTCAGCCAAATCCAGGTTGATGTTTTGCAGCACCGTGGTGCTGCCAAAACTTTTAGAAATATCTTTTATTGTCAGTGTTGCCATTGGAACCTCAACCCTTCACCGAGCCCGCCATCAGGCCACGTACAAAATACTTACCCGAGACCACATACACCACCAGGGTCGGCAGTGCTGCGATAAATGCGCCAGCGAAATGCACGTTGTATTCTTTGACGCCGGTGGAGCTGCTCACCAGGTTATTGAGTGCCACCGTCAGCGGGTAAGACGAAAAGTCGCTGAAGGATGCGCCGAATAAAAAGTCATTCCAGATGTTTGTGAACTGCCAAATAACATTGACCACGATGATGGGCAGGCTGTTGGGCAGCAGCAAGCGCCAGTACAGGACAAAAAACCCGGCGCCATCCATGCGCGCCGACTTCACCAATTCGTGCGGGAAGGCCGTGTAGAAATTGCGGAAAAACAAGGTGCCGAATCCGATGCCATACACGGTGTGTACCAGCACCAAACCTTTCACAGTCCCCGCCAAACCCAGTTCACCCAGCAGCTTGGCCATGGGGATCAGCACGATTTGAAAAGGGATGAATACCGAAAACAAGAGCGCACCAAACATCAGCGTTGCGCCGCGCATCTTGAATTGCGTCAACACATAGCCATTGAGCGACCCGATCAGCGTCGAAAAAAGCACCGCCGGTATCACCATCAAGAAGGAGTTCATGAAATACGGGCGCAAGCCGGTTGGCTGCACGCCGATTTGCGCTTTGCTCCAGGCTTGCAGCCAGGGTTCGATGGTCGCGCTCAGCGGCAGGCTGATCAGATTACCGCCGCGGATTTCTTCCAAAGGCTTGATGGAGTTGACGACCATCACGTATATCGGTAGCAGAAAAACCAGCGCCAGAAATCCAAGAACTGCGTAGAGCAGGGCGCGCTGCAGCCAATCGGTGGTGCTGCGGTTCATGGGTGCGCCTTGTCCCGCAGCTCGCTGCGCACGTAGGGGATCACGACAATGCTCACCGCGATCAGCATCAACACTGCGCTGGCAGCGCCCAGCGCCATTTCATTGCGGGTGAAGGTGTATTGGTACACAAACACCGAGGGCAGCCAGGTGGCCCGCCCCGGTCCGCCGCCGGTCAGGGCAATCACCAGGTCGTAGCTCTTGATCGCCATGTGCGCCAGAATCACGAACGAAGAAATAAAGCTGGGGCCCAACTGCGGGATAACGATGCGCCAGTACATGCGCCAGCCCTTGGCGCCATCGACGCGGGCGGCGTTCATGACTTCGGTGTCGACCCCGCGCAGCCCGGCCAAAAAAAGTGCCATCACGAAGCCCGAGGTCTGCCACACGGCGGCGATGACCACGCAGTAAATCGCCATGTCGCCGTCTTTGATCCAGTCAAAGACAAAATTCGGAAAGCCCATGGCATGCACCGTGCGTTCAAAGCCGATGCTGGGATCCAAAATCCACTTCCATGCCGTGCCAGTCACGATGAACGACAGGGCCATGGGGTAGAGAAAAATAGAGCGGAAGGCTGTTTCGCCGCGAATCTTCTGGTCAATCAGAATCGCCATCAACATGCCCAGCAACAAGCTCAGGCCGATATACAAGCCGGAAAACAGGCACAGGTTCTTGGCCGACAGCGCAAACGTGCTCAGGCGAAACAGGCGGTAGTAGGGAATTTCTTCAGCCAGCTCAAACTGCGGCATCAGCGTCGACGTGGTGAACGACAGGTATATCGTGAAGGCGATAAAGCCATACACGCACGCACCAACCAAGATCAAACTCGGCGTGATGGTGAGAGTGGGAAGCCAGCGGTTTTTCATAACTGAAAAAACAAGGGAGGGGCAAGCCCCTCCCTTGTTGTGCCTATGCCGGAGCGCGCTTATTCAGCGGCTGCGACCATGGCCTTCACTGCAGCGGCGCTGTCGAGCTTGCCGTTGAAGTGCTGGGTGATCACGTCATAAAAGCCGTTCTTGATCGAAGCCGGCACCGCGTGACCGTGGGCCATGGATCCGACCAAAGTGCCTTTGGAGTTGGCTTCTGCCAAGTCCTTCATGCCCTTTGTGCCGCAATCGTCAAACGCCTTGTCCGACACATCGGTACGCGCAGGTACAGAGCCTTTGACCACATTGAACGCGCTTTGGAAAGCGGGGTTCATGATCGCGCTGGCCAACTTGGTTTGTGCTGCCTGGGCACCGGCACCCACTTTGAACATTCCAAACTGGTCGGCGTTGAAAGACACCATGCCTTGGCTGCCAGGAACGCGGAAGCACAGGAAGTCTTTGCCAGGTACTTTTTTGGCGTTCAAGAACTCGCCTTTGGCCCAGTCACCCATGATTTGGAAGCCGGCTTTGCCTTCGATCACCATCGCCGATGCCAGATTCCAGTCGCGGTTGGAAAAATCCTTGTCCACATACTTGCGCAGGGCAGCCATGCGGTCAAAGGATTTTTTCATGGTGTCCGAACCCAGCGCCGCTTTGTCTTTGTTGATAAGCGCTTTGCGGTAGAAGTCGACACCACCGGTGGCCAGCACCACGCCGTCAAAAATGGTGGCCTCTTGCCAGGCTTGACCGCCGTGCGCCAGGCCGATAAATCCGGCTTTCTGGACTTTGTCCAATGCAGCAAGGAAACCGTCGAAGTCGGTCGGCATGGTAGTTACGCCCGCTTTGTCCAACACCGCCTTGTTCGCCCAGACCCAGTTGGTCGAGTGGATGTTCACCGGAGCGGCAACCCATTTACCTTGGTATTTAGAGAACTGCTGCAATGCCAGGGGCACGGTTTTGTCCCAGTTTTCTTTTTGTGCCAGGGCGTTCAGGTCACCCAGCGCGCCTTGCTTGGCCCAGTCTTGGATGTCAAAGCCCAGCATTTGCACGGCAGTCGGCGGGTTGCCGGCGGTCACGCGGGCACGCAGCGCGGTCATAGCGGCTTCGCCACCGCCACCGGCCACGGGCATGTCATTCCATTTGACGCCCTGGCCTTCCAAATCTTTCTTCAAAACGCCCAGCGCAGCGGCTTCGCCACCCGAGGTCCACCAATGCAACACTTCAACCGACTCTTCCGCCAAGACAGGAGCGGCAAGCGCCACGCTCACCAATCCCGCAATAATCGAACGCTTCATAAATATCTCCTAGTAGTGCTCAACGGCTTTGTTGAGGCTCGACGATGATAACGTTTACATCGCGTGCCCCGGTCTCGGGAGTTTCCCCTAGAAGGCGGTATCAGAACCCTGGGCGAATGCCCGGGGCGTTCGTTTGGCTGCGTACTTCGCCGAAAAAAGCATCGGTTTTGAGGCAGTGGTCACCGGCAGCTTGCGCCGCCCGAGGCCGCCGCCGATTTCAATGTGCGTATCCGCAACAAGCCGGCCACCGTGCTCAGCTTCATACCGAAGCGCCGCAGCCTTTTGAGCTTGAACAGCAGCCCGCACCCGGACGATGCGTGCCATGCGGATTGGGTGACTTACGCCTGCGCGATTTGCCCCAGCAGTTTCGCCAGCGCAGCACCGGCGGCATCGCACACCGCGCGACCGGTTTCGGCAGTCGCGGCGGCCGCGTTGCCCATGGCTCCGGCCGGGTTGTAGTCTTGTGCTGCCCAGGCCAGTTTTGCGCTTTTGCCGTTGCCCAAGAGGTCAAATTTCGCGGCGCGCTGCTCGGATGTGGAGGGAAAGTTTTGCGCTTGGCCCATATCGACCAGGGTGGGGTGCAGCGCCAACATCAGCGCGGTCTCGATCTGCCCTGCGTGTGCGCCAAAGCGGTGTTCATGGGCGCTGAAACGCTGCGCCAGGTCTTCGCCGTTGGCGTCGAGCAGCGGCAGCTGGTACCAGTTGACGCAGTAGACGGTCAGGCCCAGGCGCATGCGCAGGTCGCGCCCGACGATATCCATGAAGCTGGCTTGCCCGCCGTGGGTGTTGAACAGCACCAGCTTGCGTATGCCGCTGGCAGCAGCACTTTCCGCCACGTCGGTCCATAGGCGCAGCACGGTCTCGGCCTTGAGGGTCAGCGTGCCGCCAAAGCTGCTGTGCTCGGGGCTGTAACCCACCGGCAGGGTGGGCAAAAACAGCGCGCTGGTGGCGGGCCTCAGGGCGGCGATAGCGGATTGCACCAAGGCGTTGGCAATGGCGCTGTCCACCTGCAAAGGCAAATGCGGGCCATGTTGTTCGGTGGCTCCGACGGGCATCACGGCGATGGTCTCATCCATCACACCGCGTTCGCGCGCCCCAGCGAAGTGGGCGCTGGTGCATTCGGCCCAGTAGCGGGAGGGGAAATGGTCGGGAAAGTGCATGGTCGGCGTCCTCAGGTTTCGAGCGTTGCGGCGGGCGTGGCGCCCCGGTGCAGGCGCTGGCGCGCTGCGATCTGGCTGGCGCGCGCGGTGGTGGCGATGCTGCGGGGCAGCACGTCCCGCAGGCATTCGGGTTTGGCGCGCGCGCCGCTGGCCAGGTAGTCGGCGAGCAGTGCCGCACGCACGGTCGCCGGGTCCAGTTCGCGCGGTCCGCACAGGTAGTCGAATAAGGCGTCGGTCAGGCGCTCCGGCGTGAGGCCGGCCGTGCTGGCGGTCTCGTTCCACAGCCAGCCCGCGAAGTCGGCAAACGCTGCAAAGGCGCTGGGCCCTTGCAGCAGCAGGGGCAGGCTGCGGCCAAAGCGCCCGGAATTCGCCACCAGGTCCCAATAGCGCGCCAGGCGGGTGAAGGCTTGCACCTCGGCGGCGCTGACCGCATCGGTTTGCAGCACGGTGTAGGGCGGCGCGCGGTCGTAGACCATACCTTGCGTCAAGGGGTGGCCGGCCAGGTCTTGCTGCGCCAGCGGCGTGCCGCGCAGGCGCTTGAGGATGCCCAGCTGGATTTCGTGTGGACCCCAGGACCAGAGCTCGTCAAACCCCGCAGCAAAGCTGGCCCAGCTCTCGCCGGGCAGGCCGAAGATCAGGTCGGTGTGCAAGTGCGCCTGGCTGTGCTGCACCAGCCAGCGCACATTGGCTGCAGTGCGCGCGCCGTCCTGACGCCGGCTGATGCCGCTCTGTACGTCCGGATTGAGGCTTTGGATGCCGATCTCGAATTGCAGCACCCCGGCGGGGAAGCGGGCGATGCAATCTTGCAAGCGCGCGGGCAGTTGGTCGGGTATGAGTTCGAAATGCACAAACAGCGGCGCGTCCGGCTGCCGCTCCAGTTTGTTCAGAAAAAACTCCAGGATACGCACCGAGGCGTCAATCTTGAGGTTGAAAGTGCGGTCCACAAACTTGAAGGTTCGCGCGCCGCGTATGTACAAGTCATCTAGCGCAGCCAAAAATGCTTC
>Ga0114963_10002835_pt1 | contig 11808 bp, 16 predicted proteins | sample C_131016_EF_Meta_FD_87019 | JGI IMG/M metagenome (GOLD analysis project Ga0114963, IMG submission 87019) | Freshwater microbial communities from Lake Croche, Canada to study carbon cycling - C_131016_EF_MetaG | ecosystem: Environmental > Aquatic > Freshwater > Lake | place: Lake Croche, Canada...
CTCAGCCTGTGACGACTTCACATTGTTTTCAGCCTTTTCAACGTTGTCCTGCAATTCTTTTGTTCTCGCCTCTTTTTCTTTCAAGTTTGAATCTACTTTTACTTTTTCTGCGTCGAGAGCCTCTTGAAATCTTTGAATATTATCAGTAGCCTTCTTCAGGCGATCTTTATTTTCTGAAAGTTTTTCTTCCAAATCTTTAATTTTTTCATGAGAATCTTCTACACTGTTTCGTGCACGTTCAAGTTCGCTTTCGATAGATGCACGTTCAGTTTGTGCGTCACGCAATTCATTTTGGCTTTCTATCAATTTGCGTTCAATGTCTCTTATTTTCTCTTCAGACTCTCCAATTTCAGAACGCTTGTGTTCATCTTCGTTTCCAGTCCCTTCTTTGTTTCTAGTTTCATCCTGAGTCTTTTTCTTTTCTTCATCTTCAAGTTCTAGTTTCTTCGATCCACTATCTGATAGTTCTCCAATAAGAAGAAGAATAATGAGTTCAATTGTCTGAATAAGTCCACGACCAGACGTTTCGTAGACCCAGGCTGGCCAAACATCTGCATTTGTGACACCTGTAGCTGTACCACCTGTACCGCCTACTTCTCCCCCTGGCTGATTTCCAGCTGCAGGCTCAGGCTCAGGTTTTGTTTGATTAAGCAAAGTGTTTACATTAAGTAATTGTGCACCTATAAACAATAAGAATATAGTGAGCACAACAACTCCTATGTTTGCTGCACTGCCCATGCCCTAGTATATTCATTGTTTTTTTCTCAGTACAAAGTAACGAATGCCTGTGAACTGGCAAGGTGTTATAAGTGTTTCTATTTCTGCAGCAATCATGGGTATTCTAATCTACTGCATAATCACAGCCGTGAAATGGTGGAATTCTCCCGATTCACGCCCTGTGTGGTTTGCAAAAATAATAAACACATTCAATCCAGTCTATTACAACTATCTACCAGAATATCAGCCGTTTTTGGATTCAAAATCATCAGTGGTGAATGATTCTTCTTCAAAGACGGCAAATACATGTTCTTTTGGATGTACAAATTCCTCCAAGTGCAATGGATTCATTTTTGATAGTCAATTAAAAAAATGTACACGACTCCAGGATGACTTTGGGACGTATATAATGATTCCATCCGCTAATGTCGACACCTACGTAAAAACAACGAGTAATTTACCAAAATGGGGGTTTATAGAACAAGGTGATGGAATAGATTTCACATATAATAGCAAACTCGTAAGTCAACGTCTAGGAAGTGAGCTCTCTGGTACAGACGTAACAATTGCTTCAAGTAATTGCATAGCAATGAGTTCATCAAATTGCTTAGGATTCTCCGTGAATACTCTGACTTCAAAGTACCAACTTTCAAAAGGAAGTAACACAGAGACGACATCAAATGTTCAGAGTTATGCATTAGACTATGTACCTGAAACAGATTTCTTAGAGGTTTCATTTTAAATTACTTGTCTTGCAAACATATATGCAAAATAGACTGAAACAATAGCCAATAAAATCAATCCAATTGTTTTAAAATTTATATTTCCAAACAAACCAGATGCAGCACCTGATAACCCTTCACTAGCTACGTTTGCGATAATGCCTGCGTCTTGTCCAGCAGCATACGCCATGCGATCCGAGCACGATGTCTTGACTTTAAATGTCGCAACATTTGAAACTTCTGGGTCAACTGTAAGTTCCTTTCCAAAGTCTACGCGTACATAGCAAGGTTGAGGGACTGAATCAATTGAACGTTCTCCAGTAGGAAATGTATTTGACGAATCTGTAAAGGTGAGCGTGTCATTTGCTAAAATTTTTGAGCACGGAGTGTATCCAATATCGTATTTTGTACTATTAGACTGTGGAACCCATGAAGGCAACCCCTGTGGCCACGCAGCACTTACAACATTTGTTATATCCATAGTCTGTGAATTGACATTGTCACATTCAGCCTCCCCCTGCACAACTGCAGCAGTAAGAAGAGCCAGAGGAAGAAGGAGAGGGAGAAACATTAAACCTTTTGAAGCCTTGTCCAATATACTGCTTCTCTCCTTTTCATTTTTTGCTTTTGGTGTTGGATTTGGGTCTGTTTCATTCCCTCTAGTTCCAGCTGGCTGAGTCACATCTTCCCCGTTAGCACGTTTTGTTTTTACAGACCCGTTTGGTTGAACAGTATCGCCAGGTTTTGCACGGGGTTTAACATCGGCTGCACCATCATGTGGACGTGGAGCTTTACTATCATTAGGTTTACGACTAGTCGTGGTTCCTTTAGTGCTTTTTTGTTTCGTTGGCTTTGGCTGAGAACCACCTCCTCCTCCTCCTGCTGCCCTGACCTTTGTCGGAGGTTTAGATTTAGATTGTGAAAATCCTCTTTCAATCTTCCTAAGTCCTAAGATGGAAGCAAAATCTTTTGGTCTGTAGAATGGCAAGTCTGGGTTTGCACCGACATCATCTAGAAGGAAGTCTGCCATCTATTATTAATGGAGGGAATAATTATCAAGCCGTTTTTTGAATCAAATCTAAGAAAGTACCTTGATATTCAAGTTGGTGATACAGTTCTTCATATCAAGGTACCCTTTAGGTACGGCCGTGTTTCTGGGTGCACTGTCGAAGGCCTCACCCCTGTGCAAGACATGCCTGCTGGAACACGAGTCATCATTGAAACAAAAAAGGTGTACTGGGACGGTCTAGAGTATTACGTTCTTAAAAAGATATGTCCACTCTGACACGTCACGGAAAATGCATCCCTGTGAACCCAGACCTCAAACGTCAGTTGACAGTCAGGGCAATTGAAAATGCAATGGGGATTCGTCCGCCTTCATTCAAGGTGTACAGGGAGGGAAAGTCTGGACTGATGTACATCCCCAGATACTATGGAGATCCTGCGCTCACAGATAAACGATCTGAATGCCTTCCTGCACACATTGAATTCAAAGGAACCCTGAGGGACTCGACACGCCAAAATGAAGCTTTTCATGCTGGACTGAATGCATTTAGGACAGTTGGAGGGGGGGTTCTATCACTTGATGCTGGATTTGGAAAGACGACTGTTGCGCTTGCACTGGCAGCTGAATTAAAGGTGAGAACCATGGTCATTGTTCACAAGGAATTTCTGGCAAATCAATGGAAGGAACGTATAGGTCAGTTTTGTCCAGGGTCTACGATTGGCCGTGTCCAGCAAGATGTTTTCGACATTGAACAGGATTTTGTCATTGCAATGATTCAGACACTGTGTTCACGAGAGAATGATCCAAAGGCGTTTGATTCAATCGGTCTTGTAATTGTCGACGAGTCTCATCACATTGGGGCGGCTGCATTTTCGCAGACGATGTTTAAATTGTGTCCCAAGTATTCCCTTGGTTTGACGGCAACCCCGAATAGAAAAGACGGTCTGACGAGCATCCTGTACTGGTTCATGGGGCCAGAGTTTTTCAGGGTTCAGCGTGAAAATCAAAAGACGACGCGTGTCGAGACTGTAGTCTACGATGATCCAGAATTCAGGCAGCCTCCACCAGTTTCACGATTTGGAAAGATTAACATGGCTGGAATGATTACAAAGTTGACTGAACTTGATCAGAGGAATGAAAAAATTAAAAGCATCATCGCAGGTCTTGATCCAACTCGGAGGATACTTATTCTGACTGACCGTAGGGAGCATTGTTTCTGGTTGAAGAATGCAATTCAGGGTTCAGAACTGTATATTGGGGGGATGAACGAGCAAGAGCTGGACAACTCGTCCCGTCACAGAGTTATAATTGCAACGTATTCAATGGCACAGGAGGGATTGGACATTCCAGTGTTGGACACTTTGATTCTGGCAACTCCTCATTCGGATGTTGTTCAGGCTGTAGGAAGGATAATGAGGGAAACACCAGGAAAGATGAATAATCCGTTAATTATTGACATTATAGACTCGTGGTCTGTATTTTACTCAATGTATAAAAAAAGGCTATTATTTTATACAACGGCAGGGTTTCAGACAATTTCGAGCGCGGAAGAATTCCCAAAAGGTAAATGTTTAATACAAGTAGAATGTCAGCAGCAACTGTGAGCGCTCTTGCTCTCGTCTGTCTTTTGTCGTTTTTCATCATCGAGTCACTGCCAAAGACTGTAGTTTCATTTATGGATCTTCAAGAAATTAAGGATCTCCCAGTTGAAGTTAAAACAGCAATCAAAAACATCCTTCCAAATTCTTCCCAACTGAAAAAACACTGGGCAACCATGAATTCTCAACAGAAGCAAATGGTAATTCAACAAATTACATCGCAACTTCCAGGCCCGCCAAAGGCTCCATCAAGCTTCATAAAGAACGCTCCAAGCGAGTCAGGCCTGAAGCCTGGATTTCTTTTACCTAAGAGAGTCAACAAACGTGAGAAGAAAGCACCCAAAGACGAAGAAGAGGATGAGGTGATTACACTCGGTGACATCGGGTCCTCTGACGCTGAGGTCGAGCTTTCTGGGGAGTGATTTTTTCCTCACAGGAGGTTCTTCTAGTGGGGCGTACCTAATCCCCATTAACTACTCAATTACAATATTAAAATTATCATTTGGGTTATTCCCGCCACGATTCTGTATACTGGCGGGAATATCTCCAAAATCAACAGGAGCAGCGTGTTTGTCATGGATTGCTACGGGCTGAGGTTCATCCATTTATTAATGCAAAACATTAAAGTGTAACCTCCTTCTTCTTGCTGGACTTGCGAGGCTTTTTGACTGAAATTTCCTTTGTATCAGAACCCATGTCAACTGAGACAATGTCTGAGATTGCATCGTCACGAGGGCCTGGCTCACGTGTTCCTACTGGAGGAGGAGGACCGATTATGCCACCCATGAGACTTGAAAGATCCAGGCCTGGTCCACGCATCTCGTGCTTCTCAGTCCTTTGAACAGCCTCAGCCATGTTCTTCACAAGGTCTGGATTCTGCTTCATAATCTTGTTAATGTCTGGCATTGCAGACTTGAACATTGAGTTTGTCAGATGGAACATCATTGCAGACCCGCCAACCATCATGATGAGCTTCACCTCTGGAGCTACATTCACCTTTGCGTTGTACTTTTGGTAAAGCTCCTCAAAGACTCCATCATAGTCATCCTGGTTCTCCATGACATTCTCAGACCAGCCATCCAACTGAAGATCAAATGGATCAAACCGCTTGTTCAGAAACTCCAGACCAGACACACAGGCAACCAGCATGCGCTTCTGAAACTTGATTGCGCGCTCAGCCTCAATTGCATACGTAAGGCGTTTGTATTCAGTGCGTATTTCCTCAATGTCACTGTAGGATGAAAGTCGGTTGGATGTATGTAGTCCCTTTTTTGCGAGTCGGGCAATCTTGTTGAGCAAATCCGCCTTTTCATCCTCAATCGTCTTGTATCCTTCTGATGGAAGCTGCTGTCCGCCTCCACCCCCCATAGGCTGGTGTTCCATTTCCTCCTCCTCGCCACCGTCCCACATTTCTGGGCCAGACGGCCCTACATCAGTTCGCTTGACTGGGTTTGTAAACATCTCCAGACCCTCAGCCTCCTGCATAGGAGGTGGACGCGCCGACCTACGTGCAGGTGCTGGTCTGCGTACAGGAATAGACTTTTCTGGTGGTGAAAAGGAAATGTCATCCATCAGGCGCTGCTCACCTTCATCTAATGTTAATGTTACAGGAGCTGAATCGTTTAAGAGTTCCATTAATATTCTTAAAGAAATGAAGTCATAACCTTTAGACGCGAAATCATTTTCGGGGCTACTAATAAATGAAGAAGTCGTCTATGCGTATGGGTCTAATTGCAATTGTTGTAATTCTCGCCCTTCTGTTTATGCGTCGCGGGGGTGTGAGCATGATGCGTGATCTTTCGACTACGTCATCTCTCGGTCCACCTGGAGGTCTCTTTGGGTTAAAGTATGGTCTTGAATGTACTCCAAGTGGGTTTAACAAAAACTCTGCATTCCACACCAAGAGCATGACTCCAGGTGGTCCATGCGGTGACATGAAATTTGTCAGTGACCAGATGCAAAAATACAAGATTGACAACGGAATCGGCGGATCGTTACTGGCTAACTAAGAAAATGAAACACGCGAGTGCAAATAGAATGTGAACAATTCCAAACCAGAGACGAGCTGGTTCAACAGTCTCTTTGTTTCCAACCTTGTCGTACACCATTGCGATACCGCTTCCCATGGCTCCTATTATAATAGGAATCAGAGCTAATTTAAGTTTATCATCTGAAATTTGAAAATCTCCTTGTGAAAGGATAACGACAACTGCTAATGAAAGCACAATTGTAAACCACGAAGAAACCTGACCTGCACGTGTCTCAATCTTTTTACCAAATTGCTGATTGACCAGGACAAGCTGACGAATAGCCTGCACAAACAAAAATGTCAATATAAAAATTTTCAAAACATCTGAGTTGCTCATTTATTAAAGACATGACAAATTAAATGAGTATGAATTATACTTCAATAGAAGACGATGATGACCATGAAGACCGTCTTCTAATGATGAGTACGTACGACAAACTTCTTCGGTTGAGAAACGTCCTGGAGACTGACACATTTGAACCAAACGATGAACCGACTGAATTGATGACCCAACTCGAGGAACACAAGATTAATTATCTTAAATTACTGACTGAGGTCATTGATGGGTATTCAAAGCTTGGTCCCAAAAAGGACAAGGCGGGTTTGCTCTATACATTTGTAAATAAATTTGGAAATGATGACATTAAGTATGTTCATGATATCAAAAACCTTGTCCATCAATTCGAAGAAGATGAGAGGATTACAGAAATTGCAAAAGAACTCAAAGAAAAATCCAACCGTCTTCTTGGAATGAAAAAGGTTTTTGAATTGTGTGGAGACTGTGACATTCTTTCAAATTACATGTGTTTTCTGTGTCTTGACAGACCTGTTAAAATATTCATCGATCCATGTGGACATGTAATTTGCAAAGAGTGTTCTCTCCGAGGAATTTACACTTGTCCATTTTGTAGACGAAACGTCTCTGATTTCAAAACAATGTTCATCACCTAAACGTCCTTACATCCTTTGGAGCCTCTTTCCAGAATAGGACTGGGCTTGTTTCGTACAATTCAAACAACTTTTGATTCTCAGGCTGCCTGAGAACTTCAGCGTTTTCGAGCTCCATTGGAAAGTCTTCAGTTAAAAACGTCCTCATTTCTGATAGTTCTGGTGAAAATAAGCACGCAACTGCATACCCAATGTCTAGATTGAGACCATCCTCAGTCTGAACCCAGAAATGCTCGCATATTTCACCAGGGGATACACAATAGCCGTGAACAATTCGAGAATTTCCTGGAAGAATCTTCTTTAGAATTGCACAATGGTGAACAACAGAACCACTAATTTTGTGAAGCTTAATCCTGTTGGCCGTTCGTTTTAGAATATCCATTAGAATAGTCGAGTATAAAAAAAACCTGCGTAATTACAACATGTCAGATCCCATTCTCACAGAGAGCCTTGCACGTTTCACAACCTTTCCAATTCGCTACCACGACTTGTGGTCTCTGTACAAAAAGGCGGTTGGATCATTCTGGACTGTGGAGGAGATTGATCTTGCAGGTGACCTGAAGGATTGGGATAATCTTCGGCCGGATGAAAAACATTTTATAAAAACAGTTCTTGCGTTTTTTTCTGCAAGTGATGGAATTGTAATGGAGAATATTGAGATTAATTTTTCAAAGCAAGTGCAAATTCCAGAGGCTCGATCATTCTATTCGTACCAGAGCTTTAATGAATCCATTCACGGCGAGACGTACTCTCTCATGATTGACAAACTCGTAAAGGATCCTGAAGAAAAGACGACCCTTCTTCGTTCCATAGAAACAGTCCCTGCAGTCAAACGAAAGGCTGCATGGGCAATGAAATGGCTGGCGGCAGATGCTCCATTTGCCCAGAGACTGGTTGCATTTGCATGCGTCGAAGGTGTCTTTTTTAGCGGATCATTCTGTGCACTCTTCTGGCTCAAAAAGAGGGGTCTCATGCCTGGGTTGTCATTTAGTAACGAGCTCATAAGTCGAGATGAGGGACTTCACCAAGAGTTTGCAGTGACGTTGTACTCGCATCTTCAGGAGAAGATTGATTCAGAGACTATTCGAATGATTATAGACGATGCAGTTTCAATTGAAAATGATTTTATAACTGATGCAATTCCTTGTCAACTGATTGGTATGAATGCATCTGAAATGAAACAGTACATTCGTTTCGTGGCAGACAGGCTCATGAAACAACTTGGGGAGCCAGCAATATACGGAGACCGTAACCCTTTCGACTGGATGGAGAACATTTCGTTGGAAGGGAAGACGAATTTTTTTGAAAAAAGAGTTGGTGAGTACTCGAAGCACATGACTGAAGTTGGTGATTCAGTCAGGTTTGACGAAGACTTTTAAAATAGGTTCTTTGTTTGTTTGTTGGTTTTGATTCAGGGACGTCATCATCTGTGCTCTTGTACCACTTGTCGTCGACGTGAGCAGTCCACGGGAGCCTGATTCTGTCCATAGCCTTTCGGCAAATTACACACGGAAGTGAAATTCCAGGGAGACCATCTTTTCGAGTCCTCTGGATTACGAGTGGTCCAAATTTTCGATACGTCCAGTGAACGAATTGTGCAGGCCTGATCCCTTCACGATTCGCTTGTCTTTGAAGAATAGCAAGTGTTCTTCGTTCTGCGCAGCAACTGCAATTACTTTCGGTAGGCCCATACGGGACACCGGGCCCGCCCAAGCGGGCCATTCACAGTGCAGATAATGTACATTTATTCAATGATGTTTAACGTTTTTAAGCAGAGCATCCGCAGCTCTGAGAATCCTTACGAGGACCGTACACAGCCTTCCACAGAATGTGTGTCAGAAGTACGTAAACAAGTGCGTGTAAAAGCAGACCACCCATCTTTGGGAGACCGTCTGCTGATGCAATCCAGCTGCCGCCTACGCTACGTGTAATCTGGAAAACCTGTGGGCTAGCGATGAGAGCAAACATCACAAACGGGAGAATCTTCTTCTGGAGATGCATTTATAATAGGTTTCGAGAAAAATCCTAGAGTCGTCGACACGGTATTACGAAGTTAAAGCAAAACGACCCATATATAATAAATGGCAAGCTTCAACGTCCGTCGTATCTCTGACTTTGATGTCTCGAGCGTCACCTTCTCTGCAGTCCGCAAGAACACTATGGGCGGAAAGGTTGTCTATCTAAATGGGTCTGGAAACACTAAGCTTCTCTTCCAGCTTCCTCAGCTTCGCGCGCCGTACGGAATGAGCAGCTTCACTGATGCAGCAACCGGCCGGACAACGTATTCTCTCAGTCTTTCTCTGGACAACCCAGAGATTGCCGAGAAATTCAAGGAGCTCGATGACAAGGTGGTTGATTTCGTCCACTCAAACTGTGTGTCCTGCCTAGGTAAGCAGTACAAGAAGGATGTCATGCGCGAGGCTCTCTTCAAGTCGTCTGTCACTCCAGGCAAGGGTGACTATTCTCCGACCCTGAAGCTCAAGATGATGACGACTCCATCTGGATCGTTTACGGCCGAGGCGTATGATTCCAACCGGAAGCTCATCGAGCTGACTGCAGATTCTCTGGAGAAGGGTCAGGGTGTACTCAGCATCATTGAGATTAACCAGATTTGGTTCATTGACAACAAATTTGGTATGACTGTGCGTCTGCAGCAGATTATGTTTGCACCGACAAACAAGCTCAAGGGTTTTGGATTTCTTGACCAGCCCGAGCCTGTAGATGAGGACGAGGAGGAGGTTATTGATGATGCAGATGTATGAAAAAATATCACCCTATAGTAAATATGATGTTCTATAAAAATGCTACAAATAATGGACGTACAGGAACAAATCTCACAAGTCTTGCACTTAACGGAGGACCCGTTCGAACAATTTATAATGTAACAAAAGGAATTAAAAAGATTACAGCTGGAATTGCAAAAATTGGAAAAGGAGCCCAGGGAACTGTATATTTAGGACATAAAGACCCAGAGGCAAAAATACCAGTAACGATAAAGACATTTCGTACAGCTCAGATTGCAATGTCAGAGTTTGAAATTGGAAAATCTCTTTATAAAGTGTCTCCTAGACACATTCCCAGATATGAATCATTTCTTGATGAAAAGACGATTATGACCGAGTATTTTCACGGGGGTGACTTAAGGGAATGGCTGAAAAAAGTGAAACCTCGGTTGACTTTTGAGTTAATTGTCGACATTATTCGGCAGGTTTTAAGTACTCTTGTGGCAATTCATCAGGCGTATCCAAAGTTTCGTCACAATGATCTTCATACTGGAAACATTTTTGTTGATGACACTGGAATCAGACCGCGTATTGCAATTGGAGACTTTGGAATGTCAGTATTGACGCCGACAATTGGAAGTCAGGAGGTTTTTAACGGTTACTTTATAAAGAATGGAGTTAGTGTAGATACTCCAGAGCAATACGATGCGTTGTTATTTCTGATTGACATGAGAAACTATGTGAGAAATTATCCAATTCTTTTGGATTTAATACACTCGATTCTTCCTCCGCCCGAAAGCCTATCGAAGGATGGACGCCTTATCATGCCGTACAACGGTCCTAGTACAAAAAAAATACTGTCAATGATTATGAACGCGTCAACAATGGCTGTGGCTGCACTTAAAAATGTACCAGGCGTCAAAGTTTCAGCTGCAAACTATCTGAAAATGTCTCCTGCATCTAAAGCTGCGTATAAAGCAACACAACAGGTGAAGCCGTCTGGGCCAATGAAATTTGAAAAGGCTCCAGGTAATATTACTGGTAAAAAAGGGACGAATGTTCTTGCATTTGCAAAATTGACAAAACCAAGTCCCAAAAAATTTACAAATGTGTACAGTCTGAATAAACTTTTCAAGACACCTGCAGGTCCTACAAAGGCTGGAAAACTCCCTCTTCAATTGAAAAAAAGTCCAGGTGGCCGTGTTCGCATGGGCAAAAAACTTCTTATGAGTTTTAAACGCGACGAACTTGTACGCCTTGCAAGAAAATATGGTGTTGCTCACCAAGGAAAAGTGAAGCAGGATATTGTAGATGGACTTTGGAAGTCAAAAAATTCTTAGTACTACATTAGAAGATGTCATACTCAGTATCAAATTCATTATTTGGTAGAGTATCGTCACAGTCTTTTATACCAACTGGTGTTATTCCTGGAACATACGGTTCAAGTAGTAATGTTTCACAAATAACAGTCGACGCGTACGGTAGAATAATTTCGGCAAAAAATGTTTCTATTACAGGTGGAGGAGGAGGCGGCGGCCAGTGGATTGACACAACAGATGGAATTTATTATTTATCAAACGTCGGAATAGGAACGGATAATCCAACTTCAAACTTACACGTTGAAGGAAACATTTACGCTTCTGATTCTCTGACAACCATGAACATCTTTGCGGTTAGTTTGTACGGTGATGGTTATGGGATTTCAAACATCCAGAGTTCAAGCATAACCCAACCGTTCACAAACCTCTTCGTCTCAAACTCGGTGACGACAACCAATGTCTTTGCATCCGGCCAGGTTGGAATAGGAACAACTAGTCCAACCTCAAATCTTGACGTTCGAGGAAACATCTACGTCTCAAACTCAGTGACGACAACCAACGTCTTTGCGACTCGTTTGTACGGTGACGGTTATGGGATTTCAAACATCCAGAGTTCAAGCATAACCCAACCGTTCACAAACCTCTTCGTCTCAAACTCGGTGACGACAACCAACGTCTTTGCATCCGGCCAGGTTGGAATAGGAACAACTAGTCCAACCTCAAATCTTGACGTTCGAGGAAACATC
>Ga0114963_10002837_pt1 | contig 11806 bp, 14 predicted proteins | sample C_131016_EF_Meta_FD_87019 | JGI IMG/M metagenome (GOLD analysis project Ga0114963, IMG submission 87019) | Freshwater microbial communities from Lake Croche, Canada to study carbon cycling - C_131016_EF_MetaG | ecosystem: Environmental > Aquatic > Freshwater > Lake | place: Lake Croche, Canada...
TAATTTTTTAATATGTCGTCAAACTTAGTTTCGTCATATTCTTTACCGTTTATATTAATTGTCATATCATTCACCTTTATGTTGTTATATTACTATTTATATACTATTCAAACTTAAATTTAAAATTAAACGTATATCTGTTTTTAGTATGGTTGTTTGCTATTGTTTTATGTTTCATTAAAGGATTGTAATTATTGATACAAACAAACGTACCATCAGTAGGATAATGTTGATGTATTTCTTTAACACTTCCATCTTCTTGTTCTTTACCAAAACATATTTGGCCATTCCATTCTGGTTTCCATTCATTATAATCGTTGAAATATATTAATAACATCATATTACAGCAATCATCAGTATCATTATGCCAAGGTAAATCTTCTGTTCCATTCCAAAGACCATATGTAAATGATTTTATTGTTCTTAACCAGGAAGTATTTTTATGTTGTTCTCTAACAAAACTCTCTCTTAAAGGTTTAAAAAAATCCATTGTAATCACCTTATTTGCTAAATTTTTAACTTCTAATGGTGCGTTATTAAAACAATATAATTCTCTCAATCTTTCTTCATATGGAAAATCATTAATAGTAAATATTTCTTTTAATTCGGTAGAATTGTTTGGAGACATTATAGTTGTTAAAGTATCATAAGGCATTTGCGACCAAGAAGCTGCAACAGGAAATTGATTATTTAAATTTATATCTTCAATTTTCTTTTTTTCATTCACTTCTACAAAATTTTTAAATTTTGTATTTTTAATTATAGATTTTGCTTCTTGAACAACATCATTAGGTAATAATCCAACATTAAAGCCTATTTCGTGAAATTTAAAAACGTCAAACTTAATATCAAAATTGAGATTCATCTATTAAAAATTCTTTCTTGTAATATTGTTTTATATCAGGAACGATACCTTTGGTTTCATTTAAAGGCATAATTTTATTTAATATACTGTCATAGGTATTTATATCTTCATCATAAATCTTAAAATAAGGATCGTTTCCATACAACAAATCACTATCATTCAATAATTCATAAAAATCTTCACCAAAATCTTTTGATAGCCAATAGGCATAACATATAGCTACTACATAACTTTTAGAAGGATATATAAAAGGCATATCTTTATTATAAAAATATTTTACAGCATTTTCAATCACATCATTAGAAAATTCTACTGGTATTTTATTAAGATCATCAGTATGATCTGTAACCATTCTATGATATAATTCTTGTCTAATTTTCCATTCTTTTTTCATAATAATCTAATAATCCTTTATATCCATTGCAACCATTATCCAAGTCTTTTACATAACGATAATGTTCTGTTAAACAATGTCCGTAGTATTTACATTTTCTACATATGTCAGAAACATTATTAATAGGTTCCTGCTCAGCCCATTTTATATACTGTTTAATTGAATTTAATTCTAAAAAATATTCTTTATCATTTTTATCAAACTCCAATACAGCAAAATTTCCATTAGGTGTTATATAAACATGGTTGTTTGAAAAAGCGTTATATTCTTTTTTTAAACTTCTAATTATGTTACCTTCATTTATAAAATCAAATCTTTTTTTAATAGGACTTTCTATCCATTTTTTTACAAATAATTCAAAATCTTTATGAGTAACTGTTTGAGAATTGGCTTGATTTATAGAATATGGCTTAATCTCTACACTTTCTATACTGGAACATAAATTCATTTTTTGTATCATATCATCTACATTCATCTCTAATACTTTTTGACTAGCAAGTATTAATACAGCAATTGGTACAGGACTATGAAACATATTATTGTAAACCAAATCAGACTTTTCTCTAGCTTCAAAATCATAACTTACGCCCAAATAAAAATCTGATTGAAAAAACCCTTCATGTAGCATTGAAAGATTTGTTATTATATTAATTTTGTCTTTATAGTATTTTCTTATAACATCTTTTAATCCATAGAAATAATCTTTTTTTAACGCACCTATTTCACCGCCATACAAATCTACCCAATCAATCTTTCTAATTTTACTAATTTCTTTAAGTCTCTGATCAAGTATTTTAAGTGGTATTTTTTTTTGATCTCCTAATTGTTCAGGTGTAAGATAACAAAAGTCGCATCTAAAATTACAAAAGTAACTAGGATTTATAGATATTTTTATATTATTCATAATCTTTTAATAATGTTAATTCTATTTGCATAATCAATTTTATTTTACCATAAGATATATCAATATTATTATACGCAAAACTAGGAAAAATAATAACATCTGTTGTTTGCGGAGTTATAATTTTTGTCTGAAACCAATTTTTAAATTTTTTATTTAAATGATATCCTCTATCCGCATTAAATCTGGGGTCTTTAAGTGTTAAAGTGCCACCAGTTTCTTTCTCATCAGATAATAAATAAAACAAACCGGTAATATGAGAATCATATTGATTGTGAGTAGGTACAGTATTAATAATATTAGAACCTATTACGGTTCCTCTTAAAAAATATTGTTCTTCTGTTAATTCTATATTAATAGAATTTAAATATTTATTAAATATAGGCAATATTTCATTATCAACCAATGAATTAAAAAATGTATCTTCAAGTATATTTTTATCTGTAATATCTTTATTAATGTAATTTAAATGAATATAACTAACTATAAGATTTAATAATTTTTTATCTTTTATACAATCTTTTAGTATAGGTGTTGGCCAGCAGTTATTAAAACCTTTGTTTATCATATATAATTAAAATAGAAAGAAGCTTGTATTCTTTGTTTATCCGTTTTACCTGCTCTATGCTGAAATTTTGTGTCATTGTTAACCAATATTAATGAACCCACGCTTGGATAAAATGTCCACTTATCTTTATCTGTTTTAAATTCAATTTCTCCTTGTTTATATTTTCTCATTTCCGAAAAATATAATATAAAAAAGAAATTACATTCTTCTATATCATTATGCCATTTACTTGCTTTGTTATAAATTCCTTCCCACATTTGACGATCTCCTATAATGTGTTGACCAAACATAGGTTGTACTATCTCATTTGAAATATTAAAATGTATGGCCATTAAAGCCTTATCTAATTGTTTAGTATCTCCAGTAGGATGATAGTCGTTATCTGTGCCAGGAAAATTCCATTCAATAGTATCAAGATTTACAAGATCAGTATATTTTTTACCTTGGAATACTGTAAATCCTTTTGTAATAAAATTATATTTATGTAGTTCAATATTAATCATCTTTTAAAAATAAATCTACAGGCACAGCCAATCTCATTTTTCCAAAAAAAGTTTCTACACTATGATACGCAAAGCTTGGAAATACAACTATGTCGCCTGATTTAGGAAAAAATCTTATAGCTTTAAACCATTCATTAAACTCAGAAGTATATCCTCTATTTGCATTATGTCTAGGGTCATGTATTGCTAATGCGCCACCTTGATTTTGTTCTTCGCAAAGCAAATAAAATACAGCACACAAATGAGCGCCAGAATGATTATGCTTTGGAACAAAATAAGATGACTTGTTACCTGTTATCCATGCCTTCAAATGAAATTCTTTTTGAGATAGATTAATATTAAAATTTTGTAATTCTATGTATTTTTGGAAAGAAGGTATAACAATCTTTTCTTTAAAAGTATCAAATTGTTTATCATCAAATAGATTTTGATCTTTAATACTTAATGAAATTTTTAAATCTTCAGAATTGTAATTAGATAAGATATGATTGACAACATTATCTAATATACTTTTATCAGCGATAGTATCTTTTAATATTGGTGTAGGCCAACTATAATTTAATCCTTCATTCATATTATTTGTCATAAACAGAAAATTCTTTACTTTTTATTATACTTATTAGTTTATTTTTAATAATTTTAAAAAACAAACGTTTCATAAAAAGCATAAAATATCTTTGAAACAAATTATCACCATATTTAAAAAATACTATTTCTAAATAACAATAATTTTTATATTTTTTAAAATATAAATTGTTAACGGATTGCGCTTATACTTTAACGTCATATTCACTTTCATCTATTATTTTAAATTTTTTATTATTTTTTTCTACAAATTTAATATTAAAAATATATTTTTTTAATTCAAATGTAATAAAAGGTATTTTTTCTATTTTTTTTATTATATCTTTTCTTTCATTTTCTTCTACAAAGGCCAAAGTTATATAAGGACTATCCCATCCAGAATCGTGTCCTTCGCAACTATTAATAGTCATATAATTTTTATTCAAGAAAGCAAATACGACTTCTTTTATTCCTTCTTCTAAATTATCTTCAAAATTTGGCTCATAAGGACTAACTGTAATAGAAAAATATTTGTCATTATCATCTGTATCAATACCTGCAATTACTTTTCCATAATTTGTTTTGTAGTTTTTCATAATATACTTTCATTTATATAAGGTGTTACTTCTATATTTAGTCCGTTAGATTTAAGTATATCTGGTGCAATAGATTTCATTAACTTACAATGTTCTTCTACCATATTATGTTGTTTCAAATCCTTAACAGTCTTTCGACAACCATTACATATCTCAAACATAGGACAAGTAAAACAGGACTTCTTCATACTAATAAGATTAATATCATCTTGTAACGGTGTAAAAAACTCACCTTCCATTTCTTTATCAAAATCTATAGATTTATCTTTATCATCACCAAACGATCCACAAGAATAATAATCACCACTAGGATTTAATGCACGAATACCACTATCACATTTACGATTTTGAGGACATGATGTTCTTCCACCAGTTAATCTTTGTATCATTTGTTTTGTATTAAATTCCCAAGGCGCAAGACCACGTTTCCATATTTCTACATAGATTTGATATATCTTACTTAGCAAATAAGGTTTACCTTGTTCGCCGCTGGCCATTGCATAGTTTAATTTACATTCAACACCAGTCTTACTATTACGTGAAAAGTTATGTAATGTTCCATCGGGCGTAACATTTTCACTCATACGTTTAGCAAGCTCTACATTTTTAATTGCGTCTTTTTCATTTTCAGGAACAATAACAGATATAAAATCTGGTCTATAACCACAATGTTTCAACATTGCGTCTGAACATTTCCAAAAATCTTCTTCCGTAAATTCTGTTAAATCACCTTTAAGACGGCCACCACCATATTGAAACGAAGTAGTTATGCCAACTCTTTCATTATTAAATAGATCAGACCACTTCTCTGGTTTTTTATAAAACGGCCATAGATTTGTAGTTAATGCAATAGAAGTATCATAATCATGTTCATCCAACCACCTAATAATTTTCCAATAATATTCAGGTTCCATCATTAAAGGATCTCCACCATTAACTATAATAGTTTTTGTTTCAGGAAAACGTTTTAAAAATGAAAATATATAATCGTGAGATAGTTCGTCTTTTCTGTTTTCAGATATCTTTGTACTAGAACAAAAAGTACATTTAAAGTTACATAGTTCAGTAGGTTTAATTATCAAATCCATTTTTCAAATCCAATGCAACATTAATTACTAATCTTTTTTCATTACCATTATATTTTGTTACTTTATGCCATACATTACTAGGAAAAATAACTATTTTACCAATTTCAAATTTTATAGTATGAGTAAAAGTACACTCATTTTTTTTTAATTTTTGAGGATTTCTCCAAAGTGGATCATATAATATTAAATCTCCTCCTTTATTATTTTCTCCACTAACCCAAACGATAGCTATATGAGTAGTATTGTGATGATCATCACAATGTAAATCAAAATGATCATGTTCGTTTCTTAACCAAATATCTTTAATTACTCCTTTAGTTTTATTAAATAAATTTTTTAAAATAGGATCATTCAATTTTTGTTTAACATCTTCAATAGTCCAATTATCATCTTCATCTGAAAAATATAATGTTTGTTGTAAAGACCAAGAAGATAATAAAAGACAATACTCTTTATCAATATTATCTGTATATATTTTTGTTGGAAATAAATTCAATTCTTTCATATTAATTTAATTTTTTAAATAGTTCACTTATTACAATACTTTTATTATTTGAAACAATTTCATTAAAAACATCCGTTCTTAATTTACCATTTATTTTTTTAATACTTTTAGGTTCAGTATTAATATCTAACAAATCAATTATGTAATTATTTATCTCTCTAAATTCAGGTAATATTTTTAATATCTTATAACATTCTTTACAAAAATCACTTGGACATATTTGATTTTTATATAAAGGATAAATCAATTCAAATAATATATTACACGCTTGATTCATAAACCACATTTCGTGCATATCTTCTTTAGTAAAACTATAACAGCTTTGTATGGTATAAAAGTAATTCTTTTTTGTTTTATATAAACTATAAAGATTATCTACACCATCTTCGTCAATTAAATCTGTATAAACTTTTACTGGTTGAATTTTGTATTCATCCAAGTATTCTTTTTTACTTAGAACACTATCTGGTAAAATCATATAGTCATGTCTATTTTGACTAAATGCTTTAAAATCCCATATTAATTCAATTTCATCATAGAAATCTTTTAGTGTAGAACCTGGCATTCCTAATATTAATTCTAATGCAGGAACAGGATAACCTTTTTCTCTACATTGTTTTTCTATGTATTTACTCAATTTAATTTTATCTTCTGACGTTAGATCAACTCGTTTAGCCACTTTCATGGCCTCATCTGATATGCTTTGAATCGCAACAGTAGGCACAATAAAAATACCATCTTTCGCATATTTAGCATTTCTGTTTTCTTTTTTAGGAACTACTATTTCAAACCAACAATCCACCAAACGTTTTCTTCTATCTAAATCTTTAGACTTTATTGTAGATATATCTGTAAGATTTACTCCTTGTTCCCAAGCAAATTTAAATATTTCCAAATCTCGGTTTTCAAAGGCGCCAAAATTAGCATCAGTTAAAAAGGCATTAGTATAACCTGCAAGTTTTATGGCAACAATATCTTTTTTAACAATATCAACTTTTTTAGTTATAATTTTAGTATCTAATCCTCCCCCCCATTCACAATAAACACATTTGTATGGACAACCTCTTGTAGTTTCTAAAACAAGGGAAGATTCCAATTTATTTTGTTTAGAATAATCACATGTTTTTTTCAAGTAATCAAAATGTTCTTCGTATATTGAGTAATCAGGTAACCCACATTTAGTTTGTTTTTTACTATTGATTTCCCAACTAATATCTTGTTTGTTAACTTTACCTTTATTGTCTATATAAAAATTTAAAAAATCTTCTATAAAAACTTCACCAGGTTTTGTGGGCTGACATATAAAATCGTAGTTTGGTCTTGTTTTGAAAAACTCAGTATCGTTTGTACCTATATGAGGACCACCTAAAATACATATTGCATCTTTGTTTACTTTCTTAATGTGTTCCACAAATAAATCGCATAGATCATAATTCCAAACATAACTACTAATCAAATAGATATTTGCATTCGGTATTTCGTTATATATTTCCTCTACATTTTTATATTGATTGAATCTATATGGGGCTTCTAACCATTCAAATTTATTATAGTATTTGCCAAATCTTTTATAATGACTTTGCATCATTAAATAAGTCATATTATTTGCTAAAGCCCAATCAGCGTGAGGCGGATTTACAAATGCAATTTTACTTTTTTGAATCAGCATATCTAAATGTTTCCTTAAACACACATTCTTTCATATCATGTTCAATAAATTTAAAATCTTGTTTTATAAAGCAAGTAAAAGGGCATCTTTGAAAAAACTCACATTCAAAACAATTATATTTTTTCATAAAGTTTTCAATAATTTTAGTACCGCCTAAATCTTCTGTATTTTGAGTTGCGTCTTTTAATAGTACCGCACCTGAACATCCTTTAGGTATACTTCCATCAGGCATAATAGTTAAACTATTCCCTTTTGTGCAAGTCATTTTATTATTTGTTTTACCATTTAAAAATGGTTCTATGTTTAAAATTTTGCGATATTTGTCAACACATAACTTATAGAATTTAAATGTTTCTGATTCTGCGGGCATCATAAAAATATTTGTTTTTCTAGTTACACTTGGTAATAAAGAATCAAAATATATTGTTTTAAAATTTTCATATAAGTAATCAAAATATTCATCTCCTTCAATTATTTTTTCTATGTTTTGTTTTGTTAAAACACAACTAATTGTTTTTATATAAGGCTTAAAAATATCTATATTTTTTTTAAAAATTTCTAACGTTGTTGCATTAAATCTACCTATAATGTCATAAGAAACCGATAATACAATATTATTTTTTTTAACAAAATCTAATATTAAATCTGTTCTATCAAATACAAGATTGGTAACAAAATTAAATACAATTGTTTTATCAGAAGAAACATTTTCTCTAACTTGTTTTATAAATTTAGAATATATATTTAAGAATCCTTTATCTGTCCAGGTATCTTGTAACAGTTCGCCACCCATAGTATTAATGATAAAATGTTTTGATCTATTGTTTCGTTCAATGTAACGAGTTATTGTTGAAACTTTATTTAAGATTTCTTCTTCTGAGGCACCCAATATACTTGAATGATCTTGTGGACAAAAGGCACATAATAAATTGCAATGCTCAAATAAACATAAAACAATTTCAGACCAATCTATAACTTTTTTATCTATTACTTTGTAAAATGATATATCTTCTTGCATTTTCACCTTTATATGACATATGAACCTAATGGAATAATATTTTCGTTTTTAACCAATTTAAAAATATGTTGTATAAAGTAAGTGTTGACCGTTGGATGGCTTGAACTATAAAAAACACCAGTTGTGTGCATAACACCTTGTGAAGTTTGGTGATCTAAAATTTCATCTAATTCAGAATCGGTAATAGAACCTTTTTTAATTATTTTTAAAGTATTCAAAATTATTTCGATCAAAGCAAATCCGTTTACGTTAGGATTATTACCACTAGTTATATTTAAAAATCTTTCTATATTATCAATATCAGTGTCAGTTATATTTTTAAAATAAATCATATCATCTGAATTTGTATTTAAAAGATTTGTAGTTATATCATATACTCCATTTCCTACAATTTTCCAAATATTTGGATCAAACATTGTTTTTAATATAGGAGATTGATCTTCAACTATTTCAAGAAGATTATCAATAGTATAATTTTTATTTGCACCTAAAGAATTTAAATAATCATTATCTGCTAAATTCATTAATAGAAGTTCTTTATATTCATAAAGACATCTTGATATTTCTATTTTAATTAATGTTAATAGTGATTTTTTTAATTCTTCTTTTCTTGAACCATTATACATATAAGAAGATAATAATAATTCAATACTAAAACTTCCTGCGTTATCATCAATAAAAGACAAATATTCATTTTTGTCAACGAAAATAGCATTATATTCTGTTATTAGTTTTGTTTCATCAAATAAAAAATTATCTGAAATCATTTCTTTATTTCTTCTTACATATTTCCAAAAATTTTTATAAGCAAAATTTAATTTAACATAAGATATTACATCTTCTAAAGAAGCGTTTGGTAATATAATTTTATACCACAAACTTATTATCTTGTAATAGTTATTTTTATCAGCATAAATGTAAACTGGTTTATTAGTTTGTATTGTTTGTTGATTAACTGTGTCAAGTAAATTTATAAAGGAAACTATTCCATTTAAACTATTTAAATTTTTACCATAAGATATGAGTTTTCCGCTTGAAATTTTTTCTATTTCACTCCAATTTTGAACACCATTTAATTCGGATATAACTACTCTATCTTAATTATAATCTATATTGACGTCATGTTCTAAATAAATTTTTTTAAATAGATGTAACATTTTTTATTAATTCTTTATCTTGTTCTTTTGCTGTTATATAATCTTTATTTTTTCCTTGAGATACTGCCAGTGTCAATAAAAACATAGGATTATTTAGATTGCCCCAAAAACTGAACAAATTTTTACCTCTAAACATATAATCATCAAAATAATGAGTATAAAATTTTACATTTTTATTTAATTTATTATAAAACGAATAAAATCTTTCATGTTTTAATAGGCTTAAAAAATTAACACCTGTTAAATCTTTAGTATCATCCTTTGGAAAAGTTTTTGCATAATCTCTTAATAAATCAGAATTTACAATGTAAGCATTGAATATTGTTAAACTGTCTAATTTATCAGACCATTTAGAAATAATTTCTTTGTTTTGTTCAATAAAATCTTTATAATTATTTTCTTTAACTAAACCTTTATATTGTAATAAAACATTAATCGCAATATTTTCTAATGAATTGATATTTACTAAAGAAATACTATTAAAATATTCTTTAAGTAATTCTAAATCTGGTTCTTTTATATCTACAGGTAAATCCAAATTACTTAAATATGTTAATAATTTTGATCCTTTCATTTCACTTTTAGAACAATCAATTATATAAAAGGTGTCTTTATTTGTAAAATATTTTTTTAAATCTTCTATTGATATTGGTGCCGTTGTTTCAATTATTTGCATTATCTTCTTCCTCTGTTGCTGTGGCATGACGAATGGCAACTTGCGTGGCATACGTCCACTTGTATTGTTTGTGTATTAGCGGATTGAGTGTTATATTCTGTTTGTAGATTTGTAAAAAATGTTTCTAAACCTGATGCTGTTATTTTATTACCTGAAACAACATCGCTAAAATCAACAGAATTTAAAGTTTGTCTATATATAATATCTAAATTTGATTTATTGGTCGCATCATAAATTATACCTGGAGAACCATAACTACCATTATTTCCACCACCACCCGTAACATTTAATACTGCTCTTAAATTTCTTATGTTAGTATAAAGAGCTGTTTCAGTAAGTAAGGCATTTACAATATTAGAAGCTGTAATGGTGTTTCCTGTAGAACCTATAGAAGAACCTGTAGATGTTATTGTAGTTCCAGCAGTTGTACCTACAAAAGTGGCGTCAGGCATTTGAGAAAAGGGTTTACTATCTGTTCCCCAAATAATAGTTGAGTTTGCTGTATCTGTTACAAAATCTTTAAATCTATCCACAATATTTTGTGGTGTAATTGGATTATTTAACGTTGTCATATTTTATATTACTTTTTAATTCCTTCATTAAACTCTTAGGTGCGCCACATATATCACCTTGCCAAGCAAGTTGGTGACAATCACCTCCACAAAACTCAAAAACCTCACAAGAAAAGCATATAGGATTTCTTGAACGTTCACAAGCAATGTTTTCTATTCTAACTGGACTATTTATAACGGTTTGTATATCGTCATTTATAGTGCCAAACGAGAACTCTGGCGCAGAATTAGGGCATCCTGATATTGTACCATCTGCGTTTATTGTAAATATCTTCTGTTCACAGTCTCTACAAAACGTACCACCTTTTAAAAAGCCTGTTTCAAATTTACTGTATATCACTTCTAATGTCTCATTATCAAACCAACTCCTACAATCAAACTGTTTAGACTGGTGGTGCATTTTAAGAAACCACTTATCTTGTTCTATATTATTGGGGAATATTTCAGGATGTAATTTTGCATTACCATTACCAGTTAAACGTTCAAAAGATATTTCTTGTACACCCAATTCTTTAATCCATTTTAATAATTCAATAGGTTCCATAGCGATAGTATCTTTCGTTACACTAATAAACAATTTAATTGTAACACCCCTATTTAATAAATCTTTTACATTTTTTTCCCATAAATTGTATTGAGTATCATTTTCAAAACGTATTTTAGGATCCCAACTAGTTCCTATTCTATTGTTTAATGGACCTTTTATAAATTGGTAGTGCTCTTCTTTTAA